>OFGM01000061.1_pt1 | contig 113969 bp, 109 predicted proteins | sample 1521741 | NCBI WGS metagenome assembly OFGM01 (sample SAMEA3504079, study PRJEB24116) | mouse gut metagenome | biome: mouse gut; feature: mouse-associated habitat; material: faeces | place: Denmark | collected 2011
CCAAGGCACATTGGCTTTTCACTGATCTGAAACTTGGTGAGTGTAAGCATCTTTCAGGTATCTATTATGTCAACGGGCAGCCTTGCTACCTGTCGGGGTCCAAAATCAAAGACAAGGAAGGAAAGACGGAGTTTCAGATCCTTGTTTCCTATTGTAATGCAGAGGAAGCGCTTGATATGTACAGACAGCGATGGCAGATTGAGACTATGTTCAAAGGTCTGAAGAGCAGCGGATTCAACATCGAGGACTCGCACGTCAGGAGCCAGGAACGTATGGCAAATCTGTTTTCCATCGTCATGATTGCATATGTATGGTGCTACCTCGTTGGTATCTATATTCACGAAAACATCAAGGAGATTAAGGTTCTGCATCATGGCAGGAAAGCCAAAAGCCTATTCAAATACGGGCTGGAGTACATCTCACACTGCCTTCTGAACCATACTAACCGTTATCGAATCGATATTTTCAAATTTTTGTCATATACTTAGTTCCGCACCATTCCTTTCTGTACACAATCCCTATGCGTGGCAAAGATAGCGCAATTATCCTTATGGCTCAAAAAGCAATTCAAGAAGTTAAGTTCGCCATATAGTCTGAACAGATAAGAGCGTAACGGTACTTTTCACGATATTTTAGATGACGCCCATACTACGATTGCGTCTCGCATACATATACGCCCTGGCTTCGGCAAAACTTACAAGCAAGCTTGACGTTTTGCGCTCAGCTTTTTCGTATATTTGCAGTCATGAAACAGGAAATTACAATAAAAGATACGGCGGACCTTGACAGGGCTGCAAAAGAGTTTCTCTCAAAAATAGGCGACAGAACCCTCGTGGCATTCTTTGCCCCGATGGGAGCCGGCAAGACGACATTCACTGCAGCAATCTGCAAAGCTCTCGGAGTAAAAGATTCCGTATGCTCCCCCACATTCACTATAGTCAATGAATATGAGAGAGCAGACGGGGAGCCGATGTATCATTTTGATTTCTACAGAATCACCAAACTCTCGGAAGCGACGGAAATCGGACTTTACGACTACCTTGACAGCGGCTGCCTATGCATAATGGAATGGCCTGAAAACATTGTAGACCTGCTTCCAGAAGACACCTTGAGGGTAAACATCAGCGTAAACCCAGACTTGTCGCGCACCCTTTCATGGGATGAGTAACACCGTCAACATAAATTGAAGAGATGTATCCGTTGATGCCAAGTGCCTCAACGCTCCCGTCTTTCCAAACTGCCGGGCTCATGCCTGACAAGGAGGAAAGCCCCACATACAGAATTCCGTTCACTGACGCAATGGGACTGTTCCCCATCATCGCATACCCGTCAGGCATCGGATATATTTCTCCGAACCTGAAAATAAGTCCCGGCATATTGGAAGCCGCAGAACTGAGTACGCAGCATATGCCGTCATCCCATGTACACAGCGAAGATGCTGTATATCCAGGGTCAAAGAGCTTGAAAATACTGCCACCTCTCCACAAGCCCCCAGTCACAGGCATGCCTTCCATTGTAAAGATGCCCTCCACATAAAGGACCTCATCACCAGATCCTACAAAACGGCATGCAGGCACCTTTGCACCTGGGGGCAAATCCAAAGTTGACATCTGCCCGCCGGAGACAACCACAGGCTCGTTTATCCCGACAAGCGACGCGATATAGCTAACCTCCCCGTCACGGCAAATTATATCATGAACAGCTTTGACATCGTCCCTTACCGCGACTTGGCTGACGACACCTCCGAGCACATTATAATATCTCCCCTGCACGGAAGCACCCGACCCGACCGGCTCGCAGAACGCGAAACTTATCCCGGCGGAGTCGATGCGCAAATGCTCAAACAGATATCCCGACTTTCTCTCAAGAAGCACCTCCCCGTTTTTCCTGTAAGTGAAACCGGCCCCTCCCCTGTCCAGGCCGATTGTATGCACATCATCACCGTCCACGAGCATTCCGCATATCATTTCACGCCCCGGGTAACGGAACAGCAACCTTCCGTCTTTCTTTATGACTGTCTCCGAACCTGTTGACCAGTCAGTATAGAGATGCCCTCCTATAATACGGTGCATATCCGGATCAGAACCCGTCTCATAGCTTTCACCGACCGGGACTTTCATGACAGGAACCATATCGGCAAACACTACAAGCGAGCATTTCACACTTCCGGACTCAGGGTCAGCCTTCCAGTCATAGCCGTCAGGGTAATCAAAACCTGTGATATAGCACACTGACTTTTCCTTGCCGCCGCTTCCTCCCGTGCCTCCAGGCCCCTGTCCCGGACCTGTCCACACCTCATGTTTTCCCCCTCCGTTTCCTCCGATTTCAACAAGGCCGCATGATGACAGCACAACAACCATAATGGCCAGACAACATATACGCATATTCATTATCCTTTTTAAAACAACTTCAGACTATGCTCCAAAGGAACAAAAAAGGACAAAAACAACAAGTGACGGATGTCACGCATAACGGACATTCGTCACTATTTTCTTTTTCTTTAAAAAATTTCTGTTTTTTATAAAGCCGAAAACCTGCCTTGGCTTATAACAAGCCTCCGGTTAAACAGGATAAATTCCGAACAAGGCAGACCCCGAGCCAGACATTGAGGCATATACCGCTCCACTTTCATACAGGGATTTCTTTATGGCTTCCAATTCAGGATGCGCGGCAAAGACCGTCTTTTCAAAATCATTGACCAGAAAGTCTTTCCACTGCCCCACCGGCTTGGACAAGACATCCCTTAAAGAAATCTCAGGCACCGCCGGACAGATCCCACGATATGCCTGTGCCGTAGAAACCGCTATTCCCTCCGGAACGAGAACCTTGACCTCATATCCGAAAGACTCGCCAGAGGAACACTCCGACCCATAATCTATTCCGTCCAACTGGTATGAAACAAGGATTTCTCCACGTCCCTCGCCTATCATCGGACGGTTGAAAATGAAAAATGAGCAATCGCTGCCAAGCTTGGCGGCATGTCCGGCAAGTTCTTCTTCAGAAAGTCCCAAACAGCCTATTTCATTCAGCATCCTGAGAGCGAAAGCGGCATCAGCCGACCCTCCGCCAAGACCTGCTCCGACCGGTGATGTCTTCTCCAAGAAAATCTTTACAGGAGGAAGACCATATTCTTTGTCCAGAATGAAGTATGCCTTGGCGCACAAGTCCTCAAGCGGATTCCAGTCCACTCCTTCAGAGCGGGCTATCGTCATCATAAGTTTCCCGTCATCCGAAATGGCCTGCACGAGAGTCTGCACATCCGCATCCGGACCCGCTCCGGAATATTTTGCGGACAATGATGCAAAAGTCCGGCTGAAATCGTCACCTGAGACAATCTCAAGCGTGTCCGTTATTCCGAAATAAGGGACAAACAAAGTCTCAAGGTCATGAAACCCGTCCTCTCTTTTACGCAGGACATTCAGTCCGAGATTTATCTTGACATTAGGATGTGTTACCATTGCCCAAACACTTATTTACTCATTGCCTCTCACGATATCCCTGACGGCTTCATCAAGCCTGCAGACAAGCTCCTCGCGCAACTTTTCATCCTGAATCCCCTCCATTACAGGTGACAGGAACGAAACCATCTGAAGGACCTTGGCATCTTCAAGGCTTATTCCCCTTGAGCGCATGTAGAACAGTTCCTCCTCATTGAGACGGCCGACTGTCGCTCCATGCGAACATTTTACATCGTCAGCATAAATCTCAAGCTGAGGCCTGGTATTCACACGGGCATAGTCGGAAAGCAGAATATTATGGTTCTCCTGGAAAGCAGCCGTTTTCTGAGCATCCTTCGCAACGGTAATCTTGCCGTAGAAATCTATCTTTGACTTTCCGCCGGCAAGCCCCTTGAAAAGCTGGCTGGAATTGCATCCGGGAACGCCGTGACGCATGTCAACCGCAATCCTGACATTCTCGCTGTCTCCGCATATATATGCACCTGAAATATTGGCAGACGCCCCTTCCCCGGCAAGCTCTATCTCGACAGCCATGTCACAGTCCTCACCGGGCATGGACAAGACTATTATGTCAAGGCTCGCGTCACGCTCCACGACAAATCTTGCCGGCAGCTGTTCATCAGACCCATTCAAATAAACCTTGTGAAATGACTGCCCGGCGCCTATTGTAATTGTGTTCAGCACATCCATAGCACTACAAGCTGTCATAACCTTTTTCCTCAATCATGGCCACAAGCTCCCTGCCAGCAGTCTTGACGATGCGGCCGTCCTTAAGCACGTGCACGACATCAGGAACAATATAATCAAGCAGCCTCTGATAATGCGTTATCACAATAGCGGCCTTCTGAGGAGTATGCAATGCATTCACACCGCTTGCGACAATACGGAGGGCATCCACATCAAGTCCGCTGTCCGTCTCATCCAAGATGGCCAGGGTCGGGTCAAACATAGCCATCTGGAATATCTCATTACGCTTTTTCTCTCCTCCGGAAAAGCCTACATTAACCTCCCTTTTGGCAAATTCCGGCTTCATCTGGACAAAAGCCATCTTCTCACGCATCAGCTTCAGGAAATCCCCGGCCTTGAGAGGCTCAAGTCCCTTGCCCTTGCGATGCGAATTGATGGCAGTTTTCATGAAATTTGTAATTGTAACCCCAGGTATCTCGACAGGATACTGGAAAGACAGGAAAATACCGGCCCACGAACGCTCTTCAGGCGACATCGCCAACAAATCACGTCCCATAAATTCTATTGAACCGTCCAGAATCTTGAACTGCGGCTTTCCTGCAAGCACAGCGGAAAGTGTGCTCTTGCCGGCACCGTTCGGTCCCATGACCGCATGTATTTCTCCCTTGCGGATAACAAGGTCAACACCTTTCAGGATTTCCTTGTCCTCTACTCCGGCCCTAAGGCCTTCTATTTTCAACAATATATCGTTTGCCATAATCAATGTTTTTCAATTTTCAGCGGCATCATACCACCATGCGCAAAGTGCACAAATGTGCTTCAGGCATTTTTACGGTAAAGCCTGAACCATGTCACAAGCGCCCAGATTCCGTTTACCAGATACAGCATGCTTACCACAGGCATAAATACAAGGCCAGCCTTAAGGTACAGCGTAAGATTAGCCACATTCACAAAGAGCCATGCAATCCAGCAGTCCCATTTCTTCATCGCCGACAGTGTCTGTGCCGTAAGTATCAGCACGGTAACGCAACAATCAAGGTAAGGCAACGGGTTTGCAGGGAAATACCCGACAAACCATTTCGTCCCCATCATGCTCATCAGCCAGCCCCATACCAGTGCAAGCACAAGGACCGATACGGCGACAAGTCCCCTCTGAGTCCAGGAAAGCATCGAAACCTTAAGTTCCCCGTGCTTGTCTGAACTTTCTTCACCTTTCTTCGGATGGCTCCAGCGATATTGCCCCATTATATTTATTCCCAAAGAAATAGGCTGAAGTATAAGGTTGGCATAAAGATGCCTGTTCCAGAACATAAGGAACAGAAGGGCTGTATAGACATAGCCCACATAAAAATTATATTTGCTGTTCCGGCCTGCAAGAAATACAGTCGTAAGTCCGAAAACAGACGTAAGCAAGTCTATAAGCAAAACCGGCTTGCCGCCCAATTCAAATAATATGCAGTTCAAAAACTCCATCGTCAAATCTTTTTAGAATACTTAAAATACACAGACTGTCCCCAATACTATCCCACAGAACCCTCAAGAGAAACCTGAAGCAGCTTCTGGGCTTCGACCGCAAATTCCATCGGAAGCTTCGAAAGCACTTCACGCGCATATCCGTTCACGATAAGCCCCACGGCCTCCTCCGGCCCTATGCCCCTCTGATTGCAATAAAAAAGCTGGTCCTCGCTTATCTTCGATGTAGTGGCCTCATGCTCAACAACAGCGGTCTTGTTGGCATTCTCAATATACGGGAAAGTATGGGCACCGCACCTGTCACCTATCAGAAGACTGTCGCACTGGGAATAATTACGCGCATTGTCCGCACCGGCAAGCATTTTCACAAGCCCCCTGTAGCTGTTCTGGCTATGACCGGCCGATATTCCTTTGCTGATTATACGGCTGCGGGTATTCTTGCCTATATGAATCATCTTCGTTCCCGTATCTGCCTGCTGATAATTGTTTGTAACCGCAACAGAATAGAACTCAGAAGAAGAATTGTCACCTTTCAGTATTGTTGACGGATATTTCCAGGTAATCGCTGAACCGGTCTCGACCTGTGTCCATGAAAGATGGCTTCCTGCACCCTTGCATATGCCCCTCTTGGTCACGAAATTGAAAATTCCTCCTTTTCCCTCAGTATCTCCGGGATACCAGTTCTGCACCGTGGAATACTTTACCTCAGCATCTTTCTCCAGAACAATCTCCACAACGGCGGCATGAAGCTGGTTCTCATCACGCATAGGTGCCGTACACCCTTCCATATAGCTCACATAAGATCCTTCGTCAGCAACTATGAGCGTCCTTTCGAACTGCCCTGTTCCCTTGGCATTTATACGGAAATAGCTTGACAGTTCCATCGGGCATCTGACTCCTTTCGGAATATAGCAGAACGACCCGTCACTGAAAACGGCAGAGTTAAGAGCCGCATAGAAATTGTCCCCGGAAGGCACTACGGAAGCCAGATACTTGCGGACAAGTTCAGGATACTCTTTCACAGCCTCTGAAAAGGAACAGAAAATGATTCCTTTCTCAGCAAGAGCCTCCCGGAAAGTCGTAGCCACGGATACAGAGTCAAACACGGCATCAACTGCCACTCCGGCAAGAGCCGCCCTTTCATGAAGAGGTATACCGAGCTTGTCAAAAGTCTTTTCCAATTCCGGATCTATCTCCTTCGGCCCGTCAGCCGTTTTCTTGGGAGCCGCATAGTATATTATATCCTGAAAGTCTATCTCAGGAATATCAAGATGCGCCCAATCAGGCAAAGGCATCTTCTGCCATTTCCTGAACGCATCCAGACGGAAGTCAAGCAACCACTGCGGCTCGTCTTTCTTTGAAGAAATCAATCTTATGACATCTTCATTAATGCCTTTGGGTATAAATTCCTGCTCTACATCTGTCACAAAGCCGTGCTCATATTCCTTTTCCGCCAGTCCTTCCAGTATTTCCTTATCATTACTCATATGTACATCGTTTCTCTTTCCCGCCACACAAAGGCGCGGCAAAACAAAATCTGCATAAGTATGCAATATCAAGGCCCGTCAAAGCCCAATTTGCAAAGATACAGGTTTTTTGCTTATTATGGCAGATGACAGTGACAAATAGTCCCAAAGTGCCGGAAGACGCATTCGCAGACAGGCACAGGCTTCCGGAAACATCTGTCATTCAAGCACAGACACAATCTGATAATAGCTTTTCCCCTCCTTGTCACGGTCACCATATTTGCCGTTTCCGGACATGTTTACCCTTTCCATTATTCTCCTGCCGTCATAGCTCCAAAGGCCTGGCAACACCCTGTTGTACATGCCAGGAGACGCCGGATGCGACTCCTTTTCACGGGAAAACAAATAACTATAGTCAAGCCCGGGAAACCCTATGACACGATAAAGCATATTATTAAGCCCCTTGCGAGAATGGCGTGCAATAGCCGGGTCATACAATTCACATCCTCCATCAACACGCATAGCTGTCCCATGACGGCTCCTCAGGAGATTCGATATCACTATTTTTTCATTATCATCTGAAGCCGCGAACATCACAGTCCCTCCGGAAGGCCTGACACATCCGGCATCAGAGCCGGAAACAAGCGCGCCGGAAACGGTTCCGGACCACAATTCCGAATATATCGCGTCAAACATTCCCGTGCAATCCGTATCAATCCGTGCATTTTCCGACATCATATCGGCAAACTTGTCCGTTGTGCGGTACGGAACGGCAAAATCAAGACTTATGTCATAATAGACCCAGCGGTTGAACCTTACATAATAATCCCCGATTCCCAAATCCGTCAGAAAGCCATCCTTGCTACGGATTCTGCGGTCCATAAGAGGAAGTGACCTATAGCTGCCGTCTGCATATGAATCCCGCATCGGACCGAGGCATTCACAATAGGCAAACAGAGGATAAAGGCCACACGGAACGTTCCCTGCAGACGGCAAAACGCCACTTGACGATGCGAATGCAAACGGATAATATTGCTGCACTTTCCCGTTAATGACATAACCCGAGCCATATACGGAACCGTAATTGCCATCCCCAAAATCAAATGCCCCTTCAGTGCGGCGCCAAACAAGCTGCCCATATACATAAAGTTCAACATATCCCTGCCTTATCCCCACTGTCTCTCCGGAATGCCTGTTCCTATAATTGAAACGGACATATTTTTTCCCGGCAACATGACCATAGCTGGTAAATCCTTCCTCTGATGTACCCAAAGACTTATCATAATAGGCAAGGCCATCCCTCTGGTCAGTTATTCCATAATACATGACAGGCCATATTCTCAACGATGACATTCCTCCGGTCAAATCATATCTCATCCAAGACCCGCTGAAAGCATATGATGTGGTCGAGTTCCGTGAAGCTCCAGGATAAGACTGGCGAGTCAGGCCGTCTATAGTAACCGAATTGACGGGAAGCACGGAAGAGGCGACCCTCGTGCCTATATAAATGCTCTTTTGATCGAATTCATATCTTTCAGGCTCAGTGCAATACGTATCGGTGCCACGATATGCTATTCCGTTCTCCTGACAATATTGTTTTCTCAACGGCCGGTATGTCAAAAGGCTATAGTCATCAATACGTCCCCAGCAAGTCTCAAAGTCCTCGGCAACAGGCAACGAAAACATCACCCTGAACCCGTCAAACGGCTCTCCCTTGCAGTCACTGAAGTTGAACTTTATCGGAAAGGCCTGATTCTGATATTCCGCCATTGCTTCATTGACATGATTCACAAAAACATCAACGGCCATATCCTCAGGACGGGCTTCAACTCCAAAATACGCAGAGGCCGGATGGTCAAGCACAGGAACAGGCACAAGACGCTCCTGGACAATGGCGTCATCCAGATTGGCCAGCATATTCCCTCTGTCATCGCAGATTCTATAGGCCACACTCTTTTCCGTTCCAGTTATGTCCAGGCTATATGCATAAGAAGTCCTTTCCATAGCCAAAGAAGGTCTCCTGACATTGATTGTCACCTCTGAGGCCTGGTCTCCGTCTTTGTTCGTAAAGGTAATCACAGACTTGCCCTGACGGCATCCCGTTACCCGGAACTTAGTGCAGTCCTCATTCAAAGGAACAAGACGGACCACATCTCCGAACTCTTCAGAATAATCTGCGGTCTCCACCTTCCCATACCTGACAGGAAGCACCTCTTTCGGAACATCAGAAATGTCAAGAATACCATACTGTCCGACATAAGACGGAATTATATCCCATTCAAACGACATCGGCCACTCAACCGCATCCGTCACAATTATGTTTGCCATCGCTTTCCGCAGCCCGTCATGCGTGGATGCTGAGATGGAATAAGTCCCTGTGCCGGCAGTGGCAGGCACATCAAATTCCACGACATTCCTCACAGAACGTGAATCGGAAGGCGACTTGTCCGCACCATAAATTATAGAAGAGACAACGCCAGCTTCCCTCAGGCCCTCCACATCAGCATTGTATTCCCAGTCTTCTCCATACAGCTCTACTTGTGATGCTCCGCCTCCTGCTACCCGATGATAGAACAGATACACTTTGTTTTTAGTTCCTTTCAGGAAATAATAAACAGGAATACCGTCAATCCGACACTTTTCGTCCGTAAAATACAGACTCCTCAAGTCACTGCCGGAAAAATTCACTTTCCATGATGGACGAAGAAGATTGTCATAGTCCGGTACAACCGTAATGTCATATACAGAATTGCGGCATACGTCGAAATTCGTCACATTATCCTTGCCTAGAAAGAGCCTGTACTTCACCTGCCCGACCCAGCCCTTGATAGGATATGTTCCGGCAGCTCCGATTTCAACATATGTACACCTTCCGGACATGTCATTTTCGCCGAACACAATATTTTCGGCAGTCTTATTCCACGGATCCGTATTGGAGGGCAACAATGTACCCATCATATTCTCCGGGACATAGAACTCGGCAGTAAAGGAGTCACTGCCATCTTGCTCTGAGAAAGCTCCGAAATGCGCTTGACAATCCGATTCGGAAGCCACGTCAGAAACATCCATCGCCATGCTTTTCCCGAACGGAAACAGAAGCGTGTTAGCGTTACGCACATACATGTTCTGCAAGAACAAGGAATTTGTCCCGTTTCCAGGATTTATAAAAGAGCTGTCTTTTTCAAATGTCACACGCACCTTTGCAAACAATCTCTCAAGAGGCACCACGACAGAGCGGCTGCCATCCCACACGACTTCCGCACACATCGGGATACCGGATTCAGCTATCGTCTCAAAATCATTTATCCTGTATGTGAATCCCGGAACCTGACTTTCCCAATCAGGAAAATTACCGGACTGGTCCCCTATATTTGCTACAAAATAAAATGCTCTTGTATTTTGTGGAACAAACAGCACAACAGGTGAATCCCCTTCGAAATGCCAAGTCCCCAAAAGCCTGTCATTATAGGCGGCAACCGTAACACAGGAAACCATATTCCCTATGCGTTCATCCGGAACTATTGTTGACCGCGTCACTGGCTCCTCCGTCCGGAAAGACAATTCAATGCAGGCAGTCCCTTCTCCGGCCTCCCCTGCCTCTGCGGCTGGACAGGCATCCTCCTTAAGATTTCCGCATCCGCACAGCAAAAGCAGCGGAACAAGTGAAATGAGAATGCTTTTTTTCATATCTGACATCTGTTTGTTTATTATTCTGTTCAGGCAAGGCTCAGTCATCACCCGCCATAAAGCATAAGCAATTTAAAAGTTCCCGTATCTCACGACAGGAGAACCTGTAACATGAAAAGTATTGTTGAATAAGAAATGACTTCCGGCATTGCCCTGGCATGCGGGCTTCATGTCCGGAGACACGGCAAATATGGAGGGAAACAGACAGAATCAATTAAAGAAAAAGAAAAACCGCTTTTAAAAAAGAGAAAAACAATGTTAAAATTTATTTTTACTGTAGATGAAAACTTAAAGAAAAGTGACATAATTATAAAAAACAGAAAAATAAGCCCGCATCCAAGACGGATACGGGCCATGTTCACCACATTATATAACTTAAATCTCTAATGAATCCAGACCGTAAGGCCGGCCATCATGATTGAAACCATGCTCATCAGCTTGATGAGAATGTTCAGTGACGGCCCTGAAGTATCTTTGAAAGGGTCACCTACAGTATCACCGGTCACAGTAGCCTTGTGAGCCTCAGAGTTCTTTCCTCCCAGATGGCCTTCCTCCACATATTTCTTGGCATTGTCCCATGCACCTCCCGAATTGGCCATGAATACGGCAAGCACGAAACCGCTTCCGAGACCTCCGATAAGCAGTCCCATAACCCCAGCGACGCCAAGCAGCAGACCGACAAGCACCGGAACTATAATCGCTATAAGGGACGGAACAAGCATTTCACGCTGCGCTCCCTTGGTGGAAATTTCAACACAACGGGCATAATCAGGAGTAGCCTCCCTTGTCAATATGCCTTTTATCTCACGGAACTGGCGGCGTACTTCCGTCACCATGCTCTGAGCAGCACGTCCTACGGCATTCATCGTAAGACCGCAGAACAGGAAAGACATCATTGCGCCGATGAATACTCCCACCAAGACAACAGGATTCATCAAATCCACATGATAGTAGGCCATAATATCCGGAATGGTAGCCTGAGCGGCATCAATAACTTCACCGGAAACATTCACTATCTGCTTTCCTATATGGGACAGGCCTATTTTGATTTCTTCTATATAGGATGCAAGAAGAGCCAGTCCGGTAAGGGCAGCGGAACCGATTGCAAAACCTTTTCCGGTCGCTGCCGTAGTATTTCCAAGAGCATCAAGCACATCAGTACGCTTGCGCACTTCCGGGTCAAGTTCGCTCATTTGGGCATTTCCGCCGGCATTGTCAGCGATAGGTCCATAAGCATCTGTTGCAAGAGTGATTCCGAGAGTGGAGAGCATGCCGACAGCCGCAATTCCTATTCCATAGAGACCGAGACTCAGGCTCTGAGCGGAGAAAGAAAGGTCAAACCCATTGGCACAAAGATATGCAAGCAAGATTGCAACAGCTATGGTCACCACCGGTATGGCAGTTGAAAGCATGCCCAAGCCGACACCGGAGATAATTACCGTAGCAGGTCCCGTCTCTGCGCTTTCTGCCAATTTTTGGGTCGGGCGATAAGAATGTGAGGTATAATATTCGGTAGCCTGGCCGATTATGACGCCTGCAACAAGTCCCGTCACGACAGAAAGCGATATCTGCCACCAGTTCTCCATGCCAAGAAGCCACATTATAAGGAATGTCGCCCCCGCAATGAGAACGGAACTGAAATTCGTACCGAGATTCAATGACCTAAGAAGCTGCTTCATGCCGGCACCTTCTTTCGTGCGCACCATGTATATTCCGATAATGGACAGGACGACTCCGACGGCAGCAATAAGCATAGGGGCAAATATTGCACGCAACTGCAGGTCAGTCCCTCCTACATAGTAGGCAGAAGCGCCGAGAGCACATGTAGCCAATATAGAGCCGCAATACGACTCATAAAGGTCAGCTCCCATGCCGGCGACATCTCCCACATTGTCCCCCACATTGTCAGCAATGGTTGCCGGGTTGCGCGGGTCATCCTCAGGAATGCCGGCCTCGACTTTGCCGACAAGGTCTGCTCCAACGTCAGCCGCCTTCGTATAAATTCCGCCTCCGACACGCGCAAAAAGTGCCTGCGTAGAAGCTCCCATACCGAATGTCAGCATGGTAGTGGTTATAATCACAAGGTTATGAGGATCATCTGCAGGATAAAAACTTGAAAGTATCAGCCACCAGATGGCAATGTCAAGCAGACCGAGCCCCACGACAGTCAGACCCATTACGGCACCGCTGCGAAATGCCACTTTCAGACCGGAATCAAGAGAGCGCATTGCAGCATTGGCTGTACGGGCAGATGCATAAGTAGCCGTTTTCATACCGACAAAGCCTGCAAGTCCGGAAAAGAATCCTCCGGTAAGGAATGCGAACGGCACCCACGGATTCTGAACTTTGCAGACATAAGCCAAAACGGCAAAAAAGATTGCCAATACGATGAAAACCACTGTCACGACTTTATATTGCTGCTTCAGGTAGGCCATCGCTCCCTCCCTTACGAATCTGGCGATTTCTTTCATAGTCACAGTACCTTCACTTTCCTTCATCATCTGTCGGAAAAACAGGTAGGCAAACAGCAGCGCCACAATCGCGGCAGCCGGCACAAGGTAGAACAGATTAGTCATAATGCTATGTTTTGTTGTTATGTGCAGAACTTTGCAGGCCCGAGACCAATGCCGGGATGACAAATTTATTTAATTTATTGATAAAAACAAGCCCTCTCAGGTATCATTTTAAAGCAAATAGGTACAATATTTTAATAAACTTTAAATAAAAGAGAACATCCATTGACTTTTTTGTTATCTTTGTAATGTTCCGGATTTTGGTCAACCGGACAATTCCTCTCCAACAACAAGAAACCGGCAATCAGACATTGCATGACATACAAAAACCGGACACCTGAAAAGGCATCCGGTTTTATTATGTGCAGTCTGTATGACTGCCGTGATTGTCTGATTACTCAGCTGCTGGTGCCTCTGCTGCAGGAGCAGCCTCGGCAGCCTTCTTCGAGCTGCGGCGTGTTGTCTTCTTGGCAGCCTTAGGAGCAGCCGAAGCGAGAGCAGCCTCGTTGAAATCAACGAGCTCGATGAGAGCCATGTCAGCACCGTCACCATGACGGAAACCAGTCTTAAGGACACGTGTGTATCCGCCTGGACGATCAGCGATCTTAGGAGCGATCGTACGGAAGAGCTCTGTTACGGCCTCCTTGTTCTTGAGATAGCTGAACACGACACGACGTGAGTTAGTCGAATCGTCTTTTGACTTGGTGATAAGCGGTTCAACATAAACCTGCAGAGCCTTAGCCTTGGCAACAGTAGTCACGATTCTCTTGTGCTGAATCAGTGAGGTAGCCATGTTGGCGAGGAGAGCTTTACGATGACCACTCTTGCGACCAAGGTGGTTGATTGCTTTATTATGCCTCATATTGCTTAAACGTTCTTTTTCTTAGGTTCAATATTATACTTGGTGACATCCATTCCGAATGAGAGCTTCATCTTCTCCACAAGCAGGTCAATCTCATTGAGTGATTTGCGGCCGAAGTTCCTGAACTTCATGAGCTCAGCCCTTGAATAAGAAACAAGGTCTGCAAATGTATCAATGTCTGCCGCCTTCAGACAGTTGTATGCCCTCACAGAGAGTCCCATGTCAGAAAGCTTGGTAAGAAGCAGATGTCTCAGGTGGAGTGACTCCTCGTCAAGCTCCTTTGACTCAGACTCGATTGAACTTTCAAGAGAAAGCTTCTTGTCGTCTGTGAAAAGCTTGAAGTGATAAATCAGAATGTTAGCAGCCTCCTGAAGAGCTATGTTAGGAGTGATGGAACCATCGGTCACAATCTCCAGGTTAAGCTTTTCATAATCGGTCTTCTGCTCTACACGCCAGTTCTCCACGGTCCAGTTAACGTTCTTGATCGGAGTATAGATGGCATCTACCGGAATGGTTCCGATAGGAGCATCAGAGTCCCTGTTCTCGTCAGCCGGAACGAAACCGCGTCCTTTGCTGACAACAAGAGTCATCTCGATCTTCACAGCCGGCTCGAGGGAGCAGATGTGCAGTTCAGGGTTAAGCACCTTGAAAGAAGACAATCCTTTTGAGATGTCCTCAGCGGTAAACTCCTGCTTGCCGCTGATCACGATGTTTGCTACCTCTGAGTCAACAGTCTCCACCATTCTCTTGAAACGAACCTGCTTGAGGTTGAGGATGATGTCCTGCATACCCTCGATCACGCCGGGGATCGGAGCGAACTCCTGATCAACACCGGAAACTTTGACCGATGTGATAGCAAAACCTTCCAGAGAAGACAATAAGATACGACGGAGTGCATTGCCGATAGTCTGTCCGTATCCAGGCTCCAACGGTCTGAATTCGAAACGGCCTACGGTGTCTGTTCCTTCGAGCATTATCACCTTGTCCGGTTTCTGAAATGCCAAGATTGCCATATTAATTCTTTTTTGGGGTGTTAATCATTACTTAGAATACAACTCGACGATAAGCTGCTCGTTGATGTTCTCCGGAATCTCTGTCCTTACAGGAACATTGAGATACTTTCCGGTGAGAGCTTTTGCGTCAAATTCTATCCATGAGTACTTGGCCGCAGATGCCACGCTGTTTGCAATGACCTCAAGGCTCTTTGACCTCTCTCTGACAGCAACTACATCACCCGGCTTAACAAGAGCTGAAGGGATGTTGCAGACTACACCGTTGAGAGTGATGTGAGCATGTGAGACAAGCTGACGGGCAGCAGCTCTTGTAGGAGCGACACCCATACGGTACACGATGTTGTCGAGACGGGACTCGAGAAGGATCACGAGGTTCTCACCTTTCTGGCCCTTCATACGTGAAGCTTTCTCATAGAGATTGCGGAACTGCCTCTCGAGAAGACCATAAGTATATTTAACCTTCTGCTTCTCCTTGAGCTGAATACCGTACTCTGATTTCTTTTTGCGCTTGCTTGCAAGTCCGTGCTGTCCCGGAGGATAATTCCTTTTCTCAAAGTCCTTGTCTGTTCCGAAAATCGGCTCGCCGAACTTACGTGCGATCTTAGTGCTTGGTCCAGTATATCTTGCCATAGTAGTATATCCTTTAAAATGTTACAAAATTAAACTTTACGACGGCCTTTTGGTCTACAGCCATTGTGTGGCATTGGAGTAACGTCGATGATCTCTGTAACCTCGATACCTGCACCATGGATAGTTCTGATTGCTGACTCACGTCCGGCACCAGGACCTTTCACGTATGCTTTCACCTTGCGGAGTCCAAGGTCGTATGCAGTCTTTGCAGCATCCTCAGCTGCTACCTGAGCTGCGTAAGGAGTGTTCTTCTTTGACCCCCTGAAGCCGCTCTTACCTGCAGATGACCAGCTGATGACCTGACCGATACTGTTTGTAAGGGTAACGATCACGTTATTGAAGGTTGATGAAATATGGGCCTCGCCATAAGCTTCAACCTTGACAACTCTCTTCTTAGTTGATGTTGTTTTCTTTGCCATAATTCATCTCAATTATTTAGTTGCCTTCTTCTTGTTTGCAACAGTTTTCTTCTTACCCTTTCTTGTACGGGCATTGTTCTTGGTGCTCTGTCCGCGTACCGGAAGACCGATACGATGGCGGATTCCTCTGTAGCAACCGATATCCATCAGACGCTTGATGTTCATCTGGATAGTTGAGCGGAGCTCTCCTTCGATCTTGTACTCGTTAGCGATAACGCTACGGATGCCTGAGATCTGCTCGTCGTTCCACTCACCAACTTTTGTATCGAAATCAATTTCGAGCTGAGAAAGGATCTTCCTTGCAGAGCTGCGACCGATACCGAAGATATAGGTAAGACCTATCTCTCCTCTTTTGTTGTTAGGTAAATCAACACCGGCTATTCTTGCCATAATTATCTTAACTTTATTTGTTTATACAACTAAAAATTATCCCTGGCGCATCTTGAATTTAGGATTCTTTTTGCAGATCACGTAGAGACGACCCTTACGCTTCACGATCTTGCAGTCCTCGCTGCGCTTCTTGATGGATGCTTTTACTTTCATTTTCTTAACGTTTTATTTGTATCTGAAAGAAATTCTTCCTTTTGATAAATCATAAGGTGACATCTCAACTTTAACCCTGTCACCAGGCAGGATTTTGATATAATTCATCCTCATCTTGCCTGAGATGTGAGCAATGATGACGTGACCGTTCTCGAGTTCAACTTTGAACATCGCGTTCGGAAGAGTCTCTACAATGACTCCTTCCTGTTCAATTGCTGATTGTTTTGGCATCGATAATCACTTTAAAATTTAACATTATTCTCAATGAAGTCAAAGGAAGACAACAGTTCAGCCTGGCCTTTTCTGACAACAACCGTAAGCTCGAAGTGCGCTGACTTTGCATGGTCCTCAGTGTGTACTGCCCAACCGTTTCGTGCCAAATACACATTTCTGGTCCCCGCATTAATCATCGGTTCGATACAGATTGTCATTCCATCAATAAGCCTTATGCCCTGGCCCTTCCTTCCATAATTCGGAACTCCCGGGTTTTCGTGCATATTCTTACCGATTCCGTGTCCTTCAAGTTCGCGGACTACGGAGAACCCGAATGACTCAGCATACGTTTGCACCGCGTGTCCAATATCGCCAATCCTGTTTCCGGCAACCGCAGCGGCAATACCCCTGTAAAGGGATTCCTTGGTAACGTCAAGAAGCTTCCTGGTCTGTGCATCAACCTCTCCTACAGGAAAAGTATATGCAGAGTCTCCATTATAGCCTTTATAGAACGTACCGCAGTCAACTGAAACGATGTCCCCCTCGCGAAGGACGTAATCCGACGGAAATCCATGGACTACCACATCATTCACAGAGATACAGAGTGCTGCAGGAAAGCCGTCATACCCCAAGAAACTCGGGACAGCTCCGTGGTCACGGATAAAGGTCTCGGCCACCCTATTCAACTCAAGAGTTGTCACACCAGGGGCAACCATCTTTCCGACCTCAGCCAATGTACGGGAAACGAGAATCCCGTTCTCCCGCATCAGCGCTATCTCTTCTTCTGTCTTTGGCCTTATCATCTTCAATGAACTTCTTTTGAGATTACATGCCGGAACGTCCTTTCAGACGACCGGTCTTCATCAGTCCGTCATAGTGACGCATCAGAAGGTGGCTTTCAATCTGCTGGAGAGTGTCCAGAACAACACCCACGAGAATAAGGAGGGATGTACCTCCATAGAAGCTCGCGAACTGGTTGTTCACTCCGCAAAGCATTGCAAATGCAGGGAGAATGGCAATCATTGCAAGGAAAATGGAACCGGGAAGAGTTACCCTTGACATAACCGAGTCAATGAACTCCGCGGTTTTCTTTCCCGGCTTCACTCCAGGGATGAATCCGCCGTTCTTTCTCATATCATCAGCCATCATGGTAGGGTTTACCGTAACGGCAGTATAGAAATATGTGAAAAGTACTACGAGGATTGCAAATACAGCGTTATACCAGAAACCGGTATAGTTGCTCATTACGGCAGCAAAGCCCTGAGTTGCCTCAAACTTCGCAAAAATCATCGGGAACAGCATAAGAGCCTGCGCAAAGATGATAGGCATCACTCCTGCAGCATTGATCTTCATAGGGATGTACTGGCGCACACCGCCAAACTGCTTGTTTCCGACAACCCTCTTCGCATACTGCACAGGTATCTTTCTGACAGCCTGTACAAGAGCGATGGCCGCAACGAAGACGAAGAAAAGTATAAGAAGCTCGACAATCAGCAGGAGCGGACCTCCGACACCGTTGCCGTTGAACTTCGACACAACCTCAGCAGTAAGCGCATAAGGAAGGCGGGCAATGATTCCGACCATGATGATAAGTGAGATACCGTTTCCGATACCGCGGTCGGTAATGCGCTCGCCGAGCCACATGACGAACATTGTTCCTCCAAGAAGGATTACTGTTGAGACAAGGTTGAACCAGAAGCTGCTCCAGCCAAGCTGATGTATGGCCATGAAGGCCGCCTCAGGAATCTGGCTGTGAAGAGTAGCCATGTAAGCAGGACCCTGGATGCAGATGATAGCGATGGTAAGATACCTCGTATACTGGTTCATCTTGCGGCGTCCGCTTTCGCCCTCCATCTGAAGTTTTCTGAAGTAAGGGACGAAAACACCAAGAAGCTGGATTACGATAGATGCCGAAATGTACGGCATCACGCCCAGCGCAAAGATAGAGGCACTTCCGAATGCTCCGCCGGAGAACATGTTCAAAAGACCCATGAGGCCTTCAGAAGAGTTCTGGGCAAGATCGGAATTCGCAATAAGCGCAGAATCTATGCCCGGAAGCACGATAAAGCTTCCGAGGCGATAGACGAGCAGCAGGAGAAGCGTATAACCGATTCTCGTGCGAAGTTCCTCAATCTTGAAGATGTTCTTGATTGTCTGGATAAGTTTCTTCATCTTTATCAGATTGTTGTTGCTGTACCTCCCGCAGCCTCAATCTTGGCGATTGCAGACTTTGAGAAGGCATTTGCAGATACTTCCAATTTTGCGGTAAGCTCACCGTTTCCAAGAATCTTCACAAGATCATTCTTGCTTGCGAATCCAGCCTGCCTGAGAGTCTCGATGTTGATGACCGATACATTGGCAGTCTCTGCGAGAGTCTGGAGAACGGAAACATTGATTCCCTTGTACTCAACTCTTGTAGGATTGGTGAATCCGAATTTAGGAAGCCTTCTCTGGATAGGCATCTGGCCTCCTTCGAAGCCGATTTTGCGAGAGTAGCCGGAACGGGCCTGAGCACCCTTGTGACCACGGGTAGAAGTTCCGCCGTGACCTGAGCCCTCACCGCGTCCGATTCTCTTCTCTCTGCCTTTAGAGCCTTTGGCAGGTGTCAAATTATGTAATTTCATCTGTCTGTCCTCCTATTTAAATTTCCTCAACGATTACAAGGTGACGAACCTTCTCAACCATACCTTTAGTAACAGGAGTGAGTTCCACCTCTACAGTCTGATGCAATCTGTGGATGCCGAGAGAAGCGAGATTTGCAATCTGCCTCTTGGTTGCTCCATTCTTGCTCTTGATCTGAGTTATCTTAAGTTTTGCCATTTCTTGTGTCCTCCTTAACCTTTAAATACTCTGCTCATAGGTATGCCACGAAGTCCGGCAACAGTATAGGCGTCCCTCATCTCAACCAAAGCTGCCACGGTAGCCTTCACAAGGTTGTGAGGGTTCGATGAACCTTTTGATTTCGCAAGGACGTTCTGTACGCCGACAGACTCGAATACAGCACGCATGGCACCACCGGCCTTAACTCCTGTACCTGGAGCTGCAGGCTTCATGAATACCCTTGCGCCGCCGAACTTGGCCTCCTGCTCGTGAGGAATGGTCTTGTTGAGCACAGGAACCTTCACGAGATTCTTCTTAGCGTCCTCTATACCTTTTGAAATTGCAGTAGTTACCTCATTGGCTTTTCCAAGACCATAACCTACAACGCCGTTCTCGTCACCAACGACAACGATGGCCGCAAAGCTGAAGTGACGACCACCCTTAGTAACCTTGGTAACTCTCTGGATGGCTACAAGCCTGTCCTTAAGCTCAAGGTCAGACGTCTTTACTTTTTTAACATTTGTATTTGCCATAGTCTCTTAGAAAATTAGGCCGCCTTCACGGGCAGCATCTGCCAAACTTTTAACCCTACCATGATAAAGGTAACCTCCACGGTCGAATGAAATCGTAGTGATTCCCTTTGCGAGAGCACGCTCAGCAATCGCCTTTCCGACGATGGCCGCAGCCTCAACTCCTGTCTTGCCCTTGCACTCTGCGGCGAGAGCCTTGTCATTTGAAGCCGCTGCGCAAAGAGTGGCGCCCTTCAAATCATCAACAACCTGTACGTAAATCTGCTTGTTGCTTCTGAAAACAACCATTCTTGGCCTTTCAGCAGTACCATTAACGACTTTGCGGATACGGTAGTGAACTCTTTTTCTTCTTTCTATCTTATTCAATGCCATAACTTAGTCCTCCTATTATTTAGCACCTGCTGACTTTCCGGCCTTGCGGCGAAGCTGCTCGCCGACAAACTTGATACCCTTACCCTTGTATGGCTCAGGCTTGCGGAGCGTACGGATTTTAGCTGCAACCTGTCCGATGAGCTGCTTGTCTGAGCTCTTGAGGCAAAGGACAGGGTTCTGTCCCTTCTTCACAGGCTCAGCCTCAGCCTTGATCTCTGCAGGAAGCAGGATCTGCACCTCGTGAGAGAAGCCGAGTGACATGATGAGCATCTGGCCCTGAACGTCCACACGGTAGCCGACTCCGACGAGCTCCTGACGGATAGTATAACCCTCAGACACACCCACAACCATATTGTTGATCAGAGCACGGTAAAGACCGTGAAGTGAACGGTGGCGCGGAAGATCTGTCGGACGGGTCAATTTGATTTCTGTTCCCTCAATGGCGACTGTGATGTCAGCATCAACTTTCTGGCTGAGCTCGCCGAGAGGTCCTTTAACCTTGACAACGTTGCCGGGGAGGACCTCAACGGTCACACCGGCAGGAAGGTGTACAGGCAATTTACCAATTCTTGACATTATGCGTTTCTTTATGAATTAATATACATAACATATAACCTCACCACCTACATTGAGGTCTCTTGCCTCCTTGTCTGTGATGACACCCTTTGAAGTCGAGAGGATAGCGACTCCGAGTCCATTGAGGACGCGAGGCATGTTCTCAACGTCAGTATATCTTCTGAGACCTGGCTTTGACACGCGGACAATCTTCTTGATTGCTGCAGTCTTGGTCTGAGGATGATACTTCAGAGCGATTTTGATAGTGTTGTACGGAGTTCCCTCGACAACCTTGTAGCTGAGGATGTAGCCCTTCTCACAAAGAATCTTGGTGAGGGCGAGCTTCATCTTTGAAGATGGAATCTCCACAATCTTTTTTCCTGCAAGGTAAGCATTACGTACCCTTGTGAGGAAGTCTGCAATTGGATCAGTCATTTTTACTTTTGTTTTTACAGAAACCGACGCAACGGATGCGCCCGATATCCAAATTGTTTGTTAATTATGATTTTCCGCCGCATTGGCGGACCTTTTCAGGCTATATGTTACCAGCTTGCTTTCTTGACGCCTGGGATGAGACCGTTGCTCGCCATCTCACGGAACTGGATACGGCTGATGCCGAACATGCGCATATATCCTTTCGGACGTCCGGTGAGAGAACAGCGGTTGTGCATGCGGCAAGGTGCCGAGTTCTTAGGAAGCTTGTCAAGAGCTGCCCAGTCGCCGGCTTCCTTGAGAGCCTGCCTCTTAGCGGCGTATTTCGCAACCAATTTCGCGCGTTTAACTTCGCGGGCTTTCATTGATTCTTTTGCCATCTCGTTCTCTATTATTAGTTGTTATGTTTCTTGAAAGGAAGTCCGAATGCCTTGAGAAGTGCGTGTGCCTCCTCGTCAGTATTGGCTGTAGTAACAAATGTAATCTCCATTCCGAGAATCTTTGAAATCTTGTCGATGTCAATCTCAGGGAAGATAATCTGCTCCTTGATACCGAGGGTATAGTTGCCCTTACCGTCCATTTTCTCGGAAATTCCGTTGAAGTCCCTGATACGAGGAAGAGATACGCGGATGAGCCTCTCGAGGAACTCATACATCTTCACACCGCGAAGAGTAACCTTCGTTCCGATAGGCATGCCCTTACGGAGCTTGAAGTTTGAGATGTCCTTCCTTGAATGAGTGACAACCGCCTTCTGTCCAGTGATGATTGAAAGCTCCTGCTGAGCTGCCTCAACGAGCTTCTTGTCACCTGTAGCGTCGCCGACACCCTCATTGATGGTAATCTTGACGAGCTTAGGGCACTGCATAACTGTAGAATAGCCGAATTCCTTCATCAATTTGGCAACGATCTCCTCTTTGTACACTTTCTTGAGTGACGGAACGTATCCCGCAGGAACCGCTGCTACTGCTGTATTGTTAGTCTTTGCCATTATTAGATCTCCTCTCCAGATTTTTTAGCATAACGGACAATCTTGCCATCTACAACCTTGCGGCCGATTCTTGAAGGTTTGCCGGTCTTAGGATCGACTACCTGAAGATTTGAGATGTGCACGCCTGCCTCTTGTTTGACGATGCCTCCCTGAGGATGCTTAGGACTTGGTTTAGTGTGCTTGCTGACAATGTTGATGCCCTCAACGATAGCGCGATCCTTTGAAGTGATCACCTCAAGCACCTTGCCGGTCTTGCCTTTGTCATTGCCGGCATTCACATATACTGTGTCGCCTTTTTTGATATGTAACTTCTTCATAATGATTGCTTGTTAGAGGACCTCCGGTGCCAGTGAAACAATTTTCATATAATTTTCGCGAAGCTCTCTTGCCACAGGGCCGAAGATACGGGTTCCACGAACTTCTCCTGAGTTGTTGAGGAGAACGCAAGCATTGTCATCAAAGCGGATGTAAGATCCGTCCGGCCTGCGGATTTCCTTCTTGGTGCGGACTACGACAGCCTTAGACACGGAGCCTTTCTTTGCGTCACCGCCAGGGATGGCGCTCTTAACCGCAACGACAATCTTGTCGCCCACTCTTGCATAACGGCGGCGGGTACCACCCAGAACACGGATACAAAGAACCTCCTTTGCACCGCTGTTGTCTGCCACCTGTAAACGTGATTCCTGCTGTATCATTGCTACTTAACTTTTTCTACGATTTCTACTAGTCTCCAGTTCTTGGTCTTGCTCAAAGGACGCGTCTCCATGATGCGTACGGTATCGCCCTCACTGCACTCGTTCTTCTCATCGTGAGCCACGAACTTTGTGGTCTTTTTCACAAACTTACCGTAAATCGGGTGCTTCTCCCTGATTTCCACGGCAACTACGATGGATTTGTCCATCTTGTTGCTGACCACGATTCCTATTCTTTCCTTGCGAAGATTTCTTTCCATGGGAATTCAATTTTTAGTTCTGTTTCTCCTTCTCAGCAAGAATTGTCATCATACGTGCGATGTCCTTTCTTGCCTTGCTGATTTTCGAGGTATCCTCCAATGGAGAAATCGTATGATTAACCTTCATTGTATTGAGGTTGTTTTTCTCGACCTCAATGCGCTCACGCAGATCTGCGATCGACATTTCGCGTACTTCAGATGCTTTCATTTCTTCTGTTCTCCATTAAATTATTCAACATAATCCCTACGTACCACGAACTTCGTAGTGACCGGAAGCTTCTGCGCGCCAAGACGGAGCGCCTCCTTTGCAATCTCGAGCGAAACGCCCTCAGCTTCAATCAGAATGCGGCCTGGAGTCACAGGGCATACGAATCCCTCCGGATTACCCTTACCTTTACCCATTCGCACCTCAGCAGGCTTCTTAGTATAAGGCTTGTCAGGGAAAATTCTGATCCAGATCTTACCCTCACGCTTCATGTAACGTGAAACAGCCTGACGCGCAGCCTCGATCTGGCGGCCCGTAAGCCAGCAGTTCTCCAAGGTCTTGATACCGAAAGAACCGAACGCAAGCTGATTGCCCCTCTGGGCAAGACCTTTCATGCGGCCTTTCTGCTGCCTTCTGAATTTAGTTTTCTTTGGTTGTAACATTGTTCTATTACTTTAATAAAAATATTTCACAATACCCCTAATTAATTGAGCATCAGCTGGTTGGGCGAAGTGGTCCTCAATTATCGGGTTGCAAAGATAGTAAATATTATTGAAAAGCAAAGAATATTTTAATAATTATCCAACATTTTCGACCAAAAAAACTGCAACCTAAAAAGCCTATTTTCATGCACTTACAGGATGTGTTCAAAAAATTATGCAGACACTTTCGACCAGCATGCATTTTACGTATCCGACACTCCGCAGACGGGCGCCTGCTTAACAAGAAATGGACTGAATTTTGACAGAACCTTTGCCATCTGTCAAAAAACCGTTAAATTTGACACTTGGACAATAAACTGTCAAAACATGATTCCTTTCGATAGATATGCCCCATATAATTCCCTGCCAGCACTCCCGCCGGCAGAAGAGCTATATACAGACATCTCAATAATTCAGAAGCTTGCACAGGCAAGCAGAAAACTCGCTGAATTGAAGGGCGTGGCTTCCATGCTCCCCAATCAGTCCATTTTCGTAAACACGATTGCCCTGCGTGAGGCAAAAGCCAGCAGCGCCATTGAAAACATTTTTACGACAGATGATGAACTGTATAAAGCATTGACATATCAGGAAGATGATTATGCCGAAGGCCCTGCAAAGGAAATCATACATTACAGGGAAGCATTATGGAAAGGATATGGCGAAATCGCCAGTGACGGAAGACTGACTGTTGACGCAATCATCCAAATTTACCGTCAGGTAAAGCAGACGCATGACGGGATACGCCCATATCAGGCCGAAATCGTCATCAAGAAGAGAGGATGGGGCTCACTGATCGGAGAGACAGTCTATACGCCACCAAGAGGAAAAGGCGTGGTAGAGAAGATGCTTGCCGATCTCGTCGAATTCCTGAACGATGATGCAAAATACCCAGTTGACCCTCTGATGAAGATGGCAATGGCCCATTACCAGTTCGAAGCAATCCACCCGTTCAGGGACGGAAATGGGAGAACCGGAAGAATCATATGCCTCCTGTACCTCATTCAGAAAGACCTGCTTGAACTCCCTATTCTTTATATGAGCGCATATATTCTCGAAAACAAGGACAAGTATTATTTCAATCTGAGCAATGTGACAGGGACAAAAAACTGGAAAGAGTGGCTGTTGTTCATGATGGAGACCGTCATACAGACATCTGAATATACAATCCACAAAATCAACAGGATTCGCGCGCTTATATCCAAAACAGAAGAACTGATACGCATCCATAAGCCTTCAGCAGCCAAGATTGAGATTCCCAAATTGTTTGAGCAACCTTATATCCGCCCCAAGAATCTCGTCTCGGAGAAAATCAAGAGCGTGAACACCGCAAAAAAATACCTTACCGATTTAGAAGCACTCGGCCTCCTGACAAAGTCAAAAATCGGGAAAGAGTACGTATGGTTCAACACAGAACTCATGGACATCCTATCCGCAGAAAATCACTGACCGGCACGATATTTTATGAAGGTTCAGTGACAATGAGGAACAAAAAACAGAATAACAGCAGGCGGTCAAACGGAAAGTGTTTATAACTTTGCATGGATTAGGCAGACAAAATGAGAAAGACGGCATTATACATAATAACGGCAATCATGGCATATCTCCTCCTCGCTACTCCGGCACGGGGCCAGCAGAAGGGAGACTATATGCAATACATAATAGAAGGCAAGGACACCATATATATATCGGAACTGCCGGCATCCAAGGTATATTCCAGAGTCCCAAAGCAAAAAGGGAAAGAATGGAGAAAATACTACAGGCTCGTGCACAATTTCAGCAAGACCTACCCATACGCCCTCGCGGCACGCAAGATGGTGGCAGAAGCCGACAGCACCATAGCGGCAGACGGACTGAAACGCGGCAAGAGGGAGAAATACATAAACGGGATACAGAAAGAGCTTTTCACAATATTCGAAAAGCCGCTCCGCAACCTCACCGTAAGCCAGGGAGCGCTGCTGATGAGACTGATTGACCGGGAAGTCGGAAAATCGTCATATAATATAATAAAGGATTACAAGAACGGCATGGCAGCCGGATTCTGGCAAGGCGTGGCCAAACTCTTCGGCTCAGACCTCAAGAAGCCTTACGACCCGGAAGGAGACGACAGGATGACGGAAGACCTTGTGAAGATATGGGAAGCCGGAGACTTTCCGGCATTTTACTTTTCATTGTTCTGGGAAGACCCGCCCATCACAGAAATACCGTCAAAATACAGATAGGGAGACCCTCCCATCCAGTCTTTCAGTACACGGAACTCGGCACCGGACGGCATAACCATGCTCACGTCAGCATGATAATGCCCGAAAATGAAATAATCCACCTGGTTGTGCTCCGAGAACTCCTTAGCAAAATGGTACAGAGGCTCCTCCTCCCCGCGGAAGGCATATTCTTCACGGCGCGCCAGACGATTATGGCGCGACCAGCCGTTTCCAAGACGGAAAGCCATCCAAGGATGAAGCAAGCTGAAAAGGAACTGCAGCACACGGCTATGGAAGACGCTGCGCAACACCCTGTAACCGGCAGGCACAGGCCCAAGGCCGTCACCATGGCCAAGACAGAACCTTTTCCCGGCAATTTCCACTACGGAAGGCTGCTCAAGACGCTTCATTCCGAGCTCCTCGAAGTAGCTGTATGTCCAGACATCATGATTACCCTGGAAAAAGAAGACATCCACGCCACGGTCAACAAGATCCTGCAGCGCGGCGAGCACCCTTACATACCCTTTCGGCACGACATCCCTGTATTCATACCAGAAATCCCATATGTCACCGAGAAGGTAAAGCGAAGAAGCAGACTCAGGAAGTCCGCGCAGAAAATCGACAAAACGGCGTTCGCGTTCATCCGGACCGGCCACATCAAGCCCAAGATGAACATCAGACACGAAAAAAGCAAGAGCCCCCTCGTGCATGGCTATCCGAAAATGAAAATGGCCGCTGCCACGACAAGACAATACAGCGCGAACCAGCTAAGGCGCGCCTTCTTCACGATGGCTATCATCACTTTGCAGGCGAACAACCCCGACAGGAATGCCGACAGGAAGCCCAGGCACAAAGGAATAGCACCGACAGTTGACGAAGAAAACTCCCCTCCGACGACCTCAAGGAAAGCCTCGCCAAGAATAGGCACAAGAACCATGAGGAACGAGAACTGCGCCATCACATCCCTTCTGACACCGCAAATCAAGCCAGTTGAAATCGTAGTGCCGGAACGCGAAAGCCCAGGAATGACGGCAAACGCCTGCCCAAGCCCCACCGCAAGGGCCTGCCAATATGAAATCCCATTGCGACAGTCATTGGCCGGAAAGATGGATGCACGGCCAGGCCTTGACGCAAAATCAGAAAAGAACAGGAGTACGGCAGTGGCAAGCAAGGCAAAACCAACCACATGCACGGAGCCGAAAAGACCTTCGACAGCATCTTTGAAAAAAACTCCAACAATGAAAATCGGGATCATGGAAACGGCGATTTTCAGGAGATAATCAGTCTGGTCGTTATACTTGAATTCGAAAAAGCCCTTGAGAAGCCCCCAGATCTGTTTATGGAAAACAACTATCGTACTGAGGACAGTAGCCGCATGCACAACCGTAGTGAACATGAGATCATCTGACGTCTCCACACCGAGCAGCGCCTTGCCTATTTCAAGATGTCCGCTGCTGCTTACAGGCAGAAATTCAGTCAAGCCCTGCAGAAGGCCGAGTAAAACCGCTTCAAACCACTCCATAGCCGGACATTATTTTTTGAAAACCCTCATAATGGCGACAACCTCGATGATGATACCGAGGATTATTACGACCGGAGCCGCAACCAGCCTGCGGAAATCGAACATGGCATAATTGAAGACCTCCGGGTCGGAACTTCCACCTCCAGTCATAAGAATATAGCCGGAAACCATTACTACAAGTCCGGCAAGAAGATATTTCAGCCCCTTAGGGGTCATGGCCATCTTTGGATTATTTTCCATATCGCGTCAATAATACAATTCGTCTTTTCCCAATGAAATGAGTTTATTCACAACAAGGTACGTACTCGTCAGGCATATCAGCAGACCGCTGGCCAGCACTATTCCCATGACCATCAGAAGAAGCTCAAGGCGGAATATCTCGAAAAGCTGCACGAAGCCGCTCCTGATGAAGAACATTATCACAATCAGGGCAATCACAGCAAGGAAGGCCGCGAAAATGCCCTGGAATGCCGCCTGGACGAGGAAAGGAGCACGTATGAACTGCCTTGTTGCCCCGACGAGCTTCATGGTATGTATAGTAAACCGGCGGGCAAACACATTGAGCCTCACGGTATTGTTTATCAAGACAAAAGAGATGAACAGCATAAGGCATATGAAGACCCCGAGCACGGAAGAAATCTTGCTCAGATTGGCATTCAAAGCTTCCACGAGCGACATCTGATAATTGACCTCTTCCACAAGAGGCGATGCCGATATCTCCCGCCTCACAACTTCGAGACTGTCCGAAGAAACATAGTCAGCCATCAGCGTGACATCAATGGAAACAGGTATGGGCGAAGTCTCGAACACATCCAGGAAATCATCCCCGAGCTGACGGGCAAGCTCCCTCTCCCCCTGCTCACGGGAGACAAAGACCGTGCTCTTGATGAAGCGCTCCTTGCCCAACTCATCACAAAAGGCCATCGCAGCCTCTTCCTGGACATTCTGCTTCATCATCACGGACACCTGGACATTTTCCTTGAAATAGTCCGAAACGCCCTTCGCATTCACCAGAAGCATGCTCGCGATGCCCACCAGCAGAAGCACGAGGCTTATGCTGATGAGAGACGAAAGATACGCATTCGCCAGACGCCTCTTCATTATCCTGTTGTCACCTTTACCCATATAGCTTTCCCAATCGGGCCCAAAGATAGTGAAATATCAAAAAAAATTATTATCTTTGTAGAGATTTTGTCATTAAAAATGAACAGCATGGGAAATTCAGTCAAAAGAGTCCTTTTCGTCAATTCCGAGATATTCCCGTATCTTCCGGAATCCGGAATCGCCAACATCGGCAGGTTCCTTCCGCAGGGCATCCAGGAGAAAGGCAGGGAAATCAGGTCTTTCATGCCGAGATACGGATGCATCAATGAAAGAAAAAACCAGCTGCACGAGGTCATCAGGCTTTCCGGAATGAACATTGTGATAAATGATGTTGACAGGCCGCTGGTAATCAAGGTGGCTTCAATATCCGCAGCCAGGATGCAGGTCTATTTCATTGACAACGAGGATTATTTCCACAGAAAGAACATCTATCACGACGAGAACGGCAATTTCCACGAAGACAACGGGGAAAGGGCCATATTCTTTGCACGCGGTGTTCTCGAGACGGTCAAGAAGCTCAGATGGGCTCCTGATGTCATACATTGCCACGGCTGGATATCCCACGTGCTTCCGCTGTATCTGAAGAAGGCATATATTGACGACCCTATATTCTCCGGCAGCAAGGTAGTGCTCTCACTGTACGATGACACTCCTGCCGAGAGTTTCGGTGACGACTTCAAGGAAAAAATTCTTTTCGGAGGAGCCGGAGCAAAAGATATAGAGGCACTGGAGCAGACCGATGGCACAAATCTTGCAAAACTCGCGGCCAGCCATTCCGACGGCATCATATTCGGGTCAGAAGGGATTTCCCAGGAAGTGGAGGCATACTGCCGCAATTCCGGTCTTCCTGTGCTTGATTTTGACGCCGCGTCAATTGAAGACGGCTCATATATAGAGAAATACAACAGTTTTTACGACCAGCTATAATGAATCTGAAATTTTTAGGCGGAGCCGGCCGCATTGCGGCCATCGGTGCGATACTGCTTGGCTCCGCGTCATGCATATATGTCGATGAGACACTCGGGAAGAACTTCATCCCCACTGACCAGAAATGGAACGTATATACGCCCGAGCCAGTAGCCCTTACGGGAATCAGGATGCAGATGGCAGACAGCCTGTCGGGATACAGCACGACACGTTTCACTTTCGGCTCAGTCAACGATGACCTGGGGACATGCATGAAAAGCGCCAGCTTCACGCTTGTGCCGGTTATGGATACGCTGGATTTCGGAAAGAACACGAAAATCCGCGGTTTCCATTTCATGGCAGCCAAAGACACAGTGTCAGCCGCATCTGAAAGCCAGATGAAAATCCTGCAGAACGTATATGTGTCTGAGCTGAAAGCGCCGCTTGATTCGAATGTGCTCTATGCAAGTTCATTCATGGACCCGGAGTTCAGGGACAAATATCTCGACTTGACAAACATCGTGACAGACGGTATCCCGGTATATGCAGGAGGAGATTCTCTCAGTTTTGAATTCAGCAGGGAGTTCACTGAGAGCTTCATCAGCAGGCTAAAGAAAGCGGACCTGGACAGCATGGACTTGTATCTCAAGGATCTCCCTGGTTTCTACATCACGACAGACGCTCCTGCCGGACAGGGAGGAAGAATCAACATGTTCAAAGTAGGAATGTCAAAGAATGACAGCGGATACCTGTCGGGGAACTATGCCGAGCTGAAAATTACTGCCGACTATGGCGACAGGAAGGATGTTGACACATCTTTCGTGTTCCTGTTCGGCCTGGGAGATTTCTTTAAGAACCTCTCCAGCACCAGCGACATCACGCAGTTCGCCTTCAATTCAAGCGAGCATGAGAGCGCAAAAGAATATTCAAAAGACGGAGTGCTTGCAACAGACAAGATACGCATCGAAGGCGGATGCGGCATCAAGCCTGTCGTAAAGGCATCAGAAATAAAGGACATACTTGATGCACAGCTTGCCCAGGCCGGAATCAGCGACTACAGGGAAGTGGTAATCAACAAGGCGACTATTTTATTGCCATACAGCGTCGATGAATATTCCGCACTGGACACATACCCTATGATTCTCAGCCCTACAGTAAGGCTCAGGAGCACAGAGGGGAAATATGTTTCCTATGCCGGGCTTACGGACTCCAGCATCGCATCAGAGAACCAGGGAGACATAAACAGGTCACTCGGGATGTACACCCCGGATATAAGCCATCATGTGCAGGAGATTCTCAAATTGGACAGGAATGACCCTGAATTCTCAGAGAAAATCGGCAACTATGACATCTGGTTCCTGATAATGCACACAGAGACCACGCAGACGAACAGCAACAACTCCATGAACGACTACTACAATAACCTCATGTACAACTCATATTACAATAATATGATGTACAATCCTTACGGATACGGAGGATACGGTTACGGCGGATATGGATATGGAAGCTACGGATATGGCGGGTACGGCTACGGCAACAACTACTACAATTATATGATGATGGCAATGTATGCCAGCGCAAGCAGCGGTTCAAATGAGAAGACCACGACCGAGATGGACAAGGACAGATATTACAAGGCAAATCTGAACGGTCCGGATGCTGTCACTGGAGCTGTTCCGCAGCTGAGAATAACATTCTCCGCGCCAAAGACAGCAGAATGACGCGCAGGTGCGGAAGATATAAATAACAAAGCGGGGCGACCTTGAAAAGTCACCCCGCTGTTTTTTGTATCCGTAAAAGACTATCGGTTGTTGACAATCTGCTCGATATACTTGATAGCGTCGCCTACAGTAGCGATTTTATCTGCATCGTTGTCATCAATCTCAACATCGAATTTCTTCTCAAAATCCATGATAAGCTCTACGATATCAAGTGAATCAGCACCGAGATCATTAGTGAAGCTTGCTGTCTCAGTCACCTCAGATGCATCAACGCCCAATTTCTCGACGATGATTGCCTTTACGTCTTCTGCAATATTTGCCATAACGTTAAAATTTTAGTTAATAATTAGTATTCTAATACACGTATTTGCGCTAAAAAACGGTGCAAAATAAATAAAAAAAAATCAAAAATAAAAATTTAGAAGCTGTTAAAGGCTCCAGGACAGACATTTTAAGCAAGTTTTCACCAGAAAAGCCTGTCATTTGCGGCTCAGACTCAACCATACCCTAAGCCCGTTGATGGAATTGAGCAGGTAGAAACACCACATTATCACCATTACGGCAGCATGAGCCTCTCCCCTTGAAACACAGATGCTCCACATTATCACGCTCAATATGTTCGTAATAATCCACAGCACCCACTGCTCCATGAAAGCCATGGCCATAAGAGCCTGGGCAACTATGCTCAGAACAGTTGTAGCCGAATCCTTGTAAGGCTGGGGATCACCGAAATAGCCCAGCAGCAAGCCGAATCCAAATACAGCTGCAGCACATCCCACAGCAAGAATGGCACGCTGAATCCATGTGAGACGCCTTGCACAGACACGCACATCAGCTCCCTCACCGGAAATGCGGTCTGCATCCTCCTGCGACGTAGCGGCTCCCCTCTTGCGCCAGGACCACCAGCCTATGAACTGCATGGGAAGATAGTATAGGGCATTCAGGCCGGCATCCCCATATAGGGCTGCCTTATATGATATGTATGCATACATCGAAACGTTTATTATTCCGAACGCATAGTTCCAGATGCTCCCCTTAGCAACAAGCACAACACATATCACACCGGCTATACCGGCAATGGAACCTACAGCATCAATGCTTCCGGACAATACGGAATATGCTATGTTAGAGGCTATGACGCCTGCTATGAGGAAAAAGTCATAAAACGAAAGGACTTTGTTTTTCATGGCTAATCTTTATTTTGATACTATGTAAAGCCGGCTTATTCGGATTTCTTGTTGAGATGTTCCAATATCGCTTCTGCCAACGGGCGGGAGACCGTCCCGGCGAGGTCTTCGACCGACGCCGCCGCTATGCGGGCTACGCTCCCATAGCGGAGCAGCAGCCGCTGCTCGGTCTTCCCGCCTACGCCCTTGATTTCACGCAATGCTGACCCGATCTGTGCCTTGCTCCTCAGATTTCGGTGGAAAGTGATTCCGAACCTGTGGGCCTCATCACGAATCTGCTGCAGGACTTTCAGCGCCTGGGAGTTCCTGTCAATGAACAGCGGATATGGGTCTCCCACCCTTATGACCTCCTCAAGCCTCTTGGCAAGGCCTATCACGGTAAGTTTTTCAGTCAGGCCCAGCTCAGAGAGCGCCTCATAGGCAAAAGAGAGCTGGCCCTTTCCTCCGTCAATTACAACAAGCTGCGGAAGGTCATCAGGATTCTCAGCAAGCATCCTTGAATAGCGCCTGTTGACAACCTCCTTCATTGACGCATAATCGTTCGCACCTATGACTGTCTTGATTTTGAAATGGCGGTAATCCTTCTTGGATGGTCTTGCACCGCGAAACACAACACACGAAGCGACAGGATTGGTACCTTGGATGTTCGAGTTGTCAAAACATTCTATATGTTCCGGAAGCACATCCATACCCAGGGCTGTCTTAAGCTCTTCAAGCACCTTCATCCGGAAATCATCCGGGTCAGTGTGCTCACGCTGCTTCAGCGCATTGAATCTCATTTCCTTGGCATTCTTGGCGCTCAATTCAAGCAAAGCGAGCTTGTCACCGCGCACAGGCACCTTGAACACGATATTATCCATCTCAAATTCAGGCATGAACGGTACTATAACCTCGCGTGAGAGAGCCCCGAACTTGGCCTTGATTTCTGATATGAACATCTCCAGGACAGCCTCGCGGCTCTCTTCAATATTCAGTTTGAATCCGAGATTAAGAGACTGCACAACCGCTCCCATGCGAATACGCATGAAATTGCCGAAAGCTTCCCCTCCGTCCATGACAAGAGAAAACACATCTGCATCCCCTACCATGGAATTCATTATTATGGACTTGCTGTAATGCTTTTCAAGAGAAGTCATCTTCTCCTTATAGGCATTTGCCTGCTCGAACTCCATGCGTGAGGCCGCATCCTGCATCAGTTCCTTGTAATGCTGAATCATCTCACGGCCGCCTCCTTTCAGAAGCCTTACGATTTCTTCTATATTGTCGTTGTATTCTTTCTTCGAAATCGCCCCGATGCAGCATCCGCGGCATTTGCCTATATGGAAATTGAGACATGGGCGGTATTTCCCGCGGAGAATTGCGGCAGAATCAATCTTGAGGTTGCAAGTCCTCAATGGATAGGTGCTATGGAAAAGCTCTATGAGACTGCGGGCATGCATGACGCTGCTGTAAGGGCCGAAATATCTGGAACCGTCCCTCACGACCCTGCGCGTAAGAAAAACCTTCGGATATTCATCAGCACTGACGCATATCCACGGATATGTCTTGGAATCCTTGAGCAGGATATTATAGCGCGGCTTGTACTGCTTTATGAGATTGTTCTCAAGCAAAAGTGCGTCAGCCTCGGTCTCTACAACGGTATATTGCGCATCTGCAATCTTGGAGACCATGACCGCCGTCTTGCGGGTAAGCCTTTCAGCCGGCACGAAATATTGCGCGACCCTCTTGTGAAGGTCCTTGGCCTTGCCCACATAGATTACATTCCCCTCAGCGTCATAATATCTATAGACGCCGGGGGAATGCGGAAACAATGATATTTTCTCTTTTAAAGTCACTCAGCGAGACATTCTGCAACAGCCTCTTCTACGGAAGCACCGTAAAGGCCTCTCTTGAGGATTGTGCCGTCAGGACCGATGAGCATGATATGAGGAATACCCTCAATGCCATATATTTCGGTAGGCACACTTCCAGCATTATTAATCTGATTCCAGTTCACGCCAAGCTCAGCTGCCGTTGAAATGGTTACCTCTACCGGCTCACGCTCCCAGACTGCAATGCTGAGCACGTCAAACTTCTCACCTTTATATTTCTCATAAACGGCCTTGATGTTAGGAATTTCCCTTTTGCATGGTCCGCACCAAGGTGACCAGAAATCCACAAGCACATATTTGCCTTTGCCCACATAGTCAGAAAAATTCACTTCTTTGTAAAGAGGCTGAGGAGGAATACTTCTTGTCTGGCCATATACGGTGTTGACCGTGAAGTCCTTGAACATCTTGCCCTCGGCAGTCTCAAGCCTTGCAGTAATGGCTTTCTTCATGCCCTGTACATACCTGTGCCCGCCTATTTCAGGTGAAAGGCCATCAATAAGAGAATTGAGTCTCTCGTCATCAGCCTCCCCTCTCATGTTCTGGATTGCGAGCAGGGCTATGAAGTTGTCCTTATTGTCTGAGACAAGCCCCGCATTGTAGTCGATATATGACTGCATGAACTCCTCATAGAACTTGTCAAAAGCCTCTTCCTTCTGAGCATCAGTCATAAGTGTATCGGAATATATCTCCTGACGTTTCGCCATAAATTCCTCACCGACGCTCTTGCCATGCACGGTAAATTCATTCAGCCTCTCCTGAACAGAAATCTTGGGATATTTTGAAGTTACCTTTGTCTCATCATCAATAACTACATTGAGAGGAGTACCGTCAGCAATGAAATTAGCTCCGTAATTGGCAGCCGTCACGGTTCCAAGAACTGTCACGTCAGTAGGAACAGCCAGCGCGAATTTTCCGTCAGTAACAGGCACCAGCGTGTCAATCTGTCCTACTGCGACATTCACTTCTGAAATGCCCGCAGGAACAACGACTCCTGAAATCTCCGTGTTCTCCGCAACTTTTGCGCAGGAAACTGCTGCTGCAGCCGCAAAGGCCGCAAAAAGAATTGTTCTTGTCTTCATACTATAATTTTTAGTCAATTTTCATGTAACGCTCCCGCCTTACAGCCGGTCCGCACAACTGACAAAGATAATCATTTTTCCCGAATGCCTCCTGCCTGATGCAAATCAGGTTGCGATGTGGAGCACAAATGGCCATATGCAGCAACTACTGGAATACGGTTCCCTTTAATCGGGGAATCTTACAGAAGCAAACAGCTTATTATCATACAATTATACTCCATGGTTTTCCTTTGAATTGTCATATGCAATTGCAAGTGTCAAGAGAAACGCGGCATAAAAAAGGGGACCGTCCTCCTGGACAGCCCCCTCCGGTCAAATATCGGAAAAAACTATTTGTTCTCTCTGCGCTCACGGCCTCCGCGACCTCCGCGACGGCGGTCACCGCCACGTCCTCCACGGTTGTTGCCAGACTGCTGAGCCTGAGCAGCGATACCTGCGTTAGGTGAGAGGTCTTTCTTACCATAAACCTCACCGTTACAGATCCATACCTTGATACCAAGGACACCGACCTTAGTATGAGCCTCTGCAAGCGCATAGTCAATGTCAGCACGGAATGTGTGAAGAGGTGTACGTCCCTCTTTGAACATCTCGCTTCTTGCCATTTCAGCACCGCCGAGACGGCCGCTGATCTGAATCTTGATACCTTCTGCTCCTACCCTCATGGTAGTAGCCACTGCCATCTTGATAGCCCTTCTGTAAGAAACACGGCCTTCAATTTGACGTGCGATGGAATCAGCTACGATATTGGCGTCAACCTCAGGTTTCTTGACCTCATAGATGTTGATCTGAACATCTTTCTTGGTCACCTTCTTGAGCTCTTCTTTGAGAAGATCCACTGCCTGGCCGCCTTTGCCGATGATGACACCCGGTCTTGCAGCGTGGATAGTCACAGTGATGAGCTTAAGAGTCCTCTCGATGACAATCTTTGAGATAGAAGCCTTAGCGAGACGGCTTGAGAGATACTTGCGGATCTCATAGTCCTCTGCGATCTTCTCTGCATAGTTACCACCTACCCAGTTGGAATCCCAGCCGCGGGTGATACCGATTCTGTTGCTGATTGGATTAGTCTTCTGTCCCATGATTACTCCTCCACTTTAGCTGGTTTAACATCAAGGATAACAGTCACGTGGTTAGAACGCTTGCGGATACGTCCGGCACGGCCCTGAGGGCAAGGACGGATTCTCTTGAGCGTACGACCCTCGTCAACCATGATGGTCTTGACGATGACGTTGCCGTTGTCCAATTCTTTTGTATTATCCGGATTCTTGGCCTCCCAGTTAGCGATTGCGCTACGGAGAACCTTCTCCAGGTCGATAGAAGCGTGCTTCTTCGAGAATTTCAGAATGTCGAGCGCACGGTTCACCTCCACACCGCGGATGATGTCCGCCACAAGACGCATCTTGCGTGGGGATGTAGGCACGTCATTCAGCTTTGCGATAGCTGTCTGCTTCTTTATTTCTTTCAGCCTCTCGGCCATCTGTCTTTTACGAGCTCCCATAATTACAATTTCATTTTAAATTATTTACGATTGCCCGAATGGCCTCTGAAAGTTCTTGTTGGCGCAAACTCGCCGAGCTTGTGGCCCACCATATTCTCAGTAACATAAACAGGAATAAATTTATTTCCATTATGAACTGCGATTGTATGACCTACAAAGTCAGGAGAAATCATGCTTGCGCGTGACCAAGTCTTGACAACCTCTTTCTTCATGCTACCTTCATTCATAGCAAGAATTCTTTTTTCAAGGGCTTCCTGAATATAAGGACCTTTTCTTAATGAACGACTCATAATCTCTTAATTTATTCCGTTATTTTTTCCTTCTTTCAATGATGAACTTGTTTGAAGTCGCCTTAGGATTACGAGTCTTATAGCCCTTAGCTGGCAGACCCTTGCGAGAACGCGGATGTCCTCCGGATGCACGACCTTCACCACCTCCCATCGGGTGATCAACCGGGTTCATTACGACACCGCGGTTACGAGGCCTGCGGCCGAGCCATCTTCTGCGTCCAGCTTTTCCGTGAGACTCCAGATTGTGGTCAGGATTGGACACTGTTCCAACAGTCGCACGGCAAGACACAAGCACCATCCTTGTCTCGCCTGAAGGGAGACGGAGAATAGCATGCTTGCCCTCACGGGCTGCGAGCTGAGCATAAGTTCCTGCTGAACGCGCCATTGCGGCACCCTGTCCAGGGCGGAGCTCAATGTTGTGAACAAGTGTACCAAGCGGAATTTCAGAGAGAGGAAGAGTGTTGCCGACCTCCGGAGCAGCTGTAGCGCCGGAAGCGATTACCTGTCCTACCTTCAGTCCGTTAGGAGCGATTATGTATCTCTTCTCACCGTCCTCATACTTTACAAGAGCGATACGTGCGCTACGGTTCGGATCGTACTCGATCGTCATAACTGTTGCAGTGCACTCGTCCTTGTCACGAAGGAAGTCGATGATACGGTACATTCTCTTGTGACCGCCACCAATGTAGCGCATAGTCATCTTACCCTGATTGTTACGTCCACCTGACTTCTTGAGAGGAGTCAGAAGTGATTTCTCAGGTTTCTTGCAGGTAATGTCGTCAAAAGCACTGATTACCTTATTTCTCTGTCCGGGAGTTACCGGTTTGAATTTTCTTACTGCCATTGCCTGATTACCTTAAATGTTTGCGTAAAAATCAATCTTGTCCTCACCGGCAAGTGTCACATAAGCTTTCTTATAGTGATTGGTGCGTCCTTTGAGCATACCGGCCTTGGTGTAGCGTGATTTCCTCTTGCCGTGATAGTTCACAGTATTCACGAAATCAACTGTCACATTGTACATCTGCTCCACCGCAGCTTTGATCTGAAGCTTGTTGGCCTCGCGGTCAACAATGAAACCGTAACGGTTCAACTTTTCGCCCTGAACCGTCAATTTCTCAGTTATTATTGGCTTAATTATAATTCCCATTTCTCAATCGGTTTATCGTCTGATTCTTGAAGCGAGGATCTCCTGTACGCCGTCAACAAGCACCATAGAATATGCGTTCATGATGGCGTAAGTGTTGATTTCGTCAACTGTGATCACCTTAACCTCAGGAAGGTTGCGGGACGAAAGGTAAATATTTGTAGAATTCTCAGGAAGCACGAAGAGCACCTTTCTTGAACCTGCCTTGATGTTGGCGAGGATCTGCATGAACTCTTTTGTCTTAGGGGCTTCCATTACGAACGGCTCAACCATTACGATTGCGTTCTCCTGTGCCTTGTAAGAAAGAGCTGAGAAACGTGCGAGCTGCTTGAGCTTCTTGTTGAGCTTCTTGCGGTAGCAACGTGGCTTAGGACCGAAAACACGTCCACCGCCTACGTAGATGTTAGCCTTGAGGCTACCATGACGCGCACCGCCTGAACCTTTCTGACGGATGAGCTTCCTGGTGCTGTATGCTACCTCGCTACGGTCTTTTGTCTTAGCCGTTCCCTGACGCTGGTTTGCAAGATACTGCTTAACGTCGAGGTAGATGGCATGATCGTTCGGCGTGATGCCGAAAATCTCCTCATTGAGGACTACTTTCTTTCCGGACTCTGATCCGTCAATTTTATAGACTGACAATTCCATAGCTTAATCCTCCACAATTACGTATGAACCTCTGGCTCCAGGAACAGAGCCTTTTACTACGATAAGGTTGTGCTCAGGCATAACCTTGACTACCTGCAGGTTGAACACAGTCACGCGCTCATTTCCCATGTGGCCGGCCATGCGCATTCCCTTGAACACGCGTGAAGGCCATGATGATGCACCGAGGGAACCAGGGTGACGCAGACGGTTGTGCTGACCGTGGGTAGTACCGCCCACACCGGCAAAGCCGTGACGCTTCACAACTCCCTGGAAGCCTTTACCTTTTGAGGTACCGACAACATCAACAAAAGCAGTCTCCGAGAACACGTCTGCAACTGAAACGGTGTCTCCGAGCTGAAGCTCCTTGGCGAAATCCGCCTTGAACTCCACAAGCTTGCGCTTAGGTGTTGTTCCTGCCTTTTCAAAGTGGCCCTTAAGAGCCTTGCTGGCATGCTTTTCACTCATTTCGTCATAGGCAAGCTGTACAGCGGCATAGCCATCTTTCTCTACTGTACGAATCTGCGTAACTACACATGGACCAGCCTCAATAACGGTGCATGGAATATTCTTTCCATCGGCACCGAAAACGGATGTCATTCCGATTTTCTTTCCAATTAATCCAGGCATTGGTTTGTTAATTAATTGATTATAAAAACTTTACATCCCGCAGTACATTTTTGCGGGCTGCAAATATACAAATAATATTTTCATTTTCAACACTTTGAATAAAATTTATTCCGGCTTTTTTCAACAGAACCCGCTGACGGAGCGGCAGATTCGTGCCGGGGTACGGACGTTTTGTCTTGGCGGGCACATATACGCTTGGTCTCGGCAAAACTTTACAAGCAAGCTTGAACGTTTTGCTCTCGACTTTTGCTATATTTGCGCTCTGCACGCATATACGTGTGGTTTCGGCATAATCAAAGTGAACTTTGTTTCTGCTTTCGCCATTTTCGTATATATAATATGGCAAGGCAGTTGTCTGTATGGTGTACCAAACACACATTGGGTAAAGGAATGAAAGAAGAAGGAAATATTATAGTAAGGAAAGCGAGGGTGAATAATCTTAAGGATGTGACTGTTGAGATTCCTCGCGGTAAATTCGTTGTCATAACAGGAATATCCGGCTCAGGCAAGTCCTCGTTGGCGTTCGATACTCTTTTTGCAGAGGGGCAGAGACGTTTTGCGGAGAGTCTCTCTTCTTATGCCCGCCAGTTTCTTGGAAGGATGTCCAAGCCTGATGTCGAGCTTATTGAGGGAATACCGCCCGCGATAGCCATAGAGCAGAAGGTCAATACGAGGAATCCGCGCTCCACCATTGCTACCAGCACGGAGATATATGATTATCTTAGAATAATATTCGCGCGCATAGGAAGGACATTCTCTCCAATTTCTGGTGAGGAGGTGAAATGCAATACTATAAATGATGTGATGTCGTATGTCCTGGAAGGGGAAGCTTCGACAGCCTATATTCTTGCGGATTTGCAGTGGAGCGGCCGTGACGATAAGGTGGAGCTTATGCTGGCGCTGAAAGAGGAGGGATATTCCCGTTTGTTTACAGACAAGGCGGTGAGAATCGAGGATGTGATGAAGCATGCGCAGGACGGCGACTATCCTGAGGATGCATTTCTGCTGGTTGACAGGCTTAGGATACCTCGCATGAAAGACGGGCTGCCTGTAATGGAGGACGGGACTGACTTGCCTCAGACTGAATGGGATGACCTTAATACCAGGCTTCATGCGTCCGTAGATACTGCTTTCAGCAAAGGAAACGGTACAATGTATGTCCTCAAGGAACCTGTGCAGGCTGACGATGCAAGACCGGAAGCGGTGAGGGTCAAGTTTGTAAACAGGTTCGAAGCTGACGGAATGGAATTCAGCCGTCCGGACGAATATATGTTCAGTTTCAATAGCCCTTTGGGAGCATGTCCCGTATGCGGAGGACTCGGGCAGATAATAGGCATAAGTGAGGATCTTGTGATACCGGACAAGAGCAAGACAATATATGACGGAGCTATTGCATGCTGGAGAGGAGACAAGATGGGCTGGTTCAGAGATCAGCTTGTGCGTAATTCGGAGAGATACGGCATCCCTATTTTCGAACCTTACTGCAACCTGAGCCAGAAAGTGCGTGATCTTATATGGAAAGGGCACCAGGGTGCGACCGAAGAGGAATCCGTAGTGGGACTTGACGAATTTTTCAGGTGGGTTGAATCTAACCGCTACAAGATACAGTACAAATACATGCTGAGCCGGTATTCCGGAAAAACGGTGTGCCATAACTGCGGAGGAAGCCGTCTTCGTCCTGAGGCTTTGTATGTCAAGGTCGGAGGCAAGAACATACATGAGCTGCTGAGCATGAATGTGGCACAGCTGCTTGATTTTTTCGGACATCTGGAATTGACTGCACATGAGCACTCCATAGTTTCGAAAGCCGTGGAGGAAATCGTCTCTCGCCTGAAATATATTGATGAGGTCGGTTTGGGATATCTGACATTGAACAGGACTTCTAATACTCTCTCTGGAGGTGAAAGCCAGAGGATTAACCTTGTCACAGCCCTTGGAAGTTCCTTGGTAGGCTCGTTGTATATTCTTGATGAGCCGAGCATAGGTCTTCATCCGCGTGATACGGAACGCCTGATTGCAGTTCTGAAAAGGCTTCGGGACATAGGCAACACTGTAGTTGTGGTTGAACATGACGAGGAAATAATGAAGGCTGCCGACCTGCTTATAGACATAGGACCGAAGGCCGGAGTGAATGGCGGGGAAATCGTTTTCGAGGGCAAGATAGGGGAGAATGTGCCCGGCAGCGGCAGTGAAAGGTCTCTCACGCTTCAATATCTCGAAGGCATGAGGGCAAGATATGTACGCAAGAAACGTAAATGGAGCTCCTCGATAACTGTTGAAGGTGCAATGGAGCATAATCTCAAGGATATCAGCGTCAAGTTTCCTCTTGGAGTCCTGACTGTCGTTACAGGAGTCAGCGGGAGCGGAAAATCATCCCTTGTCGGCGACATCTTGTATCCGGCCGTTTACCGGCATCTTAATCATACCGGTTCGGCTCCCGGCACATTCCGCGGCCTTTCAGGCAATCTTGACAAAATCTCCCAGGTTGAGTATGTTGACCAGAACCCTATAGGTAAGAGCTCGAGGTCAAATGCAGTGACTTATCTGAAGATATATGATGATATCCGAAAGCTTCTGTCAGACCAGCAATATGCAAAAATCAATGGCTACACTCCGTCACACTTCTCTTTCAACATGGATGGCGGACGTTGCCCTGAGTGTCAGGGAGAAGGCTTCGTGAAAATAGGCATGCAGTTTATGGCGGACGTCTCAATGGTATGTGAGGCATGCGGAGGCAAAAGATTCAAGCCTGATATCCTTGAGGTAAGGTACAAGGGCATGAATATAGACGATATACTTAACATGAGCGTCGAGGAGGCCATAGCATTTTTCAAGGAACAGGAGGAACCAGTGGCAAAAAGGATTGCTGAAAGGCTCCAGCCTTTGATGGATGTCGGTTTGTCTTATATTAAGCTCGGCCAAAGCAGCAGCACGCTTTCCGGAGGCGAGAGCCAGAGGATAAAGCTAGCGTGGTTCCTTTCGATGACGGATACATCTTCCAAATCAAAGCCGCAGAAAGTGCTTTTCATTTTTGATGAACCTACCACGGGCCTTCATTTCTATGATGTTGAGAAATTGCTCAGATCTTTTGACGCTCTTCTTTCAAAAGGGCATTCAATAGTTGTCGTCGAGCATAATCCTGATGTCATAAGGTCAGCCGACTGGGTTATAGACCTTGGTCCGGAAGCCGGTGACGGCGGAGGAAACATCGTATATGAAGGTACTCCAGAGGACATGGACGGATGCAGCGGATCATATACAGCCAAGTACTTGTAATGCTGCTTACACATGTTCTTCTTTAATTTATGAGTCATCTGCTGGCGGCAGGTTGACCTCTATTATGAAGAGTGCGCTTTCGTTGACGGGAGGGCCTGCTTCCATGTATATCAGCCCTCTTCCCGGACCGGTGAGTTCCAGTGTCGCACCATGTCCGTCTTCATCAAGGGTATAGCTGTATATGCCCTTGGCCTTGTCATCCTCCATGTATTCTGTACCGGCATTGAAAGGAGCGTATGCCGGTGTGAACTCGCACCAGATATGTATCCGGTCTCCTATGTCGCCTCTTATATAGCTTGACGGATATGCACGGAAACTTGATGGCCCAGCAGGTAAAAGTCCGCTTTTGTCAACTCTCCATCCGTCATCGTGGAGCCCGTCATCTTCCGGACATACTGTTATCGTGTACAGGCAATTCCGTTCCACGTCAAGGTTGGAAATTCCGTCTCCAAGATAGAACCTGTAGATCAACCTCTTACCGTCAGTCTTATACTCTTCTGACAGATAGTCAAACTCCATCTCAATGTATGAGCATATGTCTCTCATGTGGTCATCTTCGGAGAAAACCTTGTCCTTGCTGTCAGTGATGTCTTCAGGAAAGTCCCCCTGCATGTTTTCAAGCATGTAAAGTGAAACTTCTTTGCTGATGCCTACGCCCCCTGGACCGTTAGTGTTCAGCTCTTGGGTTTCCATGTCATTGCGGCTGAACCCGGCCGCAAAGCAGTCATCTCTGTCCATGACCTTGCTCTTCCCGAACACTCTTACTGATTTCGGACAATTGCCGACCTTTACCGACCTAACGTCCATCTTGACGTCTTCAGATAGTCTGCTCCTGTCCATTCTTATGTTTATCTTGGACATAAGGCGTATGAGCTGAAGGCTGACTGTCATTCCGCTCCCGATTAATATGTCCTTTTCTTGCGCATACATAGGAATTCCTTCCCTGTATTCATCCGGATAGGCCAGGTGATAGCGTACCTCTGAAAGCTCACTGATATGGGACGCATTGACCCTATATCCGAAATTGGCGCAGGCACAGAATGTATATCTTCTCCCTTTCACAAGGCTTACCTTGCATCCTTTGGCGCCCTTGCCCAGCCACATGGATTCCTCTGCGTCTCCATTTTCGTCAAATATGATGAGGCTTACATCCGTTATGCGCTCCTCGTCTGGATTTATTGCCTTGGTGTCAAGGCTTCCGGTCATGTATGAGACATATATCTCAACAGTTTCCCCATCACATCTAATATGCTCATCATTCAGTTCGGAGGAGCATCCGGCCGTAATACATGCAGCACATATCAGAAGCGCACTCCGTATTCTTCTTTTGTATTCCATTCCTTGATTTCTAAGTTTATTTCCAAATCCTCTGCACTCACCGGGATGTCCGGGTCTGGCGAACCTTTTCTCCGGATTTTCAAATCATAGACATATCTGCAGTTTCGCTCTATCCCGCGTCCGTTGCCTTCCTGATGTCCGGAGTTGCGATTGATGTCAATTGGCCAGTACCATGTGGCATCGCCTGCTTTTCCCTCAATGACAAGTCTTGTGAAAGGTGAACCCGGACTTTCCTGAGTGCCGCAATTGGGGTAGCACAGCAGTGTGATGTCTGCTCTGAAAGCCTCTTTGCCTATTGGTCTGCCTATTTCTTGGGCTATTATCCCGGGTTCTGAGAATTTCTCTAAATCATCATGGCACAAGCCTCCTGAATTTATTATGCGTTCCGGGGCAATGTCACCTCCTGCCATTATCTTACATGACGCGTTGACATTGGTCAGATACACTTTCACGTCTTTCAGTGTTTCTGCTGCATATGGCTTGCCTGAAAAATCACAACTGATGCTTCTTAGAACAATTTCACTTGCAAGCCTTTCCATGCATAGCGGGGCTGAAGCCGAACCGCCGTTTCCTGCTCGGACTTTGGTCTCGGCAGTCATCAGAGGATGTTCCTGATGCTCTTTTTCAAGTTCTGCCATGACATATGAAAGTGATTCACGTGAGTTTATGCCTTTCCACTGGTCTCTGTCGCGTTGCGAGTTTGCGCAGACCGTTATCTTCTTGTCTCCGCTTCTTGATGCGATTTCAAGTACGCCCTCGTCAGTGCCTCCCAATCTTTGGTAGCAGTCGAGCCTTTGCAATGCATCGTCATTGAAGACGAAGATATCCATGTCGCTGATGGCATCCTTGTTGGCCTTGAGGATTGTAACCTTCACCGGAACACTGTCTGTTCCTGTTCCGGTGAAGGGCACATCCTGTCTAGGCCCGGGCTTGGCGCACCCGGGCAGCAGCAGTACCGGGAGGATTACCAGCAAGGCGTAGTAGCCCAGAACGGGCAGATTAAGATACCGGACAAGTCCGGCAAGAGAGTTAAAATGTGTGTAGAACTCCCGGTCTGTTTGTCTGATATATTTCATTCCTAAAAATTATAGCTTATGCTGATTGAAATCCCGGATGCGTAAGGTCTTTCCCTGCGTATGCATTCCCTGGCACTTGCCATGTATGAAACTGTGATGCTGGATTCTTTCCATATCTTGAAAGCATATCCTGCTTCCGCCGTCATGTCCGGTCCGGTTACATTGCCGTTCCGGATGCCTATTGCGGCAAACCACTTCCGGAATCTTCCGGCCGGCCAGTATCGCACTGATATTCCCATGGTATGGAAGTCGCCGCGAATCATGTCTGTATCGGAAGATGCAAACTCTGAATCATGTATGTCTTCTTCATCCGGCATTGAACCTTTCAAATGTGTAAGGTCCAGTGATACTTCTGCGTCAGCTGACCAGTTGCTCGCGAATCCGTAGCCGAAATGAAGGCTTGCCGTTCCGCATATCGCTTTCGCCAAGTCTGTGCTGACAAGGAATCTTCCGGCTTCCTGTCCGGCTGCCGGTGCGGTGATGGAGTAGAGTAGTAGCATTGTCATAACTGCGCGTTTCATTTTTTTGATTGCAAATGTATGACAGGAGCAGGATGGATATACGAGATTTTAAAAAAGATTCATCATTAATTTCTTTTTTTTACATTTATAAAATAAATTGCAAACTGAGAGCAGAGGCAAAACTTGTTTTGACTCTGCCGAAGTGTAGCATTTATTGTAGCTTGAAAAGCTAAAATAAATTTTATATAGCGAGGGAGTGGCAGATCGCCTTGCTCTTTCAAAAGATGCCGGAGGTGATTGCCTTTGCTTTTGCAGAAATGCTGCATTTATAGTATAGATGGAAATAAAAATGCCGGTTACAGCTTCTGTTTGTTATGATGTAAGCAAATAATGCTTTATATTTGAAGACCCTAAAACAATCAGTGTGCAAAATTTTTGTGACAATATGAAAATTGGCAATTTATTCAGAAAATTTACCGGGCATAGGCATCAGTATGCCCCTTCGTTCGTCCAGCAGGCGACATATCTTCAGCAGGCTGCTGACGCGCTTTGCCGGATGACGGATACGATGGACAGTTCAGAGTGGAAAGTGCTTGAGAAAGAGGTGAAGGCATGCGAGGTGCAGGGAGATGCCTTGCTGACTGAATTTTATGAGCAGCTTTATGAAAAGGTAATCACTTCCATACGCCGCGCAGACCTGCAGACGATAGCCCTGAATATTGATGAGCTGCTCGACCATATCAATGATTCCGCCAAGTCAATACTCCTGTATATGCCGCAGCGCATTGATCCGCAGTTGCGCGACCTTGCGCAATATATACGTGCTGAGGCTGACACGATAAAATCAATAGCCTCGATGCTGGGAGACCTGAGGCATAATTTTTCTCAGATTTCGCTCGGATGTGACCGCATTACTGAACTGGAGCATGCTGCGGATGATGCATATGAGGAATATATCGGCTATATTTTCACTCAGGAGAAGAATGCGATAGAATTGATGAAGTATAAGAATATAGCGGAAACCCTTGAGGCTGCAACAGATGCCGGCAAGACTGTATCCGACAATATAAGGAAAATTATTCTCAGATACGTTGACTGACCTGCTCCGCTGATTGTACAGGAAATACCGCAAAGCAAAAGCGGCTGACTAAATTTTAGCCAGCCGCTTTTCTTGTTATTGTAACTTATGCTCCGAAGTTGTCGTACAGGATATTCTCTGGAGGTACTCCGAGACTGTCGAGCAACTTGACCACAGAAGCAACCATCATAGGAGGTCCGCACATGAGATAGAGGGCATCCTCCGGATTCTCATGCTGCTTGAGGTAAGTCTCATACATCACGTTGTGCACAAAGCCTGCAACATATGGAACTCCTGCCTCATCAGCTGCCGGGTCAGGCCTGTCAAGCGCAAGATGGAACTTGAAGTTAGGGAACTCCTCCTGAATCTCGCTGTAATCCTCAAGGTAGAAAGCTTCCTTGAGACTGCGTGCGCCATAGAAGAAGTTGACTTTCCTTGAAGTCTTCTCAGTCTTGAACAAGTGCATGATGTGGCTTCTCATAGGAGCCATACCTGCACCTCCGCCGACGAAAATGAGCTCCTGGTCTGCAGGGAGGTTCTTCGGAAGGAAGAATTCTCCGTAAGGGCCCGATATGGTTATCTTGTCGCCAGGCTTGAGGGAGTAGATGTATGAAGAACATACTCCAGGATTTACGTCAACCCACTTGCCGGCAGCCCTGTCGAAAGGAGGTGTGGCGATACGTACATTCAACTTGATGATGTCACCCTCTGCAGGGTAGCAGGCCATTGAGTATGCACGTACTGTAGGAGTAGGGTTCACCATCTTGAGGTTGAATACGCCCATCTTCTCCCAGTCCTCGCGGTACTGCTCGTCCACATCAATGTCTTTGTAGTCAACGGTAACAGCAGGGACGTCAATCTGGATGTAGCCTCCTGACTGGAAATTCAGGTGCTCACCTTCAGGAAGCTTAACGACAAACTCCTTGATGAAAGTGGCCACATTGTGGTTCGATACGACCTCGCATTCCCATTTCCTTACGCTGAGTGCTGAAGCAGGAACCTCGATTGCAAGGTCTTCCTTGACTTTTACCTGACATCCAAGACGCCAGTTAGCTGCAATCTGCTTGCGGCTAAAGAAACCTACCTCGGTAGGGAGAATCTCTCCTCCGCCTTCGGTTACGCGGCATTTGCACTGTCCGCAGGCACCTTTTCCTCCACATGCAGAAGGAAGGAAGATCTTCTGCTCAGCAAGAGTGGAAAGAAGGTTGCCGCCAGGGGTGACCTCAATAATCTTGCTTCCGTCGTTTATATTAATCTTTACTTTTCCTGACGGTGTCAGCCTTGCCTTGATGAAAAGGAGGAGAGCCACCAGGATGAGTGTGAGGATCACGAAAATGATCACAGAAAAAAGCATTGTCATCTGCATAGTCTAAATCCTCCAAATTAAAGCTGAATACCCATGAATGTCATGAATGCGATACCCATGAGACCTACAGTGATGAAAGTGATTCCGAGACCCTTGAGCGGAGCTGGAACATGCGAGTATGCCATCTTCTCCCTGATTGCGGCGAGTGCGATGATTGCAAGCCACCAGCCGATTCCTGAGCCGAGAGCATATGTCGCAGCCTCTCCGACATTCACGAATGCCTTTTCCTGCATGAACAGGGAACCTCCGAGGATTGCGCAGTTCACTGCGATGAGCGGAAGGAAGATTCCGAGCTGTGAATAGAGCGCAGGTGCGAATTTCTCCACTACCATTTCCACAATCTGTACGATTGCCGCAATGACTGCGATAAAGACGATGAAGCTGAGGAAGCTCAGGTCTATAGTCGCGTACTGTTCTCCAAGCCATGCGAGTGCGCCCGGCTTAAGGAGGAACTCATTGAGAAGGTAGTTGATAGGGAGAGTTACGAGAAGCACGAAAACAACCGCAACACCCAAACCGTTGGCTGTCTTCACATTCTTTGATACCGCCAGATATGAGCACATGCCCAGGAAGTAGGCGAATATCATATTGTCAACAAAAATTGACTTTACGAATAAGCTAATATAATCTGCCATTTCTTGTTCGAGTTAGTTGTTATTTCTCCTGAAGTTCCTTCTGTATGGACCTCTGTGCCCAGATTATGCAGCCGAGCAGGATAAGGGCCATAGGAGGAAGAATCATGAGACCGTTGTTCATATATCCGAGATCGTAGAATGACTCCGGAATAATGCGGAATCCGAAGAGCGTTCCGCTTCCGAGAAGTTCACGGAAGAACGCCACGATCACGAGGATCAGTCCATAGCCGATTCCGTTTCCGAGACCGTCCATGAATGATGCGAAAGGCTTGTTACCGAGGGCAAATGCCTCGATGCGGCCCATCACGATACAGTTGGTGATGATAAGGCCGATATATACGGACAATGTCTTGCTGACACTGTATACGTATGCCTTGAGCACCTGGTCCACGAGGATAACCATGAGGGCTACCACCACGAGCTGGACGATGATACGGATACGGTTAGGTATTGTATTCCTCAGAAGTGAAGCAACAAGGCTTGAGAGCGCAGTTACTATGGTCACTGAAAGTGCCATTACGCATGCTCCCTTGAGCTGTACTGTCACCGCGAGTGAGGAACAGATGCCGAGTACGAGGACAGAAATAGGATTGCCCTTGAATATCGGGTTCAAAAACGTTTCTTTAAAATCAAAGTCTTTCATATATGCTATTCCTCCACGTTTTCAGTTTCCTCAGCCTCGGCTTCTTCTGCAGCTTCCTGCGCAGCGGCCATTTCAGCGGCGGCCTGCTTTGCGGCAGCAGCTTTGCTGAGGTATGGTTCATAGTATTTTGACCAGGTGTTTATGGTCTTGCCGAGTGCCTGTGAAGTGATTGTGGCTCCGCTGATTGCGTCAACACCGTTCTCTGCACCTTTTGCGCCGCCTTTCACTACTGCGAATCTCTCTTCTCCTTCACCGAATTTCTTTCCCGGGAACTGTCCCTGGAAAAAGTCTTCTGTGATTTTTGCACCGAGGCCCGGAGTCTCGCTCTTGTGGTCAAACACAGCACCGGCAATTGTCTTTCCGTCTTCTGTTACTGCAAGATAACCCCAGATAGGGCCCCAAAGACCTGCACCGTAGCAAGGAATCACAGTGATTTCCTTACCGTTGATGTCAAGGACATATACCGGAAGCTCAAGAGATGAAAGAAGGTCAGTCTGTCCAGCCTCAATCTTCTTGATGATGTCATTCTGGTTCTTGAGGTCAGCTGTGGTTGCTACCTGAATCTTGTTCAAGTCCTCCTTGCCCATGTTCATCTGGCCTTTCCTGTTTCCGTTTCCGTCAACATAGAAAGCATCAGTGATTTTTTCAACGTACATTTCCATGACATTGGTGTCCTCGGAAATTGTCACGTCTGCATCAGACTGGGCAGCGGCAGTGAGTACCTGGGTTATGGTCTCTTTCTTGACGTTCTCGTCCTGCATAGGCTTGAGGGCCATGGCTGCAAATGCCAAAACCGCAGCGACCACCACAACGAGGACAGTCGAATATATGACCGTATATGTATTACTGTTTGTATTCATACCTATATTATATATTAAGCGATTTTAACTTTCTTTGCCCTTCTCTTGATTGAGAACTCGATGACATAATGGTCAATCAGAGGTGCGAATGTGTTCATCAGGAGGATGGCGAGCATCATTCCTTCAGGATATCCAGGGTTCCAGAGACGTACAGTGACAGCAAGGGCACCTACGAGGAAACCGTATATCCATTTTCCGCACTCGGTCTGAGCCGATGTCACAGGGTCGGTTGCCATGAATACAGTTCCGAAGAGGAAACCGCCCATTACGAGATGATAGTAGCCCGGAAGGTCAGTTGAGCCGACTGCATATCCGAGATATCCGATGGCGAGTCCTCCGACAACTGATGAAAACATGATTTTCCAGCTTGCCACACCTGTCCAGATGAGGATTGCCGCACCGATGAGGATTGCTATGGCCGAAGTCTCACCGACTGAGCCAGGAATAGTTCCGATGAACATGTCCATGAAGTCTGTTCCTGCAGCCATGAGGCCCTCTGCGGTCGGATGTGCGAGCGGAGTCGCTCCCGATACGCCGTCAATAAGCCCGTTGCCTGAAGCATATGCAGTTCCTTCCGCCATGTAGCGGGTCATGCCGCCGGTCCAGATGGTGTCACCTGACATTTTGCTCGGGTATGAGAAGAAAAGGAACGCACGCGCGATGAGTGCAGGGTTCCAGATGTTCATTCCGGTGCCTCCGAACACTTCCTTTCCGATGAGCACTGCAAAAGCCACTGCAATCGCAAGCATCCAGAGAGGAACGTCAACAGGTACTATAAGCGGAATGAGCATACCTGACACGAGGTAGCCCTCATTGACTTCATGTCCCTTGATCTGTGCGGAAACGAACTCGATTCCCAGACCTACGATGTATGATACGAGGTAGAGAGGAATTACCTTCACAATTCCGTACCATACGATGTTCCAGAAGCCCCAGTCATTGAGACCGAAGGCGAGCTTGTGCTGGAAGCCCACATTCCAGATGCCGAAAAGCATAGCCGGAACAAGAGCAAGCACAACCATAATCATGACTCTCTTCAAATCGACGCAGTCCCTTACGTGTGAGCCTCTGCGGGTCACTGTGTTCGGAACGAAAAGGAATGTCTCAAAGGCATCGAATGTCGAATGGAGGAATCCGAACTTGCCGCCCTTTTCGAAAGACGGCTTGATTTTATCTGTTAATTTTCTTAATCCGTTCATAATTCAAAGTCTTTAGCACATTTCTTTCAGCATGAGTGAAATGCCGTCAGTGATGATCTGCTGGATGTCAATCTTTGAAGGACATACATATTCGCAAAGTGCGAGATCCTCCTCGAGAACCTCGTAGATTCCGAATTTTTCCATGTTGTCGATATCCTGTGCAAGACATGCCTTGAGCAGGTGTACCGGATACAGCTGCATAGGAAGAACCTTGCTGTAAACGTCATTCAGGACAAATGCCCTCGGACCGCCGTGAAGATTCGTGTCCATGTCATATTTCTTCTTCGGAGTGAGCCATGAGAAATATGTGCGTGATGAACTGAACTGGCTGAACCTTATAGGTTTTGCCCATCCGAGCATCTCGTATTCATTTCCCTCCTTGAGGATTGTAACCTGATTGTCGAAGAAGCCGAGGAAGCCGTCTTTTCCGATGCTGGTTCCGGTAAGGACGTCACCGCTGATGAACCTGAGCTCTTCTGACTGGCTGTAGAACTCCTTTATGTCAGCCATTGATATGCCTGGATAGCCGTCCACGTAAGCCGGGCTTACCGCTTTAGGGCCTGTCACGGCTATTTTTCTCCTGAGGTCGTATTTTCCTGTGTTGAAGAGACGTCCGATTGCGGCGAGCATGAGCAGTGACACTGTCCATACGGTCTCACCTTTGCGGATAGGGCTGATGTTGCTGATCTGCACTCCTACATTGCCGGCAGGATGGCTGCCGCTGAAAGTGTGGAGGATGACGTTCTCAATCTTATGGAACGGGGTGCCTGAGTAATTTGCCGCATTGAGCGAGAAATGGACTCCTCCGTCAGTAAGCTTTCCGAGGGCGTTGATTGCAGTCTGGATGTTCGCGAACTCTTCCCTGAGAGTGAACTCCGGATCTGCTGCCAGAGGTGCAGTTGAGAATGCTGATACGAAGATTGCCTTAGGCTTTGCCTGAGGGTCTGCGATGATGCCGTAAGGTCTCTGCACGATGGCTGGCCAAAGACCTGATTCCAGAAGGGCTTCCTTAATCTGGTCTGCGGTCATGTCGGCCGGCTTCCTGACGCCGAAGTCAACATGTTCCTGTTCTGCATCGGCTTTGATGCGTACCTCAAGCAACTTTCTCTTTTCGCCTCTTACGACCTCTGCCACTGTTCCGCTGACCGGAGACGCGAAGAGAATCTTCTGAGACATCTTGTCTGCCAAGATCGGGGTACCTGCGAGGACCTTGTCTCCCTCCCTGACGAGAAGCTTCGGAACGAGGCCTCTGAAGTCGGTAGGTTTGACGGCCACAACGTCAGGAACGATCACCTTCTTGGTTGTCTGGGCGGCTACTCCGGAAATCGGAATGTCCAGTCCCTTTTTCAAATAGATGTTGTTTGACATTATATAAACCGTTTTGAGTTTTTATTCAAAAATCGCCCGCGAAGATAAGGTTTTTTTTCCTATTTTTGCGCCCGTTATGGAAAATAAATGTCTTGCTATATTAGAGGGGCTGAACAGTGTGCAGAAGCAGGCTGTCAGTTGTGTGGACGGACCGGTGCTGATTGTGGCAGGTGCGGGGTCGGGAAAGACCAGGGTGCTTACGAGCAGGATTGCATATATCCTTGCGACAGGGTGTGACCCGTCAAGGATTCTTGCCCTGACGTTTACTAAGAAGGCTGCTTCTGAAATGAAGGAGAGGATTGCCCTGATGGTGGGGGAGCGAAGTGCGAGGAGACTCTATATGGGAACCTTCCATTCCGTGTTCATAAGGTTTTTGCGTGAATTTGCCGAGTCTCTTGGATATCCTTCCGGATTTACCATATACGATACGGGGGATTCGGTGAGCGCGATAAAGACATGCCTGAAGGAGCTTCAGCTGGATGAAAAAGTATATAAGCCGAAAGATGTGCTGTCGCGCATATCCATGGCCAAGAACAATCTTGTGACATCTTCGGCTTACAGGAGAAATTCAGTCGCATTGCAGAACGACGCATCCGCAAAGAAGCCGAGGATATGTGACATCTATGAGCTGTATGCGGCAAAATGCAGGCAGGCGGGAGTGATGGATTTCGATGACATCCTTCTGAACATGAACATTCTGCTGCGTGACAACCATGAGGCTTTGGAGACCATATCAGGACGTTTTGACTACATCATGGTGGATGAGTATCAGGACACTAACTTCGCCCAGTACATAATACTCAAGAAACTGAGCCAGGCGCACGGGAACCTGTGCGTCGTGGGGGATGATTCGCAGTCCATTTATGCGTTCCGCGGGGCGAAGATTGAGAATATACTGAATTTCAAGAAGGATTATCCGGGGCATAACATCTTCCGTCTGGAGCAGAACTACCGCTCTACAAAAGTCATAGTGGATGCGGCCAACTCATTGATTGCCAAGAACACCGCACGCATTCCGAAAGAGTGCTACTCTATGGGTGAAACCGGTGAGAAAATCCGGCTTATACAGGCGTACACCGAGCAGGAGGAAGCTTTTCTTGTGGCTTCTTCCATTGTCTCGCGTATTCACTCCGATTCTGCACAGTATCAGGATTTCGCAATCCTGTACAGGACGAATGCACAGTCCCGTGCGCTTGAGGAGGCCCTTCGCAAAAGGAATATACCATATGTGATATATTCCGGAAATTCGTTTTTTGACAGGGCTGAGGTCAAGGATATGATGGCCTACATAAAGCTGGCTGCCAATCCTAATGATGACGAGTCTTTCAAGAGGATAGTCAACAAGCCTGCACGCGGAATCGGTGATACATCGCTCTCAGCCCTTGTCGCTGCAGCGCTTGCCCATGAGACGTCTTTGTTCAAGGCCGCATTTGCGGATGACTTGGAATCCTATGGACTCAAGACTCCGGCAATCAAGAGAATACGTGATTTCTGTGAGCTGATGAACGGCTTGTGCATGAGAGTTCCGAAGGAGGATGCATATACTGTGGCAACAGCTCTTGCCATGCATTCCGGACTTCTTGCGTTTTACAAGAGCGACACGAGCATAGAGGGCCAGTCGCGCACCGCGAATGTCGAGGAACTTCTAAACAGCGTAAAGAACTACATAGAAGAAAGGCAGAATGAACTCTTCGAGGATATGCAGGCTGAGGGGCTTGTCGGGGAGGGGGCTGAGCTTTCTGCTGCAGATCTTCCTGTTGTGACATTGGACGATTACCTTGAGAATGTGTCCTTGCTGAGCGCCGTTGATGTGGAGGATGATGAGAACGGTTCCAACAAGGTCACGATGATGACGGTACATTCATCAAAGGGACTTGAGTTCCCGTATGTCTATGTGGTGGGAATGGAAGAGAATATTTTCCCGTCCGGAGGTTTCATGGCATCTGAAAGTGACATTGAGGAGGAGCGTAGGCTGTTCTATGTGGCTATGACAAGGGCCAAGAAAGCGGTTGCATTTTCATTTGCGCAGACCCGTACCCGCAACGGAAAGCATGAGTCCAATTCTCCGAGCCGTTTTGTGCGTGAGGTTGACCAGCAGTATATTGCGAATCCTTTGACGGTTGACATGGCTTCCGAGGAAGAGAGTCATCATTCTTCAGAGGGGTGGGGGCGTCAGGCTTATTCCAAGAAACCTGGATATGCATACGGGATGTCTTCGCGGCCTGAGTTTGTCAAGAAACAGCCGGCCCGTCCGGTCTCTGGCGCTCCGGCTTCCCGTGCGGATGCTCCGGTGCCAAAGGGACGTCCTGTCAATGTGAGCCCGAGGCCTGTTCCTGCGAGGGTGGCGGATGCTGATTTTGAGCCGACTCCGATTCTGCAGCTCCGTGCCGGACAGAGGATTGAACATAACCGTTTCGGGTTCGGCAAGATTGTCGATATAACCGGAAATGCAGCTGACCTGAAGGCAAAAATAGCCTTTGACGGGCATGGAGAGAAGATTCTGATACTTAAATATGCTAAAATTCGCGTGGTGGATATTGCAGAATGACGAAATATCTGTTATCTTTGCATTGAAGTTTTTCATAGTTTAAGTTTAGGTTAAGTAGCGGGGCAGTTCATGTTATCATGACTGCCCCGTGAATTTTTGTTTCATTTCAGCTCCGTTTCTGTGCCGTTTGGCAGATGCTGTTTTACCGGTTCCCGTTATAGCATTTTTTTGCAGACCGGATGCAAGAAACAGAAAAAACCGCATAAAGAAACAGAAATTTATATTTTTTCTTTTTCTTTAATCCCGTTTCATTTATTGCCGATACATTTGCCTTTGTCCGCGATGTTGCGGGCATAAATGATATGAGGAGAAAGAATATGAAACGGAAAATCGTCCGTCTGCCTTCAGTGGCGGCATTTGTGGCAGGATGTATTTTTATGCCGCATCTTTGGGTGTCTTGTGATCTGCTTGGCACCAATTCGGAAAAAACAGGTGAATTGCGTATCGCGTTTTCAGCGGATCAGAGGGAAATCACAAGAACAGATTCCGGTATGCCGGATACATGTGATTTTATTCTTACTGTGACAGATTCCAAAGGAAAGGTCCTCTATGGAGGCCCGTTCGGGGCTTGTCCCGAATCCTTGCTGGTTCCGGAAGGCAGCTATGTTGTGAGCGCCGTCTCCGGAGAGTTTTCAAAGCCTGCATTCTCTGCTCCGCAGTATGGCGATGAGCAGTGTGTCGTGGTTCCGCGCGGTGGCGTGGCTGATGTCAGGCTTGTCTGCCGGCAGGTGAATGCCGGGGTGCGTCTGAGGATAGCTCCTGAATTTCTCGATGTCTATCCGCAGGGCGTGCTGTTCCTGAAGTCAGATGACGGCAAGCTGATGTACGGGTATAAGGAAAAGAGGATAGCCTATTTCAATCCCGGCAATGTGTCACTGATGTTGAGTGACGGAGGCGTTGACAAGGTTCTGATGAGCAGGACACTTATGGCTCAGGAGATACTTACGCTCGGAGTAGGTGCCGCTTCCGCTGATTCTCCGGGTCAAGGGGCTTCAAGCGGGATTTCCGTGTCCGTGGATACTTCGAGGAACTGGATTTCGGATAACTATGTCATAGGAGGAAAACCTGGAGGAGGCAGCGGCCCTTCGAATGCGCTTACTGTGCAGCAGGCCTTGGCTTCGGTAGGCGATGAGGACGTTTGGGTCTGCGGTTATGTCGTTGGCGGAGACCTTACTTCAGCCTCAGCCTCTTTTGATGCTCCTTTTGCCTCCAAGACCAATCTGCTTCTCGGTCCGCGCTCCGGAACTTCATCCAAGGCGTCCTGTCTCTCTGTGCAGCTTCCTGACGGTGAGGTGAGGGAAGCCTTGAATCTGGTGGACAATCCCGGCCTTTGGGGGAAGAAAATCTTTGTCAAAGGCGATATTGTGGCGGCCTATTATGGCATACCCGGGCTTAAGAATACTGATGAATATGAGCGACTGTAGGGCCGCTACCAATATATTGTGATTGACCTCAATTTAAGGCAGCCTTACCTTTGCGCCCAGAAAATTATAAGTGATGAAAAGATTTGTTATTCTGGTTTTATGGGCGTTCTCAATGCCGTTTGCGGCAATGGGAGAGGAACGTGGAAAAAGTGAGGCGAGCATTTACGGACATGTGATAGACAAGAGCACGGGGGAGCATGTGCCTTATGTGATGGTGTCGCTCAAGGGGACTGTAATCGGTACAGCTACAGCTGGTTCTGGACATTATTATCTTGAGCATCTTCCTGAGGGAAAGTTCATTCTTCAGGTTTCCGGAGTCGGATACAAGACTGCTGAAAAAGAGGTCGAGCTTCGTGACGGCGTGGCTCTTGAGGTGAATTTCATGGTTGAGGAGGACAGGATTCTTCTGGAAGGTGTCGTTGTTTCTGCTAACAGGAGTGAGACGGCCAGGATGCTTGCCCCAACCCTTGTAAATGTGGTGGGAATGGATACATATGATAGGGTGAATGCCGTATCGCTTTCCCAGGGACTGGTGTTTCAGCCTGGTGTGAGGGTTGAGAACAATTGTCAGAATTGCAGTTATCAGCAAGTGAGGATAAATGGTCTGGATGGCCCCTACACGCAGATACTCATTGATTCAAGGCCGGTGTTCAGTTCATTGGCTGGAGTCTATGGAATAGAGCAGATTCCTGCGAACATGGTGGACAGGGTTGAAGTGATGAGAGGTGGAGGCTCCGCGCTGTTCGGTTCTTCTGCCATAGCCGGCACGATAAACATAATAACTAAGGAGCCTGTAAGGAATTCTGCTTCAGCGTCGCATGTCGTGAGCAACATAAACGGGACTTCGGCCTTTGACAACGTGACCTCAATCAATGCTTCTCTTGTGACGGATGACAATAAAATGGGGATGGCGGTTTTCGGCCAGAACAGGCAGAAAGACGGATATGACCATGATGGTGACGGGTTTACTGAACTTACGGAATTGAGCGGGCAGACATTCGGTATGCGTGGATATGTCAAGACCGGGCTTTACAGCAAACTTACAGCGGAGTATCACCATCTTCAGGAATATCGCAGGGGAGGGGACAGGCTTGATTTGCCTCCTCATGAAGCCATGATTGCGGAGCAGGTGCGGCACTCAATCAATGCTGGAGGGCTTAAATATGACTGGTTCTCCTCGGACGAGAGACATCGCGTCAATGTGTTCGCTTCTCTCCAGCATATCGCGAGGGACAGTTATTATGGTGCCGGAATGGATCCGGACGCGTATGGGAACACCAAGGACCTGACATGGGTGGCGGGTACGCAATATGTGTTCATATTCAAAAGGTGTCTTTTCATGCCGGCTGATTTTACTGCCGGGATGGAATATAGCCAGGACAATCTGAAGGACAATATGTGGGGATATGGACGTTTTACGGACCAGACTGTGCGTATAGGGAGTGCCTACCTTCAGAATGAGTGGAAAAATGACAAGTGGAGTTTTCTTCTTGGAGGACGCCTGGACAAGCATAATCTCATTGACGGGATTATATTCAGTCCGCGTGTGAATCTGCGGTATAATCCGCTCCGGAATGTGAATCTGCGTGCCAGCTATTCGTATGGTTTCCGTGCTCCGCAGGCTTTTGATGAGGACTTGCATATTGACAATGTGGGAGGCATCGTGTCCATGATACGTCTGGCAGACGGGCTTCGTGTGGAAAAGTCCCAGAGCGTGAGCCTTTCGGCCGATATGTATCATACCTGGGGAGAGTGGCAGGGAAACCTGCTCGCTGAAGGATTCTTCACGGATTTGTCAGATGTTTTTGCCCTTACGGAAATCGGTGTTGAGGATGGTGTGCTGATAAAGGAAAGGCGCAACGAGTCCGGAGCCCATGTATGGGGAGGTAACCTTGAAGGAAAGATTGCCTACGGGAGCCTATGGCAGTTTCAGGCAGGAGTTACGTTGCAGAGGTCGCGCTACAAGGATGCTCATGCTTGGTCTGAGAATGTTCCGGCAACAAGGCAGATGCTGCGCTCTCCGGATTTTTATGGCTATTTCGTCACTTCGTGCAATCCTTATCGCGGATTTTCTCTTTCTTTGAGCGGGACATATACGGGAAGCATGCTTGTTGAACATCACGCCGGATATATCAGCGTGGACCGTACCGAAAAGACAAAAGGATTCATGGATGTGAATGCCAAGATTCTCTACGACTTCAGCATTTGGAAGCATATAAAGCTCCAGTTGAATGCCGGGGTGCAGAATATATTCAATGCATTCCAGAATGACTTTGACAAAGGAGCAGACCGTGATTCCGGATATATTTACGGCCCGTCATCCCCGCGCTGCTTTTTCATGGGCGTAAAACTGAGCTATTGATGTAATTCCGACGTCCGGAATCTTTGGGGCAATATGTCCCGGGGCAGGATGAAAAAGACTGTCGGATGTTCAGGAGTCAGGACGAAAGAGACTGTAGATCCTGGAATGATTTTCCGGGAACAGAATGCTGAAGTGCTCTTTTTCAGGGGGCAAAATAAAATAAATCCGGCTAAAATACATTAGTCGGATTTATTTTATTTATGAATGCAGATATTACTGCTCGTCAACACCCTGGTCGTCCTGGTTGCCCTGAGGACCGCCCTGGCCTCCCTGGAATGGTCCCTGAGGTCCTGCCTGGCCAGCCTGTGCGGCTTTTGCCATGTCTTCTGAAGCTGCATGCCATGCGGCTTCAAGCTCAGAGTTGTACTTGTCGATGTCTGCAAGGTTCTGTGACTTCACTGCCTCTTTGAGGTTGTTCATTGCAGATTCGATGTTGTTCTTTTTCTCTGCAGGAATCTTGTCCCCGTACTCTTTGAGGTTCTTCTCTGTCTGGAAGCACATCGCGTCAGCATTGTTGATTTTCTCAATGCGCTCCTTCTCAGCCTTGTCAGCGGCTTCATTAGCCTTTGCCTCGTCCCTCATCCTCTGGATTTCCTCTTCAGAAAGTCCTGATGAAGCCTCGATGCGGATGTTCTGCTCCTTGCCTGTAGCCTTGTCCTTGGCTGACACGTTGAGGATACCGTTTGCATCAATGTCGAAAGTTACTTCAATCTGAGGGACACCCCTTGGCGCCGGTGCGATGCCGTCAAGTATGAACTTGCCTATCATCTTGTTGTCCTTTGCCATAGGACGCTCTCCCTGAAGGACATGCACATCTACTGCCGGCTGGTTGTCTGCTGCTGTAGAGAACACCTGAGACTTCTTTGCAGGAATTGTAGTGTTTGCCTCGATAAGCTTGGTCATCACGCCTCCGAGTGTCTCGATTCCGAGTGAAAGCGGAGTCACATCAAGCAGAAGCACGTCTTTCACATCACCTGCAAGCACACCTCCCTGGATTGCGGCTCCGACAGCCACGACCTCGTCCGGGTTAACGCTCTTGTTAGGAGCTTTTCCGAAGAATTTCTCCACGATAGCCTGGATTGCAGGGATACGTGTAGAACCTCCCACGAGAAGTACCTCGTCAATCTCTGATGCGTTGAGGCTTGCATCCTGGAGTGCTTTGCGGCATGGCTCTATTGTCCTCTGAATTAGAGAGTCAGCGAGCTGCTCGAACTTGGCTCTTGAGAGAGTCTTCACAAGGTGCTTAGGCACTCCGTCAACCGGCATGATGTATGGCAGGTTGATTTCTGTACTGGTCTGGCTTGAGAGCTCGATCTTCGCTTTCTCGGCAGCTTCCTTGAGTCTCTGAAGGGCCATAGGGTCTTTCTTGAGGTCGATTCCGCCGTTCTCTGCAGCGAACTCTGCAGCAAGCCAGTCGATGATTACCTGGTCAAAGTCGTCACCTCCGAGGTGTGTGTCACCATTGGTGGAAAGCACTTCGAACACGCCATCTCCAAGCTCCATGATAGAAATATCGAAAGTACCGCCTCCGAGATCATATACGGCCACCTTCATGTCTTTGTTTTTCTTGTCAAGGCCATATGCGAGAGCCGCTGCAGTAGGCTCGTTGATGATTCTCTTAACCTCAAGACCTGCAATCTTGCCTGCCTCCTTGGTTGCCTGACGCTGAGAGTCTGAGAAGTAGGCCGGCACAGTGATGACCGCTTCGGTAACTTCCTGACGGAGATACTCCTCAGCTGTCTTCTTCATTTTCTGGAGAATCATTGCTGAAATCTCCTGCGGAGTGTAGAGCTTTCCGTCAATGTCAACGCGCGGAGTGTTGTTCTCACCTCTCACGACCTTGTAAGGCATTCTTTCGATTTCCTTGCTTACCTGGTCGTATGTCTCGCCCATGAATCTCTTGATGGAGAAAATAGTCTTGTGAGGGTTGGTGATTGCCTGGCGCTTTGCCGGGTTACCGATTTTCCTTTCTCCGCCGTCTGTGAAAGCGACGACAGAAGGTGTTGTCCTCTGTCCCTCATTGTTGATGATGACGGTAGGCTCGTTGCCTTCCATCACTGCCACGCATGAGTTCGTGGTTCCAAGGTCAATTCCGATAATTTTTCCCATAATATTTTGTCTCCTATTTTTAAATTTCTTTTTATGTACATGCGCCTTGTGGCGCGACGACAACCTCTTATCGAAACTTGTGCCAACGCCGGCCATGTGAAAATATATGCCAAAATGGCAGTTTTTCATGACAAGAAGAAGGCGGCAATGACATATTTTGCGTATTTTTGCACGCATCTGCTGCCGCTATGACATACCGTGATGTCCGTGGACGGCTGATGCGGGAGACTGTTCCTGTATTATAATAATGAAATAATCCGGATATGATATATCGTGAACTTTCGGCAGGAGAATTTGCCGACCTCTCCTCGAGGATACTGTATGAGGACAATCACTTGCTTATAGTCAATAAGAAAGTCGGCGAGATTGTGCAGGGGGACAAGACCGGTGACGAGCCTTTGTCTGATACGTACAAGGCATTCATTGCAATGAGGGATTCCAAGCCCGGACAGGTCTTTCTCGGCTTGCCTCATCGTCTTGACCGCCCTGTGAGCGGAATAACAGTGCTTGCGAAGACATCCAAGGCACTCGAACGCTTGAACGCGATGTTCCGTGACTCGCAGGTGCACAAATTCTATTGGGCCATGGTGTGTGCCGAGCCGGATTCTTCCGAGGGACTTCTGGAGGATATGCTTTGGCGTGACGAGCGCCAGAACAAGTCTTTCGTCTGCCGTCCCGGGGCTGCCAGGCGGGATGCCAAGATTGCAAGGCTGCGCTATATGCGTCTGGGAAGGACGGACAGATATGTGGTGCTGGAGGTTGAACTTATGACGGGAAGGCATCATCAGATACGCTGCCAGCTTTCCCATATGGGGTGCCCAATAAAAGGAGACCTTAAATATGGTGCCCCGCGCTCAAATCCGGACGGAGGAATAAGCCTGCATGCAAGGAGAATTTCTTTTGTCCATCCGGTCAAAAAAGAGCTGGTGACGGTAGAAGCACCTGTCCCGGCCTCATGGAAAGGAGTTGCGGACGGCTCTTTTAACGGTTAAATAGAGAAGCCGATTGAAAGGTCAGAATAACTCTCTGAGAATTGAATATTTGGAAATCAGGTCAAGGTTGACCTCACCGAAAAACAAGGAAAAGGGGCTGTGCTAATACTTTTTAGTCAGTCCCTTTATTATGGTGGCATCATTTGAGGTTAGCCATAAAGAATTCTTCCATCTTGTCAAACGGAATCTTCCTGTCGTACAGGTCGGTGTGGTTCGCTCTCGGAATAATCATCAGTTCTTTGTTGCTGCCGCTCAGACGTCTGTATGCGTCTTCACTGAAATAGCGGGAATGGGCATTCTCTCCGTGGACAAGCAGCACTGCGCTTGCGATTTCGTGAATGTATGACAATAGGGGCATATTGATGAAGGAAAGTTCCATTGTAGGACTCCATGCTCCGTTGGAATTTATCGAGCGAGGGTGGAAGCCCCGTCCTGTCTTGTAATAGTCGAAATAATCTTTGACGAATTGCGGCTCGTCTCCTTTGATGCTGTCAGGCAGTCCCGGAGTTCCGGAGGACGCTGTCCCTGTCTGTGCATCTCGTGTGCGTGTCGCGTTCATCGCCTTGAGTTTGCCGTATCTGGCAGGGGCATTGTCATCGGCGTCGAAATAACCGTTCGCATTTACGCGGCTCATGTCATACATTGTGGAAGCGACTGTCGCCTTGATGCGGGTGTCCATTGCCGCGGCATTAAGACCCAGGCCTCCGAAACCGCATATCCCGATGATGCCTATGCGTTCTGCGTCAACCTCCGGAAGCGATGTGAGGAAATCCACGGCCGCGCTGAAGTCTTCAGTATTTATGTCTGGCGATGCCGTGTTACGCGGTTCGCCGCCGCTTTCTCCCGTATATGAGGGGTCGAAGGCTATCGTCAGGAAACCCCGTTCCGCCATGGTCTGTGCGTAAAGTCCTGATGCCTGCTCTTTTACGGCGCCGAACGGTCCGCTTACTGCAATGGCCGGGAGTTTTTCATCCTTGTTTGCAGGTTCATACAAATCTGCTGCAAGAGTTATTCCGTATCTGTTCTTGAACGTGACCTTGCGGTGATTCACTTTGTCGCTTTGCGGGAATTTCTTGTCCCACTGCTGTGTAAGATTCAATTCTTCCATGTTATAATCATTTTGTTGTCCTGTTCCTGTGCATCCGGCAATCATGGCGCTTAAGGACATGACTGCCGCAGTCGCTTTGAAATTTCTTGTTTTCATTTCGTGTGGTTTTGTTTTGAATGCAAAGGTAATGCGAAAGCCCCACGGCGTTGTTGCTGTGAGGCTCAAAAGCAATTGCCCGGAAGTTCAATTGTGACGACCTATACTAAAATTCCGGTAGGCGGTATTCCGTATTGTTTCTTGAATGCGGTGGAAAAATGCGACTGGTTCTTGAATCCGACGTCCGCATATACGTCCGCAACCTTTTTGCCGCCTTCCTTAATCATGGCATAAGCGACCTCCAGGCGTTTGCGTATCAGCCACTTCTCGGGAGTCAAGTCGCTGATTTTCTTGAAGTCCCTCTTGAATGTGGCAAGGCTGCGTCCCGTATAGTGTGCCATTTCCTCCAGGGTGAATTCGAACATATAGTTCTCTTCCATAAATTCCAGTATGTCAATTTTCCATGGCTCATTGAAATCGAAAAGCATTGGAGCGAAGCGCTTGTCGATATGCAGCAATGCAAGGAGGCCTTCCTGCAGTTTTAGGTCCATGAAATCGTCATTTGGCTTCACATCCGGATTGAAATATGGTGTCATGGAGCCGAACAGGCTTGCAAGTTCAGCAGTTTTGGGCAACTTGAGCACGCCAATGTCAGGCTTAGGTGTGTCTGAAGGAATTTTATGCCGCCCGAGCCTGCCGTACATCTCCCTCAGGAAGCGTCTTGTAAACATGAGGAAGATGCCGCAGTACCGTTCCCCGTCCTTGGCTTTCTTGTACATCGTGATGTGGTGGTCCCTCGGTATGAACACGCATTCGCCTTTGCCCACATGTATCTGCTCAGTCCCATTGTCCAAGACCATCTCCCCGGAATAAACATAGTTGACGGCATATTCCCGTGAGCGGTGCACGCAGCCCCCGAGAGAGTCATAATAGAAACTGTAGAAAACATTGTTGTAATTGAAAATGAGCGTCATCTGCCCGTCTTTCCCGTCCGTCATGTCCTTGTTGTTTTGTTCCGGGGCAGACTAAAAATCATTAGTAAAGCCCCTTTTTATTGTTTTTCGGTGAGGTCAACCTCTATCTTGTTGCCAAATATTCAATTCTAAGAGAGTGATTCTGACTTTTTCGGCCTCTCTTTTCAAGCATCAAGGTTTGCAATGCAAAAGTAATATATTTGTGCAGATTAATATAGTGATATGGCTGCATTAACAAAGCACCAGTTCATTGAACTTTGCGGTCGCAAGGTGTTGTCTTCTGATTATATGTGTTGTCTGTCATCATCCAAAGCATTAGGCCAGATGTCGTGAGATTAAGTTTTCGGGCTGTTTTGATGAGTCTCAATTTATTTGTCAATTTCCGGTTTCAATAATGGATATGGCTCTTTCCATTACCCGGTCGCGCCCGTTGAGAAAGTCCTCCACCGTGAGTCCGATCTCCTCGTCGGGGATGATGCCCTCCTTGCCGAATGGCTTGCCGCTAATGGGATATAGGTGCTTGAGAGTGCAGATGCGTACCCATGCGTCGTGCGGCAGGTCGATGATAAGAGGCGAACCGGTCGTTCCCCTCGTACGTTGCCCGATTATCTTTGGCCGTCCGGGCAGCTCATATAATTGGATAAGGAATGTTTCGGCGGCAGATACCGTTCGCTTGCCCGTCAGAATCACGATTGGCATGCGAAGCAGTTTGCTGCTGTCGATATGTAATGTTTCGCATGGAAGTGTATCGAACGCCCTGTCGAGATAGTAGTCTTCATATTGTGGCTGCCAGTTGCCTTGTGCGCGTCCGTAACCGATGTTTCTTCTTGTCATGGCCTTATTGATGCACACACTGTCTGCATTGATGATACGGCTCAGTAATACGTTGCCCACAAGTGAGGAGCCTCCACGGCAATAGCGCAGGTCGATGACCAATCCTTTTGCCCGCTCCCGCAGACTGTCGAGCATGGTTTCCAGCTGCGGAATATCATCCTCGTCGAACTCTATGATATCGAGTCTTGCGATACGGCCTTCGGCAAGCGCACTGCATGCGATATTTTTATTGGCGTTGTATCTGCGCCAATCCGTCCATTCCCACTCCCGGAGCGTCCGATTCGGATTGCGGCGGTTGCGCTGCATCTCGTTACAGCGCATTGAGAAATTAACCTCGCATCCGTTGCTCAGCCTGAGTTTTCCCCGGAAACGGCTTCCGATTAATCCTGTGCCGATATAATTTGATGTCGCTATGTCGGCCTTGACGCGATCGGTGCTGCCTGTTATCAACGGATAATAGTTTTTGTGGACATAGCTCTTTGTTGGCTCACCATCTATTTCCACAAGCTCGGCTCCGAGTGCCAGTGAGTCCAGGCCAGAGTCCTCAGACAGATAGCCGAGCCAGTAGCGCCCGTTGATTTCCTCGAAACGAACGGGAGCGAAGTCGTAGAACCAGCTCCAATTATAGGAGGGATAGCCGACATTGGTATGGCCATCCTCGAAACGGACCATGAAATGCCGTAATTCATTCATGAACTCCACGTCGTTTTTCGAAGCGATGACACGTGGCAGCGTGGCACGATAGAGACTGTCCATGTCGAAATCTATTTCGTCGATAAAGGCAAAATTATACTTGATTTCCGACCAGACGCGGCTCAATGCTTCGATTTTTTCGTCTCGCGTGAAGCGTTTGGTGAAACGTGGCGAAGCTATTCCTGTCAGATGAATATTTGCAATGATTAATGCGAGACAAGCAAATAATAGTTTTTTCATAATATAAATGGTTATAGTGTTATTCTATGCTGATAAGGCTGCTCAAAGGAAGGTGTCCCATTCACCGGTTTGTCATGTTTTTGTTTTAAATGGCAGATATGAACTTGTACATTTGCGGAGCCAGTTCCTTATCTGATAAAGTGAAATCTGCTCATAATGGCAAAGTTATTATTTATTTTGTTGAACTGACATGTTGCTCTTTTCTTATTAGATTTGAGCAAATAGTGCCTTAGGTTAGATAAATGTCAACTGGCGTTGCCCCAAGTTATGGCGCTATTGTATATATGTCCGCTTTTCTGATTTTCGGCAAAAACGGTTTAAGAAAGGGGCTGATTTTTAACGGAATGTTTCCGAAAAGCAATTCGGTGTAAAGATTGGCCGATTTTTACACCGAATTGTATCAGGGACGGAATGCAAAGTAAAAAAGATTGCTTGCGGGCTGTATCCGGTCGCTATTTCGCCATAATCAAAAAGCAAGAGGGATTCTTACTATGAATGCGAATCGGATTTTCAACAGAGATGGAACATCGGGCTTTGTTGCCATGGTGTAAAGATAGTTTTTTGCCTGATTTAGTAAAACTTTCCTGAATTTTCCCAATTGTTATGGAAATTTCAGGCGAAATGCGGCAAAAATGTGCAACCATGTGCAAAAAAGTGCAACGCATCGCTTTTTTGAGCGAATTGCGCCGCACTTTGTAGCTTGAAACCAAATTCCTAAGAATTGTAAATATTCGATTTACAGGGTTTTGTTTCTCTTGAGCGGAAAACGGGATTCGAACCCGCGACCCTCAGCTTGGGAAGCTGATGCTCTACCAACTGAGCTATTTCCGCAAACGTTTCGCAAAGATATACAAAAAATGTAATATGCGCCAAGGTTTTTCTTCAAATGTTTTTTGCAAATCCAAATGCATTTCGCCAAGCTGGCCAATCATCCGTTTGATTGTGTGGTGTACAATGTACTGGCAACCAATAATTTTGCAATAGGAAAGTTCCCAACGTGCAAAAAGACGGCACGTTGGGAACCAGCTCGCTTTGCAACAAGATGGATATCAATATATTATAGAAATACATGGTTCCCAACAGAACAATATAATGCATGTTTGGAACCCTTGCGCGGAGTACAAATGATTGATTCTCTGTTCGTTCTGGAGAAACGATGCCCATGTAATGGGGAATCGTCTTACAGGAAGACCTTGAATGTTATGCTGTTATGCGCCACTCTGCATGCTGAACGGCATTATTTTGTGACCATCGCCGGAGACAGGATGAGTCCAACTTGCCGCACGGATCATACAGAACACACTATCCTAACCGCATCCGGAAACGTAGCAGCCCCCATCCGTATGAACCCAACCCGTTGACCCCAACTTGCCGCACGGATCATACAGAACACACCATCCTAACCGCATCCGGAAACGTGGCAGCCCCCATCCGTATGAACCCAACCTGTTGAACAAACTCAGGAAGAACTAATTGGAAGATAAGGCATGAGCAACAACAGCTGCCGGTGAGGAGAGTCTCTTGGACAATTTCTCCTCATCCTCCCCGAGCTGTATCTGCCGGAAACAGGATATTTCGACAGTGAGGATTACGTGAAAATCCCGCAAATGCATATCTTTGCAGAGCCATGTAAACTTATTATCAAGACGTAAAAGTCCTAACCTAATAAATTATTGTTCAATAATCGGTAAGCCTGTTTCAGGACAATACAACAGGCCACATACGGATGAAGACAGCCTTCCGAACAGCACCTTCCGAACAGAACATCCTAACCGCATCCAAAAACGAGAAAGCCACATCCGGATGAATATAACCTGCTGAACGAAACCTTCCAAACAGAACATACTGAACCAACATCCCAACCGCATCCAAAGCCAAGAAAACCAAATCCGGAGATTGAAAATTGAAATAAAAATTCGTCAAGCTTGTCATTTTTTGTCTGCGGAATTGGGAAAAATGCTTAAATTTACAAGTTCGTCCGACTGTGGGAGTGGCCTTGTGCTGCCGCCGGAATGGACAGGGTGACCTTTGGAAGCCTCCATGAAATTGATAATCAAAACTTTTCTGAGATATGAACGACAATGCAGTAATGAATCTTGCGGCGGACAACATACGTGTCCTTGCTGCTTCAATGGTTGAAAAAGCAAAATCAGGCCACCCGGGCGGAGCGATGGGCGGGGCGGACTTCATCAATGTCCTTTACTCCGAATATCTGAGATATGACCCTGATTGTCCGCAGTGGAAAGGACGCGACCGTTTCTTCCTTGATCCGGGACACATGTCGCCTATGCTTTATTCCCAGCTGGCCCTCATCGGAAGATTCACAATTGAGGAGCTGCAGCAGTTCCGCCAGTGGGGCTCTCCGACTCCGGGACATCCGGAAGTTGACGTGAAGCGCGGAATCGAAAATACCTCAGGCCCTCTCGGACAGGGACATGTGTTCGCGGTCGGAGCGGCCATCGCAGCCAAATTCCTGGCAGCACGTACCGGCAACCCTCTCTTCTCAAAAGAAACCATATATGCATACATATCAGACGGCGGAATCCAGGAGGAAATCTCACAGGGAGCAGGACGCATAGCCGGAACTCTCGGTTTGGACAACCTCATAATGTTCTATGACTCGAATGAAATCCAGCTTTCCACTGAGTGCGGTGACGTTTCGGCGGAAGACACAGCAATGAAATACCGTGCATGGGGATGGAATGTGCTGGAAATCAACGGTAATGACTGCGACCAGATTCGTGCGGCTCTTGATGCGGCCAAGGCGGAAAGCTCACGTCCGACACTCATAATCGGAAAATGCGTGATGGGCAAGGGCGCAAGAAAGGAAGACAACTCTTCATACGAGCGCAACTGCAAGACCCATGGCGCTCCTCTCGGCGGAGATGCATACAGGAACACTATACTGAACCTCGGAGGCAATCCTGACGACCCGTTCCGCATCCGTCCGGAAGTGAAGGAACTTTATGCAAGGCGTGCGGAGGAACTTCGTAAGGTAGTGGCGGAGTGTGTGGCAGAGGAAACCGCATGGGCTGCCGCCAATCCTGAAATGGCTGAAAATGTTGAAAAATGGTTCAGCGGGGCCGCACCGGAGCTTGACTGGAGCGTCGTGAAGCAGAAAGCAGGAGCGCCTACAAGAAACGCTTCCGCGACTGTGCTTGGAATGCTTGCGGAGCAGGTTCCGAATATGATATGCGCATCTGCCGACCTTTCCAATTCGGACAAGACGGACGGCTTCCTCAACAAGACCCATTCATTCGTAAAGGGAGATTTCAGCGGAGCCTTCTTCCAGGCTGGAGTGGCTGAGCTTACAATGGCGTGCTGCTGCATCGGAATGGCGCTTCACGGAGGAGTCATCTCTGCATGCGGAACATTCTTCGTGTTCTCCGATTATATGAAGCCGGCCATAAGGATGGCAGCCTTGATGGAGCTACCTGTGAAATTCATCTGGTCGCATGACGCATTCCGTGTCGGAGAGGACGGACCTACCCACGAGCCTGTCGAGCAGGAGGCACAGATACGTCTTATGGAAAAGCTCAAGAACCACAGCGGACGCAACTCTATGCTGGTGCTTCGTCCTGCGGATGTTGAAGAGACCACTGAATGCTGGAAACTTGCGATGGAAAACACCAAGACTCCTACCGGTCTCATATTCTCACGCCAGAACATCGACATGCTTCCAGAAGGAACAGACTATACGCAGGCCGCAAAGGGGGCATATGTCACAGCCGGCTCTGATGAAAACCCGGACGTAATACTTGTAGCTTCCGGCTCAGAGGTGGCGACGCTGAATGCAGGTGCAGAACTCCTCAGAAAAGACGGTATGAAAATCAGGATAGTAAGCTGCCCGTCAGAAGGCCTCTTCCGCAGTCAGAGTGAAGAATACCAGCAGAGCGTGCTTCCTTCCGGGGCAAAGATATTCGGACTTACCGCAGGTCTTCCTGTGAATCTCCATGGACTTGTCGGAGCCGCAGGAAAAGTCTTCGGACTCGAGAGCTTCGGTTTCTCGGCACCTTACAAGGTTCTTGACGAGAAGCTCGGATTCACTGCAGAAAATGTATATGAGCAGGTAAAGCGCATGTTCTGAATACTGCCTTAGAATTGCTGAAACTTAAAATAAACCACTTGAATTATGAAACTTATACATTTACCGCTTATCATTCTTGCGGCACTGCCATTTTGCTCGTGCCGCAAGGATTTTGTTCAGGACGAAAACGGGATTACCGTAAAAGTCAGAAATGCAGAAGAGGGAAGCCCCGCCCTTGTGAGGCTTGAGGCCAGGGGTGAAAGACTGATTCATGTCTCGGCCACGCCAGAGCGTGAATTTGCGGACAGGAACAGCCTTGTAGTGCTGCCGGGCGGCTCCGCGACGGAATTTTCCGTGGACCGCAGGGCAGATACCGTCACATTGTCAACTTCTGCCATAAAAGCCAATGTGCTGATATCAACGGGAGAAGTCTGGTTCACAGACATTGAAGGCAAAATGCTGCTCCGGGAGCAGGTGGGCGGAGGAAAATCTTTCACGCCGATTGAAGCTGACGGGACGCACGGCTATTCTTTCCGCCAGGTTTTCGAGTCGCCGGATGACGAGGCGTTCTACGGTCTTGGACAGCATCAGGCGGACGAATTCAACTACAAGGGCCGTAACGAGGAACTTTTCCAGTATAACACCAAGGTCTCAGTCCCTTTCATAGTCTCAAACAAAGGATACGGAGTGCTTATGGACAGTTACTCGCTCATGCGCTTCGGCAATCCGGACGCGTACAGCCAGCTTCCGGAGATATTCACGCTCTATGACAAAAACGGAAAGGAAGGCGGCCTGACCGGCATCTATACACCGGAGAAAGGCGAAACCATTGTACGTGAGGAGCCGCAGATATATTTCGAATATCTCGTCGCGCCTCAGATGGAAAAGGTTGTGAACCTGCCTGAAGGCTTTCCGCTTTTCAACTCTAATGTGACATATGAGGGCTATATCGAGGCCCCGCAGACGGGCGAATACAATTTCATCTTGTATTATGCCGGATATACAACCGTGACTATGGATGGGGAGACTGTCGTTCCTGAGCGCTGGAGGACAGCCTGGAACCCGAACAGCTACAAATTTACCGTGAAGCTTGAAGCAGGCAGGAAAACGCCTGTCAAGATTGACTGGAAGCCGGACGGATATGTCTCATATTGCGGACTCCGTGCCTATCCCGCAGTAAATCCGCAGGAGCAGGCCAAGCATTCATGGTGGAGCGAGATGTCACCTCAGATGGACTGGTGGTTCATTGCCGGGGATGACATGGACCAGGTCATAAGCGGCTACCGCACTCTCACCGGCAAGGCTCCTATAATGCCGAAATGGGCCATGGGCTATTGGCAGAGCCGTGAGCGGTACAAGACCTCCACTGAAATGATAGACGCTCTCGCAGGATTCCGCAAGAGGGAAATACCTATCGACAACATTGTGATGGACTGGAGCCATTGGGCGGAGCCTGAATGGGGCAGCCATGAGTTTGACCCTGAGCGTTTCCCTGACCCTAAGGCCATGGTGGATTCCATCCATGACATGCACGGCAGGATGATGGTTTCTGTATGGCCGAAATTCTATGTGGATACGGAGCATTACCGCGAGTTCAAGGAGCACGGCTGGATGTATGACCGCGCTTATGAGGACGGGGTGCGCGACTGGATAGGAAAGGGATATCTGTACGGCTTCTATGACGCCTACGATCCTGATGCCCGCAAATTGTTCTGGAACCAGATGTATGAGCATTATTGGCCTCTCGGAATAGATGCCTGGTGGATGGACGCTTCCGAGCCGAATGTGCGTGACTGCACGGACATGGATTACCGCAAGGCTCTCTGCGGCCCGACTGCGCTCGGTTCTTCAACAGAATATTTCAATGCATACGCGCTTATGAATGCGGATGCCATATATGAAGGGCAGCGTGCCGCAGATGACGGCAAGCGTGTCTTTCTGCTTACACGTTCCGGATTTGCCGGCTTGCAGAGATACTCGACAGCCACCTGGAGCGGAGACATAGCCACGAGATGGGAGGACATGAAAGCCCAGATTTCGGCCGGACTCAATTTTGCCGTGAGCGGCATCCCTTGGTGGACAATGGACATCGGCGGATTCTGTGTGGAAAACCGTTATGTCCAGGCACAGGACATATGGGATGAGACCGGAAAAGAGAATGAGGACATGCGCGAATGGCGGGAACTGAACACAAGATGGTTCCAGTTCGGTGCTTTTGCTCCGCTTTACCGTGCGCATGGCCAGTATCCTTTCCGCGAGCCTTGGGAGATTGCCCCGGAGGGACATCCTGCATACGAGTCCATAGTCTGGTACACAAAGCTGCGCTACAGGATGATGCCGTACATTTATTCCCTTGCGGGAAAGACATGGTTTGACGATTATACCATAATGCGTCCGCTGGTCATGGACTTCATGGAGGATACGCGGGTGAATGGCATAGGCGACACCTATATGTTCGGTCCTGCCTTCCTTGTCGCTCCTGTTTATGAATACGGGGCCAGGACCAGGGAGGTCTGCTTCCCTGAGTGCGGAGGCTGGTATGATTTCTATACCGGAGAATTTCGCGATGGCGGTACGGTTGCCACGGTTGAGGCTCCGTATGAAAGGATGCCTCTTTATGTGCGTGCAGGCTCGATTGTTCCTTTGGGTCCTGACATGCAGTATTCGGACGAGAAGCCTGCTTCGGAGATTGACCTCTGTGTTTATGCGGGCGACAACGGGGAATTTACCCTTTATGAGGATGAGAACGTGAATTATAATTACGAGAAAGGGCTTTTCTCAATGATAGCGTTCTCATATGACGAAGGCAGCCGCACGCTTACGATAGGGCAGAGGCAAGGCGAGTTCCCGGGTATGCTCAGGGAAAGGATTTTCAATGTGATACCTGTGTCGCCTGAGGGCAAAGGCGCCGGCGTGAAAGTAAATTATGACGGTTCCGCGCTTACGGTAAGGCTTTAGTGCGCGACTGCAATTAAAGGACATTTCATATAATCGTCATGTATCTTCTTGGTTATGATATAGGAAGCTCGTCAGTCAAGGCGAGCATAGTGGATGCCCAGTCAGGTAAATGTGTGGCATCCGCGTTTTATCCGAAGTCGGAAGCCCCTATAATCGCGCTCAGAAGCGGATGGGCAGAGCAGAATCCGTCTTCATGGTGGGAAAATCTCAAGCTTGCAACTTCTGATGTGCTTGCCTCATCGGGAGTGTGTCCCAAGGATATAGGCGCAATCGGCATCTCTTACCAGATGCACGGGCTTGTATGCGTTGACAAGGACATGAATGTGCTCCGTCCTTCTATAATATGGTGCGACTCTCGTGCCGTGCCTTATGGAAACAGGGCCTTTGATGCTCTCGGACACGGACTCTGCCTTTCGCACCTTCTCAATTCCCCTGGGAATTTCACCGCTTCCAAGCTCGCCTGGGTGAAGGACAACGAGCCGGATGTATATTCGGAAATATATAAGATGATGCTTCCCGGTGATTACATTGCAATGAAGCTCACCGGAGAAATATGCACGACCGTCTCAGGACTTTCTGAAGGAATGCTTTGGGATTTCAAGGAAGGCCGTCCTGCAGGGTTTCTCCTGGATTTCTTCGGAATCGGAGAGGAACTTCTGCCTGAAGTGCGCCCTACATTTTCGGAGCAGGGCAGGGTGAGCGCGCAGGCTGCCGCTGAACTTGGGCTTGCCGAGGGCATCCCGGTTACTTATCGTGCAGGTGACCAGCCTAACAATGCCTTGTCCCTCAATGTGTTCAATCCCGGTGAGATAGCTTCCACGGCAGGTACATCCGGAGTCGTTTATGGAGTGCTCGGGGAAGTCAACTATGATTCCAAGTCGCGTGTCAATACATTCGCGCATGTGAATCACTCCCAGAATGACCCGCGGCTTGGCGTGCTCCTTTGCATAAACGGCACGGGAATACTCAATTCCTGGGTCAGAAAGAATATCGTTTCCGAGGGCATGTCTTATGCGGAAATGAACGGGCTTGCCGCAAAAGCTCCTGTGGGAAGTGCAGGAATAAGCATCCTGCCTTTCGGAAACGGAGCGGAGAGGATGCTGGAGAACCGTGTGGCCGGATGCTCTTTCCATGGAGTTGATTTCAATCTGCACGGACGCGCCCACCTGCTACGTGCCGCCCAGGAGGGGATAGTGTTCTCATTCAAATACGGCATTGACATAATGGAACAGATGGGCATGCAGGTGAAAAAGATACATGCAGGCCATGCCAACATGTTCCTTAGCCAGATATTCCGCGAAACCCTTGCCTCTGTCACAGGAGCGGTCATAGAACTTTATGACACGGACGGGGCGGCAGGAGCTGCGAAGGGTGCCGGAATAGGAGCCGGGATTTACCGTGACAACAGCGAGGCTTTCTCAACGCTCAAGCGTCTTGAGGTCATAGAACCGTCCTCAGCTGATTTTGATGCTTGCTGCGGGGCATATGCCCTGTGGAAGTCGCGTCTTGAAGCATAGATTAATTCACTAACTGATAACATAAAATTATGGCAAACAAAGAATTTTTCCCGGAAATCGGCAAGGTCCGTTTTGAGGGCAGGGAAAGCCGCAATCCTATGGCTTTCCGTTATTATGACGCTGACAAGGTTGTGCTCGGCAAGAAAATGAGCGAGTGGCTCAAATTCTCCATGGCGTGGTGGCATACTCTCTGCGCGGAGGGTGCAGACCAGTTCGGGGGAGGAACAAAGACCTTCCCTTGGAATGCCGCGTCCTGCCCTATGCAGGCCGCTAAGGACAAGGTGGATGCCGGATTCGAGTTCATGCAGAAGATGGGCATAGAGTATTATTGCTTCCATGACGTTGACCTTGTTGCCGAGGCGGACACGGTAGAGGAATATGAGGCCAATATGAAGGAGATTGTCGCATATCTCAAGCAGAAGCAGGCCGAGACCGGAATCAAGCTTCTGTGGGGTACGGCCAATGTGTTCGGCAACAGGCGTTATATGAACGGTGCGTCCACCAATCCTGATTTTGACGTTGTTGCCCGCGCCATCGTGCAGATAAAGAACGCCATTGACGCGACTATCGAGCTTGGAGGTACCAACTATGTGTTCTGGGGCGGCCGTGAGGGATATATGTCCCTCCTCAATACTGACATGAAGCGTGAGAAGGAACATATGGCAACAATGCTCAGGATGGCACGTGACTATGCCCGCTCAAAGGGATTCACCGGCACATTCCTCATAGAGCCGAAGCCTATGGAGCCGACCAAGCATCAGTATGACGTTGATACGGAGACTGTGATAGGTTTCCTTAAGGCCCATGGTCTTGACAAGGACTTCAAGGTGAACATTGAGGTCAACCATGCAACTCTCGCAGGCCATACATTTGAGCATGAGCTTGCATGTGCCGTAGATGCCGGAATGCTCGGTTCGATTGACGCCAACCGCGGCGACTATCAGAACGGCTGGGATACTGACCAGTTCCCGATTGACAATTTCGACCTTATCCAGGCAATGATGCAGATTATCCGCAACGGAGGTCTCGGAAACGGGGGAACGAACTTCGACGCAAAGACAAGGCGCAATTCGACTGACCTTGAAGACATTTTCATAGCTCACATAGCAGCTATGGATGCCATGGCGCGTGCCCTTGAGAATGCGGCTGCCCTTTTGGAGGAATCTCCTATCAGGAAAATGGTGGCAGAGCGCTATTCAAGCTTCGATTCAGGTCTCGGAAAGAAATTCGAGGACGGTCTGATGAGCTTCGAAGAGGCCTACGAATACGGCAGGCAGGTCGGGGAGCCTAAGCTGACCAGCGGCAAGCAGGAGCTTTACGAGGCCATTGTGAACATGTATTGCTGATTCTCATGTCAGGCATTAAAGAAAACGGAAGCAGGGCATACTTGTTTTCGATTGTGCTTGTGGCCGTAATCGGAGGCTTGCTCTTCGGTTACGACACGGCCGTCATATCCGGTGCGGAGAAAGGTCTTCAGGCATTTTTCATGGGGGCATCCGATTTTGCCTATACGAACTTCATGCACGGAGTCACTTCCTCAAGCGCACTCATTGGCTGCATACTCGGAAGCGCCGTTTCCGGACTTTTGGCTACGAGGTTGGGAAGAAAGAGGTCGCTTATAGTGGCCGGTGTGCTTTTCTTCCTCTCTGCATTGGGCTCATATTGCCCTGAGTTCCTGTTTTTCAGCTATGGGACGCCTTCTTTTCCGCTGCTTGTGGCTTTCAATCTGTACAGGGTGCTCGGCGGAATAGGTGTGGGGCTTGCCTCTGCCATATGTCCGATGTACATTGCTGAGATTGCTCCGAGCGACATGCGCGGAACCCTGGTCTCATGGAACCAGTTTGCCATCATTTTCGGCCAGCTCGTGGTGTATTTTGTGAATTTCATGATTCTCGGAGACCATATTGCGCCGGTAATGGAACGCGTAGCCGAAGGGCTGTATGATATAGTGAACGCTTCACAGGCACAGTGGTCCATAGAACGCGGATGGAGGCTAATGTTCGTGAGCGAGGCTGTGCCTGCCGGTCTGTTCACGATTCTGCTGTTCCTTGTTCCGGAGACTCCGCGCTATCTGGTTATGAGCGGAAATGATTCCAAGGCGATGGAGGTTCTTGTGAGCATCAACGGAAAGTCCCAGGCAAAGGCTATCTTTGATGACATCAAAGCCACTGTCTCCGACAAGACCGAGAAACTGTTCACCTATGGTGTCCTCGTCATATTTGTTGGAATCATGCTCAGCGTCTTTCAGCAGGCTGTCGGCATCAATGCCGTGCTCTATTTCGCGCCGAGGATTTTCGAGTCTCTCGGGATGGGCAATCCTATGATGCAGACCGTGCTCATGGGTGTGGTCAATATAGCGTTCACTTTGCTTGCCATATTCACTGTTGAGAAATGGGGCAGGAAGCCGTTGCTTATATGTGGTTCGCTCGGCATGGCCTTGGGAGCTGCCGGAGTCGCACTTACAAGCGCTGCTGAGGCGCTTCCACCGGTTGTGGCTGTCATAAGCATAATGGTTTACAGCGCTTCATTCATGTTCAGCTGGGGCCCGATATGCTGGGTATTGATATCGGAGATTTTCCCGAATACCATACGCGGCGCAGCTGTTGCGGTAGCTGTGGCTTTCCAATGGATATTCAATTTCATCGTGTCTTCGACTTTCCTGCCGATGTACAACATGAGCCTTGGGTCCATGGAGAATTTCGGCCATGCATTCACATACGGGCTTTACGGGGTGATATGCGTCCTTGCGGCCGTATTTGTATGGAAACTTGTCCCTGAGACCAAGGGCAAGACCCTGGAGGACATGTCGAAGCTTTGGAAAAGGAAATAGCTCACGTCCTGACACTTTGGTATAATTCATGAAAATGTCCTCCTGCCGCGGAAATGATTGGTGCGGCAGGAGGATATTTTATGGATAAGTTGATTATGATTGTTATGGCCGCATGCCTTATGGCTACGGCTTCTTTTGCCCAGACACCAGTAGGACGTGTCGTGAAAAAATATGAGAATGTCAAAGGCGCACAGGACTTTTATGCCAAGGGCGGAAAGCTCAATCTTGTCAGAGGGCTGATAAGGAAAACTCCCGTAGGCCCTATCGCAGACGATATTGAGGAACTCGTGATTCTGAAGATGACGAAAGCGCCGCAGCATCAGAAGTCTTCTTTCATGTCCGACCTGAAAGACGCCTTGGGCAGCTATGAGTATTGCGGGACGGAATCATACGATGACGGCACATATGAAATCTATATCCTGCGTTCTGGCAAGGATATGGTAAAGGACCTTGTAATATACAATCCTGCCGTGCATTCGCTCAACAGTCTTCGCGGTACGATTCCCGTTTCAGCGCTTGAAAAACTTGCCGTCACCTACGGCCGCTGAGGCAGGGGAGAGCCAAACTGAAAACTGCTGCAATGGCTGGGAAACCAACCTTTGCAGCAGTTTTCGGTAAAAATGCCTTGGAAAGACAAGCAGCATCAATCATAAATGAATTCAAATTCATCCACGTACATCATGCTGCCGACTCCTCCCGTGAAGAAATCGCCCTTGTAGCTTGCGCATGCAATAATCACAGCGTATTTCGGAGTCGCGTCCGGACGTCTCCATTCAAGTGGCAAGGTGAACTCCTTATATTGTCCTCCCGTATTCTCAGGACTCTCAAATTTGGCATATGCCACTATATGCGGGTCATTTTCCTGGTCAACGAACGTTCCTGCATTTGTGTTCACCTTGAACGGCTCGTCCCAATCCGTCAGCATCACAAGAATCTGGCACTGGTCCATCTGGCCTTTAAGTGACTCGTAAGGCGGCTTTACACGATCGATTGCCTTTGGCTCGTATGCATAATAGCCATGCAGGGCTTTTGGACGTCCTGTGAACGGAGTTCCCCACTGAAGCTCGGCTCCGATGCCGTTCACCCTTCCGAATTCACCTGTATAAATGTTTCCTGCAGCAAAAGCTATGACTGCCCAACGGCTCTCAAGTCTTGCCGCCTGCTTGCCTGCTCCGGCAACTGCAACGAAATCCACCGGAATAGTTGAAGAGTCTCCGAGAAGGCTCGCACCCTTGTTGGCCGTATCCCATATCTTTACTGTAGGTCCAGGGTTCGGATACCATACCTTGCCTGCCTGGTGCCAGTTGTCGAAGCCCATGTTGTCAATCTGGTCCGGTGTGCCGGTAGAGAATGGCCGCTCTTCGCTTTCTTCCTCCCCGTTGCTTACCCTTACCATATAATCCGTGCCTTCAGCGAGATTGGAAATCCTGCATGAAATCCTGCTTCCGTCAACAGTCAGGTCTGTCCACTCCGACCACTGGTCAGAATCAGCCTGCCTGTATTGTATACACGGCGTTCCGCTTCCGTCATATGTAGCCTTTATATCCGCATTGTGGCACCAGCCAATAGCCGAATCTATTTTCAGGCTGACCGTCTCTTGAACTGCATTGAATGTCCAGACTATGTTCTGCCCATTATATTCTACAAGGAATATTCTCTGCAGCACGCAGTAGAGCGTCATAGGGAAACTACAGTCTTCATTCTTGTCCACAATCTGTCCGTTCTCAATGGCCTTCCCATGCGTTGAAATAATCCTTGACCCTTCCGGCTCAAGTTTCATCTCATTGATTCGGATAGTTTCCAGCGGCTGGCTCTGGCTCACGAATACTGTTACGCTCCTGTTTACCACGTCTATCTGTGCAGGCTTTGCCTCATTTGCACATCTGGCATAGCGTGCAATAGGCTGTGTGGCGGAAATGGTCCACTGAGTCTCCTCATATATCCTGAGGGTCACCGTCATCGGAGATGTTAGGTCGATGATGTCTCCCGCATTTATAGGAGTAACCGTCTCTGCACCTTCAGACATGCTGAATCTTGATATTTTCAGCTTTGAAATGTTGGCCGTCTCATTCAGGACTATATTTATCGTGTGTGTCTTAGGGTCAATTTCTGATGAAACCTGTCCTTCAACATCGAAACCTGTAATGTCCGCGCTAACCTTCGGATACGACATGTCGTTGCTGATAAGGCAGGACGAAATGGACATAATTACAGATAGCAGGAGTATGTATCTTGACAACTTCATTAGTTCTTGTTTTTCTTTGGACGGTGCTGTCCTGTAGGCAGATAGAATGACATTCCGAAATTAATCGAGAACAGGTTTATCTTGAAGTTCGCGCCGCTCTTCTCCATCTGGCTCTTTTCAACCTGGTTGGTTACCTGCACGACTTTCTGGTAATCGAAACCGAGCAGTCCGACTGATATTTCCAGCGCTACCTCGTTTGTTATGAATGCGGATATACCCGGAACCGCGCCCAGTTCGAATTTGTAGATATCCTGATATGTCCCGTATTTTCCTTCATCCTCTTTCCTGTATGTCTCGGATTGCGCATAGCCTCCAGTGGCCCTCAATTCTGTGAACATGGCGAATCGCTTGCTGTTGGCAAGCGGCATATAGTTGCGCAGGGTTATGGAACCGGTATATGACTGCTTTAAATGGTGGAAGTCTTTCAGGGACAGGCCCAAATCCTCATTGATGGACAGATTTACTCCGTTCAGCCCGAATCCGAAGCGCTCATAATTGAAACGTGCGCCTATGGCCAGGTTGTCAATTACGAAGTAGGAAACGAACGGGGAAATGGTGAATGACGTAAAGTCACCATGCAGATCCTGCACAAGAGAGAACAGCATTGAGAAGCCCGCGTCGTCTGCCATGTTTCCCAGATTGTATTTGCTGTAGGAAAATGATACTCCAGCGCCTACGGTTCCTTTTGGAATGAAGCACGAGTTGCTTTTCCCGATTCCTCTGTCGAATGGCTTGACTGCCGTAGTATCGCTTTTGGCCGCAGCCGTGAGGGCTGTGGCCAAAGCGAGCATAATGGTGAAAAATATTATTCTTTTTTTCATCAATTCAAAATCAGTTTAGTTGCTCAGGGTCATATACAAACTCGAATTCATCAAGGTAGAGGGTACTTCCGACACCTCCGGTGAAGTAGTCTCCGTATTTGCTGGCTGCAGCCACGATTACTATATGCGTCGGTGTCTTGGTCCTGTTCCTGTAATCCACATTGATTGTAAATTCCTGGTATTCGGAAGTGGCATTGATGTCCATAGTGCCGTAGCCGAGGATATGGCTGTCGTTTACATTCACGAAAGTCTTTTCCTGCGTGTCCACTCTGAACGGCGCATCCCAGTCGGTAAGCATAATCTGTATCTGACCTATGTCCATCTGGCCTTTCATGTTGTCATACGGAGCTTTTGCCTGGTCAATTGTCTTAGGCTCATATTTGTAATGGCCCTTAAGTGCAAGCGGCCTTGAGGTAAAAGGTATGCCCCAATCCAATTGTGCACCGGGATTCTGAAGGTTCACTATTGCTTTGATGAATTTGCCGGTATATATGTTGCCGGCAGCCAGGCCGACAACCGCTACCTTCTTGCTTTCCAGCTTTGCCGCCTTGCCCGACACCACATTGCTTTCTTCCGGTGTAGTCGGAAAAATGTTCAATGTTGCTGAGCCTTTGTTGGCTGTATCCCAAAAACAGTTGTCTGAAGATACTCCAGGGAACCATATCTTACCGTCTTGATACCAGGCATCGAAGTTCATGTTAGGGACAACTGCCGCGCTTTCGGTGGTGAATGATGTCTCCGGGCCTTCAGCATCAGAGCAGATGGCTTTGATTACATAGCTCTGCGAAGGCTGCAGTCCGCGTATCTCGGCCGTGAAAGTGCTGCTTGCCCCGTCATGGGAAGCGGCAGCCACTTCTGTCCATGTGTCGGCATCAGCAGCCTTATATCTGAATCCAAATCCTTCCGGATTGCCCTGTGATATATAGGTTGCCTTTACTTTGGCGAACATGGCCCATACCTCTTCTGCGGAAACAGCATTGATTACTGCTGAAGGACGTTTTCCGAGCACATTTACATTCATTGCAGTCTCAGCTGCACCGTCGCCGTTAGTCACATTGATATTAAGCGTGTACCTGCCTTCAGGCAAAGAGGACAGGAATTCTGAAAAATCAATTGACGCACTTTCAGGATTTCCGTCTGCCTTTGTCGCAATCTGTGATACTATGCCATCTGTAACGATGCCTATCGCAGAGAGTTCCGAGAGAAGGTCAGCTCCGGCTCCGGCAAGCTCTACTGAGCGCTGCAGGCCGGCTGTCTCAAGAGCCTGGTCATCGTGTGAGATGACAAGTGACTCTATATGGGATTCTGACGAAATGCTGATGCTGCAAGGGTCTCCGTCGTAATGCTCGAGATTGTCAAGATTCTGGTCACCAGCGGAAATCACAGGGGTCTTCTTGCCGAAATCAAGGTTAATGTCATACTCTTTCTGGTTGAGCGAGTCATCCAGAATGATTGTGAATATGGAGCCTCCGATATCGGTTGACGGCTCTTCCTCTTTTAGGGTAAAGTTGAATCTGTAGTGCTGGCAAGGCTTCACGTTCTCATAAGTGCCGCTCAGCGTATTGTAGGCGATGCCTGTCTTGCTGACAAGGGCAAGTTCCCACGTAAGCTCAGTGACAGCGGCAGGGAAGTAGCCCTCCCTGGAGAAGTTCGCCAGGTCCTGGTTGTACTCCAATACGGAACTGTCATTGCCTGTCACAGTGAATTTGTATTCGCTGAATTTCTCGATGATTTTAGGGTCGAGAGTTACTGTCACCTTGATGTTTGCAAGGCGGCATGTGATGTCAAGAGTCTCGGTTTGTCCTCTCCTTATTGAGAAATTCTGTTCTCCGCTGTAGTATGGGGAATCGAAAGACGCGCCGGTCGGGTTCTCTCCGGAAAATGCGACAGCACGGTAATATCCTGTCCTCAGCTCCAAGGTGCCCATTGCTGTATAGTCCTCGGCCTCATGGACAAGGTCTCCCACATTGTCATATATCTTGATGCCGATTTTCCTGTCTTCTGTCTCTGCGCCTTTAGTATTGGGACTGACATAAATCGTATCATTGGGCGCATCCTTCTCAACATTCAGGTTGAGATAGCCGGTTCCGTCAGACTCCGGCTGCACCTCCACGCAAGAGGGAACCGTCGTCATGGCAGCTGCCACGGCAATCAATGAAATCAATAATCGTTTCATGGTCATGACATCTTTATATTACTGGGCAGCAGCCGGATTGTGGAAAATGCACGCTTTAGAGAGCGTCTGTCCGAGTGCGTCTTCCACGTCAAGTGTGAAACTGTAATCTTCACCAGCGGTTCCTACCTGGGAAATGAGCGGGACAAGCTGCGACAAAGAGAAATTGACCTCAGTCTGATTGAGAAGTTCGTTTCCAGTAGGCAGCTTACCTCCAAGGTTCTCTATCAGTGTGGTATTGTTTATCAAGTCCATGACACCGTTTTCTGCGCCCATCATGCCAACCATCTCAGTAAAATTCTCACTTACAGTAACCTTGAACTGCTTGATTTTTCCAGGAGCCTTGACAACAAGATTCACATCCATTTCGTCAGTGATTTCGATTGTGTCGAAGTTCGGATTGGCCGCCCATTCTATTGACGGTGCCTCGGCAGTGTCTGGGGTGTCCGGAATCTCTGGCTCCTCAGGGTCAGGGACCGGGTTCTGGTCGAAGCCAGGAACCGTGATTTCCACATCTTTGTCATTTGTGCCGGTATCGACAGAAAGCTGGAACTGAGAGCTTCCTGTGGTAGTCGCGTCAATGTTTATTACATGGTGGTCCTTTGCCGCCACATCCGTGATTTTGAATGTGACTGTCGCAGTGGAATTGTCTATCGCCCTGGTGCCGCTGACGAATACCGTAAGGGGAGCTACAGGGAAATAGCCGGCCTTGGAGTCAATCACTTCCTGTCTTCTCCATGTCAGCGAGCTGCTCTCCTGTGAGACTGTAATTACAAAATCGGAAAGCTCGTTGAGGAATTTGTCTGAGCAGTTGATTGAGACCTTCATGTTGGACAAGGTGCATACAAGCTCAACCGTGGAGATTTTTCCGACTGCCACATCGAAAGTCTTGCTTCCTGCATATTCCGGTGAGTTCCATGCAGCCATTCCTCCGCTTATGTTGGGAGAGTGGGCGGAAACTGTATATGAACCAGCTGAAAGCTCAAGCATTGAAGGCACGTCCTTGTATAGGAAAGACTTTGTATATGAGCCTGTTGAAGAGTTTATGGTCACCTCGAATTCGTTTATGTCCATTTCAGTGGCTCCCCCCTCTGACTTTACGCCTATTATCTTGTCAGAGTAGTCTTCCTGGTTCCAGCCAAGGTTGAAAGCCAGGATTCCTGTGCCGTTTTCCGTAAGGATGGTGTCTTTGCAGCCGGTGAATATGGCCGTGCATGCCAATATTGTGTAAAATGTCTTTTTCATGATTATATAAGCTGTTATATATGGGTCTAATAAATGAGTTCTACGTCATCAACAGTAAGCTGGCTTCCGCCATAAATCTGGAAATCTCCTTCCGGAGTCGTTACTGTTTTTTTTCTTGTTCTCGGACTTGAAGACGTTGATTGAAGGAACTGTATGTAAATTCCTGTAGCTTTAAGCTTGGTGTTGGAATAGGGTATGTTGACAGTGCCTTCTGCCCATGAGGATACTTGTGCGGAATTTGTGAGGCGGCCTTCTCCGATTACGGTGCTGCCGTTCATAATCTGCACGAGAGCCTGCCATGTGTCGTTTCCTTCCGGAGCATATTTGTACCAGAATTTTACGGCTGACGGCCTTGAAGTGAAATTGTGCTTTCGGTTTCCTCCGTAGGTTCCAATGAACAGCTCGCCTTGTGTGGCTCCTGCTCCCATTATTTCTGAGTTGGCATTATTGACAGCTACTGCCGTTATTTGCGCAGCCTTGTCGCCATTATGCCCCTCTGTGTACCATACGGTAGGGAAGCATTTGTAATTTGGGTACAAACTTGGGTTGCTTGAGGCTGTCTGTCTGTTGTTGCTGTCCCACCATTTGTCTTGTGCATCGGAAAGATAAGGGTAGTATCTTGTATTTTTGACAAGGTTGTCGGTGCTCCACTCCTCAAAGCCGGCATTCCCGACCTGGGCTGCCTCCTCTGTCGTGAAATCGAAGTATTTGACAAGCTTGTCATTATTCCTGTAGCGGAGCCTCATCCTGTATTTTGTATTCGGCTTTAGACCGGACATGTCCGCGTACGCGTTGATGTTCTCCGTCTCTGTGTCAAGAATCAGGTCATGGCGCATTTCCGCACGCCTCCAGTCACTGAAAGCAGGGTCACTGTCGGAACGGTAGTCAAGCAGAAGGGCGGCAGGATTGCCGGTTCCCCTCTGGAGTGTGGCTGTGATTTCGCATGACTTTGTGGCATAGATGTTTGCAACCACGGCATCAAGGGTGAACTCAGGCTTCACCTCTATGAAGCGTGCGAAAGAAGTCTCCTCACGCTGCTTGTTCATATCCTCGACTATAATCTTGAAATTCGCGTTCTTGGGATTGTCCGGGTCATAGTGCATGTTTGCGATATGGTCAGCATAGCCCTCGAGGTCAACGAAAGTGAGCCTTCTGCCTTTCATCTCACGGAACCATCTGATGCCGTATTCCCAAAGCAGGTCGCATGCCTGGCTCTCCATGTCGGTCAGGTCAACTTCAGACGGTATTCCGAGGCTCGACAGGTATGGCGACTCAATCTGAAGCAGGCATTTCTCCACCCTGTCAGGCACAAGGGCGTCAACTCTTGCCTTGTGTGACGCAGCCCTTTCTCCAGGATAAACCCTCAGCTCAGTGTTTCCCGGAGAATCGCTTATTATGTCGAAAGTCGGGCCTTGGCCTGTGAATTCGATATACTCAATCTCAAGCGGCTTTTCAATCGTCTCTGTCTCGGTGTCGATTGTTACGGAGATTGAAGCAGAGCCTTCGTCTGGGTTGACAGTCGGGTCAAGGTCAATCTTGAATGTGATGAAGTCGTTCGGATTGCCGATAAGGGACTTTGCACGGAAGCTCTTCCATTCTCCGTTCATGCAATAGTGGAATACAGGAATGAGCTTTCCTGCCGGAATGTAGGCGGCACGTGTCTCTTCTTTGCTGAATTTTACGATGTCACCGGCTGTGCCCCATTCGATGTTGACAAAATAGTCATTCTCGTCAAGTTCAAGCAGATTCACATACTTTACAGCTACTTTCACTTTCGCCAGTGTGGCTACGGCGCTGATTGTTTCATGCGTCTGCGGGTGTACCGTGAACTGCTGCTCGGCTTTGTAGAACATTGCGTTTTCGAATCCGGCGTTTGTGGGGTTTCCGTATTTCGCCGTCAATGTGTAGTCTCCGGAGTTCATCAGAATCTCCGTGTCTGCGGCGTCCGCAAATTTTTCACGGTAGAAGCATACTCCGGAAGAGTTGGTTATCTCGAGAGTGAAGTCTCCGAGATGCGAATTGATGTCTTCGTCTGCTTTTGTGACATTATTGTCGGATGCTGATGTAAGGGAAATGGAAACAATCCCCTGACCATTTTCAGGAGATGTCTCTTTCAGAGCCCCGTTACAGCTTGACAATAAGACCGTTAAGCAGGCTGCCGCAAATCTTATTCGTCTCATTTTTGGTTAAGAATTAAAAAATATATTCTGCAAAAGAACGGATTTTTTTTCTTTTTTCAAAGGATTAGGCCCAAAACCATACAGAGACGTGGACTTTGCACCCTTCCGGAAATGCCTGTCACTTACCTGTTTTGCAATAACGGATGCTACAAGAAAGCCATTGCCGCGTATCCGGCTGCAAGGGCAGTGGCGCAGTTGACCAGCTTTGCCCAGAAAAAGCTTTTCTTGCTTTCCGCCAAAAGCGGAATGGATGCATGGCCGTCCTGCGAGATGCTGTTTGCAAGCAATACCGGCAGGGGAACTATCCCCGCAGCATAAAGGGTTACGAAAATCATGTGAGGTCCTGATTCCGGAATTATTCCGACTGCTGTGGCAAGCAGAATCATAAGCGCGGTGTTTCCGCTTATCCAGCTGCTGATGTCAAGATACTGAAGACCTATTCCTATTATAAGCAGCACTCCGAAAGTCCATGAGAATATGGTCGGGATATGCTTTTTCACAATATGGTTCCATATATGCTCCTCTACGAAATGGTCAGAGGCAAGGGCAAGTACGAAAAGCACGATTACGCTCAGGCCGGCAAACAGCATGTTCATCCAGTCTTCGCTCAGCAGGTCTATCTTCAGGCCTGTTTCATGGCCGCATTCGCTTTCATGGTTATGAGAATGCCCGTGCTGTGCGCTGCAGCATGCCTCTTCGCAGTGCGTACCCGCATTTTCTGCATGCAGGCATGTCTGATGGCCTTCACCTGCATGCGAATTATGGTCATGCGACAGTTTTCCTGTAGCGAGGGCTGCGATGAATACAGCCAGTCCGATGAACATTACAATGCGCTTCCAGCCGAAATGCTGCCTGCTGGAATGATTCCTGGAGCTGTCCGAATCGTTTACCTGCTCATGTGCTTCCGTGTCATGGACCATATATCCGTCCTTGCAGCCTGTGGTGACTCCGCATCCGCTATGGTCGGTCATGGAGCATCTTCTGCCGTGAATCCTGTCATTTACAGCGTCTGTGACTATCCCGACTATTACAGCAATGACAAAGAGTGCAGCAAATATCGCAAGAGCCTTGTCCGGTATCATGGCGAGCATCATGAACGCCTCGTCACCGGAAGAGGCTATCATCATGGCCACGAGGGCGCCGAAACTGAACATCCTGTGGGTATATAGCGATACGGTCGCAAAGCCGCCCATGCAGCCGGGCACCGAGCCAAGAAGCGCCGCGATGACGACCTGGCCGACTTTAGTCTTGCGCAGTCCGCTGAAAAACATTCCCTTGGACTCGATGTTCAGGGATTCTATCATCATCATCATTACGGCGACCAGGCCTGTGATGAGTATGGAGTTACGTAGAATGTCGATAAAAAGATGCATCATAAGTCTCTATTTGTTTCTGCCTCAAGTTGCGGGCTACTGGATGAATCCGGCGATGAACAGGTTGACTATCGGGCGGAGAGGGGAGTTCGTGGTAAGTGTCACTATGGTCAGGCTCTCTCCCTTTGGCATTTTCGAGGTGTCCAGATGAACCCTGAAGCTGACTTTCTGTCCCGGTGACGCAACCGGAATGGTGCTGTGTGACCAGCAGCATGCGTCAGAATCGACCTTATATATGCAGAAAGGTTCTTTTCCGTCGTTAGTGAATGTAAATTCCGCGTCAATGGTCTCACCCTGCTTGGCATTGCCGAATGTCCATGTGCTTTCCTTGAATGTCGGACGTGCTCCTGCAGCTTTCCTGGCATCGCTGAAGGAACTGAAATTCTCTTTTGTGAAAGCCCAGATGCCTATCCTGGAGTCTCCTTTGGAACTTGTGCGGGGCTGCCCGTTGATTGTAGGGGTGGCCCAGTACCAGTTCTTGCCCCATTTTTCTCTCGATGCCTTTACTGTAAAGGACATTTCAGCGGTTCCGCGTGCCGGTATAGGGTTGGGTGACACTTTGATTTCCAGGTCTTCCGTGATGTCTGTGAATTTTATGTCAATTGGCTTCCTGGACAGGTTCGCGACAATTACGGCCTCGCTTTTCATGCCTCCCTGCTCGAGATTTCCGCATTTGAGTTCGCTTTCCCGTAGCGCAAGAGGGCCGTAAGATACAGGGTAGAGTTCTTCAAGGGACTTTTCTTTCTGATGTGATACGCCCCTGAGCTTGAGAATGAGCGGTTTTTTCACGTCGGAAAGATATACTGTCAGGTTCTTGTCGAAAGGGTATGGGCCTTCGTCATTGGAATATGTGGCGGACACTGTGCCGCTCATTCCGGGCCTTATCGGCTCTTTTGTCCATTTCACCCCGGTGCAACCGCATGTGGATACGACATTGTATATCACAGCGGGCTTGTCTCCGCGGTTTGTCAGTGTGAATGTGCATGATACGGGACCGCTTCCGAGCATGATGTCGCCGAAATTGTGGACGGTCTTGTCTATCTCCAGGCCGTTGCCGAGCTTTTCCTGGGCAAATGCGGGAGCAAGGCCTGCAATCAGCGCCACAAGGATTGCCAGATAAGTATTTGTTTTCATTTTTTCATGTTTAGGGGACAAAGATACTCAAAAGCATCCATTGGTGATTTGATGATATGCGGAAAAAGTCCAATTGCGTCAGAAAAATCCGTTCCGGTTATGAATATTAAAATTAATGACTAAATTTGCGGACTGTACCGGGGCTGCCCGGACAATTTGCAAACCAAACCAATTTAAAGAATATCAAAATGGCTTACAAAATTACAGACGATTGCGTTGCATGTGGAACATGCATGGGCGAGTGCCCTACAGGCGCTATTTCAGAGGGCGATATCTATAAGATTGACCCTAACGTATGCATTGACTGCGGTACTTGTGCAGATGCTTGCCCTATGGGCGCTATCGTGGCAGGCGAGTAATCTTTTCGCCATACGATTAAAATTCCGGTCTTTTCCAAGGCCGGTTTTTTTGTGCCCTGTCATGGGATATATGAAAAAAAGGGTTGGCCTGCAAAGATGGCCAACCCTTTACGGATTCTATTGATGTACGGTCTTATTCCTTAGGAACAAGGGTCATCTGTATGAAATTGTCCTGTGCGATTACGGCCTGGAGGACAGTCTTGATGTCCTTTGCTGTAACTGACTCCACTGCTGCCTCGTATGCTGCGTCATAGTCAACTCCGTGGCGAGTGTTGTAGTTGATGGCCTGATTCCAGTAACCGTTCCTGATTCTTGACTCAGGGATGTTTTTCTTGAGATTCTCCTTTGCCATTGTGACTTCCTCCTCGGTAGGGCCGTTCTGTGCCAGCTCCTTGAGGTATTTCACTGCAAGTCCTCCGAGACGCTCCGCAGACTCAGGGTTGGTGTCGAAGTAAACCTGTACCATAATCCTGTTCTCTGGGTCTTTCTGTGCGTGCATAGATGAACTTACGCCATATGTGCCGCCTTCCTGCTCGCGGATGGTCTTTGTGTAGATCATGTCAAGGATATAGTTTGCTGCCTCAAGGGTGACTTCTGTCTTGACATCAACCGGCATGTATGCGGTATATACCTGCAGTACGCTGGACTTAGGAGTCTGCATCGCTACTTTCACCTCATTGCTTACCTCTCCCTTGACAATCGGGATGATGTTCGCAAGGTCTACTTCCGATGCATTGCGTCCCTTAGGCAGCGAGCCTGCATATTTCTCAACAAGCGGCTTGAGGGTTGCCAGGTCAACATTTCCTATGATTGTGAGAACGGCACCAGCTGCATCTTTGAAGAGAATGTTGCGATAGACTCTCTCGATAGTGGCGAGATTTGCCTTTTCAAGTGTCTCGTCATTCAGCTCAACCACTCTCACGTTGTCTCCGTAGAGGGTCTTCTGCAATTCGCACTGGAACTGGAACTGCGGATTGTTGACAAGGTTAGGGAGAACTGCCTCAATCTGCTTGATTCCGGTCATGTACTCGTCATTGTCAAAACGAGGCTCTGCAAAATAGAGGTACATGAGCTGGAGAGCGGTCTCTATGTCCTTAGGAGTTGACTTTCCGCTGATTCCGTGACGGATCTCGTTTATGTAAGGGTCCACTGAAACCATTTTGCCGGCAAGCATCTTGGACAGGGTAGTGGCAGGGAATTTCGATACTCCTGTGTTGCTCTGATACAACGCCCAGATATTATCTTCGAAAGAAGGCATGTCTTCAGTCGGGATAAGAGTAGTTCCTCCGTTCATTGTGAGCTGGAAGATTACCTCGTCCTGCTTGTACTGGGTAGGGAGAACAATTACCTTGACACCGTTTTTGAGTGTCCACACAGTAGAACCGTAGATGCCCTCAGCGGTTGTCTTCACTTTCGAGCCTTTGAGCGTCTTGCCGATGAGAGGTTCGTTGATGTCTTCCTCAGCATTAGCTTCGATTTCAGTGTTCTTCACAGCTGAGAGCACATTCGCGATTTCCTCTTCCGTAGGATTTGCAAGCCCCTCTTTCTCAGGACCGTTGTAGAGTACAATCATGTTCTCGTCAGTGATTACAGAGGCAGCGACCTGGCTGAGCACCTGGGCGTTGAACTGGCTGCATATCATCTGGGCAAGCTGAAGCTCCTGGGCAGGGTCCATGTTAAGCTCATTGAAATGGAATGAGTTGAGGATTGGCCTTACGAAATCCGCGTTCTTGCGTGTAGGAGCCGCTTCTGCAGCCTTCTCGAATGAGCTGATTATCTTGTCCTTGGCCCTCTGTGCCTCGCCTTCGGTGAAGCCGAACCTCTTCATTTTCTCAAGCTCGGTCATGAATGCCGTGAATGCGTTGATGGCTTCCCCGTCCTTGAATACGACATTTCCCATTGCTGCGTCAGATGCTGCGCAAAGTCTTCCGATGCCGAAGCTTGCTCCGAGGAACGGTGCATCAGGCCTGGCGGTGATGTCGTTGAATCTTTCTGACATAATCAGGCCGACATATGACTTGATGATGTCCATCATGAAAGCTATGTCGGTATTGCCCATTTCCTTCGGCATAGGCTCGCTCTTCCAGAGGACCTCTATGCTTGAGGAAGTTGCCTCAGGGTCTGTGATGATGGCAATCACAGGCTCAGCATTCTGAGGAAGGGCATGCACTACTTTGGCCTTAGGGTTTTCTGCGGCAGGGATGTCGCTGAAAATGTCCTTTATCTTTGCCTCTACCTTGTCAACATCGACGTCTCCCACTACAACTACGGCCTGCATGTCAGGACGGTACCATGTGTGATAGAAAGATGTGAGGCTTTCAGGAGAGAATGTCTTGAGCTGCTCCTCTCCTCCGATGAGCGTCCTCTTTGCATAAGGTGTGTCACCATAATAATAAGGAAGAGACTTTTCGAACATCCTCCAGCCTGCGTTCCTTCTTGTCCTTCTTTCTTCAAGGATGACTCCTCTCTCAGCGTCGATTTCCGCAGGGTCGCATGTCACGAAGTGTGACCAGTCATGAAGAACGAGCAGGCATGAGTCGATGATGCTCTCTCTTGTGATAGGGATGTTGTTGAGCATGTATTGTGTCTGCTCGAATCCGGTAGATGCGTTGATGTTCCTTCCGAATTCGGCTCCGATGCTCTGGAGCCAGTTGAGCATTGCCTTGTCAGGGAAGTTCTTTGTGCCGTTGAAGCACATGTGCTCGAGGAAGTGGGCAAGTCCGTCCTGGTGGTCTTCCTCCTGGAATGCTCCCACGTCAGAGGCAAGATAGAATTCTGCCCTCTGTGCGGGCTTGTCGTTGTGGCGGATGTAGTAGGTCATTCCGTTCTCGAGCTTTCCTGTTTTTACAGCAGGATCGTTCGGAAGCGGTGTCTGACCGTAAACAGACGCCGCGGCAAATACAGCCGCGATCAAAATGAATAAACGTTTCATAATAAAAATGGTTTATGTTCGTTTTAAATGTTTTCAGTTCATATTGGACGCTGAACCATGGACATAGACTACAAAGTTACTTGAAAAAATCATAAATCAAAGGTTTGGACTTGCTAATATTCAGATGGGAAGGCTTTTGTACTGATGAATTTCTGCCCCGGGGTATGAGATTTCGCGGATTATGCGTAAGTTTGCACGATTACAAACGCAGTGCAATGTTGGAGGATTTCAAGCTTAAGGTGTTCGTGGAAGTGGCCCGGGAGAAGAGTTTTACCAGGGCCGCGGCCGCCCTTTCCATATCGCAGCCGGCTGTGAGCCAGAATATTGCCGAGCTTGAAAAGCAGCTCGGAACAAAGTTTTTCGAGAGGCGCCGCGGTGAGGTCCTGCTTACGGAGGCCGGGCAAGTGTTCCTCTCTCATGCAGAAAGGATATTGGAGGAATATTCCCGTGCAGGGGACTTTTTCGGCTCTCTTCCGCATTCGGAAGTGAAGATTTCAGTTTCTGAGGAAATCTATTCGAATATGGTCGCTCCAGCTCTCGATGCTTTCGTAAAGGTGCATCCGGAAGTGTCTTTTGTGCGGTGCATGTTCGGGGATGCCGATGTGCGCATTTTTCTGCGGCCGGCCACTGGATTGCAGCTGATTGTGCCGGAAGATACGCTTGCGAGGGTGCGGGTCTCTGTCTCGCGTCCTTCTGCAATTAAAACGGGTGACCTGCCGGCCACCCGTGAGACTACTTCATATTATGATGTCGTGTTTGAGCCTTCTCCGTCCTTTTCATGTACAAGGCTTTGCAGGCTGCTGAGGGAATCTCTCATTTCCTGAGGCTTTCGAGCCAGCGGCCCAGTGAGGTCTCAAATTCCTTGCGGCAATAGGCAAGGCGGTCATTCCCTTTTCCTATGAATTTCTCTGAAGAAAATCCCCAGCCGTGACCTCCGCTGGGGTAGATGTGCATTTCTGCGGGAACCCCGTTGCCGGTCAATCTGCTGTAGTATCGCAGGCTGTTTTCCACCGGTACTGTCGTGTCGTCCGTGCAGTGTGCGATGAAAGTAGGAGGAGTGTCTTCCGTCACCTGGTTTTCAAGTGAATAGTGGAGTAGCAGTTCCTCATGCCTGTCCTGCGCCTCGAAATATTCGTCAACTTTCCTGTCCGTGTCGTTCCACATCTTGTCCGGGCCGAGGAGATTCTCCCTGGCTCCCATATGGGTTATGTCCTTTTCAAGAGAGATGACGGGATATATGAGCACGGAGAAGTCAGGCCTTGTGGTCTCATCCGTATAGAGCGTGCTTGCGCTTGCGGCAAGATGTCCTCCGGCGGAGAATCCCATGACGCCTATCTGGCTGATTCCCCATTCCGCGGCATGGCTACGGCAGTATCTGAAGGCATTCTGAACGTCTGTCAGTGGAATCTCGTCATGCCCGTTCGGCAGCCTGTATTTCACAACGCATGCAGTGATGCCTTGCGATGTCAGCCAATCCGCTACATAAGTTCCTTCATTCCAGGATGATACAATCCAATATCCGCCTCCGGGACAGACTATCGCCATCTGTCCGTTCGGTTTCTTGGGGAAATAGAGGTCTATGCGCGCCTTGTCGGAAATATAGGATATGTTTCCCTCCTTGCTTGTCATCTCCGGGTTGGTGAAACCGTTTGATGTGCAAGGGCCGGATGCCCCTTCAAGTCCTTTGTCGGACTCCTGGCCGTCCGGATACAGCAATAGCGTCTGTGAAGGCCTCAGCTTGCAGTTTGGCTGCGAATAACAAAAAATGCCCGGGGCAGTCATGAGGACTGCTCCGAGCATCATAATCATAAGTCTGATTTTCATCTCAGAATTATTTAGCGAGTCTCTTGTAGGTTTCGAGACGTAATTTTGCAAATTCCTCTGTCTTCTGGAGAAGTTCCGAAGCTGTGTCCGGGAACATCTTGTAGAGGGATGCGAAACGTACCTCGCCCTTGAGGAAATCCTGGAACTTGCTCCAGTCAGGCTCCTTGCTGTCGAGAGTAAACGGATTCTTGTCCGTGCCCTCAAGTGAAGGATTGTACCTGTAGAGGTGCCAGTATCCGCATTCTACGGCAAGCTTCTCCTCTTTCTGGCTCAGACCCATGCCGGCCTTGAGACCGTGGTTGATACATGGAGCGTAAGCGATGATGAGTGAAGGTCCGTCGTATGCCTCAGCTTCCTTGATGGCGTTGAAATACTGTGCTGGAGATGCGCCCATGGCAACCTGTGCCACATAAACGTATCCATAGCTCATGGCCATCATTCCGAGGTCTTTCTTGCGTACTTTCTTGCCGGAAGCTGCGAATTTGGCGATAGCTCCCACAGGAGTTGACTTGGATGACTGTCCGCCGGTGTTTGAGTAAACCTCGGTGTCGAGTACCATCACGTTTACATTCTCACCTGAAGCGAGCACATGGTCGAGTCCGCCGTATCCGATGTCGTATGCCCAGCCGTCACCACCGAAGATCCACTGGCTGCGTGCAGGGATGAATGTCTTGTATTCCACAAGCTGCTTGCAAGTGTCGCATCCGCATGTCTCGCACATAGGGATGAGGGCGTCTGCAACCTCGCGTGTGATCTTGGCGTCGTTGCGGTTCTCAAGCCATTTGGTGAAGAGGTCCTTCATCTCGCTTGTGCAGCAAGAGCATGCAAGACCCTGCTCCATAAGGCGTGCTACGGTAGCGCGTGCCCTGTCTGAGCCGACTTTCATTCCGAGACCGAATTCGGCGTTGTCCTCGAAGAGGGAGTTGCCCCATGAAGGTCCGTGTCCGTTGGCGTCCTTGCAGTATGGAGAAGCTGGATATGAAGCTCCATAGATAGAAGAACATCCTGTAGCGTTGGCAATCATCATGTGGTCGCCGAAGAGCTGGGTGATGGTCTTAAGATATGGTGTCTCACCGCAGCCTGCGCAAGCTCCTGAGAACTCGAACAGCGGCTGTGCGAACTGAGCGTTCTTGATGTTCTGTGCCTTAGGCTGCACGTTGTCCTTGTATCCGATGCTTGCGTGGAGCCAGTCGAAGTTCGCCTGTTCTGCCTCCTGTGACTGGAGAGGCTTCATGATTAGGGCCTTCTCCTTTGCAGGACATACGTCTGCGCAGTTGCCGCAGCCGGTACAGTCGAGAGTTGAAACAGAAAGCGCGAACTTGTACTCTTTGAATGTGGCCTTGCCCTGCTGGAGCTTGAGACCCTCAGGTGCATTGGCTGCCTCCTCGTCAGTGAGAAGGAACGGACGGATTACTGCGTGAGGGCAGACGAATGCGCAGCTGTTGCACTGGATACATTTGTCAGCCTGCCACTCAGGTACATTGACAGCGATTCCGCGCTTCTCGTATGCGGTAGTTCCTGAAGGTATCGTTCCGTCAGCCTGTCCCTTGAATGCGCTTACTGGAAGAGTGTCACCGCACTGTGCGTTCACAACGTCAGCGATTTCCTTTACGAACTCAGGAGCGAGACGGTCCTTGTTAGGGTTCTCGAACTTGGCTGTGATGTCTTTCCAGTCAGCAGGAATCTCCACCTTGGTGTATTCTCCGCCCCTGTCAACGGCAGCGTAGTTCATGTTCACGATGTGCTCACCCTTCTTGCCGTAGCTCTTCACGATGGCTTTCTTCATATATGATACGGCCTCCTCGTAAGGAATGATGCCCGTAATCTTGAAGAATGCAGACTGGAGGATGGTGTTGGTACGTCCGCCGAGTCCGATTTCAGCCGCGATTTTGGTGGCGTTGATTATATAAAGGGTGATGTTCTTCTTGCCGATGATGGCCTTCACATGGTCAGGAATCCTCTTGAGTGTCTCCTCCTCATCCCAGAGGCTGTTCAAAAGGAGGGTTCCGTTCTGCTTGATGCCTTTGAGGACATCGTATTTTGTAAGGTATGAAGGAACGTGGCATGCCACGAAGTCAGGTGTTCCTACAAGGTACGGAGCCTTGATAGGGGAGTCACCGAAACGCAGGTGCGAGCAAGTGTAGCCGCCTGATTTCTTGGAGTCGTAGTCGAAGTATCCCTGGCAGTATTTAGGAGTGTGGTCACCGATGATCTTGATGGTGTTCTTGTTTGCTCCTACCGTGCCGTCTGAACCGAGACCATAGAATTTGCACTCTGTAGTGCCTGGCTTCACGATTGAGATTTCCTCTTTTGCAGGGAGAGACTTGAATGTTACGTCATCGACGATTCCGATTGTGAATCCGTCCTTAGGCTCAGCCATTTCAAGGTTCTCATATACGGAAACAATCTGTGCCGGGGTAGTGTCCTTTGATGAAAGGCCGTAGCGTCCGCCGATGATGGCAGGGGCGTTCTCCTCGCCGTGGAAGAGTGCCTTGATGTCGAGAAGAAGCGGCTCACCGATTGAGCCCGGCTCTTTGGTCCTGTCGAGGACTGCGATTCTCTTGACGCTCTTAGGAAGGGCTTTCATGAAATATTTTGCAGAGAAAGGCCTGTAGAGGCGTACAATCATCACACCGACTTTCTTGCCCTGGGCTGTGAGGTGGTCGATTGTCTCTTTGATTGTCTCTGTCACAGAGCCCATGGCTATGATGATGTTCTCAGCCTCAGGGTCTCCGTAGTAGTCGAACGGACGGTAGTTGCGGCCGGTAAGCTCGCTGATTTCGCCCATGTATCTTGCCACAACGTCAGGAACCGTGTCGTAGTACTGGTTGCAGGCCTCGCGTGCCTGGAAGTAAACGTCAGCGTTCTGTGCTGTTCCGCGTGTAACCGGTGAGTCTGGAGAAAGAGCCTTTGCCCTGAACTTTGCGAGTGACTTGGTGCTGACCATTCCCTTGAGAGCCTCTTCGTCGATAAGCTCAATCTTCTGGATTTCGTGTGATGTACGGAAGCCGTCGAAGAAATGGAGGAATGGAATGCTTGACTTGATTGTAGAGAGGTGTGCCACGGCTGCCATGTCAAGAGCCTCCTGCACTGAAGCGGAAGCAAGCATCGCAAAACCGCTCTGGCGGCATGCCATCACGTCCTGGTGGTCACCGAAGATTGAGAGGGCGTGTGATGCGAGAGCTCGTGCCGATACGTGGAATACCGTAGGAAGCATCTCACCTGCAATCTTGTACATGTTCGGAATCATGAGGAGAAGTCCCTGTGATGCCGTGAATGTGGTAGTGAGTGCACCTGCCTGGAGAGAACCGTGAACGGCTCCTGCCGCTCCTCCCTCGCTCTGCATCTCGGTCACTTTCACTACTTCTCCGAAGAGGTTTTTCTTACCCTGTGCGGCCCACTCATCGACATATTCTGCCATAGTTGATGATGGTGTGATAGGGTAGATCGCCGCATGCTCGCTGAAAAGGTAAGCGATATGGGCGGCTGCCCAGTTGCCGTCACAAGTGACGAATTTTTTTTCGTTTGCCATAATCGTTAGATGTTTATGTAGTATTTGATTTTTCGTTTCCGTCCCTTTGGCTTCCCGCCGTGAATGATGCGCCGCAGACGGGCATGGAGGCAGGAATCAGTTCCGGTCAAATTATCTTTTGCTTGTCATATGGTCAGGCATGATACATATAACACACAAAATTACTGTTTTTTGCTGAAAAACACTCAGAAAAACTCAAAAACTTTTCCACATGAGGGCTTTCGGCCGATGCCCGGCAGCCTCTTGGGGTATTTGGACGGTTGTTTTTTTGGGTGTGGGGCGTGCCGTTGTCTTGGTTTGTTTGGGTGTTCTTTTGTTTTATGCCATTGTTTCGTTTTCTCGTTTTATTGCTGAGTTTGGTTGTGTTGTGGTTGTTGTTTATTGTTGTGTTCTGCTGTTTTATTCAGTTGTCTTGTTTTTGCTTTGCTGCCTTGTTTTGTTATTGTTGTTTATTGTTTTGTTTTGTATTCTGTTCCTGTATTTTGCTGTTTTATTTCGTTGTCTTGTTTTCGCGTTTTATTGTTGTGTTTGTCTGTTTGGTTGTCGTGTGAATTTGTTGCCGAAATTTGTGATGTGAGTTCTGTGTATCAATTTTGTGGAGTGCAATATGTTGATTATCAGCGGTGTATATAATAGCGATGCCCCGAATTCGGGGCATCGCTATTGTGTAATGTACTGGTTTGCAGTGAGTCGTATTGCACGCGTCTGGGCGTGTCATTGTGATGCGAATTAAAGCGAGCAGACGCCGTCAACAGCAACGCTGCCGCCGGAAATCTTGGCAACGAGTCCCTGGAGAACTTTCCCCGGGCCTACTTCAGTGAAGCTTTCGGCTCCGTCTGAAATCATGTTCTTCGTGCTCTGAGTCCATCTTACCGGTGCGGTGAGCTGGGCGAGGAGGTTTGCCTTGATTTCTGCCGGGTCGGTAGAAGGCTTTGCCGTCACGTTCTGATAGACAGGGCAAGAAGGAGTGTGGAATACTGCCTTTTCGATTCCCTCTGCAAGCTCAGCTCTTGCAGGCTCCATGAGCGGAGAGTGGAATGCGCCGCCCACAGGGAGCAGGAGGGCACGTTTTGCGCCGGCTTCCTTCATTTTCTCGCAGGCCTTCTCGACTGCTTCCTTCTCACCTGAGATTACAATCTGTCCGTCGCAGTTGTAGTTTGCCGCTACCACTACGCCTTCGCATCCTGTGCATATTTCCTCTACGGTCTCGGTCGGGAGGGCTATGATTGCCGCCATTGCTCCAGGATTGGCCTCACATGCCTTCTGCATGGCCTGCGCACGTATTGACACGAGCTTGAGTCCTTCTTCAAAGTCCATTGCTCCGGCTGCCACGAGGGCTGAAAATTCTCCGAGTGAATGTCCTGCCACCATGTCAGGGGTGAAATCCTCAAGGCATTTTGCGAGGACTACCGAATGAAGGAAGATTGCAGGCTGGGTTACCTTAGTCTGCTTGAGGTCTTCTGCGGTTCCGTCGAACATGATGTCTGTGATTCTGAATCCGAGCACTTCGTTTGCTTTCTCAAGCATCTCGCGCGCTACTTCGTTGTTCTCATAAAGGTCTTTTGCCATGCCCGGGAACTGTGAGCCCTGGCCGGGGAAAACGTATGCTTTCTTCATTTTCTTATTTCTTAAAAATTAGTCAATCTTTCTTGTCTTCCGGAGCTTTTCCGGAAATCGGGCGCAAAATTACAAAATATATCTTCCACGCAAGTGTAATTCACCCCAAATATGAATAATGGCTGATAATGTGGCGAAATTGTCAAAAATATGACTATCTTTGTCCGCGGAAAAAGGCATCCGGCCTTGCCGGAAAGTCAATAATATTTTGCCCCTATAGTTTAATGGATAGAATTACAGATTCCGGTTCTGTCGGTTGCGGTTCGATTCCGCATGGGGGTACAAAATGCGGCTTTGGAAGCTCTGTGGTGGAGGTTGACTGAGTAAATGACTGAGTTTGGAGGAGTGAATGGAGGAGCGAAATCCGGGACGCAAACAGAAAGAAACGAAAAAGGGGGCATGAATAAACTTTTATTCTGCCCCTTTTTCTTGTTTTTAGGTGAGGTCAACTCAACCTTGTTTCTAAATATTCAATTCTTAGAGAGTTATTCTGACTTTTCAGTTCCTCTTTCTTTTATGGTGAGAACTTCTACATCACAATCAGCACTCCGACGACCCTGTAGAGGTCTATGACGTCTTCTCTCGGAAGTTCGAAGTCCGGGAAGTCCGCCTGATTCTCGGCGATGCACATGAACTTGTCCCCGTTGTCAACTATTTTCCTGATGAACATTCCCTGGGAGAAAGTGTCCACTGCGTATATTTCCCCGTTTATGATTGTTGAATCCTTGGCAATCCTGCGAAGCGCCAGCAGGTATCCTCTGCAGATGCGCGGCGCCATGGCGTCTCCCGGGCAGCGCGCGAACAGGTCGTGCTTCTGGAAATGCGGCACGGACGGCATCCTGTCAACCGTCGGGGATGTGGTCACATATTCATATATGTTCAGGTCCGGCACTCTGAAAAGCCTTGCCGGAATTACAGGTATGTCTTCGCTCGGAGCTGCTTCATGGCAGTCTTTTGGGAGAACTTCATCCGGCCTGCCGCATTCGGTGTCGTCAAACATGGCCCCTTCTCCAGTGAGAAGCCAGTTTATCCTGAAGCCGAAGGCCTTGTTCCATTTGGCCGCGGAGTTCTTGCCGAAAGGACGTCCGTTGAGCTGGTTGCTCACGGCTGCCTGCTGCACGTTGAGCACTTTGGCCACTTCCTGCTGGGACATGCCTGCCTCGGAAAAATATTCCTTGATCTTTTTCCCTATCAATACTCTGTTTGCCATAATATTCCTTTATCAAGTCCGTTTCTAATGAGTATGCTTGCGCAATCAAGTCGCCTTGACGCAAAAATAAAACCGATTTTCGAATTATTTTACAAAAATTGTGTAATAATTCGTTTGATATTACAAAATTGGTGTTATATTTGCGCATTCGTTTATACGAACGCTTGCAAAGATAGCATTAATTATGAAAATACACATAATATCTTGCTTTTTTGTAAGAAAAGGCCTACAGATACGTATGTCATAATATTTCAAAAATTGTGGAATATAACTGAAATAGTGTTAGCTGTATGATGGAAAGTATTGTATTTTTTTAGGAAATTATGAAGAAGCTTTGTTTTGGAGCATGCATTGTGCTCGGTACGGTTTGTCTGATAATAGCTCTTTTCGGAGCATGGAAGTACCTGTTCACTACAGGTATATGCTATGCGACTGCTGTGCTCGTGTCCGAAGACAAATCATCGGAAGATGGCCGCTGACTTTTTGCCGGCATCCGTTATGGCATATCTTTCTGCCATGGTCATCATAAGGCTTGAAATCATAATTGATTCCAGTAAACAATAAAATGTAGTGAAAAGGCTGCTGATGCTTTGGGATTTGGGGCTGACTAAAAAGTATCGGTCAAGCCCCTTTTTCTTGTTTTTCGGTGTGGTCAACCTCGACCTGGTTCCCAAATATTGAATTCTCAGAGAGTTATTCTGACTTTTCAGTCATCCTCATTTTTATTGTCATGCGGCAAATTTGTGTAGTCATCCCGTAAACCTGCAGATCCATCCGGCTAACCTGTGGAGTCGCCATTTACTTCCCCCCCCCAAAAAAAAAAACTGCCGTTTTGCAGTCCGCTCACTTGATGGGATTCGGTAAAATATTCTTTGATAATCTCATTGTTACCAATGGGACATTTCATTTCGATACTGTAAACCTTGCTAAAATACAGATATTTGTCGAGGATATTAGGCTTGATTTCCTTGAAAAAGAGAATTTCGTCTTCATTTGTTGGAAATACATAGTCTGATACAAGCTTTCTTAATAGGCTGTATGGCGGAGTAAAGAACTTTACCATGTGCAAAGCATCATCTGCTGTAATATCATTGTCATAATTGAGCAATTTTATTTCAGCATTTATCCGGGACAACATTTCTTCCGCTATTGTTCTCATAGCTACCTATTTTTCATTGCCACTATTTTTCTAAATCGCCATTCATCAGATAAGGCAAAAACTCCTGTATCTTATCTACCGGCCAGTCCCACCATTTTAAAGCCTGCATCTGTTCTATCCTATCAGGACTGAACCGCTTTCGTATCTCTTTGGCAGGGACACCACCCACAATGGTATAGGGCGGCACATCTTTCGTCACAACCGCCCTTGTTCCAATAATAGCCCCGTCACCGATATGGACACCAGCCATAATAACGGCTTCATAGCCTATCCATACGTCATTGCCTATTACGATGTCGCCTTTGTTGTCCCAAGCGGAAGCCACATTTGCCTTATCCAATTCCCAATCTTCATAAAATAGCGGGAACGTGTAAGTGGATAAAGATTTTAGGGTATGGTTGGCACAGTTGAACAGAAATTTTGCTCCGCAAGCAATAGAACAGAACTTTCCAATTATCAGCCGTTCATGGTTAATGGGATAATGATACAATACGTTGTTTTGCTCAAACAGACACGGGTCTGAAACAAAATCATTGTAAATGGTATAGTCGCCTATTTCGATAGACGGGTCTTTTACGACAGCATTCAAATAAACGGTTTGCGTGTCACCCTTACGGGGATATATCTTGTTCATCATAACTTTCAGTTCTTAGTATTGTTTATATTTAAGATAAATGACGGATTGTGTACCAAGCAGTATCACATATAAGTATTCCACTGCCCAATATGCCGCTAACGGAACATCACAAAAATCTAATTCCCATAAGCAGAACAGATAAGCAATAGTAGTTGTCACCTGAAAAATGAATACCGTCCGTGTCGCTCCCGTTCCGGTGGCAGCATTCAGATAGACGTAACCGGGTAGTGCAAAGAAGTAATTCAATAGCATGACAAGAAAAGGCGGGCATGCAAGCTGTATGATAGCGGGATTTTCCGTATAAGCCCCTATAATGTGCTGGTGAAAGAACAATGCAAAAGCAATCAATGGAATGCCTGTCGCATATCCTAAACGGATAATCTTATGGCAAAGTGGAAAAACTTGTTTCTTTTCACCTGCTCCAATCAGGTTACTCACCAAAGAACCGGTGACGCCCGCCAACGCATTGACGATAACGGAAAACAGTGCGGAAACACTTCTTACAATGTTCGATACAGCCAATTCCGTTTCTCCCAAGCGTTCGATAGCCACGAAGAACAGAAACCAAATGGCTACACTTGTAAAGAACTGGAGCATACTCCATACAGAGATAGAAAACACCTCTTTCAATACCGTTATATCAATACGCCAGTATAAGCCATACGCTTTTTTATCAATGTGCCGAAACATATATGCAGCCAATACAGCCAGCGAACACATTTCGGCAAATGAAGATGCGATAGCCGCTCCCGATATACCCATATCGAAGCCGAATATCAGGAACCAATTCAGCGGAATGTTCACCAGTACGGCAGTGAAAGCTGCCATGTTCAGAGCTTTTGTCTGTGTAATGCCTACCAAAAACGAACGTAAGGCAAGAAACGGGAAAGAGAACAACAATCCCCAAATACGCCAATCCAAATAGCGGATAACCGCATTATAAACATCATCCGAAGTTATCAGATGCTTCAACAGAACGGGAGAAAATATCTTGGATAGCAGACAGAGGAGTACCGCCAGTATTTGCAAGAAAAACAATCCCTGAAAGAACGTTTTTCCCGTTTCCGCATACTGCTGTTCTCCGTTACGGCGGGCAATTACCACTTGCAACCCCAAACTGAACCCGAAGCCGAGCATATAAATTGCCAAGAACCATATTCCGGCAAGGGCAGATGCACCCAGTTCCACGTCACCCACATGCCCTAAAAACAAAGCATCGGTAATATTTATCAGTTGTTCGATAAGGATGCTCATCATTACAGGAAAAGCGATGAGCCAGATTTTCTTATAGGTATAATTCATTTGTTCAAACCAATATGATACAATATATCCTGCCGCTTTAAGCAGCACGACAATCTTATAGATTTATAATAAGGGATAATGACAAAACAATAACAGGCAAACTTAAAACATAAGCCTGTCTATTGCTGAATAGCAATAATTGGAAGTGCTATTCGTTGGGCGTAGTTATATGCACAACTGCCATTTCATATTGTTGAACAACTATTTCTTTTTCTGTTAGTTCTGCAAAGATAGCGTTTTTCCCTGAACTTATATTCTCAATTTATTAATTTCTTTCTGAACCCCGTCCAAAAAGCGGGAAGCGTGCGCCCCGTCCATTTGCGTGTGGTGGAACTGGAAAGAAACGGTAAGTGTCGTTTTCAGCAGGCGGCGTTTGTATTTGCCCCAAATAAGAAACGGATTATTAAAAATGCCGCTATACATCCCGACAGCCCCGTCTATTTCATATTGTGCCAATGCGGAAGTTCCGATAACCATGCTTTCCGTCAAGTCGTGATTGACGCAACTTTCAGCCACTTGTTTGGTAAGTCGCAGATAGTGTTGGTTAAACAAAGATAAATCATCACAGAAAGGAATATCACACGAACTTACCTCGCCCTTTCTGTTAGCGACAATGGTGTTTATTGCAATGGTATCGTACTGCATCAGTTTACCGCCAACGGGCAGCATATAAAATTCTTTCACGTCCCTTGCGGCTTTGCCGATGCACCAGCACATCAACATATTAAACTTCATGCCCGATTTCCGGTTGATTTTCACAAGGCGTGACACGTGAAGTGTCTTAAAGAACGTCACCATTGGCATAGGTGCGTTCATCCACATTTCAAAGGCGTATGCCCGGCTGGTTTCTTGGGGATTTACTTCTTTCATACTTAATACTATTTTCATTTAATGAATCAAGGAGCAAAAGTAGGAGAAGCGTTTGACCCCGGATAGAACAAACGGGACATTTATACGGGATTGGTGAACAAATCGGAATATGGATTTGATACTTTCAGCAAAGACATGGGCGTATATCCGCAGAATTTCTTGAACTCCCGGATAAAGTGCGACTGGTCGGCATAGCCGCTGGCGTATGCTATTTGTGCCTGATTGATTTCTTTACCCGCTTGATGCTGCATCTGCGCCAAAGCCTTTTGGAAGCGGACAATACGGGTATATTCCTTGGGATTGATGCCTACAAATGAATGAAACAACCGCTCAAACTGTTTTTTACTTAGGCAGGCAATAGAAGATAATTCGTTTACAGAGATTTGCGGAGTGATATATATTCGCTGTATGGTGGCATCTATTCTTTTAACTCTGTATGTGGTATCAGCTAAATTATCGGCAATTTGTGACACCAGCCATTTTTCTATATAGCTTATGCAAATAGAATTATTCTCACAGTCGAATATTCGTGTAGCCAGTTCATTCAAACTTTTGTTTTCAAGGCTGTAACCGGACACTTCCTGATTATAAAAGAGCGATGTCGGCATGTTCAGAAACATACTCATGGCGTGAGGGTGGAATACAACCACTATCATTTCCGTATTGCCGTCTGCATATAGGTGTGACGAGAAATTAACTTGTCCACTCACAGTCAGTTTGTCCTGTGTGACGTTCAGTTCAGGAATATATAGTGGTGCTTGTTTATGGAAGATGATTTGAGGGCAACCGATAGGATAAGTAAAGGCATCCAGCGGTCGATTGCTTTTGAATACCCAATAATATCTTATATAAGGTTGCAGCAACTTACATGGCTTGTAAAATTCGAACTCCTCTTGAATCATTTTACAAAGGTACTTATTTTAGGGGTATCTTGTTTATTACAAGGTAGTTTTTTAGTGCAAGCTATATATAGATATATACTTGCACCTTGCACTAACCGCAGAATATTTATTTTCAATGATTTACATTTATCAAAAGAAAGCCGTACCTTTGAACCGTAGTTTTAGGCAGACAACGAACAGCCAAAAGGTGACAGAAAAGCGTTATTCTTGTAACCTAAGTTGTACCCCCCCCTAAGGCTTTGATATATTGATAACGCATTGAATTTGAGAGATATGGGGGAGTATGTTCATAAACCTCCTCCTGTTGACGGCGGTGAAGGATGGCTGGAGCCTTGCGGACCTTATTACGGACATTTGGCGGATCTTCCGCTGGATGAATTGAAAGCCGGGGAGCATCTTGCCTTGAAGCTCCGTGTCAAGGACGGCCAGGTGTTCGGAGTCAGCACTACCATATTGGGATGGAATGAGAATCCTGGAGTAACCTCGGGATATTCTCCGAAGCACAAGGGAATTTATAATCCTGATGCCCTCAGGCGCTTTTATGATTATTGCAAGGCACTGCAGGAGGGACGCGAGGCCGATATTTCACTTATAGAAGACCTCATTACAATTGAAACGGATGCTGATGGCAATGAAATCAAGGTTGTGCGCCTTTACAATGACATTGACCTTAAGAGCTATGGCGTATGGTTCGGCTGGCTGGACGTTCCCGGTGACATTGTGTTTGACGGAATGGGACATGAAATAATCTCTTTTCAGGAAGATGTGCCGTTTTTTACGACAGGACGGGACAATATCAGGGACCTGTATATGGACGGCCGTCCTTATGAAGAGTATTGACACACGCCGTTGCGGACCGAAGCCGGAGACGGTGGCCAAGTATGCCGAGGCGATACGCATATATGAGACTACGGCTGAGGACCTGAAGTCGATTGCCGCGCGTCTTGGCCTGACTTACAATAGCCTAAGCAGTTTCATAAGACGAAGCAGTCCCATGTCTGCCGCAAGGCATAAGGAGCATTTATTGTCTGGCCACAACGGCGTGGAAAATGAGGTCTGATTCCGTTGCGGTGTTCTTGAGACTGTGGGTGTGGCCTTTGGGGCAGTAGAGGCAGTCTCCGGCGGTGACGGTCTGTACATTGGCGTCTTGGGCGGTTCCGCAATTGTCTTGGCCGTTTTCAGCCGGTGAAATCTCGGTAAGGGTTCCTGTGCCGCTGAGGATGAATATTACTTCGCAGCTGTCGTCATGCGTATGAAGACCGATTGAGGCTCCCGGTATCAGTCTTCCTTTGAATATGCGGTTGGTGCCGTCAAAGAACATGTCGGCGGAAAGCTCTTTTTCGCCTCCCTTGAAATTCTCAAGCACGCTTGTGCCGATTTTGTCAAATTCTATTTTCATTGGTATATGTTTTCTTGATTATGTCCGGTGCGGCTCATTCCCCGAGCTTCATGTCGCCGGGTTCAATCCATCCAAGCCGTTTCATGATGAGATGGATGGCAAGGCTGATTATGGCCGGGGCCACGAAATACATGAGAATTATCTTCATTACAAGGTTTCCCGGGGCCGCTCCCTCAGCTGTCATTGAGGCATAGGCCGCTATAGGTCCTACGAGTCCGGCTGTACCCATTCCGGCTCCGATGGCATTGTTGGTCATATGCATCCAGACTGTCGATATCGGGCCGAGGATTGCCGAGGCAAGGGTAGGGGCAAGCCATATGAGCGGCTTTCTGGCTATGTTTCCGATTTGGAGCATGGAAGTTCCGAGTCCTTGTGAGAGCAGGCCGCTTATGCCGTTGTCGGAATAGCTGATTACCGCGAAGCCTATCATCTGTGCGCAGCATCCTGCCGTGGCTGCACCCGCTGCAAGTCCGTCAAGGCCGAGCATGACGCAGATTGCGGCCGAGCTTATAGGAAGAGTAAGTGCGCATCCTACGAGCACTGAGACGGTTATTCCCATCATGACAGGGCTGAGCATGGTGGCGCTGTTGATTACGGCTCCCAGGTGCAGCATCATGTCGTTGATCGGGGAGCAGCACCATTTGGCGAAGAGCGCTCCTGTGACTATCGTGACAAAGGGCGTCACGATTATGTCAACCGGTGTTTTCTTTGATGCAAGCTGGCCCAGTCCGCTGCTTATTACGACTGCAAGGTAAGCTCCTACGGGTCCTCCGAAGCCGTATCCTATGGCTCCTGTGACGGCTGAGGAAATGGTCACGAGCTGTGCGCATTTCAACCCTGAGGCGATGGCAAGCCCGATGCATGCTCCAACGAGAGGGGAGGACGCCGACAGTGAACCGGATATGAATGAGAGGAAGCCCAGTCCTGGGATTTTTGCTATCTGGCCTATGATGAGACCCATTATGAGTGAGCAGAAAAGTCCCATGGCCATGTGCCCGAGGGCATCCACAATATATTTCTTGAAAAGTGTCTTCAGCATCGCATTTATCTGTTTAGCCTGTGTTACGGCGCGCAAAAATAACAAAAATAGCGTAACGGCCCTGTTTGCGTTAATCAAATTATTTGTATTTTTACAATTTGAAATGAACGGGAGAAAACGAATATTTGACTGGTTATGGTAAAGATTTTCTGCGTAAACACACAGACGAGCAAGACTTTTCCGGAAGGCACCACCCTGCTTGAGATGCTTCCTGAATTCGGATTCGAAAAGCCTTACCCGATATTGGCGGCTTTGGTGAACAATGTATGCCAGGGGTTGAAATACAGGGCTTTCAACAGCAGGCAGGTGGAGTTCCTTGACTACCGGTCATATACGGGCCGCAGCGTTTACTGCCGGTCGCTCTGCTTTCTTTTGTGCAAGGCGGCGAGGGATGTTTTCCCGCAGTGCAAGACAGTGCTGCGCCGTCCTATATCAAAGGGCTATTTCTGCTCTATCGACAAAGGGGATTCCACTCCTTTGACTGCCGCTGACCTTGAGATGATAAAAGAGAGGATGGACGCAATTGTTGCGGCTGATATGCCTTTCAGGCGTCATGAGGTGCGTCTGGAAGAGGCCATAGGGCTGTTTTCTTCTTTGGGACACGGTGACAAGGTCAAGCTTCTTGAGACTTCGGGAGACGTGTATGTCAACTATTATACGCTTGACGACACTCCGGACTATTATTATGATGCCCTGCTTTCGAGTACGGGCTATATGACGGTGTGGAGCCTGAGCATGTACAGGGACGGGCTTCTGCTTCGTGTGCCGGACAGGCACAAGCCGGAGGAACTGGCTCCTTTCATGGAACAGTCCAAGACTTTCGAGGTGTTTTCGGAGAATCTGAAATGGAACAAGATTATGGGCCTGGACAATGTCGGGGACGTGAATCTTGCATGCCGGAGAGGTGAGGCCGGAGACCTCATAAAGATAGCGGAGGCCCTGCAGGAGAAGAAGGTTGTGCAGATTGCCGAGGAAATCGAGCGCCGTGTGAATCTTGACGAGCCTGTGCGCCTTGTCCTTATAACCGGACCGAGCAGCAGCGGAAAGTCAACTTTCTGCAAACGTCTGAGCATACAGCTTAAGGCCTGCGGACTGCATCCTGTGTCATTCTCTACTGACGACTATTTTGTAAACAGGCTCGACACGCCGCTTCTTCCTGACGGGTCGTATGATTTTGACAATTTCGATACTGTTGACCATGATTATCTCCAGTCGGATGTAATGAAACTTCTTGAAGGCGAGACTGTTGAGGTGCCGGAATACAATTTCGTGACAGGCATGAGGGAGTTTAATGGAAAGAAGCTCAAATTGGAGCCGGGCACAGTCCTGCTGATAGAGGGAATACATGCCCTCAACCCGATGCTGACAGACAAGGTGCCGGAGTCTTCGAAGTTCAGGATTTTCATAAATACGATTACCAGCATATCGCTGGACGACCATAACTGCATACCTACGAGCGACAACCGTCTGCTGCGACGTATCTTGCGCGATTTCAACAAGGGCGCATTCACTGCACGGGAATCAATAGCCAACTGGCCGAATGTGCGCCGTGCGGAGGTGAAGTGGATTTATCCTTTCCAGGAGAATGCTGATGTGCTTTTCAATTCTTCATATATAGTGGAGTTCGCTGTGATAAGGCCGTATGCGGAGCGCATCCTGATGACGGTTCCGAAGAATTGTCCGGAATACGGTGAAGTGCACAGGCTCATGAAGTTCCTCAGCTATTTCACTCCTGTGTCGGACAAGGATGTGCCTGCAACTTCGCTTATCAGGAGCTTCATCGGCGGCAGCAGTTTCTGATGTGCCGTGTCAATTTTTGGACTGATGTATTATAAATCAATCATAACCGCAGCAGTGTGCATTATGGCAGCTGCTGCTTTTTCTTCTTGCGGAGGCGGGGACGGCTTTGTTTTCAGGGATGCAGATCTTGTGTTCTGTGTGTCAGAGTCTTGTGCCGGACGGATTGGGGCGGAGCATTGCGGAGGGATGTCGTCTGCCGTGGCGGCTGCGACAGCATGGGATGATTCTCTGAAATTCGACCATGTGGCCATGATAGTTCTCAGGGACGGGGAACCTTATGTTCTGGAGGCTACTTCTTCCAAAGGCGTTGCCCTGACTCCTTGGGAGGAATTCCGTCATCTGGCTTGTGACATGGATGACGAGGGCGGAAAAGGGCTTGTCGTGATGCGTGTGAACCGGGATTTTCCTGTAAAGGAAGCCGTTGAGCGTGCGTATGAGCGTCTTGGACAGGAGTATGACTGGCATTTCCTGCCTGACAACGGGAAATTGTATTGCTCTGAATTGATTTATGAATGCTACAGGGAGGCTGACGGAAGTCCGCTTTTCCCTGCTGCACCGATGAATTTCCGTGATTCGGAAGGGCGTATGCCTGCTTTCTGGACGGAACTTTTTGATAAATTGGGAGAGCCGGTCCCTGAAGGAGTGCCTGGCACGAATCCCAATGCCATGTCAAAGGCACCGTTTCTTATACAGGTGCACAGGTGTTTTTCTGATGTAGCGATACAATGCGATGGCGGAGTTACAGGGGCGGAGGAACTTGAAAATGAAGTCCGCCGCATAGCTGAATCTGCAAGGGCGAAAGTAGGCGTGTACGTCAGGCTTGACGGCAGAAGGCTTCTGGAACTGAATGACTCTGAACGGTATCCGATGTGCAGCGTATTCAAGCTGCATCAGGCCATAGCAGTGCTTGATTCTATGGAACGCACGGGAACGCCTCTTGACTCAATGGTGCATGTGAGTGCCGGGGAAATGCAGAAGAACACGTGGAGCCCTCTCCGTGACAGGTTTCCGGACCGGGATGTCGTCATTTCCTTGCGTGAACTGCTTGAATATTCCGTGGTGCGCAGTGACAACAATGCGTGTGACATTCTCTTTTCACGTTTCGGAGGGCCCGGGGCCGTTGATTCTTTCATGCGCAGGATTGGACTTGAGCATTTCCGTATCTGCGCTACTGAGGACCTGATGCACAAGGACCTTGGAGTGTGCTATGACAATTGGACATATCCTTCAGAGGCTGTGCTGCTCCTGGAGAAACTGTGTGAGGGGACTGTTCTTTCAGAGGATAGCCGGAAATTCCTGTGCGGGCTGCTTGTGTCCTGCAATACGGGGTTGGACAGGCTGTATGCTCCGCTTGAGGGGACTGGGGCTGTGCTCGGACATAAGACCGGTACTGGAGACCTCAATTCCGAGGGGCAGATAATAGGTCTTAATGACGTGGGCTATGTGTATCTTCCGGACGGGAGACGTTATACGATTGCCGTATTCATAAAGGATTCGGAGGAAACTCCCGCCAACACGGCCGCCGTCATAGCCGGAATCTCCCGTGCGGTCTATGAATTTGTCTCATGCCGGTAGTATCCGCACTTATCTCAGGCCAAGCCATGCACTGAGCCTTTTCCCGAGAATCTTGTCTGATATGATTATTGCCGCAAGGCTTGCAGACAGCAGCACGAACGAGTTTAGGGGAAATGGAATCATGCCATAGATGGGGATGTGCCTTAGTATTTTTATCAGAAGCACATGGACGAAGTATATTCCGAATGAGAAACTTCCTGTAAGAAGCAGTGCTTTGTGGCCCGAAACGTCATAGCTGCCTGCAAGAAAACGGCAGGATGCAAACAGGACGGCAGTATTGGTCAGATATGTGGATAGTTTCAGCTGTGAACCGCAATTGGGTATGCCGTGGTATTGCAAGAAATATCCTTCGCACATCTCCAATGACAGGGCGGCAGGGTAAAAGAATGTAAGCCAGGATGTTTTGCATTGCGCTCTGGCAATCCCGTTCCCGCAGAGCAGTCCGAAATAATAGTATGGAATCCAGGCCAGGCATGAGGTGTTCCACAATATGCCTGCAAATTTGCCGAGTTCATGTCCGTGGAGAAGCGGGAGGTATTTGAAAAACAACAGGGACAAAGGCCCTATGGTAAAAATCAGAAAACGGTATCTGCTGCGTGGCGCAATCTTGAACAGCGGTGTAAGAAGCGCCAATTGGACGTACACGAAGATGTAATAGAGGTTTGCGCCTCCGCCTGCCGTTGCTATGTTGTAGAGAAATCTTGTGCCGATATTCCTTGGCGATAAAACAGTATAGAAGAATGTCCATATCATATATGGCACAAGAACCCTTATGCTACGTTTCCAATAGAAGCGGAGCCATTGTTTGTTGCTGCTGTACCTGTCGAAAACGGTAAGGTAACCGGACAAGAACAGAAACATGGCGACTGCAAAATTCACAAACGGCCTTACCCAGACTTCCATAGAAGATGGGCATGTGTGGATGATTATGACGGCCATTATTGCAGCCGCCCTCAGTATTTGTACCTTGTCGTTTTTCATTTGCCTTATGCCGGACCGGGCCAATTATTGCCTGGCAGGTGCCAGGTCTGCCGGAAGTATGTCGAAAACCCAGGTGACGTCTTCCATGTGCGTCCCGGTATCTTTTCTGTATTTGTGCCAGTTGGACTCATCGAACAGATCCCGACTGAAGCCGTTGGTATTTCCTATGCTCCATGTGTTCAATGAATCACCGTTTGCCTCAAATAAAGTTAATGTCAGTTTGATGAAATTAAATTGTTGATTATTAGTAAAATAGCAATATGTTTTATAAATTTGAAATCACTACAAATCAACTTCACAAAATACATTGCTATGATGTCAAGAAACAAAATTACTGAAAATCTCTGGAAAAGCCGAAGAAAACGTCAGAAAAGTCTCCTGCGCGTTGTTGAATGGCTGTCTGATTCAGTCGGTTGCACATGTGTGAATACAGACAACCGGTTATTGTAGAGTTACAATATCTTTAGTGCGATTGCTGCACATGCTTCTGCGTCGGCAAGCGCATTATGATGGTTTTCCATTTCGTAGCCGCATTCGGCTGCCACAAGATGGAGCTGATGGCTTGGGAGCTTGAGTGTTCGGCGTGATGCGGCAAGTGTGCAATGAAATTCATAGCCAGGATATTCCATGCCGTATTCTTCAAATACAGCTTTAAGGCAGCTTTCATCAAATGGGCGGTTGTGAGCCACAAGTGGCAATCCTTTTATTTTATCTTCTATTTGCGCCCATACCTGAGGGAAGTCAGGTTGTCCGTCAGTGTCAAGGCGTGTAAGTCCATGGATTTCGGTGGTCCAATAAGTATAGTAGTTGGGGGCAGGCTGTATGAGGCTGTAAAATTCATCAACAATCTGTCCGTTACGAACTATAACAATGCCAACACTGCATACGCTTGAGCGTTGTCCGTTGGCTGTCTCAAAATCTATTGCTGCAAAGTCCAGCATTGTCAATAATAGTTTGTTTAGTGTTATAACGAATGTGCAAAAATACGATTTTTTCCGGTATTCATGTCCCGCTTTTGGAAAAAATACCCGATTGTTGGATTGGAATTGACAGTTGGACCTGCATTTATACAAGTAGGTATATCAGTGTTCAGAAACACTCTACATTCTATCATAATATCTTTCCGCATTTCACTTTTTTGTAGTAACTTTGTAATATTATAAAATACATTGGGTAAATATGTCTTTTAAAATAGATAAATATGCTGATTTAATTCAAAATGCTATTGCGTATTTTTGGAATACAAGAAATAAGCAATTGAATGATCAAATTAATCGAGATGTCCAAGATGCTGGTAATCGTGGAGCGGTAACTGGTGGCAAACAAAGGGATGGTTTTGTTGCACTTCTTACAAAAATTGCATTGGATTCAGGTATTCCTCAAGAGTGCATCTATACACGTAACAACCAACTGCCTGGATATTTCAGACCAACGAAGGATTGGGATTTTTTAATTATTTCTCCTACAAAGAAACTTATAGCCGTTATTGAGTTCAAATCACAAGTCGGGTCGTTCGGAAATAATTTTAACAATAGGACAGAAGAAGCATTGGGTTCTGCTGTCGATCTTTGGACTGCATTTCGAGAGAATGTGTTTCCGAATCAGAACGCGCC
>OFGM01000062.1_pt1 | contig 113804 bp, 95 predicted proteins | sample 1521741 | NCBI WGS metagenome assembly OFGM01 (sample SAMEA3504079, study PRJEB24116) | mouse gut metagenome | biome: mouse gut; feature: mouse-associated habitat; material: faeces | place: Denmark | collected 2011
TAATGAAAGGTATAGTCATAAAGAATACCGGAAGCAACTACCTGGTACGCACCACAGACGGCATCGACAGGGCTTGCAAAATAAAAGGCAACTTCCGGCTAAAAGGAATCCGCACCACCAATCCGGTTGCAGTCGGCGACATTGTCAGCGTCACCGATGCTGCTGGAGGAGACACTCCATACATTATATCGGTGGAACCACGCCACAACTACATCATACGCCGTTCAAGCAATTTGTCAAAACAGGCTCACATCCTTGCCGCCAATCTTGACCAAGTGTGCTTGATAGTTACACTATTTCACCCCACCACTTCCACAACATTCATCGACCGATTCCTTGCGACAGCCGAAGCCTACCGTGTTCCGGCAGTATTGGTCATAAACAAGATAGATCTTCTTGAGAATGATTCGGAAGCACTGGAATATCTCTCAGCAGTAAAATACCTTTATGAATCCATCGGATACAAAGTGTGCCTCGTCTCTGCAAAAAACGGAGACGGACTTGAATCACTCAAAACGATCCTTGACAGTAAAGTCACTCTGTTTTCAGGGAACTCCGGTGTAGGAAAATCGACTCTTATAAACGACATAATACCTGGAGCGGAACTCGCCACAGCAGAGATATCCAGCATCCATGATACCGGAATGCACACCACGACATTCTCCGAGATGTTCGCTGTACCGGAAATGCCTGAAGGGACCTACATCATTGACACCCCAGGGGTCAAAGGATTCGGCACTCTCGAATTCGAAAAGCATGAGGTCGGGCATTATTTCCCGGAAATATTCCGATATGGCGCAGATTGCCGCTATGGCGACTGCACACACACACATGAACCGGGATGCGCCGTGAAGAACGCGCTTGATGAAAATCTCATCGCCAGATCACGCTATGCTTCCTATCTGTCAATCCTTGAAGATGAGGATGACGACAAATACCGTAAAGGGTATTAAAATTTAGAAGATATTTTGACATGAGTATATCTATAAATAATCTCAAAGTAGAATTCTCGGCTAAATGCCTTTTTGACAATATTTCCTATATCATAAATCGTAAGGACAAGATTGCGCTTGTAGGTAAAAACGGTGCAGGAAAATCAACTATGCTCAAGATTATAGCCGGTTTACAGAAACCGACGTCCGGTAGCGTCGCCACTCCACACGACACAACTATAGGATACCTTCCACAACATATGACAATAAGCGATACCGCTACTGTCATTGAAGAGGTGCGCACAGCTTTCAGCCACATCCATGAGATGCACGCTCGCCTGGACCGCATGAGCAACGAACTCGCCTCCCGCACCGATTATGAATCGACGGAGTACCAGGATCTCATTGAATCCATGACAGCACTCACCGACCGCATCGCCATGGAGGAAAGCGAGAATTGTGAAGCTGAAATGGAAAAGACTCTCATGGGACTTGGTTTCGTCCGTGAGGACTTCAACCGCCCCACATCAGAATTCTCCGGAGGTTGGCGCATGCGCATTGAGCTTGCCAAACTGCTCCTGACACGTCCTGACGTGCTTCTGCTCGACGAGCCCACCAACCACCTTGACATAGAGTCGATACAATGGCTCGAACAGTTCATGCAGACCAAGGCCAAGGCAGTGGTGCTCGTAAGCCATGACCGCGCATTCCTCGACAACGTGACAAAGCGCACCATCGAGATTTCATGCGGCAAAGCCTACGACTACAAGGTCAATTATTCGAAGTTTGTAGAGCTGAGAAAAGAGCGCGTCGAACAGCAGATGCGGGCCTACGAGAACCAGCAGAAACAGATAGCCGACATCGAGGCGTTCATCGAGCGGTTCCGATACCAGGCCACAAAAGCCATACAGGTCCAGAGCCGCATAAAGCAACTTGAGAAGATTGTACCCGTTGAAGTCGATGAGGTTGACAACACGCGTCTGCGACTGAAATTCCCGCCGGCCATGCGCTCGGGCGACTTTCCTCTTATAGTAGAGAATGTCGGCAAGGCATATGGCGACCATCAGGTCTTTGACCATGCCGAATTCACAATAAGACGCGGAGAGAAGGTTGCCTTTGTCGGCAAGAACGGCGAGGGTAAATCGACCATGGTAAAATGTATAATGGGCGAGATTCCTTACACCGGTACGCTGAAGGTAGGTCATAACGTCAAAATCGGATACTTCGCCCAGAACCAGGCCCAGCTGCTCGACGGTGAACTGACAGTTTTCGAGACAATCGACAACGTGGCAACCGGAGACATGCGCACAAAGGTCCGCGACATATTGGGAGCGTTCATGTTTGGCGGCGAGGCATCTGACAAGAAAGTAAAAGTACTCTCCGGGGGTGAGAAGACCCGACTCGCCATGATCAAGCTGCTGCTCGAACCGGTGAACTTCCTCATTCTCGACGAGCCGACCAACCACCTTGACATACAGACCAAAGACATACTCAAAGAAGCCATCCGCGACTTCAACGGCACAGTGATTGTCGTGAGCCATGACCGCTACTTTCTGGACGGATTGGTCGAGAAAGTCTACGAATTCGGAGGTGGAGCCGTGCGCGAGAACCTCGGAGGCATCTACGAGTTCCTCCGCAAAAAGAACCTCAGCAACCTTCAGCAACTTGAGCTCAGCCGCTCGGAAAAAAGAGCGGTGACAGGCCCTGCGGAAACGACAGCAGCCGACGATTCACTGTCGGAGAAAGAGAGCCGCAAGCTCAGCTACGCCGAGCAGAAAGAGCGGGCAAAAGCGTTAAGCCGTGCCGAGAAAGTGGTGAAAGCTGCCGAAGAGGAGATTGCAGCCCTCGAAGACAAGCAGAAACAATACGAAGACAAGATTGCCGCCGGCGATGCTTCGACCGAGACCCTGGAAGGCTATGCCAAGATTCAGAATGACCTTGAAACAGCAATGAGCCGCTGGGAGGAAGCCACCGAACAGTTCGAAAGCCTCAAATAAACAGAAAGCAAAACATCATGAAGAAAGGAATAAACCGGGAAAACTTGGATGTGGCAGTTGATCCGCGTCAGGATTTTTATGGATACGCATGTGGAGGCTGGCAGAAAAGTCATCCTCTCGAAGGGGAATACTCTCAGTTCGGGACATTCAACGTTCTTGCCGAGGCGGCACGCGACAATGTCCGCAGCCTGATAGAAACGCTGTCGGAAGATGACGACTCGAAAATTCCCGGAACGATAGCCCAGAAAATCAGCGACCTCTACGCCATGGGAATGGATATGCCACGTCGTGACAAAGAGGGGAACAAGCCTCTGCGACCGGTACTCGAACGCATTGAGAGCTACTCACGCGACAATCTCGCCGAGACAATAGCATGGCTATCGTTCGGACTTGACAGCACATTCTTCGGCTACGGAGTGGGCCCCGACCCCGGCGATTCCGACATAAACATGCTTCATGTGATGGAAGCGGGACTCGGACTCGGCGACCGCGACTATTACCTCGAAAAGAATGAGACCAACGACCGCATCATGGCCGCATATCGAGAGTACATAGCCAAAGTCATGAGACTTGCCGGTTACTCAGAAGAGGATGCGTCACGCGTCAGCGACACCGTCATTGAGATAGAAACCGAATATGCACGCCACAAGAAAACACGCGAGGAACGGCGCGACCCGCTGCTCGGCTACAACGTGCGCAGCATCGAGGAACTGGAGGCGGAATATCCGGTCTTCCCTTGGCGGAAAATCTTTGATCTCTCAGGACTTGAGGAAGTGAAACGGGTCAATGTCGCTTCGCCCAAGTACATGAAATTCATCAACGAATACTTCCCTACCCTCACCGACCGACAGATCAAAGACCTGATGGCCTTCGGTTCGGTATCGTCATCGACAGGAGTATTGGGGAGCGAATTCTACGATGCAGACTTCGAGATGTTCAGCCGCGTCATGTCTGGTGTCGAAGAGAAGAAACCGCTCTGGAAACGCGCCATGTCCATTCCCAACTCAATGTTTGGCGAGGCCGTAGGCCAGCTGTACGTAAAGAAATACTTCCCCAAAGAGAACAAGGAATACATGGTCAACCTTGTCGAGAACCTCCGCACGGCACTCGGCAAGCATATAAACGGACTGAGCTGGATGAGCGATGCGACCAAGCAGAAAGCCCTTGAGAAACTTGCCGCGCTGAAGGTCAAGATCGGCTATCCCGACAAATGGAAAGATTACTCCGAGATAAAGATTGATCCGTCGAGAACATACATGGAGAATGTACTCGCCGCCTCCGAGTGGTTCACTCGCGACAACTACTCGAAGATGGACAAACCGGTAGACAAGGAGGAATGGTACATGACCCCGCAGACAGTCAATGCCTACTACTCCCCTCTCACAAACGAGATCTGCTTCCCGGCCGGAATACTCCAGCCACCCTTCTTCGACATCAATGCCGACGATGCCCAGAACTACGGAGCTATCGGAGTGGTGATAGGCCACGAGATGACCCATGGATTCGATGACAGCGGACGCAAATATGACCTTAACGGCAACCTCGTGAACTGGTGGGACAAACAAGATGAAGAGGAGTTCAAGAAACTCACCGACCGTCTTGTGGAACAGTTCAACAACATCGAGGTAGCACCCGGTGTCCATGCCAACGGTAGATTCACACTCGGAGAGAATATAGCCGATCAGGGTGGTTTGCGTGTGGCACTGACAGCTTATCATGACAGCCTCGGAGAGAAAGAGGGAGCGGAGATAGATGGCTTCAGCGCACTCCAGAGATTCTATCTCGCCTACGCCTCGGTATGGGCCTCCAACATCCGCCCGGAAGAGATACTTGTCCGGACACAGAGTGACCCGCATTCATTAGCTGTAAACCGTGTTAACGCCACCTTGCGCAACCTCGCACCCTTCTTCGACGCTTTCGGCATAAAGGAAGGTAACACCATGTTCAGACCCGTAGAGGAAAGAGTCATAATCTGGTAAAATACAGCTCCATGATAAGCCTCGGACTGATAGGTTATCCACTCGGACATTCCTTCTCCGCGCGATATTTCAATGAGAAATTCGCGCGTGAAGGCATATCCGGTCATTATGACCTATACCCTATCAGAAGCATCAATGTGTTGCCGTCGCTGCTCGCACAGCATCCGGAGCTGTCAGGACTTAACGTCACAATACCCTACAAGGAACAGATATTGTCTCTTCTTGACGAGATTTCTGAGGATGCTCAGAAGATTGGAGCGGTCAATGTTGTAAGAATCAGGCGGCGCGAGGATGGAATGCCTTGTCTGACAGGATACAACAGTGACACGACCGGCTTCTCCGACAGTCTCGCGCCATTGCTGAAACCGGACATCAAAAGCGCGTTAGTTCTCGGTACGGGTGGAGCATCGAAGGCCGTTTCCTACTCTCTGCGAGGATTCGGTATAGAAGTGACATTTGTATCACGCAACCCGGAGCAGCAGGATATCAACGTGATCGGCTATGAAGACCTTACAGAAGAAGTAATCAGCAAAAACCTTCTGATAGTCAACACAACGCCGCTCGGCATGTATCCGAAAACAGAAGTTGCGCCCGACATCCCCTACCAATTCATTACCGGGAAACATATATGCTACGATCTGGTCTATAATCCGGAACTGACACTCTTCATGAAGAAAAGCGCCGAGCATGGTGCCACAGTTAAAAATGGTCTTGAAATGCTCTATCGCCAGGCGGAAAAAGCATGGGAGATATGGAACCGAGACAAACTCAATAGCTGAATGACATCTGACAGTCAATAATCAAGCTGATGCCACACCGACAGACAACAGATTTGCTTGCCCCGATGCTTGTTCCACTCGCCGGAATGATTTCGGGAATACTCGCAGGCACTGCGGGAGTCGGATTATGGACGGGGCTGTCTCTGATTTTAGCATCTTGCGGACTATACCTGCTGCTGATTCATCTTACACGGAATCCGGTCAAGAGCTTCACCCGCAACAAGTATCACTATGCATGGATAATGATTCTATTTGCCGGAATCGGTACAATCACCTACGACCTGAACCGTCCTTGGCAAACAGAACATCCGGACAAATTCATTTACGCACGAGGAAAAGTGCTTGATGTTGCACAATCTACAACCGGTGACCGTGCCACTATAGCCATATCTACATTATGGGACGATAAGGGAATGCCTGTCAACGTTGACAACATGACCCTTCTTGTGCGGAGCGATGCCATGACAGCCCGACCTGACGATGAAGTCGAGCTTCCGCTGAAGATGCAACCCATCGTGGATTCAGAAAATTACTTCACAAGCGGCTATGCAAGCGCAATGAACCGCAAAGGTATTTATTACAACACAAGATGTGAAGGCTCTGAAATTAAAGTGACAGGCCACAAAATGACTCCACACGGAGCGGCATTGCTGGCACGCGACAACATCGAGGCATTTATCGAGAAGACACCTCTACACAAAGACACGCAGAACTTTCTTATAACTATCCTGTTGGGCGACAGGGCATATCTTGATTCCTCGACACGCGACTTATTTTCCGATGCCGGCATATCGCACATTCTGGCACTCAGCGGAATGCACGTCGCGATAATCGCCGGAATCATAATGTGGCTGCTTTTTCCAATCAACTTTTTCGGTATGTACCGTTACCGGTTGCTTATATCTACACTACTGTTGTTGGGATACGCTTTCCTGACGGGTTGGGCACCTTCGACGGTGCGTGCCACTCTGATGGCCATGGCAATAATGATCTGCCTGTTTCTCGAACGCAAGAACTCGGCATGGAACGCGCTGCTTCTCGCCACCGCCATCATTCTGCTTTTCTCACCATCGGCACTGTTTGACGTGGGACTACAGCTGAGTTTCCTGTGCGTGGCTTCGCTGATATTCTTTGTCAACCCACTGAATCCGATTACCGGACAAGGGCACAGAAGTCTCTACAACGTTTGCCGCGCAATATTAGCAACTCTGACCGCTACTTTAGGAACATGGTGTGTCGTTGCGTGGTACTTCGGCATAGTACCGGTTGCGTTCCTCCCCGCCAACCTGATCACACTACCGCTGCTTCCGGCCTACATCGTTACAGCCATAGTTTACCTCGCAGCAACCATGTGTGGCATTCATCTGACATGGCTTGCCACACTTCTTGACCTCGGTCCGGTGTGCTTGAAGAACATGCTCACATGGCTTAGTGGAGAGGGGGGTTCAGCATTGAATTTCTCGCCATCGCCGGTAGCCGTGTGGTTATGGCTTCTGTTCGCGGCTTCGTTAGCCATATTACTCAACAGTAAAAAGACCCGAATCAAGAAACTTTTATGTGTGATGGCAGGATGCGCCTTCCTGCTATCGGTCGCACCTGCAGTCAACGCTGCGGAAGAGGAGGCGTTCATAATCCGGAAAGGTAACGGAGGTGTTTCCGTCCTTTCACGCATGAACAGAAAAGACACAATCCTGCAGATGCCCCGCCAACAGGTCACCGGATGCACAATAGCACACAAATACATAGTGATTGGCGACTGCACGGTAGAGCATATGACAACTGACCCGGCAATGACATGCGACATACTTGTCATAGCCGGGGGAATACGAGAGGAATTACCTGAAATCTTAGAGAGAATTCACCCTGACAGAATTGTGATACATCCGTCGGTGCGTAAGGTGCGCGAGACGCGGTTGATGTCGGCGGCCGACAGCCTTGCCATCCCTTGTCATTCCATAAGACTGCACGGAGCCTTCAGATATGACAGTCAGCGCGTCAAGACTTTGCCACAGAGATAATAGCCTCCCCGAAAAACGCTGAGAGACGGGCAAGTGTCGCTATTGTGAAATTATGCTCGCCACTGAGCCATTTAGTAATCTCGCTCGGACGACGGCCGAGAGCGTCGGCAAACTGCTTCTTAGATAGTCCCTCGGCACGCATGAGGGCTTCGATGCGGTTGGCTATGGCCACCGACAACTTTGTCCTCATCTGTACATCCATAGGAATCTCACCGAGAAGATCCTGCAAACTGTCATTATCTTTTTTCATTGTCCTATACCGTAAGCACGTTCTTATAAGCTGTAGAAACGTCTAATAATTAACGACTGTGAAAAGTTTTTATTTTACCTTCACGGCATCGGATTGAGGGAGACAAGGTCACTGACGGCAAAATAGTGGTAAAAAAGGTGATTTATTTAATCAAAGTAGGGACTCAGTTGTTAGAAAGTGAATAAAAACCCTCTGCGCTATGAATAATAAAGCTAATGGCAACAAGCCCTCGTCACCCTCTCCGGCACCTGGCGGAGTAAAGAAATTCATCGGAAAGTTCAAGAAATGGCAGCTCTCCATATTTGCGTGTGTTCTGGTCATACTCATTGTGCTCGGCATATACATTGTGCTCATGGAAACCGGTGAGATAACCGTTGAGAAGAGTTACGAGGGTGGTCATTACACCGGTCAGTGGCGCTGGGGTGAGCCGGGTGGCCAGGGTAGTCTTGAAAAGGATGGCATTGTGATAAGTGGTGAATGGGTTGATGGACAAATAACCGAAGGCACCATAACCACACCGCAACTTGTTTATCGTGGCGGAATACGCGACAACAAGCCCGACGGCTATGGATCATGTCATTACCTTAACGGTGACCAATATTACGGCATGTGGAAAGAGGGTATGGAGTCCGGACTCGGCCGTCTTGACTACGAAGATGGAAAGATAGCGTTCGGCATATGGAAGGATGGACAGCTTGACTTACCGGCCGGGCAGCGTTTTACTGTCGGCAACCGCGTGTATGGTCTTGACATCTCAGTGCATCAACCCGATATAGATTGGAATGACCTCGCGCTCTATTGCGACAGTGTGGGGCAGTATGTTCAGGGCAAGACTCCCTATTTACAGCCGATATATTTCGTGGTATGCAAGTCAACCGAGGGCACGACGGTGCAGGACAAGCTGTTCAACCGGCGTTTTGCCGAAGCCAAGGCGCATGGCCTGTATGTAGGTGCCTACCACTTCCTGACCAACATGTCGTCGGTCGATACACAGATCAAGAACTTCATCGACAACACTCCGCTTAAATCGGGAGACCTCCCCCCTATTCTCGACATTGAATTGCCAAACAGCGTGATGCGCAAGAATGGCAAGCAGGTCATTGCCGACGCTCACAAATGGCTTGAGGCTATGGAGGAGCACTACGGAGTCAAGCCGATTCTATACACCTATACAAGTTTCTACAATGACTACCTCAAGAATCAGGGATTCGAGGAGTATGAGCTGTGGATAGCGAGATATGGAGTAAAGCAGTTACCCAACCTGCGTCACTGGATAATCTGGCAGTTCACCGAAGATGGTGACATACAGGGCATAAACCGCACCGTAGACATCAACCGTTTCAAGGGTTCTTTCGCAGACTTCCGCAACTGGGTAGACACCCTGACATGGAAAACCGAGTGAAAAACATTATTTTGAACAGATTTTAACAATCGCATTGTTTTTTTTGTTAAATTTGTAACTTGATTGCAGATGCGCCTTGAGTGCGGCCGGTTGCCGCCCGACGGCCATGGGCACACAAATTAAGATTTCACTTCCAGACAATGGACTTAAAGAAAATATTGACAAGATCAGCTTCGGGGCTTGTGTACTGCGGAATCATAGTCGGCTGCGTGCTTCTCAGCGCACCGGGTGTGCTGCTGCTTTCCGCCATATTGTCGGTGGCGGCATGTATGGAGTTCGCCAAAATCAGCAATGAACTGACCAACAAGACCGTCCCTGTGTTACTTCTTGACATTGCCGGATGTTTCTGTCTATGTCTCGGATATTTAGGCTATCCTCTTGTCATATGGCTCGCGGTGATGATTGCCCGCATGGTTGAACAGATTTACATCAACTCTGACCGACCGTTGCGTGACCTCGCCCACTCGTTCATGAGTCAGATATACATCGGCATTCCGATGGGTATTATGGCGGCGATAGCATGGTTGCTCAATCCGATGATTGTACTGGCAATCTTCATTCTGATCTGGATTAATGATACGGGAGCCTTCCTTGTGGGCTGCACACTTGGCCGTCATAAGCTCTTCGAGCGCATATCTCCCAAGAAGACATGGGAAGGGTTTATAGGAGGTCTTTTGTTCTGTCTCGGTGCTTCCGCACTGTTCTCATGCTTCTGCAACGAATTCTTCGGTATGGATGCCCTGCGTGCCGACATAGGCATCTGGCTTGGACTCGGTGCGATAGTCTCGGTGTTCGGCACATGGGGCGATCTGGTGGAATCGATGATAAAGCGCAACCTGCGCATCAAAGACTCCGGCAACATCATGCCCGGTCACGGAGGCATTCTTGACCGCATCGACTCCCTACTGATGGCGCTCCCCGCCACCGCCGTCTACTTCGCCCTCATCATCTACCTCGCCTGGGCGTAACAGACACCTAAAACACCGTCATCACAAAATGGTGTACAGACGATATTTAAAATAAATCTGAGTGAGATCCCGTTCGTACGAGCGTAAGTAGATTTATTCCATTATCAACAGAATATATAAGAAGCCAGTCGGGAGTAATATGGCATTCCCGACACCCTCTGTAGTTACCTACGAGCATATGATCTTTGTTCTTTGCCGGCAGCGGCTTCTCATTTATCAAAAGCTTGATGATATCGTCAAGAAGATTTTCATCCAAGCCACGTTTTCGAGCCAGTTTAAGATCCCTCTTGTATTGGGTCGTGATACTTAAATCAAACATCGTCAAGATTGGCTACCATTTTTTTATAATCATCAAATGATCCGCAGTGAATTGCTTTGCCGTCACGAACCTCCTTTATTGCTGCAAGGGTACGAGCATTTGGTTTTGTTTTTTCTGTCTTTACCGAAACTACACCACGAATCATTTTGATGGCTTTCTTGATATCGCGTACCATATCCGGATTTTCTATTGAAACTGTCAATTGCGTCATGATTTCAAATTATTTTGATTTGTCAATTGTATTACTTCAGGCGGAACCAGTAGCCGAGGGAGAGGGAGATGGTCATGCCGTTGGAGCCGCGGACGGGTTCGGTGCGGCCTGACTTGAGGATGTTGGCGAGCCCGTAGTAGAAGCGGGCATCGAGATAAAGGGAGTTGTGGGGATTGATGCTGAACTCACCTCCTATGCCCCCCGATATGCCGTAATCGACTTTCTGGTGTACAGGCAGCGCGTATTGATATGTTATGTGCGAATCCAAGTCGGAGATGTTGCCGACATTGTTGTAGTCAAAGTTGGCCGAGGTCGATTCACTTAACACGAAACTTATGGATGGTCCTGCATTGATGAAGAACTTGCCCCGGTTGCCGAAGTAGATGTGAGCAAGGAACGGTATCTGTATATAGTTGACCGTTCGCGAGTAGCTATAAGGCAAATCCTCGAAATCCTCTTTCCATCCACGTTGTTCCCAGTTGGCCTCGACTATGAAACCGAAATGTTTCTCCTCGATGTAACGGAAATTAAGACCCGCGTTACCCCCTAAAAGAAAGCTCTGGCTAACACCCGGTGTGAATGTGACACGCGACAGGTCGATACCTCCATGAGCACCGAGATAGACGCGCGACGAATAGTGCGACTGTGCCGAAGCCGACGGCGCGACACAAGCCAGAGCCGACACTGCAAGCAGACCCGCTGCGGAAAGACGCTTAATCAACATAATCAATAACGTTTTTCTCGATAGTGTCAAACGGAGTGAAACGCACCATGAATACAGGTGGATTCAGGAAACCACCCCAGTTGCTCGTGCGCACAAGGTCATAGTCACTCTGGACAGTTCCACGCGAAGGATTCAGCTTGTTGACATCGCCACGGCTGCCTGAGAGCGCTGGAATGAAATATGTCGAGGTGTCATAACCGACCGCAGCGTAAAGCGGCAGAGACTTGACCGGAGCGCGGTTGAAGAGTGTCTTGAAATCCTGGAGGAAGGTCTTATAGGCCGACGATTCGCGGTCTATATAGAAGCGCGAGGGAATCATGACATCGGCATGATGGAATTTGCTTTCGAGCGATTCCTCAAACACAATCAGGTTCGGGCGTCCCAGGAAGCTGATGTCAGCCATAGGACGCTGTTCACGGACAGCGATAACATTGTCGAGCAATTCCGTTACCTCAGCCTTCTTGACAGGATAACCGTAAATGAGATACTTGCCATCTTCAGCGAAATGGTCGGGTGTGATACCTGCTACCGGAGAAGTCTTGACCTTGCTGCTGTCCCAAACCTTACGGAGAGATTCGGCGAGAAGGTCATTCTTGTCTTCCTCGCCTACAAAAATAAGCGTGCGGTTGGCATAGCGGTCATGCACATATGCGGCGATATTCTCATTGAAGAGAGTCGAGGGTGTGAGTAGCTGTATTATGTAAGGGTTGGTCTCATAAAGGCTGCTCTTCACATCGAAAGTATTGATTACAGGAGTCTGGCTCACCATGGCGTATTCACCGATATAGGAAGGAATATCACCATCGGCGGTGAGGAAAACTGCCGAGGGCTTGAACTCATCGAGAGCCGTTATAACCGACTCGGAAGAGGCTGAACCATCTATGACCTTGAACGCTATACGATGTCCCGAGTTTTTCTGCCGGTCTATGCCGGTAAGAAATCCTCGCAGAAACTCAATGTCGCGGTTGGCGGCTGCATTCTCGGTGACAACAGCCACCCGGACGGTGTACTCCTCCTCATCACCGGCGACCTTATGCACATCCTGGTAGATTTCGGCGATGCCACCGGGGGCAGTCTCACGCGGATCTACTGTCTCCACCTCCTGCTCCTCCTTCACGGTCTCGACACGAGGCACGGCAATATATTCCTTGTTCTTCAGCTCCGCCACATCCGGATTGGCCTCACGGAGAGTCTCTACGCTGACACCGTTGGCAGAAGCTATTGAACCCCATGTCTCCTTCTTCGAGACTTTATGTATATCCATGGAATCAAGACCGGACACCTCCACAACCTGACGCGTTTTCTCGATTCCGGCACCACGCGCAGGAATACGGATATTGGCACCCTCCTGAAAATTATTCTCGTCCACACCGGGATTGCTCTTCATCAGAGCGGCCACCGAGACACCATACTCACGTGCCACGCCATAAAGCGTGTCACCCTTGCGGACCGTATAGAACTGCGAGCCATCCTTGGCTTTGGAAGCAGCCCCGGCCTTACGCACGAGAAGGGTCTCCCCCGCTTTTATGCCGTTCCTGCTGTCGGGATTGAGGGCATATATTCGGTCAACAGGCACGCCATACATGTTAGAGATGGCATATACCGTCTCGCCCCGCTTCACGGTGTGGCGCAATTCGGTATCATTGGCCGACACAGGAGGAGCCACCGCACCTTGGGCACGCTGGTCGGGAGCGGGATAATATATCTTCATTCCCTTCTGTAACGGAGAGACAGCCGACGGGTTGAGTTTCTGGAGAGTCTTGTCATCCCAGCCATATGTGCGGGCGATTCCGAAAAGAGAATCACCCTTCTTGGCCTTGTAGACATAGTAGGTATTACCAAGAAGTTCGACAACAGGCAACTTCACATTATCGGCACGGAGAGAGAAACCGGCACCTGCCAGCAGCGCAACAGCTAAAAATGATTTGATATATCTGTTCATGCTCTATAATTCAAAAAAAACGAAAGACTGCAAAGAGACGCAGCTCCATGCAATCTTACAAAATTACAAAAATTTACTGAAATATCAGCAATTAAGAGTCTATCTTTTTGGGAATGTCCTGCTATCCCATACAATTTATAAGGGAAGGCACCTTGACTGATTAGCCAGTCCCTGAGCCGAAGTCCGGTTAGCCGAGCATGGCTTTCTCGATGGCTGCGACAGCATCGCTGAGTTCTCGCGACACTTCGAGACGGTCGGCTACGGCATTGATGCCGTGAAGCACAGTGGCATGCTTGCGGTTGAGCTTGGCACCAATAGCCGGAGATGAGAGTCCGGTATGCTTCTTGCAGAGATACATGATCATCTGACGCGCGTCGGCTATGTCGCGCAGACGGCTCTTGCTGAAAATCGCATCAGGATTAAGACGGTAGAACTCAGCGGTGTTCTCGACAATCATGTCGAAATTCACGCTCTTCTTCTCGACCTTCTTGACAAGATGACTGATGACCTTCTCGGCGAGTGCGGCGGTAATCGGCTCGTTGTCAGTAATGGAACGCGTATAAAGCCCCATCACGATACCTTCAAGCTCACGCACCGAATTTGTGGAGCTCATGGCAATCATGTCTATAATCTCGTCGGAGAGGTCAAGACCATTCTTGCGTGCCTTGAAAGAGAGAATCTTGCGACGCAATTCATAGTCCGGATTCTCAAGGGGCTCGGTTATACCCCACTTGAAACGGTCGATAAGACGGTCAGCGATACCGTCAAGTTCCATAGGAGGACGGTCGCAAGTGAAGATGAGCTTCTTGTTGTTCTGGTGCAGATGGTTGAAAATCGGGAAGAGAGCCTCAGCCGTACCACTCTTGTTCGACAGCTCCTGAAGGTCGTCAAACAGGATGGCATCCATCTGCTGGAACCAGTTTATGAAGTCGGGAATCTCCTTCTTGATAGTAGCGTTGGCATAGAGATTCTGGAACTGGCGCATGGTGACAAACAGCACCTTCGCACGCGGGTTACGTTCCTTTATACGGATACCGATAGCCTGGATAAGGTGAGTCTTGCCAACACCTACGTTTCCATAAAGGAAGAAAGGGTTGAAATCAGGCTTCTCCGGATGGTTGGCGATATGCTCCGCGATTGTGAACGGGAGCTTGTTGCTGCGGCCTACGCAATAGTTCTCGAAATTCAGAGCACTGTTGAGCTGAGAGTCAGTCCACTGTGTTCGGCTCTCCACCGGTTTGTTGGAGAAAGTCTGCTCCAGCTTGTTCTTCAGCAGGTGCGAATGCTCCGGATTCTGGATAGTCACCTTCGAATCGCGGTCGCCGTTGATCACATAATAATCGTAGGCGAGCTGCACGCCCGGGCCAAACTCCGCCTTGATCGCTCCACGCAGAAGATTATAGAAATCATCCTCGAACTTCTCCATATAGAAGCGCGAGGGGACCAGCAGGGCAAGCTTGTTGTCACGGAAGTCGTGGGCCCGTACCTTGGAAAACCATACGTTAAAACGATCCTCGCCGATGTTGGCGCGGATTTTCTCTAAACATCTGTTCCACTTAATCTGATAGTCCATGATACTGCGTTAAAGGCGTTAATGCGTTCTTTTCGACTACAAAATAATAACAAAATTTTCTAAAAAAAAAATGCTTATTTTCTTGATTTTCTGAATAACTTCATAGTGTTCTGAATTTCAATAATTTGGAATTTTTCCTGTTACAGATTCATATATCCATCGGCCATTATCAATGTTATTATATTGATTGATTGATACTTACAAAGAGAACCATCAGTATCACACTGAATTTCAGCATACAATTATGGCCAATGTTCCACAAAGCGCCGTATGCCCGAAATCCTAATTATAACGCAAGTTCTGCGGACCCTCGCGGAGCGTGGAACATAACGCAAAAAATTTTTTTGTTTTTTTACAAGAATAACACTAACTTTGTAATGGCTCACCCGCGCCCGCGACATTATCAATATGCGTGCAGGGAAGTGCCTTGAACAAGACTATGACAATAAGAATCAACAACGAGACAGTTAAGACACCGGCCGAAAGCATGACGGTCCGTGAAGTACTCGAATGGCGTCACGTGCCCGATGGAGGCACGGCAGTAGCCCTCAACGACCGGCTGGTGCCACGTGCGAAATGGGACAGCACCTATATCTCCATGGATGACAACCTGACAATCATCTCTGCTGCATTCGGGGGTTGACAATGACTGACAGATTTCTAATCGTTGTCATTACATCGCCGGAACCGGTAGAGAATGAGCCGGAGAAAATCACACTTCTTTTGAAAAGCGGCGTTGACTACGTACACATACGCAAGCCGGGATGGACAGAAGATGAGACCCGACGACTAATAGCAGACATTCCGATGAATCTGCGCCCGCGTCTGCGGCTTCATGACCATTTCGGTCTTGCACAGGAGCTTTCACTCGGAGGAGTACACCTGAACGCCCGCAATCCGGAGGCTCCCTCAGATGTTGTTTCGGTCAGCCGGTCATGCCACTCGGTTGAAGAAGTACTGTGCAGCGGAGACTGTTGCTACGTGACACTTTCTCCCATCTTCGACTCGATCTCAAAGCATGGTTACCGGTCAGCGTTCGACCTCGATAAGATAAAAGATATGATAACAGGCAGACATGTCATAGCCCTCGGAGGAGTGACACCCGAAGCGTTTCCTATGCTCAGGGAAAAGGGATTTTCGGGAGCTGCGTTGTTAGGATATATATGGAACGGCGATTTCGGGTATGCCCTCGGCACGCTCGCGGAAGCCAGCAAAAAACTGAAAGAGACATGTTGCAATACATAACCAACACCGACTCCAAGGTGTCACCCGCAGAGCAGGTGAAAGGAGTAATAGCCGGCGGATGCCGCTGGGTACAGATACGCATGAAAGATGCCTCAGACGAAGAGGTGACAAAAGTTGTGGAGGAGATAAAGCCTCTCTGCCTTGAGACAGAGACATTCCTCATACTCAACGACCGTGTGGAACTTGCAAAGACGCTCGACGTGGGCGGTGTGCATCTCGGCAAGACCGACATGCTCCCCTCCAAGGCACGTATGCTGTTAGGGCCTGCTGCCGTGATAGGTGTGACCGCCAACACGATCGACGACATCAAGGCAGTACGCAGTCTTGACATCGACTATATAGGCATGGGGCCTTACGCAGATACACGTACAAAGAAAAACCTCGCCCCGATTCTCGGACTGGAGGGAATACGCAATCTCTGCATGGAGATGGAGCAGCTTGAGATCAACATCAGCCATGTGGCCGTAGGCGGTATCCGCAAAGAGGATGTCGTGCCGTTGATGGAAGCGGGTTCAAACGGAGTTGCTGTCAGCGGTGCGATAGCATTTGCAGACGATATCGAGAAGGCTACCCGTGAGTTTCTCGAAGTGCTCAAACCCTTCATGCGCTGACAAAGCATAAAACCACACGACACGCGGGAGTTAACCCGCGTGTCCACCAGATAACAACTTAGACATGAACGACATATTGAAAATTGGAAACCGCGAGTTCACCTCGCGTCTGTTTGTCGGCACGGGCAAGTTCTCGTCGCCCGACGCAATGCTTGCCGCCATAAAGGCATCTGACTCGCAGATGATTACCGTGGCGATGAAGCGCGTCAACATGATGAACGAGGCAACCGACGAGATGCTCACCCACATCAATCGCGAGCATGTGCAGCTGCTGCCCAACACATCGGGCGTGCGCACAGCCAAAGAGGCTGTCCTCGCAGCCCAGATGAGCCGCGAGATATTCGGGACCGACTTCATCAAGCTGGAGATACACCCAGACCCGAAATATCTTATGCCCGATCCGATCGAGACACTGCGAGCCACAGAGGAACTGGCGAAAGAGGGCTTCACGGTGTTGCCCTACATCCAGGCCGACCCTGTGCTCTGCAAACTTCTCGAAGAGGCAGGAACGGCAGCGGTAATGCCACTCGCCGCCCCTATTGGAACGAACAAAGGTCTTATAACCCGCGACCTGCTTGAGATTATAATCGAACAGTCGAACGTTCCCGTGATTGTTGACGCAGGTCTCGGCGCACCCTCCCACGCGGCCGAGGCGATGGAGCTCGGCGCGGATGCCGTGCTCGTCAACACCGCTATCGCCGTCGCGGGCGACCCGGTGATGATGGCCGAGGCATTCCGCGACGCAGTGATTGCCGGCCGCAAGGCTTTCAACGCCGGTCTCGGTGCCGTGTCTAAATCGGCCCAGGCCACATCTCCACTCACAGCATTCCTTAACAAATAACCATTCCATATATACTTCAGAAATGAAAATCGAAAATATCGACGTATCATCATACCCCAACTCAGAGAAAATTTACGTACAGGGCAATCATCCGGGTGTACGTGTGGCCATGAGAAAAATCCACCAGTACCCCACAGTCAAAATCGAGGATGGCAAGCGCGTGGAATACCCCAACGAGGACATCACCGTCTACGACACCTCAGGCCCCTACACCGACCCCGCCATCGAAATCGACATCAACAAGGGTCTGCCCCGTATGCGCGAGTCATGGGTCGAGGAGCGTGACGACACCGAGGTGCTTCCCGACATCACAAGCATGTATGGCCGCGAACGCCGCGACAATCCCGCCCTCGATGAAATACGCTTCCCTGTCTCTCACCGTCCCCGCAAGGCTAAGGAGGGACACCGTGTGACCCAGATGCACTACGCCCGCAAAGGCATCGTAACTCCCGAGATGGAGTACGTGGCAATCCGCGAGAACCTTGACAACAAGGCGCGAGGCATCGAAACCTATATCACTCCCGAGTTCGTGCGCGACGAGATTGCGGCCGGCCGTGCCATAATCGCCGCCAACATCAACCACCCCGAGGCCGAGCCTATGATCATCGGCTCCAAGTTCTCATGCAAGCTCAACACCAACATCGGTAACTCCGCCCTTTCATCAGGCATAGAGGAGGAGGTTGCCAAAGCCGTATGGAGCTGCTACTGGGGTGGCGACACACTCATGGACCTATCTACCGGCGACAATATCCACGAGACCCGCGAATGGATTATCCGCAACTGCCCAGTGCCGATGGGAACTGTGCCTATCTACCAGGCTCTTGAAAAGGTCAACGGCGACGTGCGCAAGCTCACTTGGGAGATTTACCGCGACACACTTATCGAACAGTGCGAGCAGGGTGTGGACTACTTCACAATCCATGCCGGAGTGCTCCGCGAACATGCCCAGCTCGTTCAGGAACGATTGACAGGATGCGTGTCGCGTGGCGGTTCAATCATGACACAGTGGTGCGTGCTTCACAACGAAGAGAGCTTCCTCTACACTCACTTCGACGAGATCTGCGAGATTCTCAACAAGTATGACGTAGCTGTGTCGCTCGGCGACGGTATGCGCCCCGGTTCGATACATGATGCCAACGACCGCGCACAGTTCCTTGAACTTGAAGTGCTCGGTGAACTTACCGAGAAAGCCTGGGCACACGACGTGCAGGTGCTCATCGAGGGTCCGGGACATGTGCCCATGCAGAAGATTCCCGCCAACATGGAGAAGCAGAAAGTGGCATGTCACGAGGCACCTTTCTACACGCTCGGCCCCCTCACGACCGACATCGCTCCGGCCTACGACCATATCACGTCAGCAATCGGCGCGGCTATCATATCCTCGCTCGGCACAGCCATGATCTGCTATGTGACCCCGAAAGAGCACCTGTCGCTGCCTGACCTCAACGATGTCCGCGACGGCGTGATAGCCTACAAGATCGCCGCACACGCCGCAGACCTCTGCAAGGGATTCCCAGGTGCGCAGGTTCGCGACGACGCCCTCAGCAAAGCCCGCTACGAGTTCCGCTGGAAAGACCAGTTCAATCTGTCGCTCGATCCGGAGAGAGCCAAGAAATACTATCTCGATTCAAGAAGAAACGCCCCCGATGCCGACGACCGCTTCTGCACGATGTGCGGCCCGAACTTCTGCGCGATGAGAATCTCGCAGAACATCGCCGAAGAGTGCAAAGACTGACGGCCATGGAGAGAGAAGAGATAAAGAAAAAGAAGTCGGATCCTGACCGGACCTCTGTGTTCGGTCACGGATTTGCCGACGTGATTGACCAATACGACTGGGATGAGACTCTGCGCCTTGTGACCGAGGCGACCGAAGCCGACGTGCTACGTGTGCTTGCCAAGGCCGAGCGTAACCGCAAGCCCCTCACCCCCGAGGAGTTCGCGATACTCATATCCGAAGCCGCCGACCCGCATCTGGAGCGTATGGCCGCTCTCAGCCGCCACTTCACGCGTGAACGTTTCGGCGACACGATATCGATGTACATACCGATGTACGTGTCGAACGCCTGCACCAACAAGTGCGTGTATTGCGGCTTCAACCACGACAATCCTTTCCACCGCACAACTCTCACAATGGAGCAGATCGAGGAGGAATGCAAGGCCATAAAGCGTCTGGCTCCGTTCGAGAATCTTCTGCTTGTTTCGGGAGAGTATCCCGCGCTGTGCGGAGTGGAGTACATGGAGCGCGTGCTCCACACATGCCGTCCCTACTTTCACAACCTGACACTGGAGATACAGCCTCTCCGCTCCGTGGAGTATGAACGTCTGACCCACAGCGGACTCAACGGTGTGGTATGCTTTCAGGAGACGTACCATCGCGAGGCATACAAGAAGTATCATCCACGCGGCATGAAGTCGCACTACGCATGGCGGCTCAACGGTTATGACCGTATGGGCGAGGCCGGAGTACACAAAATCGGTCTCGGCGTACTGTTGGGTCTTGAAGACTGGCGGGCGGATACTGTCATGATGGCGCGGCACCTGCGTTATCTTCAGAAACACTACTGGAGGTCGCGCTATTCGGTCAACTTCCCCCGTATGCGTCCGTCGGAAAGCGGCTACCAGCCCAAGGTCGTCATATCAGACCGCCAGTTGGCGCGGCTCACATTCGCGTTCCGTCTGTTCGACCACGACATCGACATATCGTTCTCGACACGCGAGGCACCCGAATACCGCGACAACATACTGCAACTCGGTGTCACATCGATGAGCGCCGGCAGCCGTACGGATCCGGGAGGTTACTGCACCGAACCCGACTCGCTCGAACAGTTCGAGGTGTCGGACGACCGCACACCCATGGAGGTGGCCGAGGCCATCAGACGTCAGGGCTACGAACCGGTCTGGAAAGACTGGGACTCGGTGTTCGACTGATTTTCAGATTTATTTGCAAAACCGGAGTCAACCCTCCGACGCATACAATCGTTTTAGGGATAGGCACGTCTGTGTCTATCCCTAAATGTTTAACCAAAACTTATAGATATTATGAAATTCACAAAACCGCGTCTGCCCTACATGCAGTCAGACCTCGAACCTGTAATCTCGACAACCACCATCGACTATCACTACGGCAAGCATGAGCAAGCCTACATCGACAATCTCAACAAGCTGATCGAGGGGACAGAGTACGAGGATATGGCACTGGAGGCAATCATACGCAACAGTGAAGGCCCGTTGTTCAACAACGCATCGCAGGCATGGAACCACATCTTCTACTTCTTCCAGTTCTCGCCCGACGGTCTGAAGGAACCGAGCGGCAAACTCTCGGCACAGATTATCGACCAATTCGGCAGCATCGAGGAATTCAAGAAGAAATTCGAGGAAGCAGGAGCAAGCCTGTTCGGTTCCGGTTGGGTATGGCTCTCGGCCGACGAAAGCGGCAAGCTCTACATAACCCAGGGCAAGAACGCGGAGAATCCGATGACCGACGGACTCCGCCCGATACTTGTGTTCGACGTGTGGGAGCACGCCTACTACCTCGACTACCAGAACCGCCGCGCCGAATACCTGCACCGCCTGTGGGACATCGTGGACTGGGACATAATCGGCGTTCGCTACGGCGAATAATCTGAAAACTCAGTCTTTGTAGAAAGTGCCGGGGTTGCCCCAGTCGAAGATGCCGGCGACGGCTGTGGCTACGTTGAATTTGGCTATGCCGAGGTCAACGGGTGAGGTTTCCTGACCATTGGTCGTGGCTTCGATTTGGAGTTTGCCCTCTACCGTAGTTGTCTTGAGGCGGACGGGGCGTTTGTTGAGCGATGAGGGTGCACAGGCCACTGCTTCAAGCGCAATGTCGAGCCATTTGAACTCTTGCCGGGCTGCTTCGTATTCCGAGTCTGTGCCGTCGAAAAAGTCACGGGGCGACATCTTCTTGCGGTGGGCGAATTTCATGGCCATCTTTGCAAGCAAGGGGGTCTTGTCATCTTCGGGATAGCCGAACGAAACGACAAACGGTATTTTCTCGTAGACCTCTACCCTCGCGCCTACATTCTGACGTGAGAAGGTTCCACCTACAAAGCATGTCCCGATGCCGAGTTTGAGTGCCTCGATCACAAACTGCTCGGCGAAATACCCTGCACGTTCGTATGCATCTGGGAAAGTCGGGTCTATGACGGCGACAAGATAATTACGCACACCACGGAACATTCCGTAGCTGCGCCCTACACCACGGAACGGTGCGTCATCGTCGAAACAGAGCTGGAAGTTCAGTCCTGCCTCGTGGGTGTTGATATATGTAATCTCACTTTTGAGCCGGTTGCGCACATCATCGGGAATTGCCTTGCCGGAATAGCTTCTGACGGAGTGCCGGGACTGTATCAATTCAAGATTGGTCATGAAAAGGAATCTTAGGGTAATTTTTTAAGCGTGATTTAACAGATTGTCGCGGACACAGATTGAATGTGCCCGCGACATCTTTATGTGTTCATGTCTGTATACTCAGGCTGCAGTTACTCAACTACTTCCTGAAGGTTGACCTCGAACTTGTCGAGGAACGACATTGTCTTGGCAATGTAGTTTTCCATAACAACATCATCGTCAACGAACGGAACTTCCTTGCGGAACTCTGTCATCACTTTCTCGATGTAGGGTGAGGACTTCAGCGGACGGCGGAAGTCGATGCCCTGTGCGGCGTTCATCAGCTCGATTGCGGCGATGTAGCGCAGATTGTCGATAATCTTGTGAAGCTTGGTAGCGGCGTTCGCACCCATCGACACGAGGTCTTCCTGCCCGTTGGAGCTGACGATTGAGTCGCACGATGCGGGCCATGAGTACATCTTGTTCTGGCTAACCATCGAGGCGGCTGCATACTGCGGAATCATGAAGCCTGAGTTGAGACCCGGATGAGCCACAAGGAACTCGGGAAGGCCACGGAGACCGAGGATGAGCTGCGCCACACGACGCTCGGAGATATTGCCGAGCTCATGGAGAGCGACACCCATGTAGTCGAACGCGAGTGCGAGCGGCTCGCCATGGAAGTTACCGCCCGAAACCACGAGATCCATGTCAGGGAACACGGTCGGGTTATCGGTAACGGAGTTGATCTCGGTGTGAAGAACGTTGGTGACATGAATCATTGCATCCTTGACAGCACCGTGAACCTGCGGTATGCAGCGGAACGAGTAGGGATCCTGGACATGGTCCTTGTGGCGCTTGATAATCTCACTGCCTTCGAGAAGGTTGCGGAACACCTTGCCGGTCTCGATCTGTCCGGGATGAGGGCGGACCTGCTGTATACAGTCGAGGAACGGCTCGATGCGGCCATCAAAAGCCTCGAGCGACATTGCACCGAAGAGGTCGAAGCAGTTCACCATGTGCCAGCCGTCGATAAGAGCCTTGATACCGTTGGCGCTCATGAACTGGGTACCGTTGAGCAGGGCAAGACCCTCTTTGGATTTCAGCTTGATAGGACGCCATCCCATCTGGGCGAGCATGTCGCAGCTCTTTATGCGACGGCCCTGGAAGAACACCTCACCCTCGCCGATGAGAGGAAGGAAGAGATTCGCGAGCGGAGCGAGGTCTCCCGACGCTCCGAGCGAGCCACGGTCGTTCACTACGGGAATAACGTCGTTGTTGTAGAAGTCGAGGATGCGTTCCACGGTCTCCACCTGGACGCCGCTGAATCCCATGGAGAGGGCGTGGGCCTTCAGGAGAAGCATGAGCTTCACGATGACAGGGTCAACCGGAGTGCCGACGCTGCATGAATGGCTCTTGACGAGATTCTCCTGAAGAGTGGAAAGCTCGTCGTGAGAGATGTGCTTGTTGCAGAGAGAGCCGAAACCGGTTGTCACACCGTAGATAGGCTCGGCAACCTCGTCGGTCTTCTTGTCGAGGAAGTCGCGGCAATGCTGTATTTTCTCGCGTGCCTCGGTCGAAAGGGTGAGACGCGCGTTGCTTTTGAGTATCTGTTCAATCAGGTCGTAGGTCAGCTGACCGGAACCGATTGCATATGTTTCAAGAACGTTCATGGTTATTGGTTTTACTTGTTTTCGGTTACTACGCGTCCGCGGCTTATAACGGTGCGGACACAGTTCATTCCCACATAGTAGGGAAGCGAACGATAAGTGTCAAAATTAAGAATCACGATATCACCGCTCTTTCCGGTCTCGATCGAGCCGGTCTCGGCAGCGAGTCCGACGGCGGCCGCGCCGTTGAGCGTGAGAGCCGTGATTGTCTCCTCGATAGTCATGCCCATATATATGCAAGCAAGAGCTATTGTCAAAGGTATCGAGCCGGAGAAGCAGGAGCCGGGGTTGAGGTCAGTGGCAAGAGCCACAGCTGCGTTGGCATCGATGAACTTGCGGGCCGGAGCGAAAGGCTCGCGGAGCGCGAATGCTGTAAGAGGAAGAAGAGTCGCGACAACTCCCCTCTCGGCCATGCGGCGCACACCCTCGTCGCTCACATGAAGCAGATGGTCGGCCGATACGGCACCTACCTCGGCGGCAAGTTCGGCGCCACCGAGAGTGACAATCTCATCGGCATGGAGCTTCAGCTCGAAACCTGCCTCGCGTGCGGCGTTGAGCAGACGGCGCGAATCCTCAATCTCAAAGACATTCTTCTCGGTGAAGATGTCGAAGAAGCGGGCTTTCCCTTTCGCTGCGGGAATCATCTCGCGGATCATCAGGTCAACATATTCCGACGTGCGGCCTTTGTACTCCTTGGGCACGGCATGTGCGCCAAGGAAAGTTGACACGACACGGAGTTTCTGGTCAGGACGGTCGGCGAGAGTGTCGATTGCATCGAGCATCTTGAGCTCGGTCCCGGTTTCCAGACCATAGCCGCTCTTTGCCTCGACCGTAGTCACGCCCATCTCCGACATGCGGTCGATAAACCACTGCGCTTTCTCCACAAGAGCCTCGGTGGTTTCGCCACGGGTGGCATTGACAGTGGACTGTATGCCACCGCCACGCTCCATGATGCTCATGTAGCTGTCACCTTTGAGCCGCCATTCGAACTCATCGGGACGGTAGCCGCCGAAAATGAGATGTGTATGTGAATCCACAAATCCGGGAAGGACGGCATGACCCTTCGCGTCGATCACCTCGCAACCGGCAGGAGCCTCGGGCATATCGCTCATCGGGCCGACAAAAGATATTATGCCGTCTTCGATGACGATTCCTCCGTTCTCTATATGTGAAAGAACAGCCATATCGGCTCCCTTGCGGGCAGTCGTGCCCGTGGGAGTCGATATGTTTGCGTTGATTATTCTGAGTTGCGACATGCTTACTTGTCGATTACCTTGTTGACGATATCAAGAATCTCCGACTCGCGGCGGATAGCGGCAGCTGCAATCTCGGCAGCCTCGGCAAGAATCTTGTCGGCGGCCACGCGGTCTTTCAGACCGGCAGCGTTGATGCGCACATTGAGCTGGGCGCCGAGCACGGCTGAGCGTGCGGCGAGGGCACCCACACCGGCATCGCTGACAGAGGCGGGATTACCCGATGTTGCCATGGCTTCGAGAAGGTCGAATGTCTCGAACGACGCTTTCATGGTACGCAAGGGCACCTCGGTGGCGTAGAGCGTAGCGGCCTCCATTGCGGCGGCACGGGCAGCCTTTTCCTCGGGTGTGTTCTTAGGCATACCGAAGACGGCCATGATGCGGTTGAACGCCTCGGTGTCCTCATCGACAAGAGCAATGAGACGGTCAAGTATATGACGGCCTTTCTCGGCATGGTCGGAGAACTCCTCCCAACGGTCATCCCATCCGGCCTTGTGGGCGGAGAGATTGGCGACCATTGTACCGAGTGCGGCAGCGAGAGCGCCCATATATGCAGAGATTGAACCGCCACCGGGCGCGGGAGACTCTGATGCTGTCTCGTCAGCAAACTCGCGGCAGGTCATGTCTACAAGTTTCTTTGCCTTGTCGTCGGCATCGAGCATATACTCGATGATCTTCTCTTCGGGACGGAACTCCTTGAGCTCGTCGAGACCCATAGACTTCACGGCAATCTTGATGATTTCCTCGTCGGGGATACCGAGAGAACGCTGCTGCATACGCAGGTAATGCTTTCCGGCCTCGATGATGGCACGTTTCGGCACGAGACCGACAATCTCGGTACCGGTCACACGGATACCGCGTGCTGATGCCGCGCGGCTCACCTCGTCGAATGCCTTGTGGAGCGGTGTAACACCCATGTCGGTGATGTTCATCGACACCTGGGCCACACCATACTCATCGATGAACCAGCCGATGGCCTTTGTTCCCTTGAGTGTGCCGGGAATCATGATGGTGTTTCCGTTCTCATCCTTCATGGGCTTGCCGTTGACCTTTCCACCCTCGCGCATGGGGCGACCCTTCTCGCGGACGTCAAACGCTATGGCGTTGGCACGACGTGTAGAAGTGGTGTTGAGGTTGAAGTTGACGGCAATCAGGAAGTCGCGTGCGCCGACAGCAGTCGCGCCGGTGCGGGCCACTCCCTCGTCAAAGGGACGGTCGCCGAAATCGGGGGCCTTTCCCTCGTGGTTCATCTTCTCGGGCAGAGCCTCGTATTCACCTGCACGGCAAACGGCAAGGTTCTTGCGCTCGGGTGTGAACGCGGCTGCCTCGTAGCAGTATGTGGGTATGTTGAGTTCTTCGGAAATTCTTTTCGCGAGCTTGCGGGCCAGTTCGGCGCACTCCTCAAGAGTAATGCCGCTCACAGGAATGAGGGGGCAAACGTCGGTGGCACCCATGCGGGGGTGAGCGCCATGGTGCTGGCGCATGTCGATAAGCTCGGCTGCCTTGCGCACGCCGCGTACAGCGGCATCAAGAACCGCCTCGGGCTCACCTACGAAAGTAACAACCGTGCGGTTAGTAGCCTCGCCCGGATCGACATCGAGCAGGCGTACTTCCCCACCCTTCTCAATCTCGGCTGTAATCGCGTCGATAACGGCGCGGTCGCGGCCCTCGCTGAAATTGGGCACGCATTCAATAATCTGTCTCATGTATGATTAGATAAAGGTTATTTTGCAATGATTTCTGCGAGGAAAGACTCATCGGCCAGGTTAGGCTCAGTGATGTAGAAGCCGTTCTCCATCTGGGTGTCGTTCCACTCGCGGACGGTGCTCATGGCGTTCTCGTTGCGGGCCCAGCTGCGGCGTGCCACACCACCCATGACATCCCAGAGCATGGCTTTCTTCAGAATCTCGTCAACGCGCTCGGAGCCGTCGCAGACCATTCCGAAGCCACCGTTGATGGCCTTGCCGATACCGACACCGCCACCGTTGTGGAGAGCCACAAGGCTCATGCCGCGCGCACAGTTGCCGGCGAAGCACTGCACTGCCATGTCGGCCATCACGTTCGAACCATCCTTGATGTTCGAGGTCTCGCGGAAGGGTGAGTCAGTACCGCTCACGTCGTGGTGGTCACGGCCGAGCATGATCGGGCCGACCTCGCCGTTGCGAACCATCTCGTTGAATTTGAGGGCGATTTTCAGACGGCCCATGGCATCCTGATAAAGGATACGCGCCTGTGTGCCTACAACGAGAGCGTTCTTCTCAGCGTCGCGGATCCAGTTATAGTTGTCGCGGTCCTGACCACGGCGGTTCGGGTCAATGCACTCCATGGCGGCATGGTCGGTCTTGACCAGATCCTCATGCTTGCCGCTGAGACACACCCAGCGGAATGGACCGTAACCGTAGTCGAAGAGCATCGGGCCCATGATGTCCTCTACATAAGAGGGCCAGATGAAGCCATCTTTCTCATCCACTCCATTCTTGGAGATTTCTTTCACTCCGGCATCGTAGATTGCCTTCATGAACGAGTTGCCGTAGTCGAAGAAGTATGTTCCCTTGGCCACGAGAGCCTTGATAGCCTCGTAGTGGCGGCGGAGCGATTCATCGACCAGCTCGCGGAACTTGGCGGGGTCTTTGTGGAGAAGTTCGGTACGCTCCTCGAAAGTGAGTCCCACGGGGCAGTAACCACCTTCGTAGACAGCGTGGCAGGAAGTCTGGTCGCTGAGAAGTTCGATTTTCTTGTCGTTCTTAACGGCATATTCAAGCAGGTCAACCACATTTCCGAGATAAGCCACAGAGATGGGGCGTTTCTCGGCCATAGCCTCCTCGGCCAGACGGAAAGCCTCCTCGATGTTGTCGGTCTTGGCGCTCACCCAGCCCTGGTCCATGCGGGTCTTGATGCGCGAATCGTCAACCTCGGCAATGATTGCGGCAGCGCCGGCGATTTCTGCAGCCTTGGGCTGAGCGCCACTCATGCCGCCGAGACCGGAAGAAACGAAGATATGGCCGCGGAGGTCACCGTCGTCGGGCACGCCGAGCTTCATGCGTCCGGCGTTGAGAATGGTGTTGAATGTGCCGTGTACGATTCCCTGCGGGCCGATATACATCCAGCCGCCGGCGGTCATCTGGCCATAGTTTGCCACGCCGAGCTGCATTGCCTCATGCCAGTCCTCAAGATTGTCGAACATGCCGACCATCATCGCGTTGGTGATGATCACGCGGGGAGCGTCGGGACGTGAGGGGAAAAGACCGAGAGGATGACCGGACTCTACAACGAGAGTCTGCTCGTCGGTCATTTCCTCAAGATATTTCTTGATGAGACGATACTGGAGCCAGTTCTGGGCTACCTGACCGGTCTCGCCATAAGTTACAAGTTCATAAGGATAAAGCGCGACGTCGAACGACAGGTTATTGTCAATCATAACCTGAAAAGCCTTACCGGCGAGGCATTTTCCCTTGTATTCGTCGATGGGTTTTGCCTTGAGATCACCCTCCGGACGCCAGCGGTAGGCGTAGATGCGGCCACGTGTGCGGAGTTCCTCAAGGAATTCCGGGGCAGCTTTCTCATGAAGTTCGGCGGGGAGGTAACGGAGCGCGTTCTTGAGCGCTGTCATTGTTTTCTGTTCGTTGAGGGTGTAGCCGCGGTCTGGAGCGCGACGGATACCCTCCTGGAAATTGGGCATTTCAGGCCATTCGGCGTTGAGTGCGATTTTTGTGTCCATGGATATCTAAGATATAAGATTGAATTTCGATTTGCGGGACTGAAGCCCCGGCACAGCGGGACAAATACTGTCCGTAGGAGAAGAGAATCTCAACGCGAACTGCATTGATTTTTCAAATTTAATAAATTTTGGCGAAACCACAATCACCAACCCCGAAAAAAGAATTATGCCTCGTCTGCAAGAGGCTTGGAATTGACCATCCGTCTTACCGCCTCGACCTCTCTGACAAGCTGTGCCTCGGTAGGCAGATACTCCAGATAGTGGGCAGCAACGATAGTGCGGTTGTCTTCCGGCAGCGACATCTTGACAAGTGTGTCATTCTTTTCGGCACATAGAAGTATACCAACTGTAGGATTTTCTTCCGGAAGTTTCTCGCAACGGTCATAATAATTGACGTACATCTGTAACTGCCCCAGATCGTTGTGACTTATTTTACCTGTTTTAAGTTCAATGATAACGAAGCACTTCGCAAGACGGTTGTAAAAAACAAGGTCAGCGAAAAACTCATCATCCTCAAGAAGTATGCGTTTCTGACGCGCCACGAAAGTGAATCCATTCCCAAGTTCAAGAATGAACTCCTGCAAATGGTTCATGATTTCAGTCTCAAGATCGCTCTCATAGTAGTGGGCACGACGTTCAAGGCCAAGAAACTCCAGCACCATAGGATCCTTGACAATCTCAACGGCAGTCTGCGGTATACGTTCTTTCCGGGCCATAGCCAAAACTGCCTCCTTGTCGTTGCTCAACAGAAGCCTCTCGTAAAGATGCGAATGAATCTGGCGTTCAAGCTCTCGCGCCGTCCAATTATTATTGGCCGCCTCAAGCTCATAATACTCCCGCTTGTCCTTGTCAGGTATCTGAATCAAAGCACGATATTGAGTCCAATTGAATTGTGAACGCAGTGCGTTCACTTTTGGATATTCCAAGTAAAACTGACGGCTGAAATTAAGCTGTCTGTATGAAAAACCACTACCATAAAGTGGTTCGAGAGCCTTGGCAAGATTCTTAAGTAAGAATTTACCATATTCAGCACGCGCCTCACCTTTTTGTTCCTCCTCAACAATTCGCTGTCCGATTTTCCAATACATCTGCACGCGGCAGAAATCCACAGTGCGGACTGCATTCGCACGTGCGGAGTCGATAATGATCCGGACTTCACCCAACAAAGACACTTCAGTCATATGAACAAGCATTAATGGCCATGAGCCAAATGAATATTTAACAACGCCATATGCGTTGATTTTTCAAATTTACTAAATTTTGGTGAAACCACAATCACATGCTGCGAAAAAAGAAAAAAGTCATTGAGGATTGTCCCGAGGATGTACAAATACCGCCGATACAGGGATGCGAAAAGTTTGCAAAGTTTTGGGTGGTTTGTTTGGTGGATTCGAAAAAAATCTGCAATTTTGCAGTTATGCAGACTAACTATGACCAAATAATCGATGAGAAGGCAGCCCACGTCCTTGACGTGATGGCCCAGCGGGTTCCGGCGGATGACGTGCAGCGCATCCGCGAGGCATTCGAGTTCGCACGTATGGCGCACGCGCCGCAGAAACGTAAGACTGGCGAACCGTACATACTCCATCCTATTGCCGTGGCAACCATCGCGGCCGAGGAACTGATGCTGGAGACAAACCCCGTGATTGCCGCATTCCTTCATGATGTGGTCGAGGATACAAAGTACACCATCGACGATATACGCGAACGATTCGGTGACGATGTAGCGTATCTGGTCCAGGTAGTCACAAAGCAGAAAAAAGATAAATATATAGAGTCGAAGCAGGTTGACAACTTCAAGCAGATGCTCGACTCGGTTCAATCGGACATACGCGCTCTTCTGGTCAAATTGGCCGACCGTCTGCACAACATGCGCACGCTTTCATCCATGCCCGATGACAAGCAGATGAAGATTGCCGGCGAGACCGACTATTTCTATGCGCCTCTCGCCAACCGCCTCGGTCTGTATAATGTAAAGACCGAACTTGAAAACCTGAGTTTCAAGTTCCGCTGCCCGCATGAGTATGAAGACCTCGCCGCGCTGATACACCGCGACGAAGAAGCACAGCGCAAACGACTGAGCGTGTTTGCCGACGAGATACGCGCCACCCTCGAACGCGCCGGGATTCCGGTCGAAGTATCGATAGAATACCGTCACCCGTACAGCATATGGCGCAAGATGCACAAGTATGGTGATGACTTCAACCACTTGAAATACCGTCATTTCACCGAGATTGTGTACCGCACTCCGGAGGGGATGTCTGAAAAAGACATGGCCCTCCATATCTACTCAGTGCTGACAAGCCGCTTCAAGGAGAAACCGGGTGGCATTTCCAACTACATAGACTCGCCGAAAGAGAACGGCTACCAGAGTTTCCACGTGAAGTTGCTCGCCGACTTCGGACGCTGGCAGGAGGTACACATCAGCAGTGTCAGGATGGTGCGCGACTCACAGTTGGGATGCGTGGCTGACCGCTCGGAAGACAGCATAAAACGATGGATAGAGAAATTCCGGAACATTCTGCGCGACATAGCGCGCAACACTCAGAACGGCACCGGTTTCATCGACAGCGTGGTGACTTCGTTCTACAACGATGACATCATGACCTTCACCCCGAAGGGAAAAGAAGTAATCCTTCCTCAGAAGGCTACCGTTCTCGACTTCGCATATGAGGTTGACCTGAAGCTCGGCGAGAAGGCCAAATATGCACGCGTCAACGGCTTTCTGTCATCGGTCAAAGCACCTCTGCGACGTGGCGACGTGGTCGAGATATTCACAGACCCGGAGAGCCATCCCCACCCCGACTGGATGAAGGCCGCAGTGACATACAAGGCTCGCAAAGCCATTGCAGATTACATCGCATCGCGTCCGCGACCGGAGTTCAACCGGTGCCCGCACTGCATGCCGATGCCGGGCGAAGAGGTAATCGGGTTCCGCGAGTCAGACGGTTCCATCACAATCCACAAGCGCGACTGTCCGCTCGCTGTGAGACTCGCCTCTCAGTTCGGCGACAGCATAGTGTCGGTCGATTACAAACCCGACGACACGCTGTATCCGGTTACAATCATCATCAAGGCTGTTGACAGGTATCACCTCTTCGTTGACCTTGTGGACTGCATCTCCAACAAGCTGCATCTCGCCATGGACAGCATCAACACCGAGACGGTTGACTCGATAGTGACACTGAAAATATCTTTTGCCGTTCATTCCTTCAGCGAAGTCCAGACCATCATCGACCATATCTCGGCAATCGAGGGCGTGGATGAGGTGAAAAGGGTTTGTTAGGTTTTAGGCGTAAGATTTTAGGCGTTAGGCTTTGGGTGTTGGTATAAAAAAGGCCGGGTGATGCGCTTGCGTATCACCCGGTGCTTTTGATAAGAAAAGATTTTACTTCTCCCGTCTCTCGATTGCCTTGTGTACCTTATGTACTTCCTTTGTAAGACAGAATGCGGCAGCTACGATAGCTGCGTCGAGTGCGAGCTTGGCAATCTTGAAGCCAAGATGAAGGCCGAGATGTCGGCAGTTTTCTTCGTGATTCATAGTTTTTTATAATTAAGATTTACAGTATTCACGCAGCTCCCGCAGGAGCTACATAATATAAACGCACTCGAGCCGCCGTAGGTTTTCTGTCGGCAATTATTTATCGTGATATTTGCGCGAACGCCCCGAATTTTGTAATTTTGTGCCCATGAAAATTGGATTTGACAACGATAAGTATCTACGGATACAATCAGAACACATTAAGGAGCGCATAGCGCATTTCGGTAATAAACTGTATCTTGAGCTTGGAGGCAAGCTCTTCGATGACCACCACGCGAGCAGGGTTCTGCCCGGCTTCGAGCCCGACAGCAAGCTGCGTATGCTCAGTCAGCTCAGCGACCGCGCGGAAATCGTAATCGTCATCAGCGCGAAGGACATCGAGAAGAACAAGGTTCGCAATGACCTCGGCATAACCTACGACATGGATGTGCTCCGTCTGCGCGAGGAATTCCAGAACCGGGGCTTCCTTGTGGGTTCGGTTGTCATTACCCACTACAACGGCCAGAGCAGCGCCGACGCGTTCCGCGAGAAGCTGGAGCGCATGGGCATCACCGCCTATTACCACTACACCATTGAGGGCTACCCCACCAACGTCGCGCTCATTGACTCGGAAGATGGTTTCGGCAAGAACGACTATGTAGAGACGAGCCGTCCTCTCGTGATTGTCACAGCACCCGGTCCGGGCAGCGGCAAGATGGCCGTATGTCTCAGCCAGCTCTACAACGAGCACAAGCGCGGCATCGAGGCGGGTTACGCCAAGTTCGAGACATTCCCGGTGTGGAGTCTTCCGCTAAAGCATCCTGTCAACATCGCATATGAGGCTGCCACCGCCGACCTCAATGATGTCAACATGATCGACCCCTTCCACTTGGAGGCGTATGGCAAGACTGCCATCAACTACAACCGCGACATCGAGATTTTCCCGGTGCTCAACGCCCTGTTCGAGGGTATATACGGCAAGAATCCCTACAAATCACCGACCGACATGGGCGTGAACATGGTTGGCTTCTGCATCAGCGATGACGAGGCGTGCTGCGATGCATCGAAAGATGAGATAATTCGCCGCTACTTCACGGCTCTCAACCGTCTTGCTCAGGGTGAGACCGACGACAGCGAGGTGAACAAGATACGCCTTCTCTTCAATCAGGCAAAGATTGACGTTAACTACCGCAAGACGGTGACTGCCGCACGCGCGCGCGCCTTGGAGACCGGTGTACCCTGCTCCGCAATCGAGCTTGCCGACGGAACAATCATCACCGCGAAGTCTACACAGCTGCTCGGTCCGAGTGCCGCTCTGTTGCTGAACGCGACCAAGCATCTTGCGGGAATCGACCATGGCATCAAGCTGATTCCCCAGCAGCTCATCGAGCCGATACAGCACATGAAGCTCAACTGTCTGCGCGGCAAGAACCCGCGTCTACACACCGACGAGGTGCTTGTGGCACTCGCCGTGCTCAGCCAGTACAACGACCTCTGCAAGACCGCCCTCGAAAAACTTCCCGAACTGCAAGGCTGTCAGGTACACAGCACCGTGATGCTCGGCGAAGTTGACCACAAGATATTCAAGAAACTCGGCGTAGGCCTGACCTGCGACCCGGCCCGGAAATAACGGGGTATTTGGAATTACACCGCCACCTGTAGGGACATCGCTTTGCGATGTTAAATATGGTGCGGGGTCAACCCTAAGTGAGTCAACCAGATTCTACATGCCGAAGGCATGTCCCTACGGCCAACACACAAATAAAGGTCCGCGACGGTTGCCGTCGCGGACCTTTTGTTATATCAGAGGGGAAATCAGTTGGCTTCTTCAACGCCGGTCATTACGACCTTGATGTTGTTCTTGCCGTCGTAGAGAGTCGAGATGAACTTGTTGAAGTCAGCGAGAGTCAGGTTCTCGATGGCAGCACGGTGGTTGGTGATGTCGTCGATACCACGCTCATAAGCGATAAGATTGCTGCCCCAATAATTGTTGGTGCGCTCTGCAATCTCGTACTGCTTGAGAGCCGCCTCACGAACTTTATTGAAGTCTGCCTCGGCGGCACCGTTCTTGAGGATCTTGGCAAACTCCTCGTTGGCACGGCTGATCATCTTGTCGCGCACGTCAGAGTTTGTCTGTATGACCGATATAATCTGCCAGGTGTTGGTGTAGGGATTGAAGGTACCGTAAGCATAGGGGCTGTAAGTACCACCCTCCTCCTCGCGGAGAGTCTCGGTGTAACGGTTAGAGAGGATGTCGCCGAGAAGGTCTACCATTACAGACTTCTCGATGCTGTACTTCTCATTTCTGCCGTTGGCCGACATAGCGATGATGGTATAGGGAGACTTCATCGGGAGGTCGAACGAATTGTCAACCACACCTTCCACAATACCGATAGATGAAAGCTGCGCGGGAGCAGCGCTCTTCTTACCGGTCGAGGGAAGAGTTGCGATGTACTGTTCGAGCAGAGGCTTGAGTGTATCAATATCAACGTTACCGGCAAAGATAAATGTGTAGTCGGCCGCGTTGGAAAGAGCATTCTTCACGAGAGCGAGCTCAGCAGCATAGTCACCTGATTTGATGAGGGCCGAAGTGGGAACCTGGAACATCGGGTTGTTGCCATAGGTGGTCTCGGTGTTTTTCTGACGGAAGATAAACATCGGGTCCTTCTCCATGTTGGCAATCATCGAAGCAGCCTGGTCCATCTGGGCGGCATATGCAGCCTCGTCGGGATTAAGCTCAGTGAATGAAGCGTAGATAAGCTCCATGAGAGTGGGCAGATCCTTCACGGTAGTGCTGCCGTCGAGTGAGCTGACAGTGTTACCGATGTCGAAGCCGAGAGAAACATTCTTGCCTGCGAGGTACTTGCCGAGCTTAACCTGGTCGAAGTTACCCATCTTGCTCACGTCGTATGCGTCAGAAGCGAGAAGAACGTTAACGGCATCCTTGGCGGCGTATGAACGCTTGCCACCTTCTGCGAATGCAGTGAAGAGAATCTCATCCTGCTTGAAGTCGGTAGGCTTGACGATAACCTTAGCACCGTTGGAGAGCATGAATACAGTAGTGCCGAACTTGCCGGCCTCGGTAGAGGTAATCTTGCCGGGAGCGGGAAGTTTCTCGATGAGCGGGTCAGTGATAACCTCGTCTACATATGCCTCATACTCGGCATTGAGGATGTTGTTCATGCTGGCGAGCATGTCATCGCGGGTAATGACAGTGAGACCGTCGCGGTCAGGCTCTGCAATGACGATAACCTGGTTTTCGGCGGTGAGGATGTTCTTTGCCTCCTCATTGAACGCTGAAACGGGGAGCATGGGGAGAATCTGCTTCATGAGATTGTACTCGGTCTCGATGCCGGGAGCAGCCTCATTGTCGATGAAGTAGCGGCAAAGCTCACGTGCGAGAGTCTCGGTCTTGGTGTTGTTGCGCTCATTGTAGAGTTTCTCGTAGTTTGCAAGAAGTTCGTCGCGTGCGCGGACAAGCTCAGACTCCATGAAACCGGTCTTGCAAGCGCGAGCCACGATAGCGAGAGCCTCCTCATAAGCCGCCTTGTTGTCATCCTTAGCGATAATCTGGATGTTGAACGCAGCCTTGGTCTTCGAGAAGTAGTAGTCACCGAAATAAACACCGGCCTGGATATACTTGCACTGGGGATCCTTGGCATAATCGGCGAGACGGTTGTTGATCATCATCGAAATAAGCTGCTCGACAACGTTCTCCTGCATGTAACCCTCGACTGTGCTTCTGAATTCAAACGGAATCTTCTCCGACTTGAAGCTGACAAGCATCATGCAGTAGGGGAACTCCTTGTCTGCGAAGCGATAGAAGATAGGCTCCTTGTTGTCAGAGACAGTGGGATAAGTACGTTCGGCAGCATTCTCGGGCATGGGGATAGTAGAGAATAGGTCAATAACCTTCTTCTCCATCTCGTTGACATCGATGTCACCGACGATGATCACACCCTGCTGGTCCGGACGATACCACTTGTGATAATAGTCGCGGAGAACCTGCGGGGGGAAGTTACGCACAATCTCCATCTTGCCGATGGGCGACTGCTGGTACTGGTACTCCTCATAGATATGGGGGGCGATAGCCTCTCTCCAACGCTGCATGGCATCGTTGCGCGAGCGCCATTCCTCTTCAATCACACCGCGCTCAGCCTCAATCTCGGCATCTTCGAGAAGAAGGCTGCCGCTCCAGTCATGTATAACGAGCAGGACACTGTCCACAAGAGCCTTGTCGGTCGAGGGCACATTGTCGATGTTGTAGACAGTTTCGTCAAAAGCGGTATAGGCGTTGATGTCAGCGCCGAAACGGATACCCTTCGACTGGAGATAGTTGAGCATGGTCTTGCCGGGGAAGTTCTTCGTTCCGTTGAAGGCCATGTGCTCCAGGAAGTGAGCGAGACCGAGCTGCTCGGGCGTTTCCAGAGTGGAACCTACTTTCTGCGCGATGTAGAAATTCACGCGTTCCTTGGGCTCCTCATTATGGAGGATGTAGTAATTAAGCCCGTTTGGCAGAGTGCCATGCTTCACCGCCGGGTTGAGCGGCAGCGGAGTCTGGGCGCCTGCGAACAGCGCCGACACTGCCAGCACTGCCATCGATAGGATTTTTTTAATCATAAAACTTTGATTAGGGTTATAATCTTGTTGTTATTCTTGTCGTTTTGTTCAGCTATATTGGTTTTGAGGTTGATACTTAGTGGAACAGCAGATGCCGGGGGTGTTGTCCTTGCATCCCGGCGTTTCCAAAAGGGAAACGCTGCGGGAAGACCGGTTGTGACAACCCGGTGGCATCTTTTTACAAAAGTACGAATAATTTACATAACACGAAATAGAGTGAGTGGCTTTTTTCACGGGATAATTAAACTATTTAGGGCGATTTTCAGTTTTTTTAATAGAAATTACAGAATTGGACTATGGAAACATGTTCTACAACACTATTTGAAAGAGCGTCATCCGCACCCTGTACCGACGCTGACCGCGACGAGGCTTCCTCGCTGCGGTTCCGCGCCGTCACAAACGATGACGTTGATTTGCTCGAATATTATTTTCAGAAATATCCGTCGCGTTCTTGCGACTTCACGGTAGGCGGCGTGCTGATGTGGGCCGACTACTACGAATATGAGATTGCCGAACTCGAAGGGACACTCCTTATAAAAGGTATATGGCCCGAGACCGGCGAGACTGTTTTCTACGCACCCTGCGGCCCGATGTCGCGTGAGAGGTTCGGCGCGCTTGTAAGCGATTATTGCCGCCGTCACGGTCTGAAGGGGATGATTCTCTCGCCCGAGGAGCGGCTACCGATAGATTCGGGCGACGGGCGACCCACCGGAGAGGGTCTTGTGGATGAGAGCCTGGAGTATCTGTATGACATTGAGCGGTTCACCGGTTTCTCCGGCCGCAAGATGGAGAAGAAGCGCAATCATCTGAACTTCTTCGTCAACAACTACCCTTTCACCACCGAGGTCATAACCGAGGATATGGCGGCAGAGCTGATCTCGTTCACACTGGCGTTCAGCAACGCGCATGGTGACGATCCGTTGGCCACATATGAATCGGCACAGGTCATAAATGTTCTGCGCAACTTCTCGGAATATCCCTTCTTCGGGATTGCTATCCGTCACAATGGTGAGATAGTAGGGTATTCATTTGGCGAGTGTGTGGGCGACACCTTCATCATCCACGCCGAGAAAGGGAACATAGAGTACCGTGGGGTTTATCAGGCGGTGGCATCGCGGTTGGCGCGGGCAGTGACTGAGGTGTACCCCGACGTGCGCTACCTCAACCGCGAGGACGACATGGGCTACGAGCACCTCCGCCAGAGCAAGCTGAGCTACCACCCCACCCTCTACGTCGCCAAACGCACCGCACCGGTGTAACAGCTACGGTTTATGCGCTCAAACCCCGTCTGTATGTGAGGTTTTAGATTTTAGGTTTTAGGTTTTAGGCGTAAGATTTTAGGCATGGGGCGGTATTCTTTATTTTTTGATTGAAGGGCATCGCGGATTCGGCGTATTTTGCTTTGCAAAATATATCCTCGGAACGCGGGTGCGGCGGATTGGCGCGGATCTTTAATCTGAGAGACAACGTTTTGAATCGCTGAGGGCTGCGACGTTGAAACGCCGCCAGCCTTGACGCGGGTCGGCCATGATCGGCGCGGATGCACCCACGCGGCAGATCCGCTGCCATCGGCTCCGATCCGTGATGGCGATGTTTGCAAGGCAAACGTACGCCACCGCGTCCCTCTGACAAAGTCAACGAAAGAAATCCGCGCTAAAATCCACCCCATCCGCGCCCCAAGGCATAACGCGAAGCGTTATAGCCGAATCCGCGATGCCTTCAATCAATAAAAAACCGGTTTGTCGGTATCGACGCTGTAGGGACATCGCTTTGCGATGTTTGGGTTGCACACGTTTAATTTACTGAAAACATGATTGTTCCCATTCTACATGCCAAAGGCATGTCCCTACAAGGTCGATACCGACAAACCGGGATTATAATTGTGGAGGCTGTATTTGGGCATTATGCTTATGCGATTCAGAGGTGGGGAGATAGCATAGGCTTCCGGCTTGTTTGGTGATTACAAGCGGGAAGCCTATGCTGGATGGGACAGGTTGGGATGCCTGTACGGGGTTCAGGCGGTTATGCCTGAGGTGCTGTTAGAGGCCGGTAGCGTGCGTTACGTTGAGTTTGCGGGTGGTGCCGTCGGAGTAGCGGACCACTACTATGCCTCGGTAGTTTGCATCAACAGGACGGCCATCGAGGCTGTAACGTCCTGTCTCGGTCACGCTGTCATCAAGTACGGAATCAACTCCGGTCTCGACGCGTGCGAACTCTTTCCAGCAGTCGGCTACTTTGTAGAGGGCCTCACTCTCTCCGGGGACTGTCAGGGTTGCGTTGGCATAAACCACACTGTCGAACGAATTGCTGTAAGCAGTCGGGGGTACTTCCGCCTTGACCTCAACAGATATCAGCTGTGAGCAACCGGCAAACGCGGCGTTACCGACATATTCCACAGTCGCCGGAATAGTAACCTCCTCAAGAGCGGAATAAGAAGAGAAAGCATTGTCTGCTATACCTTTGACGGTATAACGAAGTCCAATTCTGCTTACAGTCTCAGGAATCATAACGTTTGTGGCCTGGACACCTGCCACGCGCATTCTTACAGATTCCGGAGCCTCTTCCTGTGCAACCACCTCACACATGCGGTGGCTGCCATCAAGCACTCGGTAACATAGACCCTCATATTCGAAATAAGCACTGTCAGTGACATCATCATTGATAAAGAAGAAATTCTTCCAATGGCTAGCGGCTTTATACGCATAGAGAGCGTCAGCCGGCACATGCAAAGTGCATTCCCACTTATTGATGTCATCAAGAGCCTCGTTGCCGCAAGTCGGCGGGACAGGATTATGGCTGACCATGCTCACCATGGCAGTACAATCGGAGAAAGCCTCCTCGCCGATAGACTCCACTGCACGGCCAAACTCAAACGACTCAATCTTGGAACACCCCGAGAAAGCATACTTGCCGAACGACTTCACACCATCACCGATACGAACCTCCTGAAGATTAGTACAGCCATAAAACTCATTATCATAAATCCGTGTCTCCACATCAGAAATCTCCACACTTCTCAGGCTCGTATTACGGTAGAAAGGAGAATAGCCATAATTGCTTGAAGTCTGATAACTCAGCTTCCTGCCGATATACACCTCGTCGAGAGGACAGTCAGCGAATAATGGATTACTGCCGTTGCTACCAAGAGAAAGAGCTTCATCAGCATCTTCGATTGTCACATCAGCGATCTTGGAGCAACCGGAGAAAGCATAATCGCTGATGGAGGTAACAGTTGGCGCGATAGTCAGAGAGTTTGCAGCTTTACAGTTCTCGAAAGCATATTTGCCGACACGTCCGACATTGCGGACACATATTTCTTCAAGACTTCTGCATTCTGAAAAAGCGTAGTCGGCAATATAGCCGGAGTTAAGGATAATCGCACTTGCCAGTTTATTACAATTCAAGAAAGCACTACTGCCGACAGACGTAACCGTCGAAGGAATTTCTACAGCAGCAATATTGCTACAACGTTCGAAAGCGTTATACCCGATTTCTCCATTTGTCTGTATCGAAATATTTTCTATAAACATGTTTCCATAGAAAGCATATGGCCGAATATGATTTACCGTCATTTCGACACCTCTGTATGATACGGTGCTGTTCAAATTCAAATCTTTTACCGATTCTGAATATTTTGCGTCGATTACATCACATGTACGCTCAGACGGGTTAACAGGTACATAAATAACGCCATCTACTTCAAACAATGAACTTAGGTGATCGTAGACATACCTCGTGTATAAATCGTAATTCCGATTGGCAACATAGTTTACTTTGCCGGCCCAATCTTCGTAGTTTTCAGGTGGGGTATTTGCCAGCCAAATTACCTTTTCCGGTTTATGGTCCGAAAAGTTCCAACTCCATTTACCCAGATAAGTTAGTCCGGAGCCAAGTATAAGCGTGTGTAAATTATTACATCCGATGAAAGCATAGTCGCCGATTGTGGTCACCGAGTTCGGGATGGTCACTGAGGTCAGGCCGCTACAAACGGAGAAAGCAGAGCCACCGATTGAGGTCACCGAGGTCGGGAGGGTCACTGAGGTCAGGCCGCTACAACCGGAGAAAGCGGAGCCACCGATTGAGGTCACCGAGGTCGGGAGCGAACAATCACCCTCAAAATTTAGCGGCACAAAATATAATCCTTTCTTGTTTTCACCCCAGATAAAACCACTTTCATCAATGAAAGAGCCTTTTGAAGGATATGCAATTCTGACACCATTACTAAATGGATCGGATACCGATGATGGGTAAGCAGATTTTCTCAGTCCGTTGCAATTGTAGAAAGCATACTCGCCGACTGAAGTCACGGAATTCGGGATAATCACCGAGGTCAGGCCGTCGCAACCGGAGAAAGCGGAGCCACCGATTGAGGTCACGGAGTTCGGAATTTTAAATTCCCCTTGCTTGCCTGAAGGGTATGATATAAGTTTAGTATAACCCGTACTATAAAGCACGCCATCAATAGTAGTATAGTTTTTATTACCATTTCCTACAGAAAACTCCGTGAGGGATTTACAGTTACCAAAAGCACCATCGCCGATTAAGGTCACGGAATTTCCTATAATCACCGAGGTCAGGCCGCTGCAACTATGGAAAGCATCGTTCCCGATTGAAGTTACGGAGTCAGGGATGTCAATCGAGGTCAAGCCGCTGCATACAGAGAAAGTAGAGTTCCCGATTGAAGTCACGGCGTTACCGATGTCAATCGAAGTCAGACTGCTGCATCCAAAGAAAGCATAGTCACCGATAGAGGTAATTGAGTTTTCGTTGTCAATCGAGGTCAGGTCGCTACAGTTATAGAAAGCATACTCGCCGATTGAGGTAACGGAGTTTCCGATGTCAATCGAAGTCAGTTTGTCACAATTATAGAAAGCATAAGAGTCTATTGAAATCACGGTGTTCGGGATAGTAACCGAAGTTATGCTTCTGCAGTAGTAGAAAGCGTGATCTCCAATTGTTTTTACGCTATTTCCTATGTCAATTGAAACCAGCCTTCTACATTCCGAGAAAGCATAGCTGCCAATTGATGTCACAGAGTTCGGTATTGTGACCCTGGTTAGGTCACCACATATAAAAAAAGCTTTGTTTCCAATTGAAGTTACTGAGTAGTTTTTTCCTGAATATGCTATTTTTTCTGGAATAACAACCATTCCGGAATAAGCCTCAGAATGCGAACTGCTACCTTGGTACGTAACAGCAACCGTAGTATCCGATGTTTTGTTGTAGTAGATGCCATCGACTTCGAAGTCGTGGGCGTTGGCTTGGATGAATGCCAATAGCATGGCCATAAGCATTGCGAGGCGTTGTAGTTTTTGTTTCATGTGGATGTTGTTTTGTTGTTGGTTGTCGTGATATAAATTGTCCCGGACCCTTCTCTGAGACGGGTTGATACACAAAAAAAGCGCGAGGGTCTGTATCTTTGCCCGTTCCACACTGCGAGGCTCTGGTATGCCCACCTTCGTAGAACGGACAACGCAGAAGCCTCACGCAGATATGGTATATGTGACCCGACAATCCAATACTACGTATTGAACTGATGAGTGTATATACATCCACAAGGCATCTACCGCTGTCTCATTCCTGACGAAGGTTGAAATTTACCAGATTTCGCAGTGTCAAGAAAGAGCGTCGATAAACGCTTTCAAAAAATAATGAGTTGCGCTGACTCTTCAGTGCAACTGCTTCCCGCCCGCTGTCCCCGGACCGATTCGGGCTTGGCGATGTACGCCCCGCGTCCGGAATCGGTGGCTTCTGCTTACGTTCCGCACCGCAAATTTATAAAACCTTTTCCGGTTATCCAAATTTTATTCTGTAAATCGTTAGAGTTGTAGATTTTAGGTTTTAGGTTTTAGGCATTAGGCGTTAGGCGTTAGGCATTAGGCTTTAGGTTTTAGATTTTAGATTTTAGATTTTAGGTGGGGGGGGTGGATTTTAGGTTGGGGTTGGGGTGTGGGCATGAGTCTGTTTTTTGATTTTTCATTGAATGTTTGATAGAATATTTGATTGAAGGGCATCGCGGATCCGGCTTAAACCGCTTCGCGTTTGCCTGGGGACGCGGATGGGGCGGATTTTGACGCGGATTTCATGTACCGACTTTGTCATGGACGCGGTGGCGTACGTTGGCGTTGCAAACATCGCCGTCACGGATTTGAGCCGATGGCAGCGGATTTGTCGCGTGGGTGCATCCGCGCCAATCATGGCCGATCCGTGTCAAGGCTGTGGCGTTGAAACGCCGCAGCCTTCCGCGTTAAAAAACGCAGTCCTTCAGATTTATAAATCCGCGCACAATCCGCTACACCCGCGTCCCGAGGCCGTATTTTGGCAAAGCAAAATACACAGGATCCGCGATGCCCTTCAATCAAAAAATAATCCCGGTTTATCGGTCTGAATCCACGTTCACCTGCAGGGACATACCTTTGGCATGTAGCATGAGAACAAACATGTTTTCAGTAAATTAGGCCTACACAACCCAAACATCGCGAAGCGATGTCCCTACAGGGTCAATACCAATAAACCGTGACACGGCTTGCGCGAATGATATCTTTTTCGGATCATTAACATCTTGGTTCTTGTTTTATTTGTTAAAATATTGTATTTTTGTAATTCAGCAGGTGTGGGAAACATATAAATACATTGCTTCACACTTGCTGAGCAAAACTTTAGATTACATTATTGTATATCTATACGTAAATTGTATTGTCTCACTTACTTAAATACTTCAAGATATGGCTATGACTATAAACTCTTCTCCTGTGCTTGTCGGAGAGTCGGCTCGCGCTTTTATAGAAGAAGCTGAGCGCAACGGAAAACTGCCTACGCCCAAACTATCAGCTGAGCGAGAAGCCCAAATAGCTGAATTTCTTCGAAAGTCCCGCGACTTTATATTTCCGCCTAAAGACAAAAAATAATGACTTTGGAATCACCGTTTATCCTCGAACGTGACGCAATTATGCGGCCTTATACAAAAGAAGTTGCTTCTTATTGTGAACCATTTCGTTGTGACGACACTGACCTCGATGATTTTTTGCGACCGATGCTTTCTATTATGATGAAGAATTACTTGGCAGAACTTATGCTTGGATTAATATTGAGGAACCATCATTAATAATGGGATTAGTGACTCTTGCAAACGATAGTATAAAAGCAAAAGATATCATTTCATCCGCTCGTAACAGAGTTCAAAGAAGCATCACCAATGCAAAACGAGGAATGAACTACCCGGCAGTTCTGATTGGACGTTTGGGAGTATCATCTGACTTCCGTGGCAAAGGATTAAATATTGGCAGCCAAATCTTGAGTTTTATTAAGGACTGGTTTCGTGCAGATAATAAAACCGGATGTCGCTTTATTGTTGTTGATGCTTACAACAACGACCGCACTATCCACTTTTATGAAAGGAATGGATTCAAAACATTATATAAGACAGAACAAGAAGAAAGAAATTTTCTGAAACTAAAAGAGGAAGAACCATTGGAAACGCGATTTATGTTCTTTGATCTTAAGAAATAAAACCTTTACCGGCTATCCAATTTTTTATGCGAATCGTGTAATGTACTATAATCTTTATAGTTATCACGACAATTTTAGGCTTTCGATGTTAGGCATGAGTCTGTTTTTTTTAATTTTTGATTGAATATTCAATCAAAAAAATAATCGCGGTTTATCAGACAGATTTTTCTGCGCTTTTCCTGCCTGTTCTCCGTTGAAATCTGATGCCTCAGGCAGCAGATTGAAAGGAAATTCCTGCGTAGCTTTATTTCACCTGTTTTCCTCATCCCAACACTTTACATGGAATTTAACGGAATCCATAACCACGCAGAAATTTCCATTCGCAACCGAGCAGATGCCCGGTTACTCATCGCAAAAATGGCAGGAAAAGCGCAGAAGCTCTTCAAACGATTCTAAAATCTAAAGCCTAAAACCTAATGCCTAAAATCTAATGCCTAACTTTCTTATTGCTGTATTCTTAGGGTTTTGTAGATGTCAGGTTGGGTTTTGATGATATATGTGCCGACGGGGAGGTGCATAGAATCCAGTACTCCTTGATATATCATGATGCCGTTGAGGTCATATACTTGCACCTCTTGAAGTAGGTCGGAGGGGTCGGGGGCGATCTCTGCTATTGAGGCGCTCATGTCGGCTCCAATGATTGTGCAGTTTTTCCACCCTTCGCTCCTTTTGAATAGTGAGACACTCTCCTGTGGCACGTAGATAGTGGTGGACTTGCCATTGTCAAAAATGCGGGAATCAACGAGTCCTTCTACCGGTGTGGCGGTAAAGCAGATGAGTGTGCGGAGGTTTGCCCCGTAAAATGCGTCATCACCGATAGTGCTGAGGTTGGACGGCAGCGTGAATGTGGCGAGTCGTGAGCAACCTGCAAATGCGTCCTTCCCGATAGAGAATCCGTTGGCAGAGGCAGCCGGTGCGGTCTTGGCTATGTCGGAGGTTGATATGCCGTCAATCTCCAACTTGCGGAGCGAGCTGCATTCCCTGAACATGTTGTCGGTAATTGTCAGGACATTCTTTCCGATTGTCACGCTTTCAAGACCTTCACAGCGGTAAAATATCCCTGTGCCACCCGCATTTGGTACGTTATATGCAAGTTTTATCAAGGAGTTACATCTTGAAAACGCGTAGTCGCCTATATGTTCCACATTTGCCCCGATGGTGAGTGTCTCGAAGCCGGCATCTGAAAAGGCAGATGTTCCTATGTGGCGCACATTGTCGGGTATTTTTATATCAATTACTCCTCCCAACAGACCCTTGAATGCTTCCTCTCCAATCCATATCATCGACTCCGGAAGCGTGATTGTTGTTATTCCGTCGGGATGGTCATAGAAATATGTGTCCTTTACCGATGTCTCGAACCGCGCAGCAACGGCAGTTGTACCTTCTCTGAATGCAATGGAAGTTGCCCTCGGGCCTGTATAATCCCTATAGGTGTCTGACTTGTAGTAGAGAGCCACATTGCCGGCGTAGACAATCTCATCTATGTTGATACGGTTAAGCTCGTTTTCGAACCATGGAGTCTTGTGGAATGTGAAGCAGTCGATGTCGATGCAATTAACCGGGAGCTTCAGGTCGTAGATTGCTGTTTCCGCAAAAGCCCATTGTCCTATTGTTCTGCATCCGTCAGGGATAATGAGAGTGCCGCCGATTCCACTCTGATAGAACGCCTCTCTATCTATCTCGACAAGCCCATTGCCAAATTGTACGCCGTTCAAGTCTGCGCATCCGGTGAAGGTCTCTCGTGCAACCTTTGTCAGCGCAGATAAGTCGATGTCTCCTCGCAGACTCGATTTCTGAAACGCCGCCTCTCCGATTGTCTCAACTTTGGATAGGTCGAACGCGAGTATGCCTGAATTGGCAAACGCGTGCTCACCGATGGTTACGCATTCGTCGGAGTGTGCTATTGATCGCAGGTTGCTGCATGAACTGAAAGCCTGCTCCCCTATGGTGGTGTAATTTTCGGGTACTCCGATTTCGATAAGCCCTGTGCATCCTGCCGCTACGAATGGCGCTATCTCCGTTATCTCCGAGGGCAATATGAGCCGCTTGAGTCCGGTCATCGAATTGAACGCTCCGGCGAGCTGGTTTCCGTAATATGTCACCGTGACTTTACCACCTCCCAACCCCGTGGGTGTGCTCTTCTCTTCTATCTTCTCTTCGTCGCTGAGCACGAACACATAGGATGTTGAACCCATGCCTACGTCGTGATTGCCGCCAAACATTGTGGCGTAACTCTTCTCGTCTGCCACCACTGAGGCATTGGTCAAATCAATCTCCTGCAGATTGGAGAATCGGCCGCTCGCTTCGCGCATGTATGCGATATCTTCAGAGTTAATGGGACCGGCGAGAGTGAGGCTCCTGATTTTTGTGCTTTCAAGATCCAGCACCTTGTCGCGCAGTGTGCCGGGTTTGGTGAGCAATATAGTTTCGCATGTGCCGGCTCCTATCAGCGAGAACTCTACATTGAGCGTGAAGATGCATTCTCCGGCACCCCAGGGGTAATCTGCCGGGCATGTGGCCTTGATTTCAGTTTTTCCGGCCGTGAGCGGCAATATATTGCCTTTTGAGTCAATCTCGGCTATTTCCGGTTTTGTACTGCTATATGTCACGCCAGAGGTCACGCCCGACAGCGTAGGGTTGTCGAAACTCTCTCCGAGGTTGACAGTCAGCTCCGATACTGACCACTTTAGGTCGCGACTTGCACCGATGGGGTCATATGTCACTTTGATTGACTTGATACAGAAAGGCTTGTTGCTGATATCTTGAAAATTGATTTTAACCTCCCCGAGTGCCTTGGCGACATCGTCAGCGAGAAAGATAAAGGTCTTTTCGGGATTCGAGTCCAAACCATATTCCTGAGATGGGGTTAAATAGCTACTGCCCACACTGATTTCATTCACCTTCATGCGCGAGTATTCGGAATAGACTTGCAGCTCCACTTTGGTGACATGGTTGAAGCCCTCATTCGAAACTATCCATGGAGAATATCCTGTCTTTTGGTAATCCACGGCTACACCCTTGTCGGTGACATCTCCCCATGACACTTGGCTTTCGGCATCATCCTTGATGAGTTTCCAGCCGGTCTCGATGTCTTTACCGGTATACGTCCCGGTTGTCTCAGAAGCGGATGCCTCGGCAATGCCATAAGCCAAACAAATGAGAAGAAGGAATAGTGTTGATAATTGTTTGTTCATAAAAAAGTTTTTTGTATTACAAGGCACAAATATACTCACAATCAAAACGACAGCAGTCACGGTTTTCCGTGACCGTAAAGAAATCTACAAAAATGCCTGCACAGAGCACTAAGAATAATTATTGAATCTACTCAAAAAACCGTGCTAATATCCGACTTTTCAGAATAGACTCTTCAGATAGTCATTTTAGTTATGCTGAGATATAAATTACCCGGTCTTCAACGTTAATGTAATTGGGAGACGATGTATAATCCCAAATATTTTAAGTAAATACATTATGGACAAACAAGAGATACGGAATCGCGTGGAATACATTGTGGTTTGCGTCAGTGAGTTTGCAAAACGATTCAAATTGACAAACCAGCAAGCATATGCATATCTACGCAGGTTTACAGGGATAGACTTCTTAAATGAATTCTATGACGTGGAACATACTCAATCAATTGAAAGCGCAGTAGATGACCTACAAATCTACTGCTATAATAGAGGAGGAAGAATCTCATGACACTACTTCATCATGGTTCATATACCCGCATTGAACGTATAGATTTGTCTCTCAGTAAATCGGGGAAAGATTTTGGTAAAGGTTTTTACCTCAATCCTGATTACGAACAGGCTATGCTATGGGCAAAGTCCCGAGTTAAAACATATGAAACTGGTGAAGCAACCGTAACATCGTATGAATTTAATCTTGAACAAGCCATAAGTGATGGTGTCAAGGTCAAGATTTTCGATGACTACACGGAAGAATGGGCTGATTTTGTTGTTGCAAATAGACGTAACAGCTCTGATAATCCGACCCATTCTTACGATATTGTAATTGGCCCAATAGCTGATGACAATGTTGGACGACAAATTCAACTATACATGCAGGGATATTGGACAATTGAACAACTTGTCGAAAAAATAAGATATAATGGAAATAAGTCCATTCAATATTATTTTGCGACTGAAAAAGGATTAGAATATCTAAAAAAGGTAAATGAGTGTGAATAAAGATATCCGGTTAGAGGTGGAATTTCTTGCCACCGACCTTACACAGATGCTGATGGAGCGGTATGGATGGGATATTCTCAAGGCTCTTGATGTGCTTTATGGTTCCCAGACTTTTGCTAAGGTGAACGACCCGGAATGCGGGTTGTATTACCAAGGGGCGGTTTATGTTTTTGATTATCTGAAAAACGAAATCGAGACAGGGAAAATCGCATAATAATCGGGGGAAAGGAGCGGTGGTTGGGATTTTTTGATTATATTTGCAGTTGGAAAACAAATATGGAGTTGAGATGAGCGACGTTTTGGTCATAATACCAACTTATAACGAGATTGAGAACATCGGTAATATTATCGATGCGGTTATCGCTTTGCCCGATGGATTCGACGTTCTTGTGATTGACGACGCTTCACCCGACGGCACGCAGGATGCCGTGCGCCGGAAGATCGAACAGTATCCGGCCCGCGTGCATATGGAGACCCGCACCGGTAAGCTTGGCCTTGGGACAGCATATATCCATGGCTTCAAGTGGGCCCTCGACAAGGGGTATGACTTCGTGATCGAGATGGATGCCGATTTCTCCCACAATCCCAACGACCTGCCGCGACTGTATCATGAGTGCAAGGAGAATGGCGCGGATGTTGCCGTCGGCTCACGCTATATTTCAGGCGTGAATGTGGTGAACTGGCCGATGGGACGCGTGCTGATGTCTTATTTCGCTTCAGTGTACGTGCGCATGATTACGCGCATGGACCTCCGCGACTCGACTGCCGGTTTTGTCTGCTACCGCGCACATGTGCTTCGAGAGCTTAACCTTGACAAGATCCAGTTCAAGGGTTATGCGTTCCAGATTGAGATGAAGTTCAAGTCGCATTTCAAGAAGTTCAAGATTGTGGAGGTTCCGATTGTCTTTGTGAACAGACAGTTGGGCACGTCGAAGATGAATTCGAGCATATTCGGCGAGGCGATTTTCGGTGTCATCACACTGAAGATGAAGAGTATCTTCAAGAAGAAGTCTTTCTGTTAGGTTAGGTTTGAGGTCGTTGAACCGCCGAGATGGCGGACGCACGAGCCGCATGGGTTGTGGACGCACGAGCCGTGCGTCCGTACAGGACGGGGATTTAAGGTTAATTAGCATTCGTTAGCAGTAAATCGGTGGATATAACCGTTTTATGTGGTAAACATGGCAAAGGGCAGAATCATTGTTCCCTCTTTGACCGGAATTATTAACTGCTATGGATGAGAAAGATCTTAAAACTCCGCAGAGTGGTGATACCTGTCCGACTCCGGATAATTCCACTCAAGGACAGCTTCCAGATCAGGATGATCAGAAGCTGATTGAGAATCACGAGAAATTACTTATTGAAAATCATGAGAGACTCCTTATCGAGGATAAGGAAGCTGCCGCCGCTGCCGCAACTGTCGCAGATGTGGAACCTGAGAAACCTGTAAAGAAAAGATGGTTCGGCTGGTGGGCTTGCGCATTGGTCGCCGCTGCCGTAATCGGCATATGTCTATATTTCGGCACCAAGGACTCGCAGATCGCTACCCAGAGAATTGCTGCTTCGAAGGCTGCCGTGGCTAACGCCAATGCCTCACGCAACGGGGGCACTACCCTACTGAGCAACGGCAAAGCCCTTAGCTCTGATGCTTCCGCATCGCTTGCCGCAAACGGTAAAAACGTCTACGCTGCACGCGTAGCCAACGGAGCGGCAGGACATTATGCCTATGCAACCGAGGAGTCTATTGAGCAGAAAGCAAAGGATGAAAGTTCGGTTGACTATCTGTACTACTTCGGCAATGACCAGTCGGAAGTGGGATACAATGAACTTCTCGACGAAATCGCAGCAAAGGCCGTAGCGACGGATGCCGACATCACCATCACCGCCTATGCAAGTGAGACGGGCAGCCCGGCATACAACGATAATCTGTGCCATGAGCGTGCGGAGAATCTTGCAGACTACCTTGAGGAGCATGGCGTCAATGCTGACAACATCACAATCAAGTCGGGCGGTCAGACTGACCGGTACGGCGCATACGCCTACAACCGCCGCGCCGATATTGTGGTGGATTATGCAGGGTGAGAGGTTTTAGGTTTTAAATATAATCAGGGACATGAATTGTAAGGTTCATGTCCCTGATTATATGTGTAACTAATTTAGTGCCAAGGCAAACATGCCGAAGGCATGTCCCTACGGGGCTATTTGATGTTCGAACGGAAATAGGATTTGACGGCGTTCCAGTCGTAGTAGGGCCAGATGTCGGTTTCGACGGGGATGCGGGTCTCGCGCTCGTTGTGGAGAATCTTGACGAGGATTTTGCCCGGTTCTTTGGGATTGCGGAAGAAGATGAGCTGTATGTTGGCCGCCATCGGCGTAACCTTCCAATCACACCAGCCCTTGTAGAAGTCCTCCGGTTTCTCAATAACGGCGTCGCAGCCTTCGAGGTGCATGAGTGCGGTGAGAGGCACCACGTTGCCGTCATGGCCGAAACGGAGGGCAGCCGACGGATTCTCCATCGCTATCGCCTCATCAGCGGTATCGATTATGTTGTTGAGGAGATTCGCCGCATTCTGAAGATGCACGCCGTTGGCCGGTGCATAGTTGGCATGCTGACCATAGAAGACGGCATTGAAGCACTGCCAGAGGTCAAACAATTCATCGGCTGTGAGAAGGTCGTAAAATGAAATCTTACCCTCGGTGTTCTGCGCGTCAGAAGCAAGCCAGTAGATTCCCCACATGAAGTCATCGGGATTCACATAGCGGTCAACAAACACCGGGTCTGAGAATATCGAGGCCACTACCCTATCAGGATGAGTGTTGCTCTCCTTGAACTTGCGGTAGACCTCCTTCCACCAGCCATTCTTGCCGTTGAACTCGTCAGACTCCTTGGTGCTGTGGCAGAGATAGACCATATTGCGGTTTGACGATTCCATCTCGATGGCAAGACGCGGGTTCTTCTCCTTGAGGCTCTCGCAGAAAGAAGCCATGCTGAGAATGCAGCGCGGCACCAACGTGGAACGGGCCGTGATATAAGACTTGTCGGTGAATACCTCCGGATAGTTAGCCTGCATACGTGCCGCGATGTCATGGTGCTGACGGCGACCGAGCGGCGAGAGGTCTCCCCCGCGCCCGTCGGTCTCAACCATGAGAGAATCGAGGCGCAGCATGAAATCCCGGCCAAGCGGTGTAAGTGCGCTTGCAGAGTCGGCCTGATGAAGCAGATTGGCAATCCAACGGTAATCGTTGTCACCAATCAGATAGCGGGAACCGTGACGACCATAATGGCTGATATGGAAAGGCTTGTATCCTTTGGGTGCCGGAGTGTTGTCAGCCTTGACAGCCGGGTAAGCAAAATATACGCCACCGGTCTTGTTGAGGTCGGCGGCCATCTCCTCGCGGGTGGTCTGTGCGCCGACGGAGAGCGATAGAGCAAATGCGAGCAGAGAGAAGATAAGTTTTTTCATGATTCAGGGTACAGTTAAGTTGTTATTGGGAACAATAATTTATGCAGGGAGGACGCATCGAAGACACACCGAGGACAGATGGAGGACGCACGAGCCGTGCGTCCGTACAGACACACTAATATCCGTGATGAATATCAATATCCATCAGGAGCATCAGTCTCCGCGATAATAGATCTGGAGATAGCAGCGGGCTATGAAGTCTCGGTTCATGTGAACGAGCAGGCGGTCGGTGGTGCCGGGGAAAACGGCATCGGGTAACCAGTCGTGGGCAAAGATATACCTCAGAAGGTCGCCGGGACAACAGCCGCGCTCCGAAAGAAGTTCGAAGGCATGATCAGCCGCATAACCGGCATCATACAGCGGATTGCCGGGTGCCTTGACACAGCGGGCAATGTCGCGCGCCATGAGCATCCCTTTGTTGCGCGTGACAAACAGGATATAGTCATGCGCGCCCTTGGCCTGAGCGAGATGCTCCTCACCCTGCTCCCAGCCCAAAGCCTCGATAAAGAATCGGTTCATAGCTTCATAACTGTCGAAGAAACGGATTTCCTCGCCACCTGTGAAGCGCGTGAACTTATCGTAATATGGATGAACGGCCGGTTCTCCTGCCGGAGCTTTTTCGGAGGGGAGTTTCCCCTCGACCATGAGATAAACCCACTCGGGAGTAAAGAGAGCGAGCGGGCCGGTGGTATCCTCCATCATGGCCTGGTCAAGACGCTCGTTCATCTTGGCGGGAGCGTCAGGGTCGTTCATGTCTACACCCTCCATCATCTCGCGCATCGACATCGAATAAGCCGGAGTGAGCAGATATGAATGGAGGAAGAGCCAGTTGCCGAGACGGTAAATGGCCTTGTGGTCATCGGGGTCATTGAACTCCAGACCGCGCGATATATTGAATTCCTCGGGCACGGGCGCATCGTCATAGACCTCCTCAAGGATTGCAAAGCATCCGTCGGCGAAATCAAGCAGACCGGCATCATGCGGGAAGATGAAACGCTGTTCCTCCCACAGCATCGCCACCGTATACCAGACAAGGAACCGGACATCCTCACGGTTAAGTTCATAGTCGATATAATTCTCAGGAACCTCATGAAACGGCACCGACCATCCGTAAAGCTCGCGGTTGGCATCTACGAAAGAACGCCACAGACCGGCATCAGAAACGATGTCCTGCATGTAATCGGTCAGAGTGAGAGCCACACGTTTAAGAAGCCCCTCAGGCATTTCCGTTGCGAAGGAGTGAGAGGACATGTCACGGAGAAGCCTGTTGGCAAGCTCCAGATAGAAACTGTCAGTCTCGGTCGTCTCGGGGAAGGTGGGCTGACGCAGAAGAAACTCCTTGATGGTTATCGGTGTCATAGCAATTTAATTTTGAGAGCCGGGACAGTATGCAACAATCCCGGCTCGGGGGGGCTTTATTTCAGCTTTTCAATCAGTTCGGCGAGAGTCAGCGTGGTCTGCTCACCGGTCGCCATATCCTTAAGAACAATCGCGTCTTTGCCAAGTTCAGACTCGCCGACAAAAGCCACATAGGGCACATTGTCGCTGTCGGCCGCCGACATCTGCTTCTTCATCTTGGCGTTGTCGGGATATACCTGAGCCGATATACCGGCCTCGCGGAGAGCGTTGGCATAGCGCAAAGATTGCATGGCCTCTTTCTGACCGAAATTCACGAAGAACACCTTGACGCTCTGGCCGAGATTCTTCGGAAAGAGTTCAAGCTGGCACATCACATCATATATGCGGTCGGCACCGAACGATATGCCCACACCCGACAGACCCGGCATACCGAACACGCCGGTAAGGTTGTCGTAGCGTCCGCCACCGGTGATGCTGCCAATCTGCACGTCGGCAGCCTTTACCTCGATGATTGTTCCGGTATAATAGTTCAGACCTCGTGCGAGCGAGATGTCTATCTGCATCTCACCCTTATGGCCGATAGCGTCGATTGCCGCCATAACCTCGCGCATTTCAGCTATACCCTTCATGCCGACCTCCGAATCCTTGAGCATTTCAGCCATCACGGCAAGTTTCTCATCATTTGTACCGGAGAGTTCGAGCACAGGGCGCAAGCGGCTTATGGCCTCCTCGCTGAGTCCCTTCTCGCGAAGTTCGGCGTTGACATTCTCAAGGCCAATCTTGTCAATCTTGTCGATGGCCACGGTAATGTCAACAATCTTGTCGGCCTCGCCGATTGTCTCGGCAATGCCGGAAAGAATCTTACGGTTGTTGATCTTGACAACGATATTTATGCCCAACTCGGCAAACACCTTGTCGATGAGCGACAGCAGTTCAGCCTCGTTCAGGAGCGAATCGGATCCTACAACATCGGCATCGCACTGATAGAACTCGCGGTAACGGCCCTTCTGAGGACGGTCAGCACGCCAAACGGGCTGAATCTGATAGCGTTTGAAAGGCATCGTGAGGTCATTGCGGTGCTGAACCACAAAGCGGGCGAAAGGCACAGTGAGGTCGTAACGCAGACCCTTCTCACACATCTTGTTAGTGAGCTTAACGAGATTGTGGCCTACAAGCTCCTCGTCGGAGCAAGACTTGAGGAAGTCGCCGGAATTCTGGATTTTGAAAAGGAGTTTGTCACCCTCCTCACCATACTTGCCCATGAGCGTGGAGAGATTCTCCATGGCCGGGGTCTCGATCTGTTTGTAACCGAAAAGACGGAAGTTACGCTTTATTATATCGAAAATGTAGTTCCTGCGAGCCATCTCGATCGGTGAGAAGTCGCGTGTTCCTTTGGGTATTCCTGGTTTCTGCGCCATTTTATGATTCATTTTATTACGCGAATTTACAAAAATACCGTCACTCTTGCAAGAGCGACGGCACTGATAACTGATATTCAACGTAAAATGTTGATGAAAACGGGGTCAAAATTCTACAGAGAGACGGACATTGAACTGCCGGCGCGTCAGATAATTCGGCACGGCGTACTGGATATTGTTGACATCGGTCACCCAGTAATAGCTGCTCACGTTGGCTATGTCGAGAAGGTTGAAGACATCCAGCCCGAGCACGATGCTCTTGAAATGACGGAAGAAGTTTTTGGGCGGTTCCTTGTCGAAAGGCGCTCCGACAAACTGCCAACTGACACCGATGTCGAGACGTTTGTAGGCCGGTGCACGGAAATATGACACCGAGCGGCTGGTGTGGGGCGGCGTCATGGTCAGACCGTCGGAGAACACACCGCGCAGACTGAACTTAAGTTTCGGAAACTTCGGGAAATAGTCTGTGAAGTAGGCGGTGACGGAATAACGCTGGTCGCTCGGGAGAGGCACCTTCTTGCCGTCGAGAGTCTGTTGCGTCTTCATCAGCGAGAAGCTGACCCAGGAGTCGCTGCCCTCCACAAACTGTCCGAAGAGTTTGAAGTCGAGACCCATTGCATATCCTTTCGAATCGTTGTGTCCGGAATAGCTGATTTTCAGATTGTCATACTCGTAAGAGATGAGGTTTGCCAGGTTCTTGTAATAAGCCTCGCCCGTCAGCTTGAATGGGCGGTTCATAGCGCGGAAGGTATAGTCGGCACCGACAATAACCTGAATGCTTCGCGGGGACTTGATGTTGCGGTTCAGCTGTATGTAACTGTTGCCGAAGTCATCGACCACGGTCTCACGATACTCCTTATAGAACGGCGACTGATAATAGAGACCGGCTCCGATACGGTAGTACCAGTTGGGGAAGTTGACCGGGTTAATCGAGAAATTCACGCGCGGCGACACAAGAAACTCGCGGTTGAAACCATTGTAGGAGAAACGGAGTCCGCCATTGAGCGTCATGTAGGCGAAATTGTTGCTGAGATAGACAGCATCTTCCACATATGCGCTGACACGGCTTATGCTGATGTTCTGCTTTGACGAGAGATTGTAGATGAGGTGCACACCCTCAGGCAATGTCGGGAGCGAGTATCCGGCCGAGTCGCGCCACTCCCACTCCTTGGTGCGGTCGTGGAATTGCTCATGCTGGAATCCGACACCGTAGCTGAAATTGTTGGCGCGGTATTTGGTCGTACCCTTCAACGAAACCTGAAGCACGGAGGTCTTGAGGCGGTTGCGCGAGTGCTCCATATACTTGCCCACACCTAATTCGCCGCCTACACCACCCTCTCCTGCGGTACCGGCCTGGTCGAGCCAATACTCGCCCGAGATGTCGTAAGTAACAAGCTCATTTGAGAGGAATCCGGCGACACCGAGAGTAAAGCTCGTGGCCTTGTTGTGGCGGTATGTCGCCTGCAGCGAGCCCAGATACGTCTCGAACTTGTCTTTCTCCTCGCCGTCGAAATAGACCTTGAAACTCTTCGCATCTTCTGACGTTCCGAAAGTCGTCTCACGGTCCTGAGGTTTGAAATTGAAGTGGTTGAGCGAGATGTTACCGAGCAGGTTGATTGTCCAGCGTTCACTCGGCTTATAATTCATGTTGGTCTGGACATCGAAATATGTCGGGTCGTACTCACCCTTCGTATCCATTGTGGAGAGAAGCGAATTATTCTTCTTGAAACGGATACCGGTCAGCTGTGAGAACTTGCCGGTATTGTTGCCTATTGTGACCGAACCTCCCATAAGACTTGCCGACACGGCACCCTCGAAAGCCTCCGGCTCGCGGTACGTGATGTCGAGAGCCGACGACATCTTGTCGGCATAGCGGGCCGGGAATCCACCTGACGAGAACTTGATGTTGCCGACCATGTCGGGGTTGATCACACTCAGACCCTCCTGCTCACCGCTGCGCACAAGCTGCGGACGGTATAGCTCCATGCCGTTGATATAGACAGAATTCTCGTCAAACGAGCCGCCGCGTACGGAATACTGCGAGCTCATCTCGTTTGATGAATTGACACCCGGCATGGTGGTAATCATCGCCTCGACGCTACCGCCCGAAACGTCGGGCGAGAGTTTGTAGCTCTCGGTGTTGAGGGTCTGCATACCGTTGGAGTTCTGACGATAACCGATTACCTCAATCTCGCGCAGATCGACATCGAGAGGATACAGGCGCACGTTGAGCGTAAGTTCCCCCTTTGGATTAATCAGCTTATGGTTTACGGTCTTGAAGCCGATGCAGCTGAACACCATCTCGATAGTATCCTTCTGCGCTACCGAAAGAGTATAGTCACCCTTGAGGTTAGTATTTGTGCCGATGGCCGAGTTGGCGACACGCACGGTGGCGAACTCCACAGGCTGGTCATCGCTGTCGACAACCTTACCGGAGATGCGCACATTCTCCGCCAGAGACGGCAGGACACACACGGCCAACAAGGCAATTGCAAGAATTATTTTGTTTCTCATCAAATTAAAAACGCGTATCCCCAACCATTATTATTTCCCACCCCACAGAGAAAGACCCGAGCGAACATTCCCTCACATCTGAGTCCTCGCTCTTATGGTTTGAAAATACTTGGAAACAGATTACACACGCACATTAAGCCGACTTTAGTGTCGATATATCCGAAAAAGAGATTATATTTGCAGATATAAAAAACTAAACCCGATAGCTTGACGTGTCAGGGGCTACCGGGAATCAACACTGCAAAAGTAGTGAGATTTTTATATAAAAACAAATTCTGCACGTTAAAAAATCAAATGTCCCGCTGCATAGAAATTCATGGATAGTCATAAGTATTGTTCACTTCCCTACATAATATCGGTTGTCAAAAGGTAATGTTAGGTTGGAATGACTGATGTAGATTGCAGGTTATAGGAGAAAATTGTAATTTTGCAGGTTGTAATGGAGACTGAGAATAATAAAGGGAATAACGGGAGACGGAGGAAGATAAATGTGCCGGGCACTTGCCTGTCGTTGCAACGGCGGCTGCTCCAGATGGAATATGAGGAGGAGAAAAGGGCGTTCAGCGAGGTGGCCGACAGAATCGGCGTGCTGCGTCTCACCGAACGAGGTGACGCGTGGTATCCGGTAACACCAGTGCGTACATTCCACAACTCCCTCAACAAACGGGTAGTGGAGCTGACCCGAGAGGCAGACAGCGCTACCGACCATAATTTTGAATATGGCAAACCTGTCATGTTCTTCATGGCCTCAGAATCGGGAGCAAGGACAAGGATGCTTTTCAACGGCACGGTGAGCTATGTGGATGGCGACCGCATGGTCATCGAGATTCCGGAAAACGCAACCATTCCGACCGGAAGCGAATCTGAAAAGCCCGGCATCATGCTGTCGTTTGACGAGACCAGCTACCGGGTGATGTTTGACGCTCTCGAACGCACAGCTGCGGCGAAAGGAAGACTCGGCGAATTGCGCGACCTAATATATTCACGGCGTGAGGCCCGCGAATTACAGTTCGCACCTCTCCGGTTCCCATACCTCAATCCGGACCAGGAAAAGGGTGTCAATAAAGTGCTTGCGGCAAAAGATGTCGCAATAGTACACGGTCCTCCCGGAACCGGCAAGACCACCACGCTTGTCGAGGCAGTTTACGAGACACTGCGGCGCGAGAGTCAGGTGCTTGTATGCGCACAGAGCAATTCGGCCGTAGACCTGATTTGCGAGCGGTTGTCGGACAGGGGTGTGAACGTTCTGCGTATAGGCAACCCCACACGCGTCAACGACAAGATGCTCTCCTCCACCTACGAACGCCGCTTCGAGGCGCATCCGGAGTATCCAACACTATGGAGCATACGCAAGGCTATACGTGAAATGCGCTCAGCCAAGAAGCGTTCAGACGCGTGGCACCGCAAGATGGACGCACTGAAAAGCAACGCGACCGACATAGAATTCCGGATAAATGCAGACCTTTTCGGAGAGGCCCGCGTGATTGCCTCGACACTTGTAGGAAGCGCTCACAGACTTCTTGACGGCATAAAGGTCAGCACACTGTTCGTTGACGAGGCCGCACAGGCACTGGAGGCCGCGACGTGGATTCCGGTGCGTCATGCCGACAGAATCATATTGGCCGGCGACCACTGTCAGCTGCCGCCCACAGTGAAATCATACGAGGCCATGAGGCAGGGACTCGGAGTGTCGCTGATGGAGCGAATAGTCGAGAATCACCCGGAGGCCGTCGTGCTTCTCGGTACCCAATACCGTATGCACGAGGACATAATGCGGTTCTCAAGCGAATGGTTTTACGGTGGTGGCATGAAAGCAGCTCCGGAGGTAAGACACCGGGGCATACTCGACCTCGACACCCCGATAGAATGGATAGACTCGTCAGAACTGATGACTAAAGATGATAAGAGAGAGAAGTATGACTTGTCGGACTTGTCAGACAGGTCCGACAACACTGACACCACACCCTCTTTCAGAGAGGCTTTGGCGGGTCAGAGCCATGGGCGCATCAACACCGACGAGGCGTTGCTGACATTGCTGACCCTCCAGAATTATCTGGAACGTATCGGCAGCCAGCGGATACTTGACGAACGCATAGACATAGCCGTCATATCCCCTTATCGCGCACAGGTCAGGTACCTTAGGCAGCTGATCAGCCGCACACCTTTTTTCAAGTCATTCCGTAATCTCATTACAATCAACACCGTAGACGGGTTCCAAGGCCGCGAGAGCGACGTGGTGATAATCTCCCTTGTACGTTCCAACGAGACCGGACAGATAGGATTCCTGCGCGACCTGCGCCGCATGAATGTAGCCATGACACGCGCCCGCATGAAGCTCATGATTATCGGCGATGCCGCCACGATGGGGCGACATCCGTTCTACCGCCGCCTGCACCGCTACATCGCCCAGCTGCATCAGGATTGAAACCGCGACCGCTGCAACGACCGCTATTTTTATGAAACGCATTCATAAATCAATCCGCGCATTTGAAAATTCGCGGAAATTGGTTAATTTTGCGTAATATTCAGAATAACCGACTTTATGGAAAGAATCAGTCTGAGAGGAATGGGTGTGGCACTGATCACCCCCTTCAAATCGACCAAAGAGATAGACTTCGAGGCGTTGGCGCGTATGACCGCGCACGTAATCAACGGCAAAGCCGATTATATCGTGGTGCTCGGCACAACCGGCGAGACACCGGCTCTCGACCCTGACGAACGCCGTCAGGTCCGCGAGTTTGTCAAGAAGGAAGTAGCCGGACGTGTTCCCCTCGTTCTCGGAATGGGTGGCAACTGCACCCACTCGCTGGTCGAAGAACTCCGCAACAGCGACCTGACAGGATATTCCGCCATATTGTCGGTGGCACCATTCTACAACAAGCCGTCTCAGGAGGGTCTTTTCCAACACTTCAGCGCAGTGGCCGAAGCCTCTCCCCTCCCCGTGGTGCTCTACAATGTGCCGGGTCGCACCGGAGTCAACATATCGGCAGCCACAACCCTCCGCCTCGCACACAAATATGAGAATGTGATAGGCATCAAAGAGGCATCGGGCATTTTCAAACAGATTGAGGAAATCATAAACCACAAGCCGGATAACTTCCAGGTAATCTCGGGCGATGACGCGATAACCTACCCTCTCATCACATTGGGAGCGGAGGGCGTGATTTCGGTTGTCGGCAACGCATTCCCGCGCGAGTTCGGCAAGATGGTGCGTCTTTGCCTCGACGGACGTTTTCAGGAAGCCCTCCCGATACACTACCGCTTCTCGCGGCTCTACGACGAACTGTTTGTAGACGGAAATCCGGCCGGCGTGAAATCGTTGCTGCACGACATGGGACTGATCGAGAACGAGCTTCGTCTGCCCCTCGTGCCGACACGCATGGAGACCGGGGAGGAGCTGCGCAAACTCCTTGCCGAACTTCAAGCCTGACCCCTCACGACATTACAGATGAAGCAGATAAAGAATGATTGATCCCGTTACCGTTGACAAAATAAAGAACACCGCCGACATCGTCGAGGTGGTGAGCGACTATGTGCATCTCATACGACGTGGCTCGAACTATGTCGGGCTATGTCCGTTCCACAACGAGCGCACTCCGTCGTTCTCGGTCAACAAGCAACGGAATTTCTGTTACTGCTTCTCATGCAAGAAAGGAGGCAGTCCCGTCAACTTCGTGATGGAGAAGGAAGGACTCTCCTACCACGAGGCGTTGCTGCATCTTGCTAAAAAGTATGGTATCGAGGTGGTGGAGCGCGAGCTTACCGACGAGGAACGCGCACGCCAGTCGGCGAGAGAGGCAATGTTTATCGCCAACGAATGGGCCATGCGCAAGATGGAGGCCGACATGACCGACACCGACGAAGGGCGTGACATCGGCCTGCAATACTTCACACATCGTGGCGTGACCGACGCCGCGATGAAGGCGTTCCATCTCGGCTATGCACTCGACCGTGGAAACGCCCTCACCGATGCTGCGAAAAAAGCCGGTTTTGACATCAACGTGCTCAAGACATTAGGGCTTGTCGGCACCTCTCAGCAGGGACGTGAATATGACAGATTCCGTGGTCGTGTGATTTTCCCGATTCTCAACCCGGCCGGGAAAGTGATAGCCTTCGGAGGACGTGACCTGAAGGGGGGACTCGCCAAATACATCAACTCACCGGAATCCGACCTGTACAAGAAGAGCAACGAGCTTTACGGCATGTTTCAGGCCAAGTCATCAATAGTAAGTGAAGACAAATGCTTCCTTGTTGAGGGTTACATGGATGTTATCGGCATGTGGCAGAGCGGCATGAAGAATGTCGTAGCCTCATCCGGCACAGCACTGACAGATGGACAGATTGCGATGATCCACCGGTTCACCGAAAACATCACACTGATTTACGACGGTGACGCCGCCGGTATCAAGGCCTCCCTCCGAGGTATCGACATGCTTCTGAGCCACAAGCTCAACGTCAAACTGCTGTTGCTCCCCGACGGAGATGACCCGGACTCATTCGCCCGTAAACATACCCCTGAAGAATTCAAGGAATATGTGGCTGCCCACGAAACCGACATCATACGTTACAAGGCGGAAGTGATGCTCGATGCCGTGAAGAATGACCCGCAGAACCGCATAGCGGCTGTAAACAGTGTGGTTGAGTCGATCGCCCATATTCCGGATCAGGTCTCACGCGACGTATATGTGCAGGAATGCAGCGCGATACTCGGCATAGCCGAGACAACAATAGCACGCGCCGTCGGCAAAGCCCGCATGGCCCTTGTCGAGAAACTAAAGAAAGAGCGCACGCGCCGCGACTATCCTGTCCAGCCGCAACCACAGACAGTGGAATCACAGGCTCAACCCGCAGATCCGGCGGGAGAAGGAGGAATGCCCTCGCAAACAGATATTGCAACGCAGCCGGATGCACGCCCGAACATCCCTACCCCGCAAAGCCACCCGCTCTACCCACTTGAGTTGGCGGTTATAAAATATTGTGTCCGCTACGCGTTCCTTCACTTCTGTACATACGAGGAGGAGATAGCCGATAGCCCGCAGGGAGAGAAGAGAATTGTCTCATTGGATGTCCTTGACTTTGTAAAAGAGGAGCTCTCGGAGTCGCAGCTTACATTCTCTGTAGAAATCTTCGGTAAGATATTCGGGATGCTTGATGAGATGCGCCCATCATTCGAGAAGTTTCTTGACGAGAGGATGTCCGAGGTTGACAGAGGACTTGACACCGCACGCCACGAAGGCTACACGCGTATCGGGGAGTCGAATCTTTCGATGGAGGAAATCAAGCGCGAGGAACAGAAACTTGAAGCAACCCTTACAGCCAGACGGCAGGAAGCAGTCAAAGAATTTTCCAAGGAATATCCCGGGCGAATATTAGGCAGCCATGAGGATGCCCAGGTCCGGAATATTGCCCTTGAACTTGTATTCGAGAAACATCACCTCAGCAACATCTACCTTAAAGATGGTGTGACCGAACTTGAAGAGGATAAGCTGAATGTCCTTCTTGTCAGGGCTATCGATGAATGGAAAAATGAATTGCTCAATCTCCGCATAAAGGAGCTGATAAAGAAGTTCCACGAAATAGCCGGCAAGGGAGATACTGAAGAGGAGCAGCGCATACAGTTAGAGCTGTCATCGCTGATGGCGATGCGCTCGGAGATGGCGAAATATATTGGAGAAAGAATACTGTCGAGCCGCCGTGCGGGTATGTTATGACATGTAACCAATCACCCTGCTGACGAACTCAGCTTCATCAAGATCAAACGGAAGCCAATTTATTTTTGTGCCACGTGTTTCCATGCCACGGAACCACGTCATCTGACGTTTTGCAAACTGATGGATGGCAATCTCAAGGTCATGAACCATCTCGTCGTAAGAGAGCTTACCGATAAGATGAAGCGTCAGGAATTTGTATTCGAGGCCATAATAAATCAGGTCCTCGGCACTGATGCCGCTGTCGAGAAGTCCGCGCACCTCATCGAGCATGCCATTCTCAAGACGCTCATGAAGACGGAGGGTGATGCGGCGGCGACGCTCCTCGCGCGGAATGTCTACACCTACAACGACACAATCGAGAGGTTCAGAATGACCTTTCTCCGTTAACTTTGCCTCTTCGGGATGCTGACGGTAATACTCCTGAATCTCGATAGCGCGTACAGCCCGCTTCACAGTATCGACATCTGTTGTATTGTGAAGGGTCTTGTATTGGCTCAACAACGCGGTAAGCTCCTGTAATGTCTTTCCTTCGAGCGACTCACGCAGGGGTTTGTTTTCCGGCACCTCGGGCATCACGACACCCCTGACAGCATTTTCCACATACATACCGCTGCCACCGCAGATAACGGGAACTCTCTCACGCAAAAGAACGTCATTGTAAGCCTGATTGAAATCGCGAAGATACTTGTGCAGATTATACTTCTCGCCCGCATCGGCGATGTCAATGAGATGATATGGTACATCGCCATATTCCTCAAGATCCTTACCGGTGCCGAGAGTCATTCCGCGATAAACCTGACGCGAGTCTGCCGAGATAATCTCACCGCCGATGGCAGCGGCAACCGAAACGGCCCTGCGCGTCTTACCCGACGCTGTCGGCCCGACTATCGCTACTGACGCTGCTGCCATTGACCATCCTTATTATTCCCGTTCTTACGCGAATTTGAGAACTTGGCCCACCACTTGCGGAACTGGAAACCACGCGTGTCGGAATTATACATTGCAATTCGGAGCCACTTGTCATCCTGGAAGTCATAATTCTTCTCACGCACCTCCCTGAGGTCGAACGTGGGGTGATATGACTTGATCTTGATCTTGCGGTAGCCACGGTCATAAAACAGTTTCTGGGTCAATATCACCGTCACCATACGCGAGATGTCAGTGAGCATGGTCAGCGACATTGCATTTGGCCGCTCATTATAGACAACCTTCATCAGCTCGAAATCAATCCATTCACCGTCAAGATTCATATCATAATCCTCGGGAGATCCGTCGAGGAAGTAGAAATAACGGAGAATCCTGTGCTTGGCTATATCGAGAGACTTACGACCATAGAAGAACCTCAGTTCACCGTCGCGGATACCGGTCAGACGCTGTATGATACCATGCACCTCGGCGGTCGTGATACCGTTCACATTACGTTTGGTGAGGAAAGGAGTATCGAAAACATACTGTTTCTGGCGGTGCGGATCGGCGACACGCTTGTTGATAAACACCTTGTTTCCACATACCACGTAGAAACGGAGATACGTCTTGGTGGTCATATCGTTCAGCTCCTCCTCGGTGATAATCTCGTCATTCTCCTTCAGGTCGAGATAGATATTGTAATAACGTGACGCAAAATACAATTCGTCGAGGATAAACGCGATTATGTTCAACCATACGAACACATACCAGTCACGGCTATTGACGATAGCATGTTGATAATACCATACTCCGTAATATGTCCATATAATGACCGACAGGATTGCAAAGAGCCATATCAAGTTGACGAGCTGCAGCTTTGACTCCACATTCAAAATCTCGCCCAACTTGCCACGCTCAATGGTCAGTCCCTTCGAAATCTTGCAGTCAATGCAAATGGTCAGCTTATTGCGGCGCATATAGAATATAACAAGCACCACAAAACAAACCGGGTCAAGCAGGAGGGCGGGCATGAAAGGATCGTTAAAGAACGAAAGTTCCTTAGGAACAGCCACTATGTTCCAGATGTCGAGCACGTTCAGGATAATCGACGAGAACGCGTACACAATCATACAATAGAACATCGAATAAGGCACGACCATACAAGTCGAGGACTTACGCACCTTATTATTATAGAGCATTGTGTATAGGAACGCCGCCGCTACCAGACCGATAATCGGAGAGAAATAGAACGGCATGATCCTTGACAGGAACAGGGTTCCCATCATCACCAGCAATCCCATCGAAAAGTTTTTCCAGAAGGAGAAAAGCTGTGATTCATTTACTTTTTCAAGGTCTTTCATACCATTCTCAGTTTTAACAGGAGGACGGAGCCCCCGGGAATCATTTTAATCTGCTGTCGAGGAAATCGACAATCTTTCTGTAAAGCTGTGTACGGGCATTGCCCATGCGCAGACTATGTTCAAAACCGGCGAGAGCCATCATGTCGAATACCTTACCCTCATAATTCATCTTCGATGCATATTTGAGGGTATTGTAGAAGTGTACGTTATCATCACTTGTACCGGACATGATGAGAAGACGTGCATTCACATTCTCAGTCTTTTCAAGTGCCGATGCCTTATTGTAACCCGATTCATTCTGCTGGGGTGTCAGCATATAACGCTCGGTATAGATCGAATCATAGAAACGCCAGTCAGTGACAGGGGCCATAGCCACACCTGCCTTGAAACGGCAGTCGGGAGACGAAAGCTCCATAAGAGTCATGTAACCGCCATAGCTCCAGCCGAAGCAGGAGGTGCGGTCAGCGTCCACATAAGGAAGCGATGCGAAATATGCCGCCCCGGCAAGCTGGTCAGCTGTTTCATATTCACCGAGGTGACAATACACACTCGTCGCCCATTCACGGCTACGGTTGCCGGTGCCGCGACCATCGACAGCAGCCACTATATAACCCTGCGATGCGATGTAATATATACCATCCATCTTCCAGGCGTTGAGCACCTGCTGCGAATCGGGACCGTTATACTGGTACATCATGAGGGGATAGCTGCGCGAAGGATCAAAGTCGGCCGGTTTGATGATATAAGCGTCCATCTCCTCGCCTACTGCATTCTTGACCTTCAGGAACTCCATGCGGGGAGCGGCTGAATACTTGGCAGCATAAGCCTCGTTGGTTTCGAGGGTCTTCAGCACCTTGCCCTTGCTGTTGCAGACAGTGTACTGAGGAGGGACAGTCGCGCTGCTGTACCTGCGTAGATAGTATGCGAAATTCTTGCTGAACGATGCAGACTCTGTGCCTTCCGCCTTGTTGAGCATGTTGACGTTTCCCTTGGAATCGACCGATGCGACATTGCGGTTGATGGGTCCGTTCTGGGTGGTCTGCACATAATGCAAGCCGGTTTTCGGATCACGACCGTAATAATTGGTGACATTCCAGTCTCCCTTTGTCAACTGACGGAGCATATTGCCGTTATAGTCATACTCGTATAGATGACGGTAACCGCTGCGCTCGCTGCCTATGACAAAAGATTTCGGATAATACCTGACCATCTGGTAGGCTGACGGACTGAGCCATGCCTCACTCTTCTCCGATAAGACAAGATGAGCGACCGTTGAGCCGGGATTCACCTTGTAAAGCTGGAGAGAATTCTGGTCCCGGTTCAGCAGCATTACCATCAGGTTCGTCCCCTCACCATCGAATTCCATACAGGGCACATACGCGCCCTCGACAGGAAGATCCATCTTCTTGGTGGTGCGGTTATCCACATTATAAGCATAAACCTCGACCGAGGAATTGGGATAACCGGCGAGAGGATACTTATAAGAATAGGCAGTAGGATACATATCTCCCAACGGGTCGGCATCGCAATAGCTGCGGTACTCGTCGAAGGAATAGACAGGTACGCGGCTCTCGTCGAAACGGATGAATGCAAGAGTATTGTCATCGGCGCTCCAGCGGATGCTGTTGATCATGCCGAACTCCTCCTCATAAGCCCAGTCGGGCGTACCGTAGATAATCTCGTTTACCTTGCCATCGGTGGTTATAGCCTTGTCGGACTTATAATCGATATTGGAGATAAACAGGTTGTTGTCGCGCTGATACGCCACCATGCGTCCGTCGTGCGAGATTGTCGCGCCACGCTGCGGACCACCGTCAGAAACGCGGGCGAGAGTGGAACGCAGAATATCATACACATAATAATCGGCGGTAAACGAATAGCGATAGATTTTCTGCGAATTAGTCCACAGCAGAATCTTCTTCTCGTTCGCGCTCAGTTCGTAACCGTCGAAGCTGTCAATCCTCACATCACCCTTGACTCCATCAATAGAGAAGAGTGTCGAGACTTTCTCTCCGGTCTTGTAACTGTACACGCCGATAGCCTTGCCGTCGTCGGATATGGCGGCAAAGGATTCTCCGTCGTTCAGGGGGCGCATCTCTTTCACCCCGGCCGGAGCCGTAAGTTCGGGGCTGCAATAATCGTCGATAGTCAGCGGGGCTGCGAAAGCCGCGCATGCCGACACTCCGGCGATTCCCAAGGTTATGATATTTTTGTTCAAACTCATGTCTGCGGTTTTGGCGGTATAGATTTCGGTTATGTATCAAAAACGTTCTTTCAGGAGCGACATTTTGCCGTTCCTGAAAGAATCAGAAGTATCAATAAGAGCGGGCGAAGAGCACACGGCGTGCCGAAGGCTTGCCGGTCACCATGCACACACCCGGAGTGGTGTCACCCTCGAACGGGATACAGCGGATTGTGGCCTTGGTCTCCTCCTTGATGCGCTCCTCGGTCTCGGGAGTGCCATCCCAGTGGGCAAGAATGAAGACTCCATCCTCAATCTTCTCCTTGAACTCATCGTAAGAGTCAACAGTGATTGTGCGACGCTCACGGTTTTCAAGAGCACGTTTGAAGAGACTTTCCTGAATGTCGTCGAGTTCCTTGACAACATGGTCAACTATGCCCTCAAGAGGATAAGTCTCCTTTTCGAGCGTATCACGGCGCATCACCTCGACCGTACCCTCTTCAAGGTCACGCTGGCCGATGGCGAGACGGACGGGAACACCCTTCACCTCATAGTCAGCGAACTTGAAGCCGGGACGACGGTTGTCAGCGTCATCATACTTCACGCTGATTCCACGGCGGCGGAACTCCTCGACAATCGGAAGAACCTTCTCCGAGATTGCCTTCAGGCCCTCGTCGTTCTTGTAAATAGGCACGATCACAACCTGAATAGGCGCGAGCTTCGGAGGAAGCACCAGACCATTGTCATCACTGTGAGTCATGATCAAGGCACCCATCAGACGGGTTGAGACACCCCATGAGGTAGCCCAGACATACTCGGGCTGATTGTCGCGGTTCATGAAGGTCACATCAAACGCCTTCGCGAAATTCTGACCGAGGAAGTGGGAAGTTCCGCTCTGGAGAGCCTTGCCATCCTGCATCATAGCCTCGATTGTGTATGTCTCAAGCGCACCGGCGAAACGTTCATTGGCCGACTTGACACCCATCACCACAGGCACTGCCATGTAGTTCTGAGCGAAATCGCTGTACACACGGAGCATACGGATTGCCTCTTCCTCAGCCTCCTCACGGGTGGCGTGGGCTGTATGGCCCTCCTGCCAGAGGAACTCTGCGGTACGGAGGAACATGCGGGTACGCATCTCCCAGCGGAAAACGTTTGCCCACTGATTGACGAGAATCGGGAGGTCACGGTAAGAGTGTATCCAGTTCTTGTAAGTATTCCAGATGATAGTCTCAGAAGTGGGCCGGATGATGAGCTCCTCCTCCAGTTTGGCAGCCGGATCGACAACCACACCGTTGCCATCGGGGTCATTCTTGAGACGATAGTGTGTCACCACGGCACATTCCTTGGCGAAACCTTCCACATGGTCAGCCTCACGGCTGAGAAATGATTTGGGGATAAGGAGAGGGAAATATGCGTTCTGATGGCCTGTCGCCTTGAACATATCGTCAAGCTGACGCTGCATCTTCTCCCAGATAGCGTAACCGTAGGGCTTGATAACCATGCATCCGCGCACGGCAGACTGCTCGGCGAGGTCAGCCTTGATTACAAGTTCGTTATACCACTGAGAGTAGTTGTCTGATCTTTTTGTGAAGTTCTTAAGTTCTTTTGCCATAATTCTGAGTCGGTCATTATTTTCTTAACCATCTGTGCGTCAAAAGCCAAAGGCATACAGACACACTAATCACCGGCGGTAAGGCCGATATCAATGCAAAGGTACAAAAAATAAATGAAAAAGCGTGCGATTTGACTGACAAATTGCACGCTTATACAAATTTTAACGAAGTCTGTCGGCGGAACGCAATGCCCGTTGGTCACTGCATATCCGGTTATAGGCCATGATGTCGGCTACAAATGCCAGAAGAGGGGCCACGATCAGCGATGACCAGCTGACCTGAGCACCATCGAAATGGTAATAGCCGTATGTGCAACCTATCGCCACGACCGCAAGAAGGAAGAAGACCTCGATGAGGCATATGTTCTTCTGCAGACGCATGTTCTTGAAGAGGAAGATGTTGATAAACGGCAGAATGAAACTCAGCAGCGACACGATGAAGAACGCCCAGGTGCGGAACATGTATCCTGTCGGCGCACCATCGGTTGCCTCCCCCTCGTAGGTGAATCCGAGAGTCGTGAAATTTAGTGAATAGTCGGTGAGCTGAACCTGCCCGAGCGACATGAAGGTGAAACATGCCATGACAAGAGCCACGATAAAAAGCAATACGGATTGCCAACGTTGTATAACCATAGTATTTTCAGTTTGTATTTGAATTGCAAATTTAATCAATTTTCAGTAAACTTCAGCCACTCGCCCTCACCAAAATTTTGATTATAGCGTCTTTTTTGATAATTTCGCGTTAAATTAGTAAGTAGCCGCTCAAACCAACGCGCTACACAAGACCCAATGTAAAACATTAGTCATGGAAAAGAAAGCGAACACCATAGAACAATTCAAGGCAATAAAGGAACTTTGCCGGGGAGTGTATGAAAAAAAGATGCTCGACTACGGCACCTCATGGAGAATCATGCGCCCGTCAAGCCTGACCGACCAGATTTTCATCAAGGCCAAGCGCATACGCACACTTGAAGAGAACGGCGAGGATTTCGCGGCAGTCAACGAGGGAATCGAACCGGAATTCATCGGAATTATCAACTATTGCGCTATGGCTCTGATTCAATTGGAAATGGGTCCGGGAGAGGCTCTCGCTCCACAGCGTGCGTTGCAGCTCTACGACCGGCAGATCGATGCCGCAATCTCGCTCATGCTCGACAAGAACCATGATTACGACGAGGCATGGCGCGACATGCGTGTAAGCAGCTTCACCGATATCATCCTTCAGAAGCTGTTACGCACCAAAGAGATAGAATCAAACCACGGAAAGACTATTGTCTCCGAAGGTATCGACGCCAACTATATGGACATGATAAACTATGCAATCTTCGCCCTCATCAAACTCCGTTTCAAATAATCGTCCCGGATACGGACCGGCTGAAAGGGGCCTGCTGAGCCGCATCTCGGTATGGCTCACGCCTCTGCTTCGCGTCCTTACAGGCGGAGTCTTCATATTCTCCGGCTTTGTCAAGGCGATAGACCCCTGGGGGTCGTTCTACAAATTCGAGGAATATGTAGCCGCAATGGGAATGCCGATTCTGAGCACTCTCCTGCTCACCGGCGTCTTCGCACTTTGCGCGCTCGAATTCCTGATCGGTATCTTCCTGCTGTTCGGATGCTACCGCCGGTCTACTCCGATTGTTGCTCTCGCGTTCATGTGCGTGATGCTTCCGCTCACAGCATGGATAGCGATCGGCGACCCGGTAAACGACTGCGGATGCTTCGGAGACTTTCTGGTTATATCAAACTGGGCCACATTCTGGAAGAACGTTGTGTTGACTGCCATGATAATATGGCTTGTAAAGTACAACAGGGGATGTATAGCCGTAATTTCACCCGCCTTCCAATGGATGGCAGCGGTAGTGTCATTAGGCTTCATCCTGCTCGTATCGCTCCGGGGATACCTGTCACAGCCGATGCTTGATTTCAGACCATATCCCACAGGAGGCGCACTTGTAGCTGCCGAAAGCGGAGATGTTGCCGAAGAGGATTTCCGCTTTGTTTACGAGAAAGATGGCGTGAAGAAAGAATTTGGCGTTGACGATGAACTTCCTTCCGAAGAAGATGGTTGGAAATTCGTGGAGCGCAAGGATATATATCCTGCGGAGAAAGCAAACGAGGAGGAAGATACAGACCTGACCTTCCGCATTTGGAACCGGGAGGGGGACGAAGACCTTACCGATGACGTGATGGTCCCGGACGGGAAAATGCTTATCCTGCTTATTCCGCAACTGAGGGAAGTCTCACCCGCCACAACATGGAAAATCAACTCTCTCTACGACTGGAGCACCCGCCATGACATTGAGATGATTGCAGTCGTTTCGGGAACAAGCCATGAGATTGCAGACTGGGAAGACCTGTCGATGCCTCAATACGAGATTTACACGTGCGATGACACAGCCATAAAGGAAGTCGCACGCGGCAATCCGGCAGTGGTCTATCTCGACAATGGCAAAATAATCTGGAAGTCCACACTCAGCGCACTTGACATAGACATGATTACCGCATCCGACGGCAAAAACACTCCGATGTTTGTCAAAGATGGCAAGCGTGAACTTCTCAATCTGTTCTATCTGTACCTGATATGTATGGCCGTACCGGTGACTTTATCTCTGCTTCCGCGCATAAAAGACGCTTATGCGCAGCGGTCGGTAAGAAGACAAAGAAAAGTCACTCGTGATGATAAGGCTCATGACGAAGAATAGTCATGGCCCGGTAAATCTGCTCGACAAAGAACATGCGCACCATCTCATGGTTGAAAGTCATGCGTGATAGCGACAGCTTGGCATCGGCACGCGCATAGACCTCCTGAGAGAAACCGTAAGGACCTCCGACAACGAAAACCACGCGTTTTCTGCCGGAGGCCATTGTTTTCTCCATATACGACGCAAACTCCATGGAGGAGTATTCACGTCCACGCTCATCAAGAAGGACAACGAAATCGCCGGGGGTAAGCCGGCTGAGGATAAGCTCCCCCTCCTGCTCCTTCTGACGCTGTTCTGTCATTGTCTTTGTGGTGCGGATATCGGGCAGTTCCAAGAGAGAGAATGGCACGTAACGCTTCAGTCGCCCTGTGTACTCATCTATGCCCTCGCACACGAAGCGGGTCTTTGTCTTTCCGATTGTCAAAAGAAGAATATCCATGTCAATCCTGACAACCGCAAGTGCAGACATCCTCTTCAACCTCGGGAAGGAAGCCCTCCACTCCCGAAGTGATATCGGTGATATTCTCGTTGCCGTTCACTACAAGAGCAATCTTAGGATTGACGAATGACTTCTGCATGGGGAAAGTGAGAGTATAGCTCGCCACGCCGTTCTGCAAGCCGCACATCATCATGGTGGCGTACACCTCGCGACCGTCATTGATAAGTTTGGCCGATGTTACCATCACGTTGTCGCCGGCGGCTGCATCTTCCATCACAATCTCCATCTTGCCATCCTTGCTGCCGATTGACTTGAAAGTCACCTCAGCGGCCGCTGTCAGGGAAACAAGGGCAGCTACCCCGAGAATAAGAAACTTTTTCATATGAATTGCTATAAGTAGATTAGTTACCGTAGTTGTTATTACCGAGACAGGCAGCGGTTCTAATCAAACCGCTGCTTATCAAGATCATTCTATCACCTCAAGAGCACCAGTGACGGAATCCATGATATAGCCTGCCACACGCACGTCAGCCGCCATGAGCGGATGATTTCTGATGAGGTCAATAGTCTCATGAACCGCCGTGCGGCTCTCTTCGAATCCATGCAGCCAGCTGTTGAGGTCAATTCCGCAGTGCTTCATAAGGGTGATATGTTCCTCACTCACTCCCCTCTCACGCATGAGATGCAACATTTCCTCGGCGTTCATACCCTGCACGCCGCAGCCGGTATGACCGATTACCATTATCTCATTTACTCCCAATTCGTAAACAGCCACAAGCAGAGACCGCATCGTAGAGTCAAAAGGATTGGTTATAGTTCCTCCCGCGTTCTTAATAATCTTCACATCGCCGTTGCGTATGCCAAGAGCTGCGGGAAGAAGTTCCACCAGACGAGTATCCATGCACGTGACAATCGCAATCTTCTTGTCGGGGAATTTTGAGGTCACGAAGCGCTCGAAGCCCTTCGACTTCACAAACTCGCGGTTGTGTTTCAGAATTTCATCAATCATTCTTGCCGATGTTTAAGATAAGTATTAATTTTGCAAAGATAAGTCAAATTGACTTTTTAAGCAAATGAAGATTGTATACAACCGCATAATTCCTTTCGGCAAACGGTTTCTGGCCATAAATCTGTTCGGGGTACTTTTCGCCAAAGGTCCTTGCGACGGCGTGACGGTCAACCATGAGATGATCCATACAGCCCAGATTAAGGAATTATTGTATCTGCCGTTCTACATCGTCTACCTGCTCGAATGGTTGTGGAGGATAATCATTCACAGAAACTACATGAAGGCTTACCACGCAATCTCATTTGAACGTGAGGCATATGCCAACCAACGCGACATGAATTACCTCAATAACAGGAAAAGATTCGCGTTTCTAAAATACTTATAGTGTGTTTTGATTCAAACGCGCACTTATGACGGGCAATCATCATAATAGACAGCTATTTAACGATTTAAACAACGCATAATGAAACATTTCATTTACATCATCCTGACAATCGCGGCACTCGGCGCGACATTCGCCTCATGCGGTTCGTCCAAGAACAACAACGAGGCTAAACCTGAGAAAAAAGTGCTTGTAGCATACTTCTCAGCAACCGGCAACACGCGTAAGATCGCCAACGACGTAGCCGAGATAATGGGAGGCAAACTTCATGAAATCACACCCGCCGAAGCTTACACGGAGAAAGACCTCGACTGGCATGACTCCACGAGCCGCAGCTACGTGGAGATGCATACCGCAGGAAGCCGCCCGGCCATAACAGACAGCGTGGAAAACATTGACCACTACAATATCATCTTCCTCGGCTATCCGATATGGTGGGACAAAGCTCCGGCGGTAATCAACACCTTCATCGACAAATATGGTCTTGAGAAAAAGAGTGTGGTATGCTTCGCCACTTCCGGCGGCAGCCAGGTATGGCCGAGCGTGGACAGTCTGCGTGCCGAACATCCTCAGGTCAACTTCTGGGGAGAGCGTCTGCTCAATGTCGCCTCAAAAGCCGGACTTGAGAAATGGAAGGCCGACTGCGGACTGTAACATGGCAAAAGTAACCAATCGACCGTAAACCGTCAACGGATAAAGTTGGTGGGAATCCTCGGTTCGCGCTGCATCTCCGGCTGATCTTTCATGCCTTTTAGCAATGCCGCGAGGTTGTGACCGAGAATACGCATGGTCTGCATACCCTCGGCATCCTGAAGCACCTCTCCAGGCTCACGTCCAAAGGCGAGATTCCAGTACTGGGAGGTTGCTATAGGCATATTGCTGATTGCAAAATACTTGTTGATGCGGTCTACAGTCTGCACGGCACCGCCTCGACGGGCAATACCAACGGCGGCGGCCGGCTTGTTCTGGAAATAGCGTCCGAGAGAATAGAACAACCTATCCATCAGAGAACAGAGAGACCCGTTCGGTCCGGCGTAATAAGTCGGGGAACCGAACACGAAGCCATCTACTCCCTGTTCCAGAATCTCTCGGATTTCGGAATACACTCCCTGATTGAAGACACAGACCCCGGTCTCATAGCACTTGTAACATGCTATGCAACCCGGCACGGGCTTCGTGCCGATATTGACAAACTGTGTCTCGATTCCATCCTCTCTGAGAGCCTTGGCAACTTCCTCAAGAGCAATGCGGGTGTTTCCCTCGGCATGTGGACTGCCGTTGACAAGCAATACTTTCATAAACCAATTGATTAAGTAATTCGGCGGGACAAGGCAAAAGACTGGCTGCTCTCACGACCTTCCCGACTAATAACCTAACGGTAACGGCCAACATTTTGTTTTAAAAAATGGATATTGAGAAATTAAGGGAATACTGTCTGTCGCTTGGGGATGTGACGGAAAAGACTCCTTTCGGTAAATTCGCGGCAAGATTTGAGTCTGTACTGGTGTTCTACGTGTGCGGTCACATGTTCTGCATGTTCGATATGGATGATTTCACGGGCGTTACAGTAAAAGGAACGCCGGAGCGGATTGCAGAGATCCAAGAGACCAGAGCATCATGTTCCAGCCACAGGAACATGAGCCCCAAACACTGGATTGAACTGATATTCGGAGGAGACATCACTGATTCTGAAATCCTCGACATGGTCCGGGAGTCGTACGGGATAGTCCGCACAAAATATACTCCGAAGCCCAAGACTCCGAAGCCCAAGAAAAAAATGGATGAAGAGGGTAAAGAATAAAACGGTTGCTCCTGATCGGGGCAACCGTTTTTATAATATATCGGAAAGCAAACGTCCGATGTTGATTACTTGAAGAGATACTGAGAAGAGATTGACTGGTTGTTGTGGATACGGCGGATTGTGTCGGCGAAAAGTTTCGCAACCGGAAGCACGGTAGCCTTGTCATTCTCGCGGACATAAGGAATAGAGTCCGTGAAGATAATCTCAGTAAGGCCGGATTCCTGAACACGTTCGGTAGCGGGATCACTCATCACGGCGTGGCTGCAAAGAGCGCGGACAGACTTGGCACCATGCTCCATAAGGAGGTCGGCCGACTTGGTGATTGTACCTGCTGTATCAACGATATCGTCTACGAGAATCACGTTCTTGTCCTTCACATCTCCGATCACGGTCATTGTGGCAATCACATTGGCCTTGGCGCGTGTCTTGTGGCAGAGCACGAGGGGCACATCGAAGTACTTTGCGTAAGAGTTGGCACGCTTGGCACCGCCGACATCGGGCGAGGCAATCACCATGTCTTTGAGCTTGAGGCTCTCGATGTAGGGGATGAAGATTGACGAAGCGTAGAGGTGGTCAACCGGAACATCGAAGAATCCCTGGATCTGGTCTGCATGGAGGTCCATTGTGATCAGGCGTGTGATGCCGGCAGCTGTGAGAAGATCAGCAACGAGTTTGGCGGCGATTGACACACGCGGTTTGTCCTTGCGGTCCTGACGCGCCCATCCGAAGTAAGGCACCACAGCGATGATTGAACCGGCCGACGCACGCTTGGCAGCGTCGATCATGAGCAGAAGCTCCATGAGGTTGTCACTTGTGGGGAAAGTTGACTGCACGAGATATACCTCGCATCCACGGATAGATTCCTCGAATCCTACTTCAAATTCTCCGTCGGCAAAACGTTCCTTTTTCATTTTGCCCATTTCGATGCCGAGTTCCTTGCAGATGCTCTCGCCAAGATAGTTTGAGGCCTCACCTGCGAAGACCTTAATCGGCGGAAGATTGGTGTTCATATAATGGATATGATTGTTGGTTAGTTCACTACCAAGTCGGGACTGCCCGGGAGAGACGCGCTGTCCTGTTTCCGACTACAAAATTAGGAATTTATTTTTTAATATGCGTCATTTGCGCGAGGTTTTTGCAACAAATTTTTGAAGCGGCACAATAACTGCGTCATATCCACCGACTTCAAGACGAACCGGTTTGTTGCGTTCGACCTCGAACGTATGGTCAAGTCCCCAGAGAAGGTCTGTGACATGGAAGATACCCTCCCCGATGCCGGCCATGTCGAACGCCAGATCGGGTATGTTGACTCCGACATTTACCGGAGCGTCGCTGAAATTGACCACGAAGAGAAGAACCTGAGATTCCGTATATCGCAGGAACGCGAACTGACGGTGCGGGTCAAAACCCGGATTACGAAGATTTACGTACATAAGGTCAAAGAAGCGGCCTTCACGGATTGCCTCCTCCTCGTTGCAGAGGTTAAGCACTCGTGAATAAACTGCACGAAGCCATTTCTCATGGGGTGTAAGCTTGGCAATCGAACATTTGCCTCCGTCATACCACCGGCGCATGGTGTCGTAGCTCCAGTAATCGAATATTGTCGAGCGGTTGTTGTCACCGGCGAATCCCTCGTTGTCACGTGCCATCTCTCCAAGTTCCTGACCGTAGTAGATCATGAACGGTCCCTTTGAAATCATGGAGCTGACCACAAGAAACGGCACAGCCTTGGCCGGATTGTCGGCGAACTCGCGCGAAGCGAAGCGCACCTCGTCATGATTCTCAAGGAAATTGAGCATCGAGTCTCCGATGCCGTCAATACGCTGCCAGCAAGATGAGAGCTGAGCAGCCGACATGTCATGACATTCGATTCCCTTGAGCGTATCATAGAGATTCACCTTATCGTAAAGGTAATCGAAATGACAGTATTCGAGGAACGGACGGTAGGCATCGACATCATAAATCTCGCCGATGAAGATTACGCCGGGATAATCGGCCTTGACCTGAGGGATTGCCCAATGCCAGAACTCACGCGGCACCATGAAAACCATGTCACATCTGAAACCGTCAACGCCCTTAGCTGCCCAATAACGAAGTATGTGGAGCATCTTGAGCCATGTATCGGGCACAGGCTCGAAATGGGTTGACCAGTCGCCCGGATCAAAACCGTAGTTCAACTTTACCGTCTCGTACCAGTCTGTCTCACCGCAGAAAGCGGTGAAGCAGTCATTTCCGGTAGCTTTTGCGGGAAACTCCACATAAGGCACCGTGCCGGGCTGACTGATGTCGAACGACGGGGAGAAACGCTGATTGGTGATGTAATAATAATTGTTGTCGCGGGCAAAGAACTTGGAATAATCGTCGTCAGAGCCGAAATCCTTTATACCGTTTGGCGCGACATCCGAATGGTACACACGCGCTGTGTGGTTAGGCACGAAATCGATAAGCAGTTTAAGACCGGCGTCATGAGTGCGTTTCACTACCGCCTCGAACTCCTCCATTCGCTTGTCGATGTCGGATGCAATGGCCGGAGCCACGTCGTAATAGTCCTTGATGGCATAAGGAGAACCGGCCTCGCCCTTGACTACATTAGGGTTATCGGCCGGAATACGACCTCCTCCAAACGCAGTCTTGGTAGCCATTTCGATTATGCCTGTCAACCAAATACAGTTGACGCCCATTTCGGCGAGAGATTTGAGAAGACGCGGAGAGATGTCATTAAGTTTACCGGAACCGTTCTGCTCGAAAGTCCCGTTGGGCACGCAATCCTCAGTCATATTCGTGAAGATTCGCGGAAAAGCCTGATAGATGATAAGTTTTTTCATAATTTCTTTGATTTTTCGATTGCCTCGAAGAGATTGCATGCAGCCTCATAGCCAATCTTTATGGCATTGTCGAGAGTAGAGAGATCGAATATCTTATGCGAAGTAAGTTCGCGCGGAGTAATCACATGGTCGCACAGTTTGATGTCAGACCCGAGATTGGATTTTGTGGTGAGGTGGTAGGTCCGCAGGGCTATGTCGAGCAGGGAATCCTTGTACTTGTAATCCTTGTTGAGCGGCGAGCAGTTGGAGCCATACAACACGTCGCAATACTCGCGGATAGCCCAGGCCGGAAGGTTATGGAGCACTCCCCCGTCGACATAATGGGCGCCGTTGATCGTGACCGGACGGAACACAATCGGGATACTGCACGAGGCGACCACGCGGGGGACAATCTCCCCCTTGCACCAGCCGACCTGAGTGCCACGGTCCAGATTTGTTGCGCAAATCACCGTCGGAATCTTAAGCTCCTCAAGATTGCGGACGGGAAGCCACGACTCAAGCATCTTGGCAAATTTCGAGAGTTTGAAAATGCCATCCTTTGGCACAGTCCATTCGCGGAAATCCGCGAACTTGTTGGAATCGGCGAAGCATTGGCGCATCTCCAGAGGCGAAAGACCCGCCGCGTACAGTACGGCGGCAATCGAACCTGCCGACACGCCCGATACAATCTGGGGCTTTATGCCGAATTTCTCCATGGCCATGATAACGCCGATATGGGAGAAGCCCCTGGCTCCGCCACCACTGAACGCCACTCCCACCGAATCCATGCGGCGGAAGCTGATTCGCTCCAATATTCCTTCAATCTTGAATGATTTCACTTTGTTTCTGTTTTCTGTGTTGAGTTCCGTTCCAGACCTTTATTGTCAGCGTTTGTCGCCGCACTCTTTTTCTTGCGGCGGAACATGCGCTTCAGGAATGTAAACGGATCATCAAAGTCCTTGCGATATATTATGCCTATCCCCTGGGTGGTGAGTGCCGACTTCAGATAATAGGATGCGTCGTTGAAATGGTTGTATGCCTTGAGACGTAGACGGCCGTCACGCGACAACAGGTACTCAAGGTCAAAATCGCCGATAAATGTTGTCTGAGAAGTGCTCCGGTCACGATAGCCGAGATTTCCGTTGATAAGCAGTCGGTTATCGAACAGGCTCGAAGAAAGAGCCACATCCACTTCCATGTCGGAGAAATCACTCTTTTCCGACTTGAACGACGGAGCCACCGAGAACTTGTCGGTCAGCGACCCGACGATGTTCTGAATCTGCGAGGAGAGTGTGGAGGATGCCACCGAAGCCAATTCTCCACCCTGCTCCGCACCCATATACTCAGGGGTGTAGAATCTGTTGAGCGCGAGAAGATAGATTACCTGACGGTTCATCATATCTTCCGTGGAGATTATGCTCCTTACCTTGCGCTCCACCTCGGAAGTGACCGTAGGGAGCTTGATGTCGAACTTTATCTCCGGCGAATGGATGTCTCCCCTCACCTTCAATAACGCGTCAACAGGCACACTTGTGCGGTTAAGGTCAGGATCAGATGTAAACGAACGGTCGAGATCCGTCAGATTAGTATTGACACGATATGCGGCGGTGATGTCGAGCAGACCTTCAAGAGGGTCTCCGTTGAATGAGATACTGCTCCCCTCCTGAATCTTGAAGTTCTTGAGAATCAGATCCTGAAGGCTGAAGTTATAGTCACCGCGATTCAAAGTGTATTTACCATAGAGTGTAAAATCGTCGGAGTCGCTGTCGTAGTGCATCTGCAACGCTCCGCTACCGTTGGCCTTGATCTTGTCACCTGCCTGCGGATCCATGACAATCACGAGATTGGCTCCCGGCGTGACATCGAGCGATAAATCGAGAGCGAACAAATCGGGACGTTCCTGGACATCGTTGATTATAGTTTTCTTGAACGCGTCCTCGAACGACACCGTCACTTCCTCCTTCTCGCGCTCCTCCTTGCGCCGGTCAGAGAATGTGAGGAAGGTATAATCAATAGCTGTCTGTGTCTCATCCAGAACAATAGTGAACTCGGAATTTGGAGCCGTCGACATATTGACATTGATTGATACCAGGCCGGGCAGTCCCCGCAGACGCGCACTGCCGTTTGCAAAGACTTTTCCAAACCACTGCGGGTTCATTTTCTGGTTGGTGTCGTAGACAAGCAGACGCTTGGCACCGGTCATATCGAAATCAAATGTGGCATCGCGGAGGAAATCATGCCGCACCTCACCCTGAAGCTCACAACTGTTTCCATAGCGGTCATAGAGTCTGATATGCGGTATCGAAATCCTTCCGGGAGAAAAGAATAAGCTGTCTGACCCGCTGTAGTACACATTGGTGTAATCCACCTTCATTGTTATAGTGTCGGCAAACACGCGGCCCCCCAGGTCAATGTCAGAAAAAGTTCCGTATAACTTCACATCGCCCGAGGCCCGGCCGGTAACACTGGAAGTAAAGCCGCTCATGAAAGGCTGAAGGAAACGGATATCCAGTTTATTGGCATGAAAATCAAACGATAATGAGTCTCGGGTTACGTATACGCCTCCACGAACAGTCGCCGACGATTTGTCGGCAGCTTCAATATCGGCGTTGATCGCCACCATTTTCTCCTCATTATCCCAATGTCCCTCAAGATCGCCATCGCCGAGCACACAGCCGTTGTATGCGAGATTCTTCACAAAGAGGCCGTCGGTCATGGCTACCGGAGCTGAAGTGAAAAGGCTGCTGACACGGGCGGTGCCGGTAGCGATTCCACCAAAATCGACATGGTTTATATTCAGGATATCAAAGATATATTCGAGGTCGATTCCTGCGAGACGGGCCGTAATAACATCGAGAGGATTGTCGGAAGCCTTGCCGCCTATATCCACAAACTGTGCCCCGTGGGCTATCCGGAGATTCTCAACTTCGAGCGACTTGTCGGAATATGATACCGATGCCGGAGAAACCTCCCAGTCCGCGCCATTAAGCCGGAAGCCTGAATTGTGAAGAAAGGCATCGATACCTATGGCATTGCTCAACATGCGGCGTTCCACATCGACGGCGAGACCGACCGTACCTTTGTTATCCGCATTGCCCTGCATCGCCCAGTTCAACCGTGCGTCGGCATGGTCAGCTATCGCAGAGAGTGTGACATCAAGAGCGGCCCTGTCATTCTTCATCGGAAAAAGTGTCGAGACATTCACCTGAGCCGGTTTTCCGGAAGCCAAGAGCACAGACACTCCTGTATTCTTGATCAGCTTGTCGCGACCCTTGACCAGATATGGAGCCTCCAGACGCAGGCTTGCGGTTTTATTCTCGCCCGAAAGGGAACCGCTAATTGTGACTGGAACGCCGGGACGCACCGATGAGCCGATCAAACTATAGAAATCGTCGGCCTGAGGAATCGTAAAACTGAAATCTGCATACTGTCCGTCAGGGTCATTGGCAGTGACTTCCTTAACGAAAGTAGGCAGCGTCTGAGCCACAAGATTACGGACCATTCCAACCATGTCTGTGGGCTTGAAATCACCCGAAACCATACCAGACAGGAAATCTGAGTCCACGTTATACGAACGCCCGGAGTCAGTTATGTCTGAGCGGAGCTCTATACGGTCGAACCTGAACACCTTGGCCGAACGGTAAACAAAGTCATTGACAGCGGCATAACCACTGAGATTATCCGGAGAATTACCGGAAAGGTCGACGGACAAAGTTCCCGCAAACATATCGGATATGTTGAACTTGCCGATACCGAACATGGCCGGGAAAAGATGACGGACCTCCACCTCGGCATTCCAATGTGAAGCAGTTCCGGAGAAAAGACACCCGGCATCTGCCGTCAGGTCGGCCACCCGGTCAGCTATTTCAAGATGGGCATTCAGCAGGTCACCGGTTTTGTTTGCCTCGGCCACGATATTCTCAAACCTGGTGCCCTTGTAGTCCACATATGGTATGGCAGCGGTCACATTCCCTTCAATGAGTTTGCCGAGGACAGAGAGATTGCCTTCTGCCTCTAACGAAACAAGTCCTAAGTCCGCAATTCCGAGAATGGATCCTATATTGAATGCCTCGGCGCGGGCAGTCAGTTTATCTCCGGTGAACTCCCCGTTTTTCCATGATATGTCGCCGGCAGCCATCACATCACCCGCTGACGAATGCACATCGGCCGAAGCCTCTACACTCGATTCCGCCAGATCAACATGAGCCGAGGCGTCAATGCTGACATCGCCCAATGAACTGACTATTGAAGCAGCCCGTTGGGACATCGAAGGTATGAGCTTAGACATATCGGCCATATGAGTGGCGGAAGCATACACCTGCAACCTCTCGACAGTCGCTTTCATGGACTGAGAATCACTCACACCCGAAACTTCTCCTGCAAGTTCCACGCTGCAGTTACCATTTGCCTCGCGCAGGGAGAAATGATTGAGGGCGAGATTCTCCAGATTGCCGGATACATCAGCCACAAGAGAGTATCTTGAACCAAAGTCAGCAAGCTGAGGCGCAAAGGGAGAAAAGTCTGACGGATAGAGAGGATCAGCCTCGACTGTGACCGAGCGATTCTGTCTTGACAAGGCATCCATCACATCTCCGTATCCGTTTATCTTCAAAGATTGCGAGGAGACGGATAACGTTGAATTTGCAGTTTTCAGAACAAGGTCGCGAAACGACAGTTCCCGGGGCGTGACATGAGCCTTGACCGAGAGACTTTTCACCACAAAACCTGAGCTTTCGGCAAACGCCAGCCGCCGCAGGTCAATCTCGAAATCATCGTTGGCTATCAGAGGGAGCGCGACATCGGCTCTGAAGTCCGAAAGAGCGATATGATTGAAATCCATATGGTCTGAATTGCCGTTACGCGGTATGTAGGTCCTGTCGAACAAGATATTCGATTTGCGTATCACCACGTTATGAAGCACCACCTTGAATTGTGCCGGGGGAGTCTTCTTCTCCTTGCTCGACAGCGCGTCGATTATGAACTGGATGTTGAGCGGGGCACCTTCAGCCGCCTGTACAACATTGGCATCGAGCGATATAATCTCAGCATAGGCAATCTCAATCTCGCCCGAAGATATGAGCGTCCACAAATCAATACCTGCTCCAATTCTTCCCACAGAAACGCAACGCTTTCCCGACGGCGTGTAAATTGAAACGCCATAGAGCCTGACTTCATTGAAAGGGAAAATCTCAGCCGAAGAGATCGAGACTTTTCCACCGAGCAGAGCGGTAAGCTCACGTTCCGCAGTCTCCTTTATTGTACGCTGCACCGCCGGCACGGAGACCGCGATATAAAGTATGGCAATCAGTGCCACCACCGTCAGGACGGCAGTGAAAACCACGCTGCGCACAACTTTATATACTGACCTTGTAACTGACATCTGCGGGGGTTCGTATCGTAATTCTTAATGCAAATTTAGTCAGAATTATCGGATTTTCTTTTATTTTTAGGAGCAAATCACTAATTTTGTATATAATAATCAGAATATTTTTAATGAGCGACATAATACTTGGCATAGAATCATCGTGCGACGACACATCGGCAGCCGTGATAAAAGACGGCATACTGATGAGCAATGTCATTGCAAGTCAGAAAGTTCACGAAGCATACGGCGGCGTGGTGCCTGAACTTGCCTCGCGTGTGCACCAGCAAAACATAGTTCCCGTGGTGTCGGAAGCGCTGCGACAGGCAGGAATAGACCGTCACGATCTTTCAGCAATAGCATATACCCGCGGACCGGGATTGCTCGGTTCTCTGCATGTCGGGACCTCTTTTGCAAAAGGAATGGCCATAGGCCTCAACATACCGCTCATTGACGTGAACCACCTTCACGGCCATGTTTTGGCTCATTTCATAAAAGAGACCGAGACCGACGAGACACCGGAGTTCCCCTATCTGTGTCTGCTCATATCGGGGGGCAACTCCCAGATTGTTCTGGTGCGGTCGCCTTTCGACATGGAGATAATGGGCCGCACCATAGATGATGCGGCCGGCGAGGCATTTGACAAATGCGCGAAGGTAATGGGACTCCCCTATCCGGGCGGCCCGCACATCGACAGACTTGCATCGGAGGGTGATGCCTCAAGATTCAAGTTCAGCAAACCGCACATACCGGGCTACGATTATTCATTCAGCGGTCTGAAAACGTCCTTCCTATACACACTGCGCGATTCCATCAAGACGGATCCGGACTTTGTAGAGAAGAACAAAGCCGATCTCTGCGCGTCGCTTCAGAAGACCATCATCGACATCTTGCTCGCCAAACTCAAACCCGCAATAATCGAAAGCGGGGTCAAGGACGTTGCAATAGGAGGAGGTGTATCCGCCAACTCCGGTGTGCGCGATGCCATAGCCAAGCTCTGCGACAATCTCGGAACAAGGGCATGGATTCCGGCAAGGAAGTTCACTACCGATAATGCCGCGATGGTCGCCATGGCCGGATACTTCAAGTACAAGAATAAGGATTTCAGCGATCTGGGACTTCCGCCGTTCGCCCGAACAAGTATATAAACTATGAAGAAAAAAGAGACACAGCCCAAAGAGACACGTCATGTCGTTATCTATGGCTACACTCGCGAGGAACTCCGCAACCTGATGCGTCATTTCGAGGCACAGCTGCCGGAGTTCGTCAAAATAACCATGAGCAGCAGCCATCTGGTCACCAAGATAACATTGACCGGCATCAACAGCGGACTGGAGCTCCTGCGGTTCAAGATGAACAAGTATCATCAGTTCCTTCAGGACATGTTCAGCGAGGAGATTGTGACGACCGAGGACAAGAGCGTGTCGCAAGTGCTCGGAGACCTTCTTGCGGAGCGTGAATTGACCGTGGCCTGTGCCGAGAGCTGCACCGGCGGCAACATAGCCCACAAGATAACTCAAAGCCCCGGTTCTTCGGCATATTTTCTCGGCAGCGTGGTTAGCTACAGCAACGATGTCAAGGCTAATGTGCTGAACGTTTCGCGCAACGACCTGGGACGCTATGGGGCTGTGAGCCGTGAAGTGGTTTCGAGCATGGCACGCGGTGTTTCAGAGCTGATGCACTCAGACTGCGCTCTGGCAACGTCGGGCATAGCCGGCCCGGACGGAGGCACAAAGTTCAAACCTGTCGGCACAGTATGGATGTCGGCCAAATATGGAGAAAAAGTCGTGACCGAGCTGATACACTTCACCGGAAACCGCGACAACGTGATAGAGAGTGCGACCAACCACGTGATGGTCATGCTCATCAAACTTCTCCGCAACAACTACACCGAGCAGGAAGAAATCAACGACGACTGATTACTTTAATAAAAATAAAGGCTCAACAACCGCCAGGCTAATATAATGGGCATCAAAGCTACAATCAAGAGAGTTTTTTCTCAGGCGGCACGCCTTCTTGTCAGAGCGCATATTCTACCAGACAGGATAGTAATCCGCATGGACGGCGGAATATGCTCCCAGATGCACTTTTACCTTGTCGGTTCAATGCTTGAGGCTCGTGGCAACAAGGTGAGCTACGACCTGGAATGGTTCAGTACCGACGGGAAGGACCTTGACGGACGCTTCTGCCGCAACTTTGACTTGCTGAAACTCTTTCCACGACTCAATTTTACAACAACCCGGGGGATATTGAGACGCATATACCTCAGCGCATTTTACAGGCATAACAAGTATTTTGACAACGACGAGCCCCAGACGGCGTGGCTCGGATGCAAATCACCGGCATACTTCGACGGATACTTCCATGACAACGACGAAATGTACGGCGAAGTGTTCAGAAGAATATTTGCCACCGACCCTGCCGTGCTTTCGGAAGATAATACGGAATTGCTCAAAGTAATAGAAGATTCCACAAAGGGGGAAGCGTGTGCCGTACATGTCAGGCGCGGCGACCTGTCCCGATACAATCCCGCCTATGGCAACCCGGCAGAAAAAGAATACTTCGTAGATAGTTTCAGGAAAGTAGCAATGGAAGACACCGGGGGAATAAGATTCTTCGTTTTCTCAGACGAGCCGGAATGGTTCAGGGAGCATCTGCTGCCATATCTGGGAGACTACGACATAACCATATGCGATTCAAACGGGTCAGACAAAGGCTGGTGTGACTTGCTGCTCATGTCGCGCTGCCGGCATCAGATTACGAGCCAGGGATCCATGGGAAAATTCGCGGCATTGATGAGACCCGCACAAGTGAGGACAGGACTTGTAACCCTACCCCCGAACGCAACATCTCAAGAATGGCTGTCGCGATACCCCAGAGCGGAGATTATCACCGCGAGCGTACCTTCGGAACGTGATTAAGGTAGAAAAAGAGCGGTTGACTGTTGAAAAGATTCGGAAATATTTGGAAATTAGCAAAAAAAGAGCTAACTTTGCAAACGTTTTGTGGCACATCCTTTAAAGTCACTGAATATGATGCAGTTAGTGACGATATGAGAACTGAGATGGCGTCAGAACAACAACTGAAGTCAAAAAAATAAAACAAGAACAAAAACAGCCATGTCAAAAGTTTGTCAGATCACAGGCAAAAAGGCGCAGGTGGGAAACAACGTATCTCACTCAAAGCGTCGCACCAAACGCAAGTTCGAGGTAAACTTGCAAACAAAGAAGTTCTACTGGGTAGAGCAGGATATGTGGATCCAGCTGCGTCTTTCCACACGTGCGCTCCGCACCATCAACAAAATTGGTCTCAACGCTGCTCTTAAGAAAGCAGAGGCAGAGGGCAATCTCGACTTTAAAGACATCACAATCCTTTCTCTCTAACAGTACAACACAACTATGGCAAAGAAAGCAAAAGGCAATCGCGTTCAAGTGATTCTCGAATGCACCGAACATAAGGCAAGCGGCATGCCCGGTATGTCTCGCTACATCACCACAAAAAACCGCAAAAACACTACAGGTCGTCTTGAGCTCAAGAAGTACAACCCGATTCTGAAGAAAGTTACAGTTCACAAAGAAATCAAATAAGCACTGAACCATGGCAAAGAAAACCGTGGCCTCTATCCAGAAAGGTGAAGGCCGTACATATAGCAAGATCATCGTGATGGAGAAATCTCCCAAAACAGGCGCTTATGTATTCCGTGAAGAAATGGTGCCCAACGATGCAGTAAAAGACGCTCTCAAATAATCAGAGCACATCCCGATACCACTGCGGCGTGAATCCCCCGGATTCACGCCGCAATCGTTATATATCATTGAATCAATCTGCAATCAGACTCAGATGCTCCATATTTTCAAATACAGCTTGTGATGCGTCAGAATACGTAGCCGATGCCAAGACCGACATAGGCGCCTGACGTCTTGTTCATGAGCGAGTATTTGCCCTGGAGGGTCAGCTTGAGATAGTCGGTCATATAAAAGTCGAAGCCGGCACCCAAGTCTGCACCGAAACGGTAGACATTCCCGGCTTCATGATAATTCCAGTTGTTGAAGGTAACACCGGCCAGCGGATAAACCTGAAGGCCGCTCACAATCTTGAAAGGGAAGTGCATGTCGGCGCTGATTTCAAATGCCGATTTATCGTGGTGACGGAACACGTAACCGACATCGGTAGAGATCCGCACATGAGGCACGAAGGTGTATTGGAAAAATATGTTGGTATACGCACTGCGGTTATAGGTCGCATAGCCACCTGTTACGCCAAGTGTTTTCTCTCCCTTTACTTTCGAAGTTCCGTAAACGGCTACCGGAGTCGCCAACATGAACATGGCAACCATCGAGAGTATAAGCAATCTGAATCTTTTCATATTCTTGATGAATGTCATGGTATCAGTGTAATGAGCCAGCATAGCCGCAGTCACACCTTCCATGACTTGATAACGTAATTTTTGCGTTAAGTGAGGTCACTTATCGGAGAAACATTTAAATTATGTAAAAAGTTTTGCTAATTTTGTAAAAGATAAGCGACAGTTCAGATTACGACATTGTTGTAGTTAAAACTTTTGTCAGCTACTCAGAAAAAAAACGTGGGGACATTTATGTAATTGATCGTCAAACACGATTGAAAGCACTTCGTTTAATAGAATATGGAGAATTTTGGATTTATACGCGTCGCGGCTTGCTCGCCCGAAGTAAAGCCCGGCAACGTCTATTTCAATACAGACAGAATCTCGGAAAATGTGAGACGCTGTGTGGCCGAAGGTGCCAAGGTAGTTCTGTTTCCCGAACTCAGCATAACCGGTTATACCTGCGCCGACCTTTTCGGACAGTCTCTACTTATTGACAGCGTGATTCCGGCTCTCGACAGCCTTGCCCGTCAGTTTGCCGGTTACGACACATCCATCGTTGTCGGAGCACCGATACGATACAACGGGTGTCTCTATAACTGCGCAGCCGTTATAGGGGACGGACGGATACAGTGCATTGTCCCGAAGACATACCTGCCAAACTATGGTGAATTTTACGAGAAACGCTGGTTCACATCGGGAGAGAATGTAAACGGAAGTGTTACAATCCCTGCGGTTCCTGATAATTCCGGGCAGACCGGTCACGAAGAGTATCAGGCACCGATCAGCACAAGCCTGCTGTTTGAAACCCACGGCGTAAGATTCGGTATTGAAATCTGCGAAGACCTTTGGGTTCCCAACCCTCCCAGCTCCGCACTCTCCATGTCGGGGGCCGACATAATCCTCAACCTATCGGCTACCAATGAGCTGATCGGCAAGCACCGCTACCTTGTGGACCTGATACGCAACCAGTCGGCACGCTGCCGTTGCGGCTACGTCTACGCTTCGGCCGGAACCGGTGAGTCATCTACCGACCTTGCATTTGCAGGCAACTGCATAATAGCGGAGAACGGCTCCATCCTCGCCCATTCGGAACGCTTCATGATGGGAGAAAAGAGAGCCTTCGCAGACCTCGACATAGAAAGCCTGAGGCATGACCGCACACATTTCGGAACATTCCATGAGGGGAATCACTCCCCCGCCCCACAGACAATCCGTATCGGCAATATCAACTATGCAAATACAGACACTGACAGCGAAAATCTGCTAAAGTATCGCAAAATCAAGGCACATCCGTTCTTAGACGAGAATCCGGAGGAACTTGCCGAACGATGCGACGAGATCTCCTCCATTCAGGCATGGGGACTCGCCACGCGTCTACGTGCAATACACTGCACAAAAGCCATTGTCGGAATTTCAGGGGGACTCGACTCTACTCTTGCCCTGCTTGTAACAGTCAAGGCATTTGATATGCTCGGACTTGACCGAAAAGGCATTATCGGCATAACGATGCCCGGCTTCGGCACCACCGACCGTACCAAAAGCAATGCAACCGAGCTGATGGAACAACTGGGTGTAACAGACCGTGAGATAACAATCGGTCAGGCAGTGAAACAACATTTCTCCGACATTGGCCATAATCCGGCGGTGCATGATGTCACATACGAAAACAGTCAGGCTCGCGAACGTACACAGATTCTCATGGACGTGGCAAATCAGGAAAACGGCATAGTGATCGGAACCGGAGACCTCTCCGAACTCGCCCTGGGCTGGTGTACATACAATGGAGACCAGATGTCAATGTACGGGGTGAATGCCTCGATACCTAAAACACTCGTAAAATACCTTGTAGGAGGCTATGAGAGCGAGGCACTTGAGAGAGGGGATAAAAGATTGGCGGAGATACTGCGCGACATAATCAACACTCCTATCAGCCCCGAGCTTCTGCCTCCTGATGAGAACGACAACATAGAACAGAAAACTGAAGATCTTGTAGGCCCCTACGAGCTGCACGACTTCTTCATTTACCATATGCTTCGTTTCGGTAGCCGACCGAAAAAAATCGAGATGCTCGCCAACAGGGCTTTTGCCGGCAAATACGACAGCCGAACCATCAGACATTGGCTTAGGACTTTCTACCGCAGATTCTTCAATCAGCAGTTCAAGAGGTCATGTATGCCCGATGGCGTGAAGGCGGGAAGTGTCTGCCTCTCCCCCAGAGGAGACTGGCGGATGCCGAGCGATGCCTCTTCAGAACTATGGCTCAGAGAACTGGATGAAGAGAAGTAACAATTACCCTAAGCTGAAAGAGTTTATCCCAATGGAAAAAGACAGAAACAAACCGCAGAGAGTGCACGAGCCCTCAGCGGCACGATATGACAGCGACGACATGGCGGCGGCACTCGAAGTGCTCAAGAAAGGTGGCATCATCCTCTACCCGACCGATACAGTCTGGGGCATAGGATGCGATGCCACAAACGCTGAGGCGGTGAAAAAGATATATGAACTCAAACAACGGACGGACTCGAAGTCGATGCTCGCGCTCGTAGGTTCTGCCGGCGAACTCCAGCAGACGGTCGAGACTGTTCCCGAAGCCGCATGGATGCTGATTGATGCCGCGGTCAACCCGCTGACCATAATCTACGACCACCCCCGGGGACTTGCAGCGAATCTCCTTGCCGAAGATGGTTCTGCGGGTATACGCATTACCGGAGAGGTGTTCAGCAGCACCTTGTGCCGTCGTCTGAGACGTCCCCTTGTATCGACATCGGCCAACATATCAGGCGACAAGACACCCCGTACATTCAGCGAGATTTCAAAAGAAATAATCGAAGGAGTGGACTACGTTGTGAAGTATCGCCGCGATGACAATACCCGGCACACGGCGAGCAATATCATCAAAGTCTCTGACTCTGGCGTGATTAAAATAATCCGATAAACTACGGTTGATTATTTTACCCTTATGATTGTCGATATTTCGGGATTTTTTCTTAAATTTGTATGAACGAATAACCCCGAAAGAGAAACATTCACCAAGCAAGAGGATGAAAGGAAGAAATTTTTCCAATGCAATTCAGAGGACGAAATACGTCGCTGCGGATTTCGTGATGGTTTCCATCGCGTTCTTCCTGTTCAATATCTTCAGATTTCATGAACTCGGGCTTTATACTTACGGGTACACCGATGTCCGTGCCTATATTCTCAGCACCAAGATGCTATGGGAGCAATTGCTTATACCGCTCCTGATGATCGGCATCTACGGACTGTCGGGATACTACAACCGTCCGTTTTCCAAGTCAAGGCTTCAGGAGCTGTCAGTTACGTTGGCATCGGTCGCTGTAGGGACGGTTCTGATTTACCTGCTGTTGCTCATCAACGACACGACGGGCATGAAAATAAAGGACTACGAGATTATCATAGCCCTGTTCAGTCTGCTCGCTGTCTTCACATATGCCGGAAGATATGTGCTCACTTCGCGCACGGTGAACCATCTGCGCAAAAGACACTGGATCTATTCCACCCTGATAATCGGAAACTCAAAGAAGAGCCGCGAGGTGTACCGCAAGCTCAAGGAGTCAGGTTCAGTATGGGCCTACGACGTGGTCGGATTCATACGGCTGGAGAGGGAACATCAGGTAGAAGATGAACTCAAGTCATGGCAATGGGATGAGGTGGAGGAAATCTGCCGGCGTTATGCCATAGACCAGATTATCCTGGCACCAGAGGTGATACGTGACACGGAAATCATGAATCTGCTCGAACGCCTTTTCCCGCTCAACATACCGGTCAAAATCGCGCCCGACACGCTATCGTACGTCACTGCAAACATTCACCTCAATGATATTCTTGGATTCCCCTTCATTGATCTGACCTCACCGCGCATATCGGAATTTCAGAAGAATGTGAAGCGCACGTTCGATGTCGTCGCTTCAGCCATCGCGCTGATTCTGCTGAGTCCGGTGCTCATAGTCACCGCACTTTGCGTGCGTTTCTCCTCGTCGGGCCCTGTGATATACAGTCAGGAGAGAATAGGCAAAGGACATATTCCATTCCGGATATACAAGTTCCGGTCCATGCGTCAGGATGCCGAGAAAGATGGTCCCAGGCTGTCATCTGACAATGACAGCCGCATCACCCCCGTGGGACGCGTCATGAGGAAATACCGTATAGATGAACTGCCGCAGTTCTGGAACGTAATCAAGGGGGACATGTCACTCGTCGGTCCGCGACCGGAGCGTGAATACTTCATAGAGCAGATTGTGAAGCGGGCACCCTACTACGGACTGATTTTCCAGGTACGTCCGGGCATAACCAGCTGGGGAATGGTGAAGTACGGTTACGCGTCATCGGTCAAGGAGATGGTAAGCCGTTCGCGTTACGATCTGGTCTATATCAACAACATGTCAATCTCGACAGACCTGAAAATCATGATTTACACAATACGCACCATAGTGAAGGGTGCCGGAGTATAGAAAACTGATATGGCATACAAAGAAACACATAATTGGGCTACCGACCTTTGGCTGAAGTTCGTCATATGGCGCGAGCACCACCTCAAGGAGAAGAACTTCGTGCTTCTCCTGGCTCTGATTGTGGGCATAGCCTGCGGAATCGCCGCCCAGCTGCTGAAGTTTCTGATTCATCTGATAGCCAGCATACTTACATCGCATTTCAGCGACACCACAGAGAACTACCTCTATCTCGTATATCCGGTGGCAGGTATAATTCTCACGGTGCTCTTCGTGAAATATGTCGTGAAAGAGAACATCTCGCACGGTGTGACAAAGGTGCTCTATGCAATATCACGGCGCAAGTCGCGCCTAAAAAAGCGCAACATCTACGCCTCGCTCATATCCTCCTCAATCACCATCGGTTTCGGTGGATCGGTCGGAGCCGAGGGACCTATAGTCTACACCGGGGCTGCCATCGGGTCGAACGTCGGCCAGGCATTCAGGCTCTCGCCCAAAGTGCTCATGATACTCGTGGGCTGCGGGGCCGCCGCCGGTATAGCAGGTATATTCCGAGCCCCGATTGCCGGAATGCTTTTCACGCTCGAAGTGCTCATGATTGACCTGACAGGTCTGACGGTGATGCCCCTGCTGCTGTCGTCGATTGCCGGTGCTACCGTGGCCTATGTGCTCGAAGGCTACAGCGCGGAATTCTTCTTCTCGCAGAGCGAACCCTTCACCACGAGCCGCATACCATGGACAATAGCACTCGGAGTGGTCTGCGGATTGATGTCATTCTATTTCACCAAGGTGATGTTCATGATGGAATCAATCTTCAAGAAAATCACCCGACAGTGGCTTAAGATTCTCGTCGGAGGCAGCCTTATAGCCTGCATGGTGTTCCTTTTCCCACCCCTTTACGGCGAGGGATACGGTGCCATAAACCACCTGCTTGACGGTGATGTCGGTGCCGTGGTAAACGGTACATTCTTCTACGTTGACCGCGATAACGTGTGGTTTCTCGCCCTCTTTATCGGCGCAATCACATTGATGAAGGCATTCGCCACCTCGGCCACCAACGGTGCCGGAGGTGTGGGAGGTACATTCGCCCCCTCTCTGTTCGTGGGGGCCCTTACCGGCTTCCTGTTTGCATTTATCGTGAACAATCTTGACCTCGGCATAACACTGTCGCAAAAGAACTTCACGCTGATGGGCATGGCAGGTGTGATGGCAGGTGTCATGCACGCGCCCCTGATGGCAATCTTCCTTACGGCGGAGATGACCGGAGGCTATGACCTCTTCCTGCCGCTGCTTATCGTCTCGGCACTCGCCTACTTCACCATCCAGTGTTTCACTCCATACAGCATCTACACCATGCGTCTGGCCCAGGCCGGTGACCTCATGACACACCAAAAAGACAAGGCCGTACTCACACTCCTGAAGATTGACAACGTGATAGAGACTGATTTCAAAGAGGTTCACCCGGAGATGAGCCTCAAGGAGATGGTAGATGTGATTTCTGTTTCAAACCGGAATCTATATCCGGTGACCGACTCGGAAGGAATGCTTAAGGGCATAGTGCTTCTCGATGACATAAGAAACATCATGTTCCGTACGGACCTCTATCCGAAGATGCATGTGTCGCGGTTCATGGCCGCCGTACCTGCCGTAATCGAGATGAACATGCCTATGGACAAGGTGATGGAGATCTTCGACAAGACCAATGCCTGGAACCTGCCCGTAGTTGACAAAGGTAAATACATCGGATTCGTGTCGAAGTCGAAGATATTCAATTCATACCGGAGAGTTCTCAAGCATTTTACCGAAGATTGAACTTTACCAAAGGAGGATAAGTTACGATATTCGGGAAATACAGGGGAACAAAAGTTTGCGTTACTCTAAACGCTATTCAACTTATGGAAAAGAAAGATTTGAAAATAGTATTTTTCGGAACACCCGAGTTTGCAGTGGCAAGTCTTGACCGTCTGGTAAGCAACGGATACAACGTTGCCGCCGTGGTCACTATGCCCGACAAGATAGCCGGACGCGGTCATAAGATGATTAAAAGTGATGTAAAAGTCTATGCCGAAGAACATGGACTGCCGTTACTTCAGCCTGAAAAGCTTAAGAATCCGGAATTTGTGGACCGTCTGAGGGAAATAGACGCAGATCTTTTCATTGTCATCGCATTCAGGATGCTTCCTGAGGTGGTTTGGGCAATGCCACGCCTCGGCACATTCAACCTGCATGGCAGTCTCCTGCCGAAATATCGCGGGGCGGCTCCGATAAACCGCGCCATCATGAACGGTGAGAAAGAGACAGGAATAACTACATTCTTCCTTAAACATGAGATTGACACCGGCGACATGATCGAGCAGCGGAGCACACCCATAGAGGACAGCGACAATGCGGGGACCGTACATGACCGGCTGATGGAAATGGGTGCCGAAATGGTGGAAAGCACTGTGAAATCAATTCTCGACGGCACACTTGAGACTCGTCCGCAACCCGAAGGTGAGTTTATCGGCGCCCCAAAAATATTCAAGGAGGATTGCGCGATAGACTGGAACAAACAGGCCTTAAATATCCACAACCAGGTTAGAGGACTTTCCCCCTACCCCGCTGCATTCACCTTGGTCGAGGATGCCAATGGCAAGGAATTTACCGCCAAGATATTCGAGACGGCCTTGACCGGGAAGAACAACGGCAATCATGAACCGGGCGAGGTAATCATAGAGGGAAAGCGGATGTTTGCCGCAACCGCAGATGAACTGATTGAGATTCTCTCGCTGCAACCCGCCGGAAAGAAACGGATGGAGACATCTGCCTTTTTATTAGGATATAAACCTGTAAGATTCAAGAACTGAAACAGGCGGCAAAGACCTTCTCGATTATGAAAGATACAGCCAATGCAAACTGCCGGGAACTCCTCGACGTACTCATTGCCCAGGGTGTAGATACAATAGTCCTCTCTCCCGGAAGCCGGAACACCCCGCTGCTCGTGGGGGCATCAGCACGTCAGGAGCTGAAGAAAATAATAATAACCGACGAAAGGACGGCTGCATTTACCGCACTGGGAATAGGTATTGTCACACGTCGGCCGGTGGCATTGGCATGTACATCCGGAACCGCTCTGTATAACTACGCACCCGCAGTGGCCGAAGCATACTATCAGAAGATTCCATTGGTGGTGATTACCGCAGACAGACCCGCACAGTGGATAGATCAGGATGACTCGCAGACACTCCGGCAATTCGGGGCTCTCGACAAGATAGTCAAGCGCAGCTACGACATTTATGCCGAGACAGGCATGACCGCACCATGCGGAAACAGAACCTACGCCTCGGAACGTGAATGGTATGTGAACCGGACAGCAAACGAAGCCATGCTGACAGCAAAGGAGGGACAGCCCGGACCTGTGCACATAAACATGCAGTTCGGCAATCCGCTCGGCAATGTAACCGACCGTTCCGAAGCCACTCCGAGAGTTGTGAGAGTAATCGGGAATGATTCCGGGTTGCCACCGCACAAGATGCGTGAGCTTGCAGAAGAACTTGTCGGCAAGCGGATAATGGTTGTGGCCGGTTTCATGGGTGCTGACGATTCGCTCAACCGTGCAATACGTGAGTTCAGCCGTCTTGAGAACGTGACCGTTCTGGCCGAGACCATCTCAAATCTGCATCTCGACGGGCACGCCTATATGATTGACTCATTGCTGTCGCGGCTCGACCCGGAAGAGCGGGAAACGCTCAAACCCGACATAGTTATCTCAATCGGCGGAGCACTGGTGTCGAGAATGCTCAAGGAGTATCTGCGCGGATGTGATGACACGCAACACTGGACGCTCGCCGACACGGATGTGTCGGTCGACTGTTTCCAACGGCTATCTATGCACATAGACGTGCCACCCCACAGATTCTTCAAGGGAATGGCCGGCATGATGCGCCATATCATATCAAAAGGGAAAGCGGGTACAGTTCCATCTTACCGCTCTCTTTGGAACGAGGCCCGTCTGAAAGCACATGAGGAAAATTCCGTACTGACAGCAGGGATGCCCTGGTGTGAGCTGAAGGCTCTCGACAGAGTATTCACAACACTGCCCAAATCGTGGAACCTGTTTCTTTCAAACGGCACTTGCGTGCGCTACGCCCAGCTTCTGCTTGACCGTCTGCCTCACGCATGTTACTGCAACCGGGGAGTATCGGGCATTGACGGCACCAACGCGACCGCATTCGGAGTCTCGCTTGCATACGGAGGGACTACCCTACTTGTAACAGGCGACATGTCATTCGCCTACTGCACGGAGGTTCTGAATCTTGCGAAATTGGGAGGAGACCTGCGGATAGTGGTTGTCAATAACCGTGGAGGTGGAATTTTCCGGTTTATCGGAACGACCCGCAACCTTGACATTCGCGAGGAATATTTCTGCAGCGACCCGCAACTGCCGCTCGGACGTGTGGCTCAGGCGTATGGTTGGAAATACCTCCATGCAGATTCAGAAAAGGCACTTCGAGAGGGGTTGAAAACGCTGCTCGAAACCAGACAATCAATCCTTGAAATCGAAGTGGAACCTGAATCGAGCGCGGAAGAACTGATAAAATATCTGAACTGAATATAATAACACAAAATACAGTACACCATGTTTGACTGGAAAACCATAAAGGAGTATGAAGACATCCTCTTCGAGAAGATGGATGGCATAGCCAAGATAACGATAAACAGGCCAAAGGTCTACAATGCGTTCCGTCCGAAAACCAATATGGAGATGCTCGATGCTTTCCATATTTGCCGCGAGAGTCAGGACATACGCGTGATTATCCTGACCGGCGCAGGAGACAAGGCATTCTGCAGCGGCGGTGACCAGAACGTGAAGGGTGAAGGAGGATATGTCGGCGAGGACGGAGTGCCCCGTCTGAACGTTCTTGACCTTCACCAGATGATACGTTCCATTCCGAAGCCCGTCATCGCCATGGTCAACGGCTATTCCATCGGAGGTGGCAACGTGCTTCAGGTGATATGCGACCTTTCGATTGCTTCGGAGAATGCACGATTCGGCCAAACCGGTCCTAAGGTAGGCAGCTTTGACGGAGGCTTCGGCGCGAGCTATCTCGCCCGTTGCGTAGGTCAGAAGAAAGCCCGCGAGATATGGTTCCTCTGCAAGCAATACACTGCCGCCGAGGCTCTTGAGATGGGAATGGTCAACGCCGTTGTTCCTTTCGACAAACTGGAGGAGACCACAGTGGAATGGTGCCGCACCATAATGAAACGCTCTCCGCTGGCTATCCGCATGATCAAGCGCGCGCTAAATGCCGAACTTGACGGACAGCATGGTCTGATGCAGTTTGCCGGTGATGCCACTCTTCTGTATTACATGCTCGACGAGGCTCAGGAAGGCAAGAACGCATTCCTTGAGAAACGCGACCCCGATTTCGACAAATTCCCCAAATTCCCCTGAGATGAGGTTACAGTTCGCACCATACGTGCTTAAGTTCAACGAGCCGGGCGGTACATCGCGCGGTGTCATGACCGAGAAGATTACATGTATATTGCGAATCTTCGACGAGTCGGAACCTGACAGATTCGGTATCGGTGAAGCCGGAATCTTCCCCGGGCTCTCCCCCGAGGCAGACGACCGTTTCTTCTTCAAGCTGATGGAACTTCAGGCGAACATACGTCTCGGTCTTCAGACAGACCTGTTGAAGTTCCCGTCGCTTCAATTCGGACTTGAGCAGGCCATACGCGACTACACCGGCGGATGCCAAGGCGTGTACTTCGAGTCTCCATTCGTGCATGGCGAGAGCTCGATAGAAATCAACGGTCTCGTGTGGATGGGAGACTACGACAAGATGATCGAGCGCATAGAGCAGAAACTTGCCTCAGGATTCCGCTGCATAAAACTGAAAATCGGAGCTATAGACTGGCGCAAGGAGGTCGATATGATCCAATATATCCGAGACCGTTACAGCCGCGACCGGATTGAAATCCGCGTCGATGCCAACGGAGGCTTCGACATGGACAATGCCATACCGAGACTGAAACGCCTCGCCGACCTCGACGTACATTCAATAGAGCAACCGATCAAAGCCGGGAACCCGATGCTGATGCGGTTCCTTTGCGACGTGTCGCCGCTACCGATAGCTCTCGACGAGGAACTGATAGGCAAATTCACTCGCGAGGAGAAAGCCCGCACGCTCGATGAGATTAAACCCGCCTATATCGTCCTAAAACCGACACTCATAGGCGGATACTCAGGAGCGCAGGAATGGATTGATCTTGCCGAGGAAAGAAATATCGGCTGGTGGGTGACTTCATCGCTCGAATCGAATATCGGTCTGAACGCCCTTGCGCAATGGGTGGCCACACTTCACACCTCAATCCCCCAAGGACTCGGGACAGGAGGGGTATTCACCAATAACTTCACGTCTCCGCTCTATCTTGACGGAGACAAGCTCAGATATAATACAGCGGAAAGCCTTGACCGTCGGCAACTCGCCGCTCTTGACTGGAGAGAATGACCTACGAAGAATTCCTGAAGCAGTGGCGTGACACCGGAACAGACGTGCAATGCAGGACATCAGGTTCGACCGGCACACCTAAATCCATATTGTTACCCAAGACCGAGATGTCGAAGAGTGCCTTGCGCACCGTAAGACATTTCGGTCTTGACCGGTTTTCACATCTTCATTCCTGCATATCACCCGACTTCATAGGGGGCAAGATGATGGCCGTAAGAGCAGAGGAGACCGGTGCTCGGCTCACATGGGAAACGCCGTCAAACCGCCCGCTGATGCAAGCGGGACAAGATGCTATAGATTTGCTTGCAGTTGTACCCTCACAGATGGAGTACATTCTGTCGCACATGGACATGATGCCTGAAATCCGGGCTATCATTATCGGAGGCTCAGCCATACCCGCAGCACTCCGCCGTCGCATAGAAGAATCGGGACTCAACGCTTGGGAAACCTACGGCATGACCGAGACGGCATCGCACATAGCTCTGCGCCGAGTCACCGACCCTCCCTCTCCATTCCGAGTGCTCGACGGCATTTCAACCGGGGTTGACGGCGAATCGCGTCTTGTAATCGAAATGGAAGGCTGGCAGAAGATTGTCACAAACGACATCGTAAGAATAATTGGCCAACGGGAATTTGTCGTGACCGGACGTTACGACAACGTAATCATATCCGGAGGAATTAAAATTCACCCTGAGCAAGCAGAGGAGATTCTCGAAGCGACCTTCGGCGTGCCGGTTCTCATAACGTCCGTTCCCGACAACAAATGGGGCGAGCGGGTCATTATGATTATCGAAGATGGTGAAGACCGGGCCTCAGATACAAAAATTATATCAAGATGCAAGGAATGTTTACCTAAAGCATGGGTACCCAAAGAAATCCTGCATCAGAATGTGCCGACAACCGAAAACGGTAAGAAAAAGAGAAAAAACATACTGTAACCCATCTTGCGGAGCTTTGATTGTGCCGAAATGAGGGGGATTTACGCCCGAATAGGAAAAAAGCGTGGAAAATTTAGCCAATTAATTTTATGTTTTAAGAAAATGTTGTAAATTTGTGTTGTAAAACATACAAGAGCGGTTTAAACCTAAGTAAATGCTCAAAAAAGTGCAATAACAGGACTTATTGAGAATGCCATGGTTTGGATAACCGATCTTCAGAGTAGGATCACCAACACAATTGTATGATAAAGAAGAGCACCCTGGAACGCATCATCGGCGACGACCTTGCCGAGTTATGGAACGCCCTCACTCAGGACGAAAAACGTGTCATAGCCGAGAACTTCCATTATGAGCGTTACAAGAAGAACCACATAATCTACGCGGAATCAGAGACGCCCGAGAACCTTTACTGCCTTCTTGAAGGCAAGGTAAAACTCTTCAAAAGCGGAATCGGCGACCGTGTTCAGATACTCCGTCTGTACCGTCCGGTACAGTATTTCGGCTACCGTGCCTATTTCGCACGCGAGCCATATGTATCGTCGGCCGCAGCTTTCGAGCCGTCTGTGATCGGTATAGTGCCGATGAAGATTGTAGAGGAGATCATCCGCAAGAACAACAATCTTGCACTCTTCTTCATACATGAGCTCTCACGTAATCTTGGTGGTGCCGACACCAAAATCATCAACCTTACGCAAAAGCATATCCGTGGCCGCCTGGCGGAATCGCTCCTCCTGCTGGCTGACAACTACGGTTATGAGGCCGATGGTTCGACGCTTAAAATCTACATGAGCCGCGAGGATCTTGCGAATCTGTCGAACATGACCACTTCGAACGCCATCCGTACCCTTACGACATTTGTATCTGAAAAGCTCATACTCGTCGACGGTCGGCGAATACGCATAGTCAACGAGCCACAGCTAAGGAAGATTTCCAAGTTCGGCTGACGCTCCGACTTTTCTGAGAACATCATTATCCGGTTTCTGCAATCACACATGAAAGATTGCAGAAACCGGACTTTTTGTGATAGAGTCACTGACAATTTTTAACATTTAGTATAAATTTATTTCACATATACAATTTTTTTACTATATTTGTGAGACATACATCCGGAAGGCAAGTCTGCACTACGGGTTATAGTATTAATTATCAAAATTTTATAAAATTATGGCTTTTTACAACCGGCCACAGTTCTGGCTGCAAGTCAGGAAAGATTACATTCTTGACAATTTTGAAAACCTAATCGTTTACCTTAACCATTATGAGTATTCACAGGATGAGGACAATCATGATTACGACTCGACTCTTGAATGTATGCGTCAGCTAATTGATGACATCGGCTCAAGAATTAAGGACACACCGTTTTACAAACGTGTAGAGCATGAGTATGAAATCTCGCTTTCCATAAGACTGATGTGCGCACATATACTCGCCTCGCATAAAGCCGGCAAGACTCCTTACTCAACTATACTCACTCTCACAACTCTTCTCGCCAAGTCAGATATAAATCTTGATTTCGACACACTTTCAAGTCTTTACAATATAATCGTAAACTGCCTCAGACGCCGCCGCCTGGTAAACATCGGCATCACATGGAATGACATTTCCAACGAACGCATAAATGAGCTGCTGCTCATGTTCAGAATCAAGGGCATGAGGTTTGCCGAGGCTGCCCCTGCAGATCCTTACCATTATTTGGAGAACAACGGGCTTCTGGTGATTCCTCCCACAGGAATACTTGACCTGTCGATTACAAACCGCGCCAAATACGTGCAGGACAAATACGAGGTGCTCTATGAATTGCCGTCGCTGATGCGCGTGCTGACAGCTAAAGAGAATTTTGAATATACCGCCGACTTCTCTAAACTGTACAACACCACACTCCGTCTTCTCAAGAAACAGGAGCAATACAAATCAGCCCCGGTAGCCACCCGCGAGGCATACGGATTCGATGACCCGTTCCCGGTCAGAATCACCTCGAAATTCGGCTGGAGAATGGAGGCTGAGACAATTGACCCGCGACATCAGAAACTCGCCGGAAAGATTCTGCTTGAGATGCCCCCGCGCCGTCCGAAGATGACGGCTGTTAAAGAAAAACTCAATGTCGGTGACATTATCATGGTCTACCGTTCGAACCGCGAATCATATATGTTCGAGATATATGACGCGTTCGAGGATTTCTACCGCAAATATGCGTGCGGATGTCCTTCGGAAGAACGTCTCGCCATCTTCATGAGTTACTACCCCAACGGCACGGAATGGCTCACCGAGGATGGCATGCATGTCGGAATTGACAAATCGAAGATAGAGCAGCTTGACGACGAAGAGAAAGAACTGTTCTATCAATCTATCAGCGAGAAGATTCCTATTGTGCTCAAGACTTACAAGGATGCTCCGGATATGTACAAGGATGAATTCAACATGTATGGAGAACCTTACGATCTCTTCGGCACGGATTATGACGGAGCCACATTCACAGCCGATGAGGCCGACGACGTAATGCTCGACAAGTTCCTGGAACACTCGCGCGCGGAAGCCGAGGATTTCGGCGAGGGTTGCACAGGCGAATTTGAGCCTGCAGAAGCCGATGAGTGCTCCCTGCTCGTTCCTGTCATTTACAGGATAGGCAATTGCGGCAAGGTGTCATGTCTCGCACGCCTTGAATACAACACGGCCGCCGCGATGATATGCAAGATGACCGGGCGGAAAGAGGAACTTGCATACATAGAGTACGAAAACAGCTACCTTTACGAGCTTGTGCAGTTTGCATCAAACGGGGATATCAAGCCGCTCTCTGTGCCCAAGATTCTTGAGGACAGCGAAGAAGCCCGAGTGCGCGAGAAGATGGTCGGGACTCTGACCCGTTACAAAAAGAGGAACGTAATCAAGTCCTCTCCCCTGCTCGCCTCGAACACTCATACCAATGTTCATGACAAGGTCGAGGCTCTGGTCACCGCATCAAACAATCTGATTGACATCATCGACGAGTCTGAGCTCAACAACATCAAGCAATCGATAGCGAGAATGCTGAATGTTGAGGATGAATATGTCTCAATTCTCAACGACCGCACCTACTACGGCGTGGAGAGCATAACCCAGGAATTCAAGTCCTCGGCGGTGTTTCCTCCCTACAACCAGCGCAAATCGCCGCAGGACATCGTGGATCCGGAACTCCAGAAATGGGCTATCATCAAGGCCGTATGCGGCTTCCTGAACTCCCGTTCAGGCGGAGACCTGCTGATTGGTGTAAACGACGAAGGATACGCCGCAGGGCTTGAAGATGATATGCGAGAGCTGCATGCACGGCGATATATCTCGACACGCGACATTGACCACTACCGTCTGTACATACAACGTATACTCACCCGCGCTTTTGCAGAGGTGGATGGCTCAAAAGACCCTTCGGAGATTGCAAATACACATATAGACACATTCCCCGAAACAAATGCCGAGGGACGCACAATTCTCAGGATTAAGGTAAGTCCGTACCAGAGGAAGATAATCCGTCTGTCGGCTGACAAGAAGGACCGCCCGGTAGGAATTGAGGATTCGTATGTGAGACAAAGCGGGCGCACGGTTGTTATCACACCGGGAATGGTTGAGGAAATAATGAAATATAAACGTTAACCGATAAAACGACAGCAATGAGAAAGAAAATTCTGTTTGCGGCATTGACCGCACTCGCCCTGACATGCACGACATCCTGCGGAAGCAAAGGTGGCGAAACCGCAACTTCCGACAGCACAGTGACCGACACCGCAGCTTTTGACGAATCTCAGCCGGTGGCAAGCGGCCAGTATGATGCCACTGCATATGATATCACCGGACCTTCAGCACGTTCCGGCAAGTTCGACGGACGTATGCTTATCGCCCTCAGCCCGGAACAGTCTGCACTCTACGTATATGAGAACGGAAACCGTGCAAAAATAGACTACAAAGTGGTTCTTGAGCGTCCGTTCGAAAAGAATGACAGCGGAGTGTATGTTTCTGCCGACTCAAAGGGGAAGCCCGTCACGATCTCTACCGACAGCACATTCTATACGCTGACATTCGATAAAAACGAATCGAAGATAAGGATCGACTTCGACAAGACTCCGAAGTCTACAGGAACCGCCATGGAAGTGCTTGAAAAAATCACTTCGATGATTCAGAACGGAAAGTAACCCCTGAGTTAACAATTATAAAAGTGGGACTTTGCACAATGGCAAAATCCCACTTTTACTTATTTTACAGCACATTGACTTGTGCATATATCATCTATACCTGCCGTGCTTCCTTCTCCTCTTTGGCAGCGGACGGGAATGGTTTCGTGCCGGGAGCCGGCAGAGATTTGTCGGGGCTGGATATCTCCATGTTAACCCTTGTCCAGATGAAATTGGGAATCATCCGCCAGAGTCCGACAACGATGTTCCACCGCCAGTCGATTACAGCTACCCTCGGGCGACGCACGATAGCCTTGATAATCAGAGGTACCGCATAGTCGAGTGTCATCTCCATAGGATATTTAAGACCGGGCACAAGAAGCGGAGTCTTTACCCACCCCGGACGGATGTCGGTGAAAGTCACATCGGCCTTCTCGGCGTTTGCGAGCTGCTCAAGTGCAACGAGATATGTCTGTGCGCACTTCTTTGAGGCAGAATATGCCGAAAGCCGACCTATACCGTTGGTTCCCGCCACGCTGGTTACAGCGGCGATATGACCCTTGCGGTGGTTGTCGCGGAAGTAACGGTAGGCTGTGCATATCATTCTGACAAAACCACCGGCATTGGTCGATATGATGTCAACCTCCCGCTGCGGATCAAGCTTGAGATTCTCATATCCGATGCCCGACACATGGAAGTAAATGTCCATGCCTCCCATCTTGTCAATCAGATTCTGCATCTTGTCGGGAGCATCGGCATGAGTGACATCTATCGACATGTATTCCACATTGTCGGGATATTTCTTTTTCAGTTCGCGCATGGTCTCCGTATGGCGCGCGGCCATACCGACCTTTATTCCGCGTGAGGCAAAAGCCTCGGCCACCCTCAGGCCGATGCCTGAGGATGCACCCATTATAAGCACCCTTTTCATGACCGGAATGCTTACTTCAACAGGCTTTTGACGAACTCGTAGTCAGGTTCTTCCGTAATCTGACGGCTGAGTGAGGTGCCGAGCACCTTGCCATTCTCGTCAATAACTACAAGAGCACGTGCATAAAGGCCCTTGAGAGGACCATCGGCAAGTTCCACACCGTAGGTCTTGCCGAAGTCGGAACGGAAACCTGATGCTGTGGCCACGTTCTCTATTCCGTTGATAGAGCAGAAACGTGCTGCGGCAAAAGGCAGGTCCATTGACACGCAGAGAACCTTGGTATCGGGTAAAGCTGCTGCATCCTGATTGAAGCGGCGCACCGAAGCGGCGCATACATCGGTGTCAAGACTTGGGAATATGTTGAGGACCACTCTCTTGCCACGAAGAGAGTCGAGTGTGATCTCCGAAAGATCCTGTGCTGTGAGTGAGAATCCGGGAGCCTGTTCTCCGGCTTTGGGAAGCTCGCCACTGAGTGTCATGGGAATGTCTTTGAAATATACTGTTTCCATAGTTAATAAATTAATTTGTTGATATTTACTTTTCTACAAGCCGATCGAGTACTGTCTGCACCAGTTCGCGCACCTTCGGTTTGTAATCGGTGTTTGCATTGTTTGCGCGACGCTCCGCAATGATGCAGCAGACAGTCATGGCCCGGTGTCCGAGCAGTTTTGCCATGCCCTGAAGACATGCCGATTCCATTTCGAAGTTTGTGATAGGACGACCATTGAAACGGAAGCTCTCGATTTTGGCATTCAAATCAGGGTCAGCCAGAGGCAGCCGCACGCATCGTCCCTGCGGAGCATAGAATCCTACCGCAGCAATCGTGTATCCACGGAGCATGTCGTCGCGGCCGATCTGCTGTACAAGGGCGGCATCAGCATCGACTGTGTAGGGGGCTGCCCATGTGCGCATCCAACCGGTATGCTCGCAGAACTGACGTTCGAAGTCGAGGTCGCACACCTTGTCACGGTCCGCGTAGAAATTGAGGATTCCGTCGAATCCCATACCCTTCTCAGCTATTACGAAGTCGCCGATATGCAGGTCTTCCTGAAGTGATCCGGAAGTTCCGACCCGGACGATGTTCAGAGTGCGGTGTTCCTTCTTTACTTTCCTCGTCTCGAAATCCACATTTACAAGGGCATCGAGTTCGGTAATAACAATCTCGATGTTGTCCGGGCCTATGCCGTGGGAAATGGCCATGACAGGTTCTCCCTTATATTTTCCTCCGATTGTATGAAACTCGCGGGAGCTGACCTCGAAATCGATTGAATCGAACATCGAAGCCACCATGTCCACACGACCGGGATCTCCTACGAATATAATGTTGTCGCACACCTGCTCCGGACGCAGATGAATATGAAATACTGAACCATCACCGTTGATGATGAGTTCTGAAGCCGGAATCACACGTTCTTCATTCATGGGTATTGTCGATTTAGTATTTTGCAAATCTGCCATCTGTTATAACAGATCCGCTCGGTTAGTGTAGATGTTCAGATTAAACCTCTACTTAGTTTATAACAAATTTACTGTCACGCAAGTTCATATCTTGCTCCGGGAAGTCTGACAATAACTCCCTCGAATTCGAGATCTGAGAGTGCGGTCATCAATGCCGGCATGGCAAGACCTGAACCTGAATGTAATTCATCGATCTGCATGGGCCTTCTGTCGGAAATCATGAGATTGTAGACACGGGCCATGTCTCCTTCAAGTTCCGGGAACAGAGGTTTCTCCGCCGGAGGAGCCACACCGATAGCCGGTATTTTCCACTGCATCAGCGAAAGTAGGTCGCCTACTGACGTGAAAATATGGGCTTTGCTCCGCGCAATGAGATGATTGCATCCGGAACTTGTGATGTCTGTTGAACGACCGGGTAGCGCCACAACCTCCCGGGAATATGAAAATGCTTGATTCGCAGTGCTCATAGCCCCTCCTTTTACTTCCGACTCAGCCACTATCGTAAGTTCACTGAGTCCGGCCACTATCCGGTTACGCTCAAGGAAATTCCTCTGGAACGGCCTTACACCTGAAGGGTATTCCGACACTATCGCTCCTCCTGCGGCTATTATGCGCCGAGCAAGATCGCGGTGCGGGGCCGGATAGATCATGTCGAGACCGTGGGCTACAACCGCTGCGGTAGCGACACCATTCTCAAGGGCGGAAGTATGGGCTGCGGCGTCTATGCCATATGCAAGTCCGCTTATGACCAGCGCATCGGGATAATAAGCCGAAAGGTCGGCAACAAGTGACTTTGTGAAGTTCAGCCCATAGGATGTGCAACGACGTGTACCAACAAGACTGAAAGCCGGAGAAGCATCAAGATTACCCTCTCCAAGTTTATACAAGACTACCGGTGCATCGGGAATCTCTCTCAGAAGGTGAGGATAGTTGTCGTCGGTCAGAAATAAAGCCTGAACCGAATGTCGGTCGATAAAATCAAGCTCACGACGGGCACGGAACAATGCCTCCTGACGTGCGAGATCTTCAAAACGCGATCCGCAACCAAGCGCCCGGAATAATTCCGACATGCTCATGGAGAAAAAATCGGAAGGTGTGATACTCCGTTCCTCCATGGCACGCACTACCGTGGCATTTACGCCCGGTGTCATTGACAACGCTATCTTATGCAACCTGTCCTGCTCCATCACGTAAGGGTTTGACCTGTTTTTCAGCGTATGTAACGCCCGAAGACTGCCGCAAGCTCGTCACCGCGTGTCAGCTTACCGTTTTTAAGCACTACTACGGTAACGACCCCTTCCGCACAAACGTCTCCATTTGATTTCAAGATATCCTGATGAAATATGAAGCGGGGGCCCTTGCGTTCAAGACGCAGGCAGCTCAAAAAGCTGTCACCTCCCCGGAGGGAGGTCTTGTATTCAACTTCGATCTTGCGTACTACCGCATCAATGCCTTGATTGTGCATCTCTATAAACGACAATCCGGCATCCTTGCAGAATTTATGTCGTGTATGCTCCATGTAGTGCAGATAGTTGGCATTGTTGACAATCTGCTCGCAATCAAGCTCGTAATCACGGACTTCCATATCCATGATAAAGCAATATTTCTTGTTGGTGTCCTTCAGTATCCTCATAATTGGTTATTGTGGAATGCTATTTTGTTTTGGCGGGATGCAACTCAGCTATTCGTGTATCGATGAGTTGAAGAGCTTCGGCAAGTTCCTCCTGCTCCTCGAAAGCATCTGCAGGTATCCAGATAAATCCCTTCGCCGGTGTGCGCAGCGGTATTATCACCGACTTGCTGCCTATACGGTAAGGCTGCATCTGGACATAAGGAAAGAACTCTTCGCGGATTCTCGGCTCTTTATCCGACTCAGCAGACGAACCTTCCGCACCAGGCTCATCGCTGCCGTTGTCAGGGAGATGCATTCTTACCGTCACTCCGGCATTATTGACAACAACAGTATGCGGTATAGTGTTGATGAAACACTCGCGTCTGAGTCCGAAATAATAATACAGAAACGCAAGTACCATCGGAATTACGACAAAGACCACCATCAGTCCAATCACAAACCAACGCAGGTCTATTGTTATGCCGAGAATTATCCCCGTCAGTGCCGTGACGGAAAGCAGAAGCATCCAGATACCGGCATAACGGAAGAGCATCTCCAGGGCGAAACTGCCCCCTCCCATTCTGTAGACCTTACTTTCCATCTCTGTTGAGTGTCTCGTTGCGGTATGTCTGACGGTTGCGTGAGATTGCCTGTTGCGCATAGCCCGTCCCCTCTTCGTTATAGAGCTTTGTGATGTCTATGTATTTGTCACCGTTTCCTGCTTTAAGAGGGAAAACCTCGTCGCGCTTGCGGCGAGCCTCGTCCCCGAGTGGCGAGTGTCCGTCGGGCAGCGATCCCTGCAGATCCTTGTCAACGCCGTCGGCCGCACATCTTACCGCACGTATCTCTGCAACCGGCGGATAACCGAGTCCCGTCCACATTATATATTCCTTACCGATCATGCCGGGCGTGACAGAATCAACAGATTCTACCGGATGGCAACCTTCGATTGCAATAGTTGCAGTCGATTTATACCGTGGGATAAAATCCTGGTCAATGACCCACCGCTCGCCGGCCGATGTATAGTCTTTTTTCTTCAGGTCATGATAGAAAGTCCGGCTCACGACCTCGGTCAACACCTCGGGAGTAACCGACTTCTCATCTATATATGGCTGCAAGATGCAATTGGCATTTGCCTCGCGCACAAATCCGTATCCCTCGTTGGGACGTCCCGAGTGACTGTAGTTGGTACGCACGAGCACGCCATCGGTAGCATCTGAAAGATTGTATCTGACGTATGAATGGTTGTTGGTCTCGAAAAATGCGCCTGCTCCGGTGGCATCTATGACACCGAAATTAGCCTCGACACCCATGGGCCGAGGATATGTGTCGAGAAGATGCGCGAAATCCTCGACCGTGCGGCACGTCTGGAGAGCTTTCGTCATCAGGATTCCCTCACGGTCCATCTTCTTGGCCGGGACTTTGTCATCTTTGATATTGTACGATGCCGTGTTCATCACAGCGAAACCTGCATCGTTCATGCCCATCCAGGCCTCTTTAAGTTCTTTATCGGCAGCGTTGAACAAAGCTACATAACCGAAATTTCCTTTGGCTGGCGCGACATACTCGACTTTATTATCGATAGTGCTGGTGTCACGATGCTTCCATAGGATGGGGCGGCCGGAAGGGTTAGCATCCGCGCTGACAATGGCGGATGTACATGGAAAGGCCGCGACGGGCATAAAAGCCGCCGCGACCATACATAGAAGTGTCTTTAAATATCTTGTCATTTCAATAAGCTCCTTTCCATTTGAGCAAAGGAGTAAAAGCCCTCGGCTGTGTTATCAGTCGAGCTTGTGAATCACAAGACCCGAGCGGAGTTTAGGCTCGAACCATGTGGTCTTCGGAGGCATGATATTGCCTGTATCGGCGATGTCGATGAGCTGATCCATGGTCACAGGATAGAGAGCGAGTGCCATGGCCATCTCACCGCTGTCTACGCGGCGCTTCAGCTCCTCAAGACCACGGATACCACCCACGAAGTCGATGCGCTTGTCTGAGCGGAGGTCGGTGATGCCGAGGATATCGCGCAGAATGAGGTCGGATGATACAGTTACGTCAAGGACACCGATCGGGTCGTTGTCGTTGTATGTACCCGGCTTAGCGGTAAGTGAATACCAGCGGCCACCGAGGTAGAGTGAGAAGTTGTGGAGTGCGTTGGGATGGTAGATCTCTGTGCCCATATCCTTCACCTCGAAGTTCTCTCCGATGCGAGCGAGGAATTCTTCGGGAGTGAGACCGTTGAGGTCACGCACAACGCGGTTGTAGTCGATAATCTTCAGGTGAGATGCGGGGAACGCAACGGCCATGAAGTAGTTGTATTCCTCATCTCCCTTGTGGTTGGGGTTATTCTGTGCTTTCTCGTTACCTACGAGAGCGGCAGCGGCCGAACGGTGGTGTCCGTCAGCGATGTAGAGAGAAGGAATCTTCTCGAACTCGGCTGTTACCTCGGCAATCATCTCAGGGTTGTCGATGACCCAGAGAGTGTGACCGAATCCGTCGGGAGCGACGAAGTCATATTCGGGTTCTGCGGCAGTGACCGTGCGGATTATTTCCTCCAGACGCTCGTTGTCGGGGAAAGCGAAGAATACCGGCTCTATGTTCGCATTGTTGCAGCGGACGTGCTTCATGCGGTCTTCCTCTTTGTCGCGACGGGTAAGCTCATGTTTCTTGATGCGTCCCTCCATATAGTCGGGCACCCATGCTGCTACCACGAAGCCGTACTGCGTGCGGCCATCCATGGTCTGGGCATAAATATAGTAGTTCTCCTTCGTGTCCTGTACAAGCCAGCCTTTTTCCTGGAACATGTTGAAGTTCTCGACAGCCTTGTCATAGACAGCCGGATCATGCTCGTCGAAACCGGGAGCGAAATCAATTTCGGGTTTGATGATGTGGTAGAGGCTCTTCTCGTTGCCCTCGGCTTCCTTACGTGCTTCTTCTGAGTTCAGAACGTCATAGGGACGTGAAGCTACTTCTTCCACGAGTTCGCGGGGAGGACGGATACCTTTGAAGGGTTTTACTTTTGCCATGGTTTTATTTGAATTTAAGGTTGTGTTTTGAACTGTTTCCAATCTGCACGGGCACTTCATATCTGAGAGTGCCGTTTTGCAACCGGACATGTCCTTTATAATGTTATGTTCTGTTTGCAGTGCAAATATAATATATCGGACAGAAATATGCAAATCGCAGCAATCATATTTTCACAATTCGCAGCCGCTATAAACTCTATAGTCCATGAACCTTATGTGTACCGTGGTGTTTAAATGATGAAAAGGTAAATAACACTAAAAATTCAAACAGTTATGAAGAAATACATCTGCACAGTATGTGACTGGGTATATGACCCCGAAGTGGGCGACCCTGACAACGGTATAGCTCCCGGAACCGCATTTGAGGATATCCCTGATTCCTGGGTATGCCCTGTTTGCGGTGTCGGCAAGGAAGATTTTGAAGAACTTCCCGAGGAGTAACCATTCACACCGGATAAGCCATTGTCACAAATGGCTATGAAAAATACGGCGACAGTCCATAAGACTGCCGCCGCATTTTTATTCTGTCTGCCGGGATGCTATTTTAATTTACGTTCGAGACGACCCGTAGGACATTTGTCCGAGTAGATAAGACCTCCGATAATCAGCACACATCCTATGTAACCGAGAAGATAGATATTTTCATCAAACAGGAAATAGGCTGCTATCATCGTCACGAGAGGCTGGACATACAGATAGTTGTTGGACGCTACCGGCCCGAGAATCTTCATCGCCTCATTCCATATGATATATGCGAAGAGAGAACATATCAGAACGAGGAAAAGGAAGTTCATGAGATATTGTGGCTGTGAGAAATCGAAAAGCAAGTGAAGATGCGACGGATCATGCTGCAACATCAGCAGCGGCACAGCTGTAATCACTCCATAGAAGAAGAGCTTACGGGTCACAAAGAACCCGTTATAAAGTGGTATAACTCTTTTGATTGCGACCGAGTAGATTGCCCATGAAAATGCAGCACTGAGCGCAAGCAAGTCTCCGGCAGGTCTAAACTCAAGACCTTCCCCATGACTGAATATTATGCATCCGGCTCCGATAAATGCGACAACAGAACCAATCATGACTCCGGTCTGGATTCGCTGACGATACATGATCGCAACAAGTATGGTAGTGAAAATCGGTGATATTGATGCAAGCAGCGATACATTACCGGTAGTGGTCATCTTCAACGCGTAATTCTCCGTGATGAAATACAGCGAACCACAGCAGACTCCGCTTATAAGAAAAGTCAGCTCGTCACGCCAGGATTTCGAGCGGATGTTCTTGAACGTGAAAAGCAATAAAACGAGATAGGCTGCGAGGAATCTGTAGACGTACACCTCGACCGGCGTGAAGCCACCGGTTTCCATAAGCACTTTGGTACTAAGGAATGAAGTTCCCCATGCTGTTACTGTCAGTAGAGCACCGATGTGCCCCAATAATACAAGATACTTGCTCTTGGTTGCGTTTCCTAATTTCATGATTTAAGGTTCGGACATATGCCCGGTTTGCGTTTTCTGGTAAAAAAGTTTCATGCGCTTAAGGAGGCGTACCATATTCCCCGAATCCAAATGCAAAGATAGGAATTTTTACGAAATCTAAAGAATGGTTTCAAAAAAAATCGCCCTTGACGGGGCGATTTAATGGGAAAATCCTCAAAATATGTGAGCAACTCAAGAATTTCTGAATTCTTTTGGAGAAAGACCGGTCTGTTTCTTGAAGTACTTTCCGAAAAAAGACTGGGACGGGAAGTTGAGCTCGTCAGCAATCTGCTGTATATTCAGATTTGATGACTTAAGGAGAACTTTTGCCTCAAGAATCACATAACGTTCTATCCATTCCACAGCCGTGAAACCGGTTTGCTTCTTGATGGTACGAGAAAGATGCTTTGGTGTAACCTCAAGTTTGGAAGCATAGAAATCAAGGAACCTTTCCTTGCGGAAGTTCTGCTGGACAAGAGCAAGGAATTGGTCAGACATCCTGCCCTGACGGGAAACTACCTCATCCTTGAACGGCAGGAAACACTTATATCCGTAGCGATGAATGAAAAGTAGCAGGTGGTACATGAGAGCCTGCGAACCATATGGATTCGATGTCTCGGCAAGTAAAGATTTAGTAGCCTGAATGAAATCCTTGAAATCCTGGACAGAATCATCTGGAATAGAAACGACCGGATGCCTCAGGGATATTGAGGCCAAAGGAGAACTGTTGAGAAACAAAAAAAGATTCTCACTGAGCCGCTTTGACATGACCATGACGGTTGCATTGAAGTCCGGACTGAGAAAGGTCGGCTGCATGATCTGCGTGCTTTTGACAGAGACGAGAGCAGGAGCAGAAATTTCATGATTTACTAAGTTGATATCTGCACGACCGGAGCCATTGAAGACAAAGATCCATGTAGTCGCCGCAAACTTTACAGGCTCACGCAGAGAGGTGAGCATAGAGGGTCCGATATTCTCAAGCATCCAGAAATCTTGCTCAAGAATCGAAGACAGATCCTCCGGAAGATTCAGATTATAGTGAAGTCCTGTAGTCACAGAAATTAAAAATTAAGTAGATGTGAATGAGACCAACCACAATCCCAACCGCATAAACCCTCTATAAATAAACTCACAGAAGAGCAAAATATTGTACCAACCCACTACTTAACGACCCAATGCCCCTGACAAACACCGAGCGCACCAAGACGCTGCCGCACCAAGACGCTGCGCGCAAAGACTCAGAGCGCGACGGTAGTCGCGCCACACC
>OFGM01000077.1_pt1 | contig 98841 bp, 91 predicted proteins | sample 1521741 | NCBI WGS metagenome assembly OFGM01 (sample SAMEA3504079, study PRJEB24116) | mouse gut metagenome | biome: mouse gut; feature: mouse-associated habitat; material: faeces | place: Denmark | collected 2011
ATCCGCGAACTCAATACGGGCAAACTCCGGAGTATCGCCAGGCCGCAGCCCGTTGCGCGACCGGTCAGCCGTCTGCCCCCAGACGTCCAACACTCCCGTGAGTAACAGCAAGGCAACTATGAATCGTGACATGGTATTGATCTATTTGCTTTTATCGCAAATATAATCCTTTAAATAAATTATAATACATAAAAATCATTTGGTTAACGAATATTAACAACACCGATCCTTTTCAAAGCCCATACACTATATTATTTTGTCGTATCTTTGCATATCAACCATAAAAGCGACTTTTAATCAGCATGATCATACGACTGTTTTTAGCTGTTCTGCTCATGGCTATGGCTCAAGGAGTCAGTGCCGAAGATGTGACCGTGGGAGCCGCACGCACCGACCTTTACGCTCCTTTGCTTGAAGGCAAACGGGTAGGACTGCTAAGCAACCACACCGGCATCGTAGGCTCGCGCCACACGCTCGACGTCATGCGCGAGGCCGGTATCAACGTAACGACACTCTTTTCGCCCGAGCATGGATTCAGAGGAACGGCTGATGCCGGCGAACATGTCAGCACATCCCGCGACAGCAAGACAGGCCTGCCTGTCATTTCGCTCTACGGAAACCGCAAACGCCCCGACGACGCTACCTTGCAGCAACTCGATGCCGTTGTCGTCGATCTTCAGGACGTAGGCCTCCGGTTCTATACCTACTATATCACCATGCTTTCCGTGATGGAAGCCGCAGCCGATGCAGGCGTGCCGGTCATCATTTTCGACCGCCCCAACCCCAACGGAATGACGGTCGACGGCCCTCTGCTCGACATGTCGCTCGCCTCGGGAGTAGGGCAGCTACCGATACCCGTGATCCACGGAATGACCCTCGGGGAACTCGCCTCTATGGCTGTCGGTGAGAAATGGCTCAAAAGCCGCCGTACGCCCGATCTGACGGTGATCCCATGCTCCGGCTACACCCACTCTACCAGATATACTCTCCCCGTGCCGCCATCCCCCAACCTGCCCGACATGACGGCGGTCTATCTCTATCCCTCGACATGCCTCTTTGAAGGAACCGTGATGAGTCTCGGACGCGGCACAGAGATGCCTTTTGCCGTCTACGGCCACCCCTCGATGTCGGGATCCTCATTCTCCTTCACCCCCGTCAGCCGACCCGGTGCCAAGAATCCGCCGCTGCTCGGAAAGAAATGCTTCGGTAGAGATCTACGCTCCATCCCGGCCGACTCGGTCGTAGCCCGGGGACTCGATCTCAGCTACATAATCGACGCCTACCGCAACCCCGGCATGCGCAAATCGGGTTTGAAATTCTTCACTTCATTTTTCGACAAACTGATCGGCAACACCACTGTGCGCCGGATGATCGTCGACGGAGCTTCTGCCGACCGGATACGGGCAACATGGGCCGACGATGTAAGCCGATTCAGAACCCAACGCAAACCCTATCTGATCTATCCCGAATGAGCCCTGCCATCGTAATACTCACCATAACCGTCTATTTCGCGCTGCTGCTGACAATCTCGCGGCTCGCTTCCCGACGCGCCACAAACGCCACTTTCTTCACCGGAAACCGGCGCACACCATGGCCACTGGTTGCTTTTGCCATGGCCGGAGCCGTGATATCGGGAGTTACATTCATCTCCGTACCCGGTATGGTAGTCACCAAAGGATATGCCTACCTCCAGATGGTCATGGGCTTCATTGTCGGATACGCCGTCATATCCCTCGTCCTCCTGCCGCTGTTCTATCGGCGCAACCTCGTTTCCATCTATTCCTACCTCGAAGACCGTTTCGGGCGGCGCAGCTACAAATCCGGAGCCATGATGTTTTTCATTTCCGAGATTCTCGGCGCATCGGTCAGATTCTTCGTTGTCTGCGCCGTGCTCCAGATGCTCGTATGCGATCCGCTCGGCATTCCGTTTGCCATCAATGTCCTTGTCACCATATCCCTCATCTGGCTCTATACGGCCAGGGGCGGAGTCAAGACCCTCATCTGGACCGATGTCCTCAAGAGCGCATGCCTCATCTTGTCCGTAGTGCTATGCATCTTTTTCATATCGCGTAACCTCGGGCTTTCACTCTCCGACATCCCGGCGGCAATCAAATCCCACGAATCGGCATCCATATTCCATTTCTCCGATCCAAAGAGCGGACTCTACTTCTGGAAACAGTTCGTAGCAGGCATTTTCATGGCCATCGTAATGAACGGGCTTAATCAGGACATGATGCAACGCCATCTCTCCTGCCGCGACTCCAAGGCTTCACGCAAGAACATGATCGTCAGCGGAATCGTGCAGTTCGGTGTGATAGCCCTCTTCCTGATGCTCGGCACTCTGCTCATTGTCTACTGCTCGGCACGAGGCATAGCCATACCCGAAAAGACCGACGACCTTTTCGGCCTCGTCGCTGCCCATCCCTCAATGCCGCTGATCGTTGGTGTGCTTTTCATCGCCGGACTCGTGGCTGCCGCATATTCAGCCGCCGGATCCGCGCTGACATCGCTGACCACATCTTTCACCATCGACATTCTCGACGGGCGCAAACGCCACGAAGGCGACGAGTCAGCTCTCGCCCGGCTACGCAGACGCGTCCACCTGCTCATGTCGCTGCTTATGGCTGCCGTAATAATTGCATTCTATTATCTGAGCTCCGAAGATGCCATATCCGCAGTCTACACCCTCGCATCCTACACCTACGGACCTATCCTCGGACTCTTCGCCTATGGCATATTCTCAAACGCTCCGGTCAACGACCGGGCCGTTCCGGCCATCTGCCTGCTATCTCCTGTTTTTGCCTGGATCATTCAATGGTCCATTGCCCTGACAACAGGCTATCAGACCGGTTTTGAACTCCTGTTACTGAACGCCGTAATTACTATCGCCGGACTGCGGCTGTCGGCCTTAATCCCAGAAAAATCCTATGTCAAAGAATCTATTTAACCGCTACATCTGGCTCATCGACACCATCCGACGCCACGGATCGATCACTCGCGACGAACTCAACCGGCTATGGCGACTGACGCCATTTTCCGAGGGCAATCCGCTGCCTCGACGCACATTCTACAACTACCGGAATTCAATTGAGGAAATATTCGGCATAAACATCGCATGCAACACTTCCACATTCGAATACTACATCGAAAACTCCGGCGACACACACACCGACAGCGTGACCGACTGGATGCTCAACACAGCCTCAATGAGCAACACCCTGACCGATGCGCGCGACATTGCCGACCGCGTTTTTCTTGAGGATGTCCCATCCGCACGCCAGTACCTCTCAACCGTCATCGGCGCAATGAAAGAATACAAGACCCTTTCGTTCGACTACAGCCCCTATTCGCGCACCGGAGCGCCAAAGCCGGTAAGAATTGAGCCTTACTTCCTCAAGATTTTCAGGCTGCGGTGGTATGTCACCGGACGGAACACAAAAGAAAACGTCATAAAGACCTATGCCCTGGACCGCATGTCGAAAGTCAACGTCGATGCCGAGACTTTCGAGATACCTCTCGATTTCGATGCCGAGGCATACTTCCGCGATGCTTTCGGCGTTGTGTTCTCCCACGGGGAAGCCAAGAAGGTGACTATCCGCACAGACCCACGGCAAGCGAAATATTTCCGCGCACTCCCTCTCCACCACTCCCAGAGCGAAATGATCCACGATCAATATTCCGTATTCACCTACAATCTCCGACTCACTCCCGATTTTGTTCAGGAACTGCTTAGCTACGGACCGAAAATCACCGTTATCGCGCCGGCCGAGCTTAAAGCCATGATGATATCCAATCTTTCTGAAGCACTTGACAATTACCACACTAACGAACCACTGCAATGAGAATCGACATACTGACCGTACTCCCCGAAATGTTCACATCTCCCCTCAACTGCTCCATCCTCAAACGGGCGCAGGACAAGGGGCTCGTTGAAATCCACGTCCACAATATCCGCGACTACACAACCAACAAACACCGCAAGGTCGACGACTACCCATTTGGCGGAGAAGCCGGAATGGTGATGCAGATCGAACCGATCGACCGCGCTATCGAGGATCTGACATCGCAACGCCACTACGACGAGATAATCTTCACCTCTCCCGACGGAGAGACCTTCAATCAGCCCATGGCCAACAGCCTCTCGCTACTCAACAATATCATTATCCTCTGTGGCCACTACAAAGGAATCGACTTCCGCATCCGCGAGCATCTGATCACACGTGAGATCTCCGTTGGCGATTATGTCCTCACCGGTGGCGAGCTCCCGGCTCTTGCCATAACCGATGCCATTGTCCGGCTGATCCCGGGGGCTATCGGCGACGAACAGAGCGCTCTCAGCGACTCTTTCCAGGACAACCTGCTTGCGCCACCGGTCTACAGCCGCCCGGCCGAATACAAAGGATGGCGCGTCCCCGACATTCTGCTGTCCGGACATCAGGCCAAGATCGACCAGTGGCGCTACGACCAGGCTCTCGAACGCACTCGCCGACTACGCCCCGACCTCCTCGACGACTGATCCGGGATCGAACTTCACGGCGGACAGCGGCGTTATTATTGCGACTTTAATAATTGACGCCGCATGGAACACAACCGCCACCTTTCCGATTTTCTGTCTCCCGGATCGCCGGCCACAGATATTATTCCGGCTATATCAGCCGACAACATTGTGACCACTCTGCTGCAGATCCACGATACCCCACCCGTGTTCGGCGAGGCCAATATCGGACGGGCTGCCATCAATATTGCCGCAAACCGTCTGTTGGCCGCAGGAGCGATGCCTCGCTATGTCGCGGCCTCGCTCTTCCTCGACACCGACACTCCGGTAGGCGATATCAATGTCGTGGCCGACGGATTGCAGTCTGCCGCCATTCAGGCCGAGATGGAATGGACGGCAAGGGCGGTAAGCTTTTCCGACAATGGACCAAACTACGGGCTCAACATGTCGGTCTATGCCATCGGACAAGCCATCCCCGGATTAGCCGGTTCGAAACCTTGCATGCAGACCGGCGACACCATTATCGTGACTTCGCCCGTGGGCACTTTCGGAACTGCTGTCGAATCATTCAAACAGGGAATCACTACAATTGAGAATGCCGACGGCACTGCCTTGATCGATTCAATCCGCAATTTGATAGATTGCGTGCAGCGGATCCACTATCTCGATCTCGCTGAAAATGGATTTGAGGATGCCTACAGAAAGTTGACCGATTTGGCTCCGGCGGCAATCGACCGGACAATAATCCCTGTCAATCCGGCCGTCAATGCCGAATGTCATCTTCTTGAACGGGATCCGCTCCGCATGCCGTGTGCCGATGCTATGCTGCTCGTTGTTCCGGATCACGATGCTCCCGACGCTCTCGCTGCCCTGCGTCGTTGCCGCCCAACATCGCTCGCCACCGTCATCGGACATATCCTATAGCTCGTAACCGGTACGCTCGAACATCCGGTAGTCGTCATCCACGCTGTTACCGATAGTGGTCAGCAGATCGCCTACCATCACCCCGTTCATGCCGCCGCGAAGAATTCGCTCAGTAACCTTCTCCGGCAGTCGGGCTCGGCCACCGGCAAAACGCATCACGGCTTCAGGTGCCACAAAACGCATCAATGCCACCGAGCGCACTATCTCATCGTCGCTCAACGGAGCGGTATCGCCCAGAGGTGTCCCGGGTATCGGATTGAGGATATTGACCGGAATTGAGATCGCACCGGCCTCATAACATTCCTTGACAAGACGCAGACGCTGTGCAAGATTCTCCCCCATGCCGATTATGCCACCCGAGCATACCTCCAGCCCCACCTCCTTGGCGGCGGTGATCGTACGTATCTTATCCTCATGGCTGTGGGTCGAACATAGTGTGGGGAAATAGTCCGATGAAGCCTCAAGATTGCAGTGATAACGGCGCACTCCGGCATCTTTCAATGTCTGAAGCTCCTCCTTGCTCAGCAGACCCATTGATGCGCAGAAACCGATCTGCGGACATGCCTCACGCATCCGGTGGAAAATATCGCAGAAACGCCCTATCTGCTGCGGAGTGACACGGCGTCCTGAGGTCACAAGCGAAAAGTGGCGCACACCGCGGCGTTCACATTCCAGAGCCGCATCCACAGCCTCCTGCGTGTCGACGATCTCATACTCCTTGATTCCGGTGGCGTAGAATCGGGATTGCGCACAGAACTTGCAATCTTCCGGACAATGACCCGACCGGGCATTTATGATCGAACACGTGTCCAGACGGCCTCCGCAACGGGCTTTGCGCACCTCGTCGGCGGCATCGCATAGTTCATCGGTCGAATAACGTTCATTCAGAGCCAGAGCCTCTTCCACGGTTGCGGTGCCTCCGGCCATTATGCGGTCAAATATCTCTTTCAGTTCCATTCTGATTCTTTTTTTACAGATTCATGCCGCAAAATTACGAATAAAAAATGCCGTTGTGTGCTTTTCTGCGCTTTCGATATAAAAATTTAACCCGACACCATCATTATTGGCCAATTTCGACAAATTGTGGAGTTTTTAGGAACTCCAAGTGCGGAAGTCAACTTTTTACGGACAAAAGAGGTTATATTTGCAGAACCTCATGCCAAAGCCTGCGCCATGAAGCCAGGACGGATGGTTCTATAACGTTGTCTAACTATTTATTGCCAAGCACAATGAGTCTACGCAAAGCTCTTATCCTGACGATACTCTCCGCAATCGGCACCGGCGCATTGTCGGCTGCCGGCGATGTCTCCCTCGACTCCTGCCGGAGTCTGGCATTAGCCAACAACAAGCAGCTGAGAGTCACCGCTGAATCTGTCCGCATGACCGGCTACCAGAAGAAGGAGGCGTTTGCCGCCTATCTCCCGGCCATCGACTTCAACGGCGGATACACCTACAACCAGAAGGACATCTCCATTTTCGACAAGGATCAGCTTCTGCCTACCAAGACGTTCGACCTCCAGTCGCAGTCCTACCAGTTTGATCTGGTCAAGAATCCGGCTACAGGAGAACCGATCAAGGGTCCCGACGGACAATACATCCCTCAGACAGTGGCCTTGATCCCCAAGGATGCCATGACATTCGACGTGCATAACGTTTTCTTCGGCGCCGTGACTCTGACCCAACCCGTCTATATGGGTGGCAAGATCGTGGCAATGAACCGGTTGACCCACTTTGCCGAAGAGGCGGCAAGAGCTCTCCACAACGCTGAGGCCGAAAACGTGATCTACGCTGTCGACGCGGCCTACTGGCAGGTTGTCTCCCTGAAAGCCAAGCAGAAACTCGCGAAAAGCTACGTGAATCTGCTCGACACTCTGCGCCATAATGTCGAACTGATGGTTCAGCAAGGCGTCGCCACTAAATCCGACCTGCTCACAGTGGAAGTAAAACTCAATCAGGCCAACGTCGATCTGACAAAAGTCGACAATGGTCTCGTGCTTTCCCGCATGGCTCTCGCCCAAGTCTGCGGACTGCCGATCGACACTCGCATGAGCCTTGTCGACGAGGATGTCGACCTGACTGCAGCCGAGGCCTCCCAGATCCCTGCCGACTCCTATCCGATGGCCGATGTCTACGATCGCCGGCAGGATCTCCACGCAATGCGCATGGGCATCGAAGTACTCCGTCAGAAAGAGCGCGTGGCCATGAGCGACATGCTCCCGAAAGTGGCTATCGTCGGCGCATACTCATTCAGCAACCCAAACATGTTCGATGGCTTCTCGAAACGCTTCGACGGCGCATTCTCGATCGGAGCGATGGTCTCAATCCCGATCTGGCACTGGGGCGGAAACTACAACAAGTACAAAGCCGCTCAGTCACAGACACGGATGGCAGAACTGGCCTACGATGATGCCAAGGATATGATCAACCTCCAGGTGAGCCAGTCCGCGTTCAAAGCCCAGGAGGCCGTCAAGACCTATCAGATGACCATGTCGAATCTCAGCAAAGCCGACGAAAATCTGCGTCAGGCTACTCTCGGCTTCCGCGAGGGGGTGATGACCACCGACAACGTGATGGAAGCGCAGACCGCATGGCTGAAGGCCAACTCAGAAAATATCGACGCGATGATTGATGTCCACCTCTGCGACGTATACCTCTCGAAAGTACTCGGAACTCTCCCCTATCCAACTGAATATTAAACAACAAACCAACATAACAAAAACTCTTCACACCATGGCACAAACCGACCTCAACAACAGCCCTGCGGAAGTGAAACGCGAGACACGCGTCCTGATAATAGCCCTGCTGTGTCTGATAATAGCCACCGTTGCTTTGGCAATCATAGGCTTCTTCTTCCTCAAATCGCCCGACGAGATTATCGAAGGGCAGGCCGATGCTACAAGCGTCCGCATCTCCGGAAAACTCCCCGGACGAGTGACCGACATCTACGTCAAGGAGGGCGATATGGTACGCGCCGGCGACACTCTGATCCATATCCATTCTTCGCTTGCCGAGGCTAAACTCTCGCAGGCTGAGGCGATGAAAAATGTTGCCAAGGCCGGTGAGGAAAAAGTCGATGCCGGCACTCGCGTGCAGATAATCCAGTCGGCCGAACAGCTTGTGGCCCAAGCAGCCGCTGCCCGACAGATAGCTCAGAAAACCTACGAGCGAATGGAGAATCTCTACAAGGAAAACGTGGTTTCCGAACAGAAACGCGATGAAGCCAAAGCCGCCTATGATGCAGCATTGGCCGGCGAAAACGCTGCGAAAAGCCAGCTGAGCCTTGCCAAATCCGGCGCACAGCGTGAGGATAAGGCCGCCGCTGCCTCGATGGTCAATGTTGCCCAGAGCGGTATCGCCGAAGTAGAGAGTCTGCTTGAGGATCAGTATCTTGTAGCCCCGTGCGACGGACAGATCGATCAGATCTATCCAGAGGTTGGAGAACTCGTGAGCCTTGGCGCACCCTTGATGAGTCTGCTGAAAATCAGCGACAAATGGGTCACATTCAATGTCCGCGAAGACCTCCTGACCCGGTTCAAGCTCGGCGAGAAAGTCAAGGTGATGATCCCGGCTCTCGACAAGAAAGAGACCGAGATGGAAGTCTACTATATCCGCGACATGGGCAGCTATGCCACATGGCGTGCCACCAAAGCTACCGGTCAATGGGACAGCCGAACATTTGAGGTCAAGGCTCGTCCGCTCGACACCATACCCGACCTACGCCCGGGAATGACCGTGGTCTATACCCTATGATCCGACCCCACACTACTGATCCACAAACACTCTAAAGCCCAATATCCATGACTTTCCGTCCGCTGACACGATCAATCCGCGAAGGCATCCGTCAACTGGTGTCGCGTCCGGTCTATCTGACCTGTCTTGTCGCCGTGCCGTTGATCTTCACTCTCTTCTTCATCAATCTGATGGACGAGGGCGTGGCAATGCGCGTACCCTCGGGAGTTGTGGATCTCGACCACTCCGCATTGTCGCGGAAAGTCACCCGTACACTGGCTGCATCGCAATATGTCGACATATCGGCCGATTACGAGTCTTTCCATCAGGCCAACGATGCCGTGCGCCGCGGCGAGATATTCGGATTCTTCATGATCCCGTCGGATTTCCAGAAGAACACCCTCGGTCAACGCCAGCCCACGATCACCTACTATTGCAACATGACCTATTTTGTTCCTGCATCGCTGATGTTCAAGGGATTCAAGACCGTAGCCGTCACTACGGCCGGAGGGCTTGTACAGGCCACTCTTGTCAATACAGGTTTCGTCGGCGAGGATGCATCAATGGCTCTGATCCAACCGGTCAGCATGCAGATTCAGGGAATCAACAACCCCTGGATGAACTACAACTACTACCTGACCAATTCATTCGTACCGGGGATGATAGCCCTTATGGTGGCTCTGATCACAGCCTATACCATCTGCGATGAGATCAAGCGTGGCACATCAGTCCGGCTAATGCATCAGTCCGGTGGATCTGTGCTGATCGCCGTCCTCGGCAAGCTAATACCTCAGGCCGTGATCGAGACCGTGGTCGGAGCGGCATGTCTGGCCATCATGTACGGATTCAACCATTTCCCAATGCACTGTCCGGCCTGGCACATGATCCTTGCCATGATGCTACTCGTCATAGCCTCACAGGGATTCGCGCTGACAATATGCTGCATCATCCCCAATCTGCGCTTCTCCGTCAGTTTGTGCGCCCTCACAGGCATCCTGGCATTCTCTATCGCGGCATTCTCGTTCCCCGTCAGCGACATGTATCCCGAGATAGGCATCTTCAGCTACATCCTCCCGGTACGCTACTACTTCCTGATCTACGCCGATCAGGCACTCAACGGCATACCCCTCTACTATTCGCGGTTCTACTACATTGCACTGCTCATATTCCCTCTGACAGGACTTATCGGACTGCCACGCCTGAAAAAACGCATGCTGAAACCGGTCTATGTTCCCTGACCCTCAAAACATCAACGACATGAAATCCTCATCATCAAACGGCATATCATCATGGTTCACGACGCTGTTCAAAGTATGGCGACGGGAATACTCCATGGTGTTCTCCGACATCGGCGTGATGCTATTCTTCTTTTTCCTGACGCTGATGTATCCCGTGATCTACACCCTGATCTACAATCCTGAGACCGTGACCGACATTCCCATTGTAGTTGTCGACCAGTCACGTTCCGAACATAGCCGCGAACTGACGCGCATGATCGATGCCACAAGCTCCATCGAGGTCTACGATTACGCCCCGACTCTCGACGAGGCCCGTCGCATACAGAACGAGCATAAAGCCTACGGAATTCTCGTCATACCATCCGACTTCGGCAAAAAGATAGGGCGAGGCGAACAGGCCACAGCAACATTCTATGCCGAGATGTCGCTGCTGCTGCGCTACAGGGCTTTCGTCTCATCCCTCACCGACGTGCAGCTCGCAATGGGAGCCAAGATCACCCAGGAGGACATTGCGACGATCGGACTTCCGGGACAATCCGTCAGCGGAACGCCCATCAACTCCGAAGCCGTGATGCTCGGCGACCCCACGCAGGGTTTCGCATCGTTCATCATCCCGGGCATCGTGGTTCTCATCCTCCAGCAGTCCATGCTTCTTGGTGTGACCATGCTCGCAGGTGGCAGCTCCGAACGCCGCCGTCGCAACGGAGGCATCGATCCTAAAGCCGTGCCGGCCGGCCCAATGGCCACCATCTTCGGAAAAACCTTCTGCTACGTATCGCTCTATCTGCCGATCTGCATATACGTCCTCGACATTGTCCCCACCATCTTCCATCTACCCCACATGGGACAGCTCTCGGACTACATGCTCTTCATCCTGCCGCTACTATTTGCCACATCCTTCCTCGGACTCGCCATCAGCGTTCTGGTGACCGAGCGCGAAAGCTCCATGCTCGTGATCGTGTTCACATCCGTCGTGTTCCTCTTCCTGAGCGGACTGACATGGCCCCGTTACGCCATGAACGGCTTCTGGACGCTCGTAGGCGACTGCATCCCGGCCACATGGGGCATAGAAGGATTCATCCGCATCAACTCCAACGGAAGCACCCTCGCGCAGGAAACCCATCCCTACACGATGCTCTGGCTTCTCGCCGCCATCTACCTCATCTGCGCCTACCTCGCGTGCCGCTATCTCTATCCCTCGCGCCGCCGGGCACTCCGCCCCGGGATATGACCCTCTGCCCCAATCGTGCTCACGGCTTCCATGCTCCCTATTGGCGTATGGATGGGAGAAAATGTGGGATGGCGTTTGTTTTTTAAGCTGTCAGATAGTAACTTTGCACTGCTGACCGAGCAATTTGTCGGGCGGCAGTGTTATATATTTGTATGACACAATCAACCACTTGACTCAGACCAAAATGAAAGATCTTATCATAGACAAGGAATCATCCGAACGCGCTGTCCTCGTAGGACTTATCACTCCTGTGCAGAACGAGGCGAAAGCCAATGAATATCTCGACGAACTCGCTTTTCTGGCTGATACAGCCGGTGCCACCACCGAGGGCCGCTTTCTGCAACGACTGAACAGCCCTGATTCGCGCACGTTTGTCGGCAAAGGCAAATTGCAGGAAATCAAGCAATTTGTGGAGGACAACAATATCGGCATGGCTATCTTTGACGATGATCTGACATCGAAACAGGTGGCCAACATTGAACGCGAACTGCAAGTCAAGATCCTCGACCGCACCAGCCTTATCCTCGATATTTTTGCTAAACGCGCACAGACGGCCAATGCCAAGACGCAGGTGGAGCTGGCGCAGTATCAGTATCTGTTGCCGCGACTGACCCGAATGTGGACCCACCTGGAACGTCAGCGCGGCGGTATCGGTATGCGCGGTCCCGGTGAGACCCAGATAGAGACCGACCGCCGTATAATCCTCGACAAGATCTCGCGCCTGAAGGCAGAGCTGAAGGACATAGACCGGCAGAAGTCGATGCAGCGCAAGAACCGTGGCAAACTGACGCGTGTGGCACTGGTGGGTTATACCAACGTCGGTAAGTCGACGCTGATGAATCTCCTGAGCAAGAGCGATGTGTTTGCTGAAAACAAGCTGTTTGCCACGCTCGACACAACAGTGCGCAAGGTGATCATTGACAATCTTCCGTTCCTGCTGACCGATACTGTCGGTTTCATCCGCAAGCTGCCCACCCATCTCGTAAAATCGTTCAAATCAACGCTCGACGAGGTGCGCGATGCCGATATTCTGGTTCATGTGGTCGACATCTCGCATCCCAATTTCGAGGAGCAGATCGAGGTTGTGAACCGCACGCTGTCAGAAGTCTGTGGCGGAGTGGAGAAGCCTATGATCATGGTATTCAACAAGATCGATGCGTTCACCTACAAACCAAAAGCTGAAGATGATCTGACACCTCGCACCCGTGAGAATGTCTCGCTCGATGAACTGAAAGCCACATGGATGAGCCGTCTGGGCGATGATGCCGTGTTTATCTCTGCCAAGAAAGGGATCAACATTGACGAGCTGAAACAGAAGATCTACGAGAAAGCCAAGCAGGTGCATCTGACCCGTTTCCCCTACAACGATTTCCTTTTCCAGAAATACGACGAGGCTGAGCTGACCGAGGGTGAGGATTGATCATCCGATGCGCTTGGCCAGAGCCTGCCGCACGAGCTCTACAGCCGTGGAGATCAGATAGATCAGAGAGGCGAAAACAAGGCAGAAAATGGTGTATTGCCATAGAGAGCCGTCGGCCCAGTAGTCAAGGGCTGTCGGCTTGATGGAGTTTCCCCAGATCAAAGGATTTTTGTGGATCAGATAAGCTGCGAATGCCCCTGTTGCAAGGGTATTGATAGCTCCGGATCTGATGCGCAAGGTTGTGAAAAAAAGGAAGAGCGCTACAGACGAGATGATAACCCACGGGGCATTGTAGGCGTAGACCATCCCGGGCTTCATCCAGAGGGCTATGACTGCCGTGAGCAGTGTGGATGCCACGTAGACGGATATGGAGACAACACGCATGCCACGCGGCATGCCGTCACGAAACCGCAAGGCCAGATAGCGGCCTATGAGATACATCATTATCAACTGGAACGCCGTGTAGCCCGAGGGATTGAATCCACCCTCCCATAGCCATCCGCACCACACGTTGGCAAGGATAAACAATGCGAGCCATAGCCTGAACTTGTTCAAAGGCAGACTATCCACGGCGGCATTGATCATTGGGCTGAGCAGATAGAGCAGCAGGTAGGCCGGGACATACCAGAGGTCGGTATGGGTGTAGACCATGACCGATTCCAGCAATCCTTTCCAGAATAACTGGGGCTGCTGATGCTGCACGAAAATCAGGAAAAGGTTGGCGGCAAGGTAGATCCCGACAGCGTAGAAGATGCACATCAGCGTGAAACGCAACAGACCGGAGAGCCGGGCACGGATTCCGAAATAGCCGGAGATCAGTGTGAAGCAGTTGACACCAATTATGGTAATCGATTCTGTGACTATCCGCCAGGCATCGGAGGCTGTGCAGTCGCTGATGCTGCCTGGAGTGGGCAGTCCGAGTGACGCGCCGTCGAGATGCACGAGAATCACCGCCATCATGGATATGATGCGGAGAAGTTCGATGTTGGATTGTCGTCGGGAGGCCATGAGATGCGGTTTAGATCATTAAACCACAACAGCTTACTTGTCGCGAGCTATGACAAAGTCGAATATCGCTGCGAAAGCACGCGTTGTCTCGTTGTCGGGATATTCAGCGAGAATGGCCATGGCCTGATCACGGAAACGTGCCATGGTGTCGTAGGCATATTCTATGCCTCCTGAGGCTTTGGCAAATTCGATGAGAGTATCAATATCGGCCGTGTCAAGCATCTCCTTGCGCGAGAGTTCGAGCATTGCGTCATGCTGGGGCAGCTCGGTGCGCGAGAGCGCGTAGAGCAGTGGCAGAGTGATCTTGCCTTCGCGAAGGTCGTTGCCGGTGGGTTTGCCTATAACGGGATCGTGGTAGTAGTCAAAAATATCGTCCTTGATCTGGAAGCATAGCCCGAGCAGCTCGGCATAGCGGAGCATAGGCTTCATGGCCTCTTCGTCGGTGTCGGTGGAATAGGCACCCATCTTGATGCAGGAAACGAATAGCGATGCCGTCTTACGCGAGATAATCTCGAAATAGGCTTTCTCGTCGATGGTGTGGAAGCGAGCGTTGTAGATCTGGTCAACCTCGCCGAGCGAAAGCATCTTACCGAGCTGAGCCAGGACCTCAACCACACGTATGTCGCCGGTGGATATGCCCTGCTGGAGGGCGTTGGATACGAAATAGTCGCCCACGAGGACAGCTATATGGTTGCCCCACATATTGTTGATTGTAGGGAGCGAACGGCGCAGTTTGGAATCGTCGACAACATCGTCGTGGATCAGCGAGGCGTTGTGGAGCATCTCGACAGATGCAGCCGATGCAATCACGCGGTCATTGACCTTTCCGAAAAGCTTTGCCGTCAGGATCACGAGCACCGGGCGGATCATCTTGCCCTTGGACTTCAGATAGCCTTCGATCACCTGTGCCATCAGCTTGTTAGGCGATGATAGAGATGAACTGATGCGCTCGCTGAGCTGTTGAAGCTCAGGACGGATGGACTGTTGGATATCTTCTAATGTCGACATAATTTGCTGCAAAATTACAAAAATCTTGCAGACCATCGCCATTGTAACGTAATAATTTACTAATTTTATGCTTCAAAACATGAAATAAAGAATGGACACACCCGATACAAAACGACTTTTTCTGCTTGATGCATACGCTCTTATATATCGCGCTTATTACGCTCTGATGCGTGCTCCGCGAGTGACATCAAAGGGGCTGAACACTTCGGCTATCTTTGGATTCTGCAACACACTCGACGAGATTCTGCGCAAAGAGCAGCCATCGCATATCGCCGTGTGTTTCGATCCTCCCGGCGGACACACTTTCCGCCATGAACTTTATCCCGACTATAAGGCCAACCGTGACAAGCAGCCGGAAGATATAACGCTATCGGTTCCCTACATCAAGGAGATCCTCGCGGCCTACCGCATTCCGGTGGTGGAGGTGGAGGGCTATGAGGCCGACGATGTGATCGGCACGCTCTCTGTCATGGCTGAAAAAGAGGGATACACCACCTACATGATGACTCCGGACAAGGACTACGGTCAGTTGGTGACCGACCGGGTGATCATGTACCGTCCGGCGCTCCGTGGCGAGGGTTTCGAGATCCGCGGACCGCAGCAGGTGTGCGAGCGTTACGGCATCTCGTCGCCGAGGCAGGTGATCGATCTGCTTGCCCTTGAGGGTGATGCCTCCGACAATGTTCCCGGCTGCCCCGGCGTGGGAGAAAAGACCGCCTCGAAGCTGATTGCCGAATGGGGATCCGTGGAGAATCTGCTCGACAATACCGACCGGCTCAAGGGTGCGCTGCAGAAACGCATTGTGGAGAATGCCGACAAGATACGGTTCTCAAAAGAGCTGGTCACGATAAAGACCGACGTTCCGCTTCCGTCCGACATTTCGATTGACTCGTTGCGGCGGCGCGAGGTGGATATTGATATGCTGCTGGATGTCTACCGCCGTCTGGAATTCCGCACGTTCATAAAGCGTCTTGGCGGCTCTGTGCAGGAATCCGCCCCCAAGGCTCCGGTTCCGGCCGCACAAGAGGCTCAGGGATCGCTGTTCGATTTCAACGAGGATGATGGTTCTGCCATACCCTCCGTGGCCGTGGCCTCCAAGACATTGGCATCCGTTGCCCACGACTATAGCATAGCCGCCACCCCTGCTGAGGTGGCAGCGATGGTGGAACGCGTGGCCGCCACGGAGCGCATGGGGCTTTGCGTGCTTGCCGACGGCGACGAGCCCATGACTGCCACGATGCAAGGCATCGCAATAGCCGGAAGTGAGGGTGTGGCTGTTTACGTGCCGCTGACCGACGGCGATGCCGACGAGCGCCTTGCCATGCTGTCGCCACTGTTCGGCGAGGCAGCGCCGGTGGTGGTGAGCCATGACGTGAAACGCGATATCCTGTTGCTGAAACGTCGGGGCATAGAGCTGACAAATGCTGCTTACGACACATCGGTGGCGCATTATCTTATCGAGCCGGAGATGAAGCACCTGTTGCCCACACTGGCCCTGAAATATCTGGACTACGACATGATTCCGGCGGCAGCCAAGGGTGATGTCCCGACGTTGCAGGATCAAGCCGACAGAGCATGCGAGCAGGCCGACACCGTGATGCGCCTCATGCCGATACTTGAGAAAGAGATTGCAGCCGGGGAACTTTCCGCGCTGCTGAATGATATAGAACTGCCCCTGATCCGGGTGCTCGCCGAAATGGAGTGGACGGGTGTCAGGATCGACTCCAGCGAACTCAACGCTCTGTCGGTCCGTTTCTCCGAGCGTCTGGCCAGAATGGAGGAAGAAGCTTATTCAATAGCCGGAGTCAGATTCAACATATCGTCGCCCATGCAGGTGGGTGAGGTGCTGTTCGACCGTCTGAAGATAGATCCCAAGGCAAAACGCACCAAGCGTGGCGCGTACTCTACCACGGAAGAGATTCTGGAAAAACTGCGCCCCGAGAATCCTATTGTCGATCTCATCCTGAAGATCAGAGCGTTGCGCAAGCTGCTGGCAACCTACGTCAATGCACTGCCGGCACTTGTCAATCCGCGGACAGGAAAAATCCACACGTCGTTCAACCAGACCGTGACGGCTACCGGACGTATATCCTCCACCAATCCCAATCTTCAGAATATCCCTGTCAGAACCGAGGATGGCCGCGAGATACGCCGTGCTTTCATTCCCGATCCGGGCGACATTCTGCTGGCAGCCGACTATTCGCAGATCGAACTGCGCCTGATGGCCGACATGAGTGGCGACCCCTCGATGATGGAAGCGTTCCTTTCGGGCGAGGATATCCACCGCGCCACGGCTGCCAAGATCTATCACGAAGATATAGAGACCGTGACAGCCGATCAGCGGCGCATGGCCAAGACCGCCAATTTCGGCATAATCTACGGCATCTCCGCATTCGGCCTGGCCGCGCGCCTCGGCATTCCGCGCACTGAAGCCAAGGAGCTTATCGCCGGATATTTCCGCACCTATCCCGGCGTTCAGGACTACATGGACCGCAGCATACGTGGGGCGCAGGAGAAAGGCTACGTCACGACGGTCATGGGTCGCAAACGCTTGCTGCCCGACATTCATAGCCGCAACTCCGTGGTGCGCTCCTATGCCGAGCGCAATGCCATCAACGCCCCGTTGCAAGGCTCAGCCGCCGATATCATAAAGATCGCGATGGTCGACATCTATCGGGAGATGAAGGAGCGTGGCATGAGATCGCGGATGATTCTACAGGTCCATGACGAACTTGTGTTCAATGTGTGTCCCGAAGAGCTCGACCGGATGAAGGAACTTGTGGTCAGGAACATGGTCAACGCCTATTCCGGACGGGTGCCGATGGAAGTGGGGCTTGGAACGGGTGAGAACTGGCTGGAGGCCCATTGATAAATTATGATTATAATCAGAAAGTTATGAAAAGATATATCCTGACATTGATTGCGATGGCCTTGACAGTGTTGGGCATGATGGCCGGAACATACACCCCGGAATCGGTGCCCAATGTGCAGTTGAAAGACCGCACTCAGCTTGTCAGCAACCCCGACGGACTGCTTTCGGCTGCGGCTGTCGATACGCTCAACCGGATTCTGTTGCAGGTTAGAGAACAGACCACAGCCGAACCGGTGGTGGTAGCCATCGACGATATTGACGGCGACTATGACCCGAACACATTTGCCAACGAGCTGTTCACGCTCTGGGGTATCGGAAAGAAGGACACCGAAAATGGCTTGCTGTTGCTATTAGTCGGCGATGCCCATCGTGCCGTGGTGCGCACGGGGCGCGGTCTCGGTGGCATACTGCCCGATGTCACCTGCTCGCAGATTCTCCGCCATCAGGCTCTGCCGCTCTATAAGGAGGGGGATCTGGATGGAGGTACGATAGCGGCGGTGCGCGAACTCTCACGCGCCATGACCGACCCGGTTGCTGCCGAAGAGATCCGCTCCAAATATGCCGACGCCACAGCCGACGATGATGATGCCGACTTCTTCGCTTTCATGCTCTATTGTGGACTGGTGGCCGGAATCGGTTCCCTGATATGGGTGGTGTGGATGATTTTCTCCAGCCGCGGAAAGGATGACCAGACGCGCTACAGGATGCTGAACAACGGGCGTCCGGTGCTTCTCTTCCTTGCATTCATGGGGCTTGGGATGCCACTTCCGGCCTATCTGCTCTGCGTCTGGAAGATGAAACGTCTGCGCGATCATTCGCGTTCGTGCCCCAATTGCGGCCACGCGATGCGCAAGCTCGACGAGGCAACCGACAATGAGTATCTGACTCCGGCGCAGGATATGGAGGAACAGCTGAACTCGATCGACTACGATGTGTGGCTCTGCGACCAGTGCGGCGAGCGCGACATCATTCCGTATGTCAACCGCCAGTCGGCCTACACCGAGTGCCAGCATTGCGGCGCGCGCACCTGCGTGCTCTCCGGCGACCGCATTATCCAGCAACCAACAACGCGAGCTGAAGGCCGTGGAGTGAAGATCTATTCGTGCCGCAATTGCGGAAAACAGACCCTCAAACCCTACAATATTGCCAAAGTAGCAGCCGCTCCCGTGGTGATATTTCCCGGTGGCGGAGGTGGGTTCGGCGGAGGTGGAGGCATCTCCGGCGGCGGATTCGGTGGCGGAGGCACAAGCGGTGGCGGCGCTTCCGTCGGCTGGTAAACCTCGCATTCAACCATTAAAGACAAAAAAATGACAGAGACTCTTCAATCATACCACATGCTCGGCCTTGCAATAGGCATCTGCACCTTCCTGATAATCGGCGTGTTCCATCCCATAGTGGTCAAATGCCACTACTATTTCGGAACCGGTTGCCGATGGTGGTTCGTGCTGCTCGGAGCTGTCGGCCTCATGGCTTCGATCTATGTTGCCGATGTATTCTGGTCATCATTGCTCGGCGTTTTCGCCTTCTCCTGCTTCTGGACAGTCCACGAGATTACCGAACAGGAGGAACGCGTCCGCAAAGGCTGGTTCCCGGCCAATCCCAACCGCAAGTCCAAATAACCGGGTTGTGGTCGGGGTGTCGGATCCCCAGAATGAAGCCGGAGATTATCGGCGAGGATGGGGGAAAGTGCGGCGGACGTTGCGGCGGATGGCGAGAATATTGCCGGCGGTGATCAGAGCCATGATGCAGAATCCTATCAGGATGGCAACCCAAGGAGCAGAACCTTTCACGCCGATCTCGGCAAGCTGAGCATGCCACAGATGACGCCCCACGAGCATGAAGACGATAGCACCTGCAAGCACACATCCGTTGATCACGGCCACGATGGCATAATAGTGGCGCGCGACAGAGCCGGGGGTGTAGCCCAACATCATCAGCGACCGCAATTTCTCACGGTTTTTCTGCAACAGCAGATAGATGCTCAGCAGCAGAATGAAAAATGCCAGAAGACTGATTACGACACCCACAGCGATAACCACTCCGGTCACGATAGAAAGGAAGTAGGACGCGCGGCCTGAATCAGCCTTGTCGCCTGCGCTTTCGTAGCCATGATCCTCAAGATAGGCCTGAATGGCCGGATCGCCCGGCTTGTTGACCTCTAAGATCAGACGCGAGGGCTGACTCAGCGTGCCATCGGGCGTAGGATCAGCGAAGCGTTCGTTGGCCCACGACAGGAATTCCGCCGGAACAGCAAACGTGTTGAGACGGGATGAGAAACCGACTATGCGCCCCATAAGGGACATCTGTCGGCCATTGCCACTGATGGAGACACGCACCGGGATCATGCCGATAGTGGCTTCCGACACCTGCGGATAGCCTCTGGAAGCGGCGAATCCGAAGTTATAGAGGGTCAGATAGTCCTTGCTCATGATGATTGGCAACACGGGGAGATGACCGCTGACAGAATCCGGCTCCCAGCTCCATCCGGCCGGTTTCACATCGAAAAATTCGTCGGGGATGGCTTCGAGAAACAGAGCCGTCGACATGCCGCGTCCCCAGATCTCAAGGCCGGCCGAAACGTTGAACTCCGCCGCCGTGAAGCGTCCGAGCTTGCGCACCCAGGGCTGCGACTCGATATCCGCCACCTCGGCTTGGGAGAACTCATGATCGGAACCGCCGAGCGAGATTCCCTCGACGCGTTTGGATATGATCAGATAGTCGCGCGAGATGAACGAATCCTCCGATTCCCACACCGTGGTCACATCGCGATAGAACTGAATGGCGGTCAGGACGATAGCCAGACCGAGAAGATTGGCGACAGCATATCCGGCAAGCTGGCCGACGGAAATGTTGCGCCGCAGCAATTGCCACACGATTGATCTTTTCATAGCTTGAGAGTGTGGGTTATCGGAATATTGATCTTGTTGCCTACCGATGTGGCTATAACCGAAGCGGAATTGGCCTCAGCCTCCTCGCGTATCAGATTGGCAACGATAGTGTTGTTGCGCTGGTCGAGGTGGCTCACAGGCTCGTCGATCAGGATAAAATCGAACGGCTGACACAAAGCCCTGACAATGGCCACGCGCTGCTGCTGCCCTACCGACAGCTTTGCCGCCGGGACATCGGCTTTAACAGCGATCTCCAACCGCTCGAGCGCATCGAGGATCCATTTCCGGGACTTACATCCCGTCAGGCGGTTCTTGATCTCTATGTTCTCCATCACCGTCAGTTCCGGGAAGAGCTGCATCTCCTGTGGCAGATAGGCCAGAGCGCGCTGCCGGATCTCGCACCACCGGTTGATGGAGAACTCCGATACGTCGTGGCCATCAAACAGAATACGGCCACTATAGTCGCCGCGGCTACCATATATGTAGCTGCATAGCGAGGACTTGCCGGTGCCGGATTCGGCCTCCACCATATAATAGTCGGGGCGCGCGAATTCGACATCCTGCAACCACACCTGCGACAGGCACACCGGCTGGTCGTTTTCCATGCCGGCGAACACCTGTGGCAGTGTTTTCTCAAGTGTTATCTTATCAATCATTCCAAGGGAGTGTTTACCAAGCGAAATCGTCGGCAACAGCCGTAGTATCGTCGATTCCGTAGTTTTCCTCAGCCATCTCGGCAGCATACTCCGTGTAAACATTGTTACGGACAGCTGCATAGTAGCTGGTGCAGAGTTTGACTATAGCCTCTGCAAGGCTCATGTCGCAGTTGGTGAATTCCGAAGTGCCGGTGGCAACGCCATCCACGAGCCGACCTTCCGATTTAATTCCGAAAGTGCAAGCCCCGGCAGTTATGTCGGACAGCGACGCAACATTGTAATAGGATGCCATCTGAGCGCCTTTCATCACCTGTGCAGCCTCATTGTTCGCATTGCCGGTGGTTATCTTATTCATGGACAGTAGCAGATTGTCGCCATCGGCCTTGAGGATGATCACAGGAGAACCGGGGAACCGGGCCACAACAGATCCGTCAGCCTCCAGCGTGACAGAATCGTTTTCATTCATGCCGAGAGTGACCAGATTATAGATTTGCGAAACCATCTCCTTGGCTTTACCGGGTTTCATGGCAAGGGTGATCAAAACGTTGATGTTCTGTTGGGAATCGTCACCCGTCATGAGTCTGTTGAAATCGTCAGCACCGCAAGCAATGCCCATAGTGCCGTCGATGTTCGATACCCATCCGAGAACCATCTCCGCAAGCTGTCGGTCGGAGCCGGACATATTGTTGAGCAGCGGACGGATCTTAGCAACAAGTTCATTGATAGCCTTATTGTTGAGACCGGCGGCTGTGACAATCTGATAGTCGTTGGAGACATACGTGAGGAAGCCGGGGTCGATATCCTGAAGAAGATCGCAGGTCAGCACCTCTCCGCCGGGTTTGATGAATTTCGCCATAGTGTTAAAGCTCTTGTCCTTGACATCCAAGCTGCATGTCAGCCAGTAGCCTTTCACCTTGGATATTATAGACGACAGCAGCACGGCCTGTTCAGGATCCATCCCGAAACTGGCAAACTGGTCGATAATCGTCACTACAGGCGTGCAATTGAACGAGAAGTTGACGAGGTTGTCGGCGGTGATCACCTCTTCAAGACCTTTTTCGTCGATCAGTTTCTTGTCGCCGGCTTTGTCCTTCACCTTCTCCACGGCTTTCACCGCAGCTTTGGCGCGTTTGCCACCGACAAACCACACGAGATCATTTTTCACCAGAATGGCCATCTCGGCATATTCGCTTTCGGGTTCGTAGGTGGTATAGCCATCGCTGTCGCCCTTCACAAGTTCGCCCTTTTCCACGAGAACCTCATCGAGAGCTTTCTGATCCTTCAGGGTTGCCACGACATAGGTGTCGGCTCCTGTTCCGAGCTTGATGTAGCCGAACACTGCGATCCGGCTGCAATCAATAGCCTCATAGCAATCCACGATAATAGCTTTCACATCATCGGGGATCGACTGCTCGTAGATGCTGAACTCCTCAGGCAGCTTTATATCTCCATTCTCAATCCGGCATTGGCTGACATCCATCAGCTTCTGAAGATTGACGGTAGCGGCAAAATCTACATTGCCGGGGATTGATGACACCGGATCTTCCGACGAACAGGATGTCAGTGCCGACATCATTGTGGCCACCATGGCCAGACCCAACCAGTTGAGTCGTTTAAATAGTTTCATTGCAATAAAATTGTGTGTTGTTGTTGTTTTTTTCAATATTCAAGTACCGGCAAAGTATCCACCTCGTCGGCATCATATATCACCATATCATCGGGGATCTTCTTGACCGGATGACTTGCCCTGAACGTCTGATAGCCCTGAAACAGAGCTCTCCCAAACCGATAGTAGCCGTTGATTATATCCGTCTCGCAATTGGTAAGCGTCAGCGTGCTCTCAAAATGCCCACCGGACTGCTCTCCATAAATTTCAAGGCCGTAGTCACACTTACCGTCGGTCAGATCAGCAAACGATTTCAACGTCAGGACACCACCGCCCTGAAGCCCTTTGAACTTATCCGCAGCTGGGAACCGGTTGCCCGTGGTCACCGGACGGGTCGATATGACAAGATCATTACCCACAGCCTTGAAATAGAATTTCAAAGGCATATCGGGAATCGCAAGCACCGCCTCGCCGTTTTTCACAGTCATCAATGGCTCAGCGGCGGACAGATCGCCGGAATCCGCAACATTGACCATCGAGGCTATCTCGCCGATCGTCTCCAATGCCTTTCCGGGACGCATCTGCAAGGCAATGGTCATTTTCAGATTGGCTACTACGCCGCCATAAAGCATCTCGCGCATATTGTCGGTGCCGAAGCCAATGACACATGAGCCGTCGATGTTTCCAAGCCATTTCAGAATCTTCTTAGTGCGGTCACGTCCGTTGCCGGAGAGATAAGTATCGGCAAGCCGTCCGAGAGCAGCCAAGCCGTCCTTGGTCTGCGAGCCGTCGATACCAAAGATTCCGGCGGCGAAATAATCCGCCGGGATATATCCGAACACCGACGTGTCGACATCCTTCACGTATGGGTAACCGAATTCCTTCCCATCAGCCCCGAATATAGTCAGGTCCAAATCTATCGACGTGCCGTCCACATCATAAGAAGCCACATACCAGCAACCCTTGAGCGGTGCAAAGAGAGCCTTCAGATCCTTTGTCGGATCAGGGACGCTGTCAGATTTAGCCAGCAGAATAACATCGGACATCGTATAGTCGAGCAATCTCATATAGGAATCGAAACTGAAGGCGTAGCTGATTATCTTGTCCTCGCGCAAGGCCTTGACGATCTCTTTTCTGGCCGTCAATGGTTTTTCCTTGGCCTGCTTGAGTACAGCGGTAAGATTTTTCACCGCCATCTCGGGTTTGCTGCCGGGAGCAATCCAGATATTCCCATCATGCAATACAAACGTTATTGCATTCCATGTCATCCTACTGTAGAAAGTCCGGTATCCGTCGACATCCTTTTCCTTCAGCTCCATTTCTTCCGTCAGAAGTCGGGCGAGCGTCTTCTCATCCCTGACCCGTGCCAGAAAATAGGGTTCGCTTTCCATATCCTCGGATGAAAGATCGTATCTCGTAAACACGACAACCTGCGAGAGATCGACCGACTCACGGGCAGCGAACAGGACATCCTGCACTTCCTCGGGGATCTCGCGGCAGAAAACACCGAGATCGCCCGGAACGGCGAGCCCCGACTTGTCGAGGGTTATTCCGGTGCGCTCAAGCGCACGGTCAAAGTCAATGATCATCGCCATGTTAACATCCTCTGGCACCTGATCGAGAAGATCGTCGGAGGAGCATGAGGTTGTCAGGACAAGAAACAGGGCGAGAAGTGCCGGAAACCCGGCACCGAGGCGTTGGAAAAGCTTCATTGTTGAGAGAGTTTATGTGTGAATAATGATTCTTGTGTCGCTTACACCTCAAGATCCAGATTGAACTGCTCGTGCCAGGGCAGGCCTTGCTTGTTGAGCTGTTCCATGAATGGATCGGGATCGAATTCCTCCACGTTGTGCACACCCGGTTTGTTCCATTTTCCGGTCAGGAACATCATAGCGCCGATCATAGCCGGAACGCCGGTGGTGTAGCTAACGGCCTGCATGCCGGTCTCGCGGTAGGCTTCCTCGTGGCTGCAATTGTTGTAGATGTAGTAGGTCAGGTGCTTGCCCTCTTTGTCAAGACCCTCGATGCGACAGCCGATCGATGTCTCGCCATGGTAGTTTTCTCCGAGATCCTGAGGATTGGGAAGAACAGCCTTGAGGAACTGCAGGGGAACTATCTTCACGCCGTTGTAGTCAACCTCATCGATACGCGCCATGCCGATGTTCTGGATCACACGCAGGTGGGTCAGATATTCCTGACCGAAAGTCATCCAGAAGCGCGCGCGCTTGATCGACGGATAGTTGAGAACCAGGCTCTCGAGTTCCTCATGATAGAGCAGATAGCTCTCACGCGGACCGATGTTAGGATATGTCAGCGGCTTATGGATCTCCAGAGGACCGGTCATAACCCACTTGCCATCCTGATAGTAGCGGCCGTTCTGGGTGATCTCGCGGATGTTGATCTCCGGATTGAAGTTGGTGGCGAAAGCCTTGCCGTGGTCTCCGGCGTTGCAGTCAACGATATCGAGATATTCCATATCCTTGAAATAGTGTTTGGCAGCATAGGCTGTGAACACGCCCGACACACCGGGGTCGAAACCGCAGCCGAGGATAGCTGTGAGGCCTGCTTTCTCGAACTTCTCGCGGTAGGCCCACTGCCATGAATATTCAAAATGAGCCTCATCCTTAGGCTCGTAATTGGCCGTATCAAGGTAGTTTACGCCACATTGCAGACATGCTTCCATGATCGTTAGATCCTGATAGGGAAGAGCCACGTTGATCACCAGGTCGGGGTTGTGGCGGCGGAACAGTTCGACGAGCTGTTCAACACTGTCGGCATCCACGCTGTCGGTAGTGATGCGGCCTCCGCCAATCTTGCGTGCGATAGCCTCGCATTTGCTGCGCGTACGGGAAGCGAGCACGATTTCAGTGAAAACATCGGGATTCTGAGCACATTTGTGGGCCACCACGGTACCAACACCGCCGGCTCCAATGATGATAACTTTTGACATATTCTGGTAATTATTTTTTGATTTCATAACCGGGAGAGCTAACGGCAAAGCACTTGCCCTCCAATTTAGTCAGCTAAGTTACATCATTTTCCATGATCCGCCAAGCCATCCGCCGAAAATTTCAACCTGTCCCTCCCTTTTCACATTTTTAGAGTGTTTTGGAGGGCTTTACAGCCGTTGTTTGATTAAGATTTCGTATATTTGCGCAATATTAACCGGAGGCTGCCCATGCGACAGCCGGTGATTTTACGCCTATCAAACGATGAATCTGATATATAACGCGGCTGTGGATGCGATGAACTCTTTCGTGGGGCTCTACGGGAAATGCCTGCGCAAAAAAAGCTGCCGGAAGTTCTCGCGGTTCGTCAAAGGACAACGCGGACTTATGGATCATATCAGAACGGAAATGGCCGGAATCGACCGATCGGTGCCTACGATATGGTTCCATGCGGCATCACTTGGCGAATATGGCGTTGCCCGGCCATTGATCAACGCCGTGCGCCGCAGCGGTCGCTGCAACATCATCATGACCTTCTTCTCGCCATCCGGTTATGAGCCTGTAAGCCAGAACCACCCCGATATAGACCGGGTGTTCTATCTGCCGCTCGACACACGGCGAAAGGCGCGCCGCTTCATTGAGATCGTGAAGCCCGACCGCGCCGTGATACTCATCTCGGAATATTGGCCCAACTATCTCCAACAGCTGAAGTTCAGCTCCGTGCCAACGTTTCTGGTCTCAGCCATTATCCGCGACAACTCGCAGTTTTTCCGCTGGTATGGCAAGATCTACCGCAAATCACTGTCGGCTTTCAGCCACATATTCGTACTCAACGAGGCTTCACGCTTCAATCTCAGGATGCTCGGATATACCGATGTCACCGTTGCCGGCGACGCATTGTTCGACAATGCCGCGCTGGTGGCACGGACTCCATGGAGCGACCCCGTGCTGGAGCGGTTCTCGACAGGCCGGCAGGTGTTCATTGCCGGAAGTATAAGCGACGAGAACGACCTCAAGATGGTGGCCACGCTTGTGAAACGCCACCCGGAAGTGGCGTTCATCCTCGTGCCCCACGACATCAAAGACTCAGCCATCGAGGCGATCAAGGACGCTTGTGGCCCCGACATCATACGCTATTCCCAGACAACGCCCGACGACACGTCGCTCTCCACAGCCCACTGCCTGATAGTGGACTGCATGGGCAAACTCGCATATCTCTACCGCTACGGCACATGGGCTTACGTAGGAGGCGGATTCACACCGCTGCTCCACAGCGTGATAGAAGCCACAGTCTATGGACTGCCCGTGGCTTTCGGCCCACGCATCGAGCGCAAAGTGACACCGCAGCAACTCATTGGCCTCGGCATTGGCGCAGCAGTCACCAACAGCGAGGAGCTTGACTCATGGTTCAATGCCAACCGCGATGCCGCCAGACTCGCCGAAATCAAGGAGAAATGCGCCACTTACGTCCGTCAGAATGTGGGCGCGACAGAAAACATAGTTTCAGAAATAACCGCAGGACTATGGGAGAAAAAATGAAATACGGCCTGTATATGACTCTGTTCCGGATGCTTTCGTGGCTTCCGCTATGGGCGCTCTACGGCATCAGCTCCTTCCTGAAATTCATATTCAAAAACATAATCCACTACCGGCGCAACGTGATCCGCGAGAATCTCCACAGCTGCTATCCGGAGAAAACGGAGGCGGAACTGCTGGAGATCGAGGACAAATTCTACGGCCAGCTATGCGACAACATCGTCGAGACCGTCAAACTGCTCAACATATCAGACAAGCAGATGAAACGCCGACTGAACGTCCGTGGCGCCGAACTTGTGGAGGCCGCCGCCGACCGCAACAGCCCCGTGATTCTCTACCTCGGCCACTACTGCAATTGGGAGTGGGTTCCGGCCATCACGCTCTACTATGACCGGCCGAAGGTTTCGGCACAGTTATATAAACCGCTCCACGACAAGGCATTCGACAGAGTGATGCTTCGCGTCCGTTCGCGTTTCCATTCGCTATCCATCGAAAAAGACCGCGCTTTCCGCGAGATGCTCCGGTTGCGCAACAATGTTGGATCATTCATCACCGGCTTCATAGCCGACAACCGCACCAGTTGGCGCGAGACAAAATATCACACCATGTTCCTGCGCCACGACACGATGTTCTATCCCGGCGGCGAGGAAATAGGCCGACGCATCGACGCCACATTCCTCTACCTCGACATCTCGAAACCTCGGCGCGGACACTACGATCTGGAATTCAAACCGATAATACCCGATGAAGGGGTTGAGGAATATCCCTACACGCGTAAATACTTTGAAATGCTGCAAGATACCATCGACCGCGATCCTGCCTACTGGCTATGGTCGCACCGCCGGTGGCCATCCAAGTCATGAACAAACCAGAATAATAAACTAAAACGACATAACATCATGAAAATCATCTGTGTGATTCCGGCACGCGCCGAATCAACCCGCTTTTTTGAGAAACCGCTGGCTCTGATCTGCGGCAAACCCATGATCCAGTGGGTTTGGGAACACTGCAAGGAAGTGGAAATGTTTGAAGAAGTCTACGTTGCCACCGACAGCGACAAAATACGTTCCGCAGCCGAAGCATTCGGCGCGAAAGTGGTGATGACCCGTTCCGATCACGACACCGCCACCGAACGTCTTTATGAAGTGTCAACCCGGATCGAAGCCGACCTGTATGTGATGGTCAACGGCGACGAACCCCTGCTGACCAAGGAAGCCATTGTCCAGTGCGTGCCCGATGGTCTGAAACCCGGCGATTTCTTCGTCTCGAACCTCATGACAGATTTCTCCAACCCCGTGGAGGTTGTCGATGCTACCAACCTGAAGATTGTCACAGCAGCCGACGACCGCTGCCTCTTCATATCACGCAGCCCGATCCCCTACCCCAAGGGTGCGATGGACTACGTGTTCCACAAGTTTGTCGGCGTGGGTGCCTTCACTCGCAAAGCACTTGATTTCTACCACAACACACCGCGCGGACCTATCGAGAAGATCGAGGAAAACGACTCGTTCCGCTTCCTTGAGAACCATATGCCGATCTACTACTACAACTGCCACTGCAAATCCCTTTCTGTGGACAACCGCAAGGATATAGACGGCGTTGAGGCATACCTGAAGAACCTCTGATCCGACAACCCGGTTATGAGCCGACGTAACAACCGACAGCCCCACGTGTTGATCCTGCGCTTTTCCGCGCTGGGCGACGTGGCCATGACTCTCCCTGTCATCTACAGCGTGGCACGTGCCTATCCCGAGGCGCGTTTCACGGTTGCCACACGCGAGTTTTTCGCCAAACTGTTCATCAATCCGCCAGAAAATGTGGAGGTTCTTGGCCTCGACATGAAAAACAAATACCGCGGACTGATGGGCTTGAGGCGGTTATGCCTGCGTCTGGCACAGATCAGACCGACAGCCGTGGCCGACCTCCACAACGTTGCACGCACATGGGTGATCGACACGTTTTTCCGGCTCAAGGGAGTGCGTACAGTCATGGTTGACAAGATGCGCTCATCACGCCGCCGCATGCTGCGCGACAAAGGGCAGCAGAAGTCTTTCGTTGATCGCTATGCCGAGGTATTCGCACGTCTGGGCTACCCGGCGGATCTTACTTTCCGCTCGGTATTTGCCGGAAACGGAGCTGTTCCACCGGTCGATGTGCGCCATCCGTCAGTCGGGATAGCACCTTTCGCGAGGTACTACAACAAGACTTATCCGCCGGAACGCATGCGCAAAGTGGCGGAGATACTCTGCCGGAAAGGAATCAACGTCTACCTGTTCGGAGCACGTGGCAAAGAGGCCGAGGAACTGCGTCAGTGGGCCGGCGAAATACGCGGCTGCGAATCAATGGCCGGCGAATTCACCTTGCCGGAAGAGATGGCCGCCATGTCGGCAATGGATCTGATGGTGTCGATGGACTCCGCCAACCAGCATCTCGCAGCCCTGACCGGCACAAAAGTGCTGACCATCTGGGGCAGCACGACACCGGCTTGCGGATTCACCGCATACGGAAATGCCGATTCCTCCTCTGCAATCTGTCTCGGACTCGATTGCCAGCCATGCACCGTGGCCGGATCCCCCACATGTCCCCGTGGCCATCTCGACTGCATGTGCCTGATAGATCCTCAGAGCGTAGCCTCCAGAATAGAATCAATGATCAAATCATGACCGCACTGTCGTTCCTACTTTCAGCAGCCGGATACTGGCTATTCTGCGTCGCATGGTTCTCCATTGTCCAGAAGCCGATGTTCGGCCTTTATGACCATTGCTGTGCCACCAAACCAATCTCTTTGCGCGATATCGCAGCCATATATCGCCATGGCAACGTTTCCGACTGCATCATAGCATCCTACCTGACAGCTATTCCACTCTTGATCGGAGCTATAGGATCAATGACCGCCATGACCGGAACAACAACGGCCATGACGATCTACAATGCCATCATATCGCTTGCAGCAGGACTTCTGGTCACGGCCGACACCGCGCTATACCGGTTCTGGAAATACAAGATCGACGCTTCCGTTTTTGTCTATCTGAAATCACTAAAAGGAGCCACTGCAAGCGTCTCCACCACCTACCTTGCGACCGGAATATGCGCATGGCTACTCACCTCAGCCACATTTTTCCTCGGAGCGCAGGCCACAGTGGCCGTCACAACCGGATTGCTCACATTCCCGGATGCGGCATTGCCATGGTGGGGCTATCCGGCAGTAGTGATCTCATTCTGCGTGGCTGTAGGAGTGCTGTTCATGGTGATACGCGGTCTTGGTATCAGACCCAACAATCCCAGTATATGCTATTTCAGCAGTGATCCCTTCCTCAATCACTGGGCTCTGAATCCGGCCTACAACATGATCTACTCTCTTTCGGTCAAAGACGAGTTTGAAGGTAAATTCCGGACAATGACCGACGAGGAGGCCGCATCGGTCACCAGCCACCTGTTTCCGACAAAAGGAACTCCGCAATACCGGATTCTCAACAACACCCGTCCCGATATTATGCTCGTGATCTGGGAGAGTCTGAGCGCGGAATATTCCGGATTTTTCGGCGGTTCAAGTCCTTCGACGCCCAATCTTGACGCACTGGCCAGAGAGGGTGTTGCTTTCACCGACTGCACCGCAAGTGGTTTCCGAACCGACCGCGGCCTTGTGGCCGTACTCAGCGGCTATCCGGCCCAACCCACAACGAGTGTGATCCGCTACACTCGCAAACTTCCCAACCTGCCGGGACTTGCACGCTCACTGCGCGACGCCGGATATGAGACCACCGCTATCCATGGTGGCGATCTGGCGATCATGCACAAAAACGATTACTATCTCGCAAGCGGCCACAGCCGGCTTATAGCGCAAAAAGATATGCCATCGGGGCTCGACACGTGCAAATGGGGTATCCACGACGCGCCGGTAATGGATCTTACAGCCAAAGAGATAATCCGCCACCGCGCCGAAAGCGACGCGCCATGTTTCATCACCTTGCAGACACTAAGCTCCCACGAACCATTTGAAGTACCGCTTCGACAAAAAGAGGACGACGTTTGCAATTCATTCGCCTACACAGACCACGCACTTGGCAACCTCGTGGATCAATTGAAGGCATCCGGAGTCTGGGACAATCTGCTTCTGATCGTTGTAGCCGATCATGGACTCAACCTGCCGAGACCCGTCGATAACCGCCGCACCCACGCCCATATTCCACTGGTGATGGCCGGTGGAGCGGTAAACGGTCCAAAACGTATCGATCTGCCTATAAGTCAGACCGACATTGCGGCAACGCTGCTTGGCCAGATGGATCTGCCTCACCACGATTTCCTCTTCAGCCGCGATGTCACTGCCGATACCTACACCACCCCATCCGGCATCCACGCATTCCACAATGGGATGATGCTTGCCGACAGCGACGGCTACACCGTGGTTGACACCATGCTCGACAAAGTGACCGAGGGTGACGACACCCCCCGTCGCCGCAACCAGATCGCCGCAACCCTCCAACAGCTCTACGCCGATCTGTCTCGCCGCTGACCATCCCGGAAGCATTTGAAAAGAGGGCACATTCTTCAAAAAAAATGCACCCTCTCTTTTTGTCTTAAGAAAATTTTAATGAGTTAATTGAATAGAGATTTGATGGATTTTATTGCTGAGTTCGGCAAGCGAATCGGACAATCGTTTTAATTCATTTTGAGTAAAGACCGCAGGCTTCCCATTAACCGGTGTGTGGTTAATCCTCTGATACAACCAAGTACGATCTTTATCAAAGTAACGTTTTGCAATATACGAAAGATTTAATGCCGGAGAGATTTCACCAAGCATCCCTTTGACATCAACATCCGGACGTTTGCGCTTATTTATCATCTCCACAAGATATTGACCGGCCTCACGTTTCTGTTCTTCTGTCAGATCCATTGCAAAAGCAAGATCCATCATTCTGTCGGCTTCCTGACCATTTAAATCAGCCTGTCCGACTACGGAATCAAGTATTTTTTTTAGTTCGCGAGTCATATATCGGTTTTGTTTTCGTCATAAAAAGTCTTAAGCAAGAAAAAGATCATTGAAAGGCAGGTCTCCGATTACCGGAGACCTTAGACGTTCACTTCTCCAACAATAAACTTGCGGCATACTCTTTAATCAGAGCCTCCACGATTGTCAGGAAGTCCGACTCAGTAATCCACCCCTCGGAAAGGAGTTTCTTCTCATGTCGGAGATAGAATCTCAGTTCGTTGAGAATTTCTATCCGGTCATTTAAACCTTTCAATGAACTCATTGTCTTTCTTAAGACAATGCAAAAATAATAATCTTTTGATGATTGCGCAAATTTCCCACTAAAAAAATAATCATTTGCTGATCTTACGTCAGAATTCACTTTAATTCACCTAACTTTATGAGGCCCAAATAAAATGAGACATAATGCACGAAAGCGCAGAAAAGCACGGGAGTTAGGAGAAAAATGATTAATTTTGCGGTAGATGAAAAGATTTGTCTTCATATCGCGAAACTACAAGCATCCGGGCTGTGGCGGCGGACGCGCCAGAACCGACATCGAGATGGTTATGGAGCGGATGGGCTACGAGAATATCGGACTGCGCCGCACCACCTCGGGCAACGGAATAGTGCATTCACTGCGCAACCTGTGGAGCACCCTTCATGCCATTGGCAAGATGCGAAAGGGAGATGTTGTAGTGATCCAATATCAGATGAAGATGTATGGCCGCATCTGCCGTGCCGCCCACCGCCGAGGAGCAAAGGTGATCTGCCTTATCCATGATCTTGATTCCTGGCGCGACAAGAAGCTGACGCCCGAACAGGAGATGCCGCTGCTCAACATGGCCGACGTACTGCTGACCCACAATCACGCTATGCGCCGATGGCTCACCGAACATGGCTGCACCACTCCTATGGTGGACTATGAGATAATGGATTATCTTCATGGCACTTCATCCCCGGCTCATCCGATACCCTCCGACGGCAAGTTCTCGCTCTTTTTCGTAGGCAATCTTTCATCCGGGCTCAATGACTGGATCTACCAGCTGGCCGCAGCAATGCCACAGCGCGATATCTACCTCTATGGATCGGAATTCGATGCCGAACGTGCTGCCGGACTGAGCAATATCCACAATATGGGGGAACGCCCAGACACGGAGATCATAGCCTCGCATCACGGCGATTTCGGCATTTCGTGGTATGGCCTGTCGCTCGACGAAGGTATAGGCAAGGTAGGCGAATACATGGCCATCAACAATCCGCATAAAGTTGGATTGTACCTGCGCTGCAACTCCCCCGTCGTTGTGTGGTCGAGAGCCGGTCGCGCCGAGTTCGTGCTCCGCGAGGGTGTGGGGATTGCAACAGACAGCCTTCGAGACCTCGACAAGGCTCTCGATGCCATAACCCCAACCGAATATTCCCGGCTGACCAAAAATGTGGAACGCGTGAACCACAACCTCAAATCGGGTCATTACCTGCATCGTGCCATGGCACAAGCCATCAAGATAATGAACTGATTCAAAACTTATTTCAAAATGTTAACGCAGAATCATAAAACAAGATATGAACAACCAATCAGACAACACCGCACCGCTCTTCTCCATCTTCATCCCGACATGGAACAATCTGCCCTACCTGAAGATCTGCGTTGAGAGTATAGAACGAAACTCGACATTTCCCCACGAGATTCTGATCCACGTCAACGATGGTTCGGACGGGACTTTGGAATGGGTGCGTGAACATGGCTACAAACATACCCATTCGAAGGAGAACATCGGTGTGTGCTGGGCCATGAACGGGCTGCGTCCGCTTATGACCACAGACTATGTCACCTACATCAACGACGACATGTATGTGCTCCCCGGTTGGGACAAAGCTCTCCATGACGAGATCATCCGTATGCCTGACAAGATGTGGTATCTTGGATCAACACTGATAGAGCCAAAGGCAAGAATGCGCCACTATTCAAGCCTTGATTTCGGCCTGACACCAGAGACATTCCGCGAACAGGAATTGCTCGACACCTACCAGTCGCTCATCCCCGAGGACTGGACAGGCGCACTGTTCCCCCCGACCGTCGTACACCGCGATCTATGGGATCTTGTCGGAGGCTACAGCATAGAGTTCTCCCCCGGCATGGGCTCAGACCCCGACTTCAATGCAAAGCTCTGGATGGCCGGCGTGCGCACCTTCAAGGGTGTTGGCCACAGCATGGTCTACCACTTCAAGAACGTATCAGTGAACCGCATCGTAAAAAATGACGGTCCGGTACAATTCCTGCGCAAATGGGGCATCACGATCCGTGCGTTCTACCAGCAGATCCTGCGCTTTGACCATCCATGGAATCCGGATGAAGAGCTTGACATGAAGGCGATCAAGGTTGAACGGATGCGCAGCGCCGGAAAGAAGGTGCTGAAAATGTTCGCCACCCCTGCCGCGACCCAGTTATGGGATTTCCCCGGAGAAGCCCCGACAATGCTGCCTACCCAACATGACAACAAAAATGACAACAAATAACAACGCCTCCACATCCTTTGCCGGCCGGATATTCAACGCATTCCGGAGATCGACACTCTGCTCGGTGCTGATCAATTTGGTGTGGGTCTACCTACTGTATGAAGTGTGCCGTCTGGTCTTTCTCTGGGTCAACTGGGGATCTCTGGGCGAGACAATGACATGGAGTGTTTTCCTCTCGGCTCTCAGTGGGGGCTGGCGGTTTGATTCCTCGGCAATTTTCTATACCAACAGCCTCTACATACTTCTCGCACTACTTCCACTCCACATCAAGGAGGGACGCCGCGGCTACCGCGCTGTGCTGAAATGGCTTTACGTTGGGATCAACGCCCTCTGCCTGCTGATCAATCTGGCCGACACGGTGTTTTTTGAATTCCGCGGCCACCGCACCACGTCGGCGATATTCCGCGAGTTCGGCAACGAGAGCAATCTCGGGTCGATAGTGGGTACAGAAACACTCAGCCATTGGTATTTAGTGGTTCTATTCGCGGTCATGGTCTATCTACTGATCAAGCTATACCGACAGCCGGCAGGATGTAGATATAGTGGCGGACGCGCCATGGCGCAGTCTCCACATGACGGTGAGGCCGAAACTCCACGCAAACCCTTGTGGCGATATTATGCAGTAGGAATAGTTATTCTTGCCATCATGGGTCTGGCAGCTGTCTGCGGCATGCGCGGCAACATCTTCTTCCTGTCGGCAACACGTCCGATATCGGTCAATTACGCCTTCCGTTATGTAGACCAGCCTATCCAGACCGGCCTTGTACTGAACACCCCGTTCTCCATGATCCGCACCATAGGCCAGAACGCAATGGAAACGCCCGAATACTACACCCAGGCCGAACTTGACGCAATATACACCCCTGTCCACACGCCTCAACCGGGAATAGAGAAGCGGCGCAAAAACGTCGTAATCCTGATGGTGGAGAGCTTCGCCCAGGAGTTCATCGGAGGCCTCAACAAGGATCTTGACGGCGGCACCTACAAGGGCTACACTCCCTATACCGACGCGATGCTGGATTCCTGCATGTACTTCGAGACAATGCTGTGCAACACCTATTTCAGCATCGACGCACCGCCATCGGTACTGGCGTCGATTCCACGTTTCGAACGCTCATTCGTAGTGTCGCCCCATTCACTCAACCATATCAACTCGATTGCAAGCGAACTGAAAAACGAGGGCTATACCTCGGCTTTCTTCCACGGCGCGGACAATGAATCGCTTGGCTTCCACGCCTTCACCCGTCAGGCCGGCTTCGAACGCTACTATGGACAGGACGAGTTCTATGCCGATCCACGCTTCGGTGGCAAGGCGGAATTCGACGGCACATGGGGAGTCTGGAACGAACCGTTCCTGCAATTCTTCTGCGCGACACTGACTGAGCTGCCACAGCCATTCGTGGCGGCGGTGTTCACCCTGTCGTCGCATCATCCGTTCAAGATTCCGGCCAAATATGCCGACCGATTCAAGGATGAAGGCCTGTTCGAACTCCATAAATGTATCCGCTACACAGATTATTCGATCCATCAATTCTTTGAATCGGCACGTAAGCAGCCATGGTTCGACAACACGATCTTTGTCCTGACAGCCGACCATACCAGTGCCAAACGCACCCATGCTGAATACAAGACCACGATGGGCGACTACCGCGTTCCAATCCTGATCTATGACCCGAGCGGCGAATTGCCACGTGGTCAGCAGCCGGGAATCGCCCAACAGATCGACATCATGCCGACTCTGCTCAACTATCTCGGCTACGACCGTCCATACGTTGCATTCGGCAAAGATCTGCTCAACACACCGGCAGAAGATAGCTGGGCTTTTGCAGCCAATTCCATCCCCACATACGTCAAAGGGGACTATGTAATGACATTCGACGGATCAGAACCTGTCAGCCTATTCAACTACCGGGAGGATCCACTTGAGAACAACAACCTCGTAGGCAAAGGATTGCCGCAGGAAGCCGAAATGCTCCGCGAGGTGAAAGCTATAGTCCAGTCCTACCTGACACGAATGAACAACGATCAACTGACGGCAAGATGAAGATTGGATTCGACGCAAAGAAAGCGATTGTCAACCGCACGGGAATCGGGAACTACAGCCGTCGAGTGGCCGTGGCATTGAGCGAGACCTACCCCGATGATGATTTCGTGATGTTCGGGCCAAGGAAGCAACCGGTGGAGCCGATAGCCTCCCATGAAAACCTGAGCTATGCTTATCCGCCGGCATTGGGGGGGAAGCTGACCTACGAGCTATGGCGCAACCGATTCCTGCGAGGCCGTCTGCGTCGGGATGGGATCGACGTGTACCATGGGCTGAGCAATGAGATCCCGATGGGTCTTGACCACTCAGGGACACGCACAGTGGTCACAATCCATGATCTCATCTTCCTGACGCGACCTGAGACATTCAAGCCGGGAATGAGGATGAAGCTGAAGAAAAAGACACTATATGCGTGCCGGCATGCCGACCGCATCATAGCCATCAGCCAGCGCACGGCCGACGATATTGTAAGGCTCTATGGGATTGATCCGGCGAAGATTGATATTGTCTATCAAAGTATCGACAGCGTGTATTTCAATCCGGTTGCTGATGAACGGAAGGCTGAAATTCGCGATAAGTACCGGTTGCCGGAACGCTATATCCTCTGCGTAGGGACAATAGAGCAACGCAAGAATCAGGAACTAATCATCAAGGCGTTGCCGAAGTTGCCGAAGGATATCTGCGCCGTGATAGCCGGCCGCCCCACCCCTTATCAGCAACGACTTGAAACTTTGGCTTCGGAGCTTGGAGTGGGCGACCGTGTAACGATTCTGAACGGGGTGCCGACAGCCGATCTGCCGGGGTTGTATCAGAATGCGGCCATATTCTGTTTGCCATCGATTTATGAGGGGTTCGGTCTTCCTGTAGCAGAAGCGCTTGCATCGAGGGTTCCTGTGATCGCAGCCACGGGATCGTGCCTGGAAGAGGCCGGAGGACCGGATTCGATATATATTGATCCGGAAGATGACACGGCATTGGCCGAGGCCGTTATGAAGATCACAGGTGATGAAGCACTACGCCGGAATATGATAGAGCATGGCGCGGAATTTGCCAAGCGTTTTTCAGATGCCACAATGGCCAAGGAGTTGATGGCAGTATATGGGAAATGTTGAGAATAGAGAACAGAGTATAGGGTATAGAGTTGGAGAGATTAGAGTGGGAGAGATTAGAGTTGAGGGAGTGAGATGGGTGCCGAAATCATCCCCCACGCCTGTAGGGATATAACTGTATATTTACCTTTGGGCTTGTAGTAGCGGTAGACGGCTCGGAGAGCCGTTACCCCGACATGGGATCAATGCATGTAGGGCAACCCAATCACTATTACTTAGAAATAAGCGCATAGCACGTAGGTAAAGCCGGACGCGCCATGGCGCAGTCCCTACTGGAGAGCCGTTAAGATATCAGACAATTACATATTGAGAAATCAGAGGGTACGGGAGATGCCTTCGAACTGTTCGGTCAGGGAGACAAATGTTTCGTCGAGGGGCGCGCCCTGACGGGTTGCTGGGTCGAAGCCGGCAAGGATTGTGCGTCCGATGCATTTGGTCGATCCGGTCTTTTTGCTGACCACACGCTGCTCTATTGTGAAGCTGCGATGCCCGATATGAGCCACTGATGTCCAGACTTGCAATGGTTCGGTGAAATATGATGGCTCGAAGAAGTCGCAGTTGACATTGACAACAACGGCTTTAAGATCGGCCATGGAGAAGCGTCCACCGGAAACAGCAAGGAAATAGTCTATCTTGCCGAGATCCATGAAGGAGAAATAGACATTGTTGTTGACATGGCCGAGCATGTCGATGTCGGCAAAACGTGTCTGAAGATCCACCACATGGCGGAATGGATGGGAAGCAGCAGGAACACGTGGATTATCGGAAGGAAGAAGTGTTGGATCGGAAAGCATGGGAAGAATCTGTAGAGGTTAGAGTATAGAGTATAGAGTATAGAGTTGGAGAGATTAGGGTTGAGGGGGACGGTAGACGGCTCGGAGAGCCGTTACCCCGACAGGGCGAGTGGGTGGGTTATGCTGAATATTAAATAATTAGGATTGTCAGTGGAGGATGATGTCTGTGATGGCTTGGGAGCCGACGGCGGTGTTGAGCTGTTCGATGAGTTTTTTCCGCAGGAATGAAAGCTCGTTTTTCAACGGCGCGGAGGATATGTGGACATGCAGGCACCCGTTGTCGTCGACATAGCGTTTGTAGGTGTAGCGGTTGACTCCGGGACCTACAATCTCGGGCCAGAGGTAGCAAGCCTGATGCCTTGCCATAGTATCGGACGCGCCGGCGAGTGCCATGTTCTCATCAAAGATCTCGGCAAAGGATTTGGGTTCAGTGCGCTTCATTATTCAGCCAAAGGTTTGAAAGCGCCGTCAACGACATGCCACATACGATAGTGGCCGCCAGTTCCTGACATTATGTCGTCGAGGTGTTCGCGGTTTGTATCGGTAATGAAAATCTGTCCGAATTCATCGGCTGTCACGAGCTTCATTATCCGGGCTACTCGGTCGCGGTCGAGCTTGTCGAATATATCGTCGAGCAGAAGAAGCGGACGTATGGATGTTGCGCGATGGAGGAAGTCGTATTGCGCGAGCCGCAGGGCTATGGTAAACGTCTTGCACTGCCCTTGCGATCCGGTGCGTCGCAATGGCATCTCGTCGAGGGTCATTCCAATATCATCGCGATGCGGCCCAACGGATGTGTGTCGCACAATCTCATCGTGGCGGCGTGCGTTGTCGAGAGCCGCGCCGAGAGTCGGTGCACCGCTGTCGGCAACAGAGCTATTATAGACAATGCCTACAGACTCGCCCTCTCCGGCAATAGCATGATAGTAGCGTGAGAACAGCCCCGAAAGGGTGTCAATCCAGGTTTGACGAGCGCGGCAGATATATTCAGCGGACATCTCCATTGTCAGCTCCACGGCTTCATAGAGCGTGTGATCGACCGAACCGTCGCGCAGCAGCCGGTTGCGCTGTTCAAGAGCCGAAGCATAGCGGATGAGCGCATCAAGATAGCGTCGGTCGCTCTGGGATATCACCATGTCCATCCACCGGCGGCGTTCCTCGCCGGAGCCGCGAATCAGGTCAATGTCCTGTGGGGCGGCCATCACGAGCGGAAATGTGCCTATATGATCGCTCAGGCGAGTGTACTCCTTTCCTCCACGCCGCAAACTCTTGCGCTTGCCACGAGCCATTCCGAGAGTCAGTTCCTCTGGGGTATCGCGTCGGAGATAGTTGGCTTTAGCCGTCAGGAAATCCTCACCCCGGCGCATCAGCATAGCATCAGTCATGCCGGAAAAGCTCTTGCAGAAGCTAAGATAGTGGATAGCATCAAGCAGGTTGCTCTTACCCATGCCGTTATTGCCCAGAAAACAATTTATTTTCGGGGAGAAGTCGAGCTGCGCCTCGGCTATGTTCTTAAAATTCGTAAGAGAAAGGTGGATCAGTTGCATTTCAAATGCAAATTTACAAAAAAATTTCCATATTTTTGCCTGCATCAACACCACACGCTGCCCCACGATGGCCTGAAATGTTGACACATATATTAGATCACAAGAAAGAACCAATTTCATAGTACTGAACTAACCCTGAAGCTTCTCAAATTCTTTTTTGTGTGACGGATGGGGGATAGGGTTGCGGAAACAGGAAAAAAGCGTTAACTTTGCATTCCGTTATGACATACGGATTCGACAACGACAAGTACCTTAAAATTCAGTCCGAACACATCAAAGAGCGCATAGCGCAGTTCGGGAATAAGCTCTATCTGGAGCTTGGTGGCAAACTATTTGACGATCATCACGCAAGCCGCGTGCTGCCGGGCTTCCAGCCCGATATCAAGCTGCAGATGCTCAGTCAGCTTCAAGACAGCGCGGAGATAGTTATAGTGATCAGCGCAAAGGATATCGAGAAGAACAAGGTTCGTCAGGATCTCGGCATCACCTACGACATGGACGTGTTGCGTCTGCGCGGCGAGTTCCAGAAGCGCGGTTTCATGGTCGGATCGGTGGTCATCACCCACTATAACGGCCAGATGAGCGCGGATGCTTTCCGCCGGCGTCTGGAACGTCTGGGAATCACGACTTATTACCACTACACTATCGAGGGATATCCGAACAACGTAGGACTTATAGCCTCGGACGAGGGTTTCGGCCACAATGACTACATAGAGACCACTCGACCGTTGGTGATCGTGACAGCCCCGGGGCCTGGCAGCGGCAAGATGGCCGTCTGTCTGAGCCAGCTCTATAATGAACACAAGCGCGGCATCGAGGCCGGATATGCCAAGTTCGAGACATTCCCGGTGTGGAGTCTGCCGCTGAAACACCCTGTCAACATAGCCTACGAGGCTGCCACTGCCGACCTGAACGACGTGAACATGATCGACCCGTTCCATCTGGAGGCTTACGGCAAGACGGCCATCAACTATAACCGCGACATTGAGATATTCCCGGTTCTTAACGCATTGTTTGAAGGGATCTACGGTGAAAATCCCTACAAATCGCCAACAGACATGGGTGTGAACATGGTCGGTTTCTGCATCAGCGACGACGAAGTGTGCTGCACGGCATCGAAGAATGAGATTATCCGCCGCTATTACACGGCTCTGAACCAGCTTGCGCAGGGCAACGGCTCAGACAACGAGGTCAACAAGATCGCGCTTCTGATGAAGCAGGCCAAGATAGACACGAGCTTCCGCCGGTGTGTGCAGGCAGCCAAGGATCGCGCCGAAAGCAGCGGCAAGCCCTGTTCGGCCATCGAACTTTCCGACGGGACGATAATCACCGCCGAATCCGGCGATCTGCTCGGCCCGAGCGCGGCATTGCTTCTGAACACGCTGAAACATCTTGCCGGAATAGACCACAGCATCAAACTGATCCCCCAGCAGATGATAGAGCCTATCCAGCATACGAAGATCAACTATCTGCGCAGCCATAACCCGAGACTCCACACGGACGAGGTGCTGGTGGCACTGTCGGTTCTCAGCACACGCGACGAAAACTGCCGCCGCGCCCTGGAGTGCCTGCCGGCGCTTGAGGGCTGTCAGGCTCATTCGACGGTGATGCTCGGCGAGGTAGACCACAAGATATTCAAGAAACTCCGCGTAGGTCTGACCTGCGAGCCTGTGCGCAAGAAATAAGGATTCTTTAACATCCGCCATCCCAACTTCTTTGTCCGGAATCTGTTTTTATCAGTGGATTCAGAAAATCAAAAACTATAAAAACATACGACTATGGACAAGATGAAAGAAAAAAGATCCTACTACTTCAATGTTATTGAAGCCAAGGACGGCAAGATGAGCGAAGTTATGAACTTTAATTTCGGCGGCCACCACGATTTAGCCCAGATGGTTGAGAACACCGAGGCCAAAGGTCTGTTTGAAAAAGACAAACATGCCAAGGAATTCGTGGTTGCGATGCGCCTTATGCATCATGTGATCAAGAAAAACGCCGACAATCCCCTGTTCGCAGAATTTGCCCCTCAGTTCGAGGCCTTCAAGAATCAGGTAAGAAAACAGGTTCATTGCTGCAACAAGGATAAATAATCCTGCACAAGCAGAAAAATATACCGGCCCGGTATCAGGAATGATGCCGGGTCGGCTATTTTTCATAACTTTGCCTGACAAAAACAATCCCAATGACTGACATAGCCTCACTCGTAGCCTCGGCTCTGAACCTGCCCGTAAAAGGGGTCACAGCCACAATCGATCTCCTGGACTCGGGAGCCACAGTTCCATTCATCAGCCGCTACCGCAAGGAGCGCACCGGATCGCTTGACGAAGTTGAAGTGCGCGCCATAGAGCAGCAGCTGCGCCGCACACGCGAGATGGAGGAACGGCGCGAGTTCGTGAGACAGTCGATAGCCGATGCCGGAGGAATGACCGAGCGTCTGTCACAGCGTCTGGCCGAGGCCACAACGATTACCGAGATAGAGGATATCTACGCGCCTTTCAAGCCTAAGAAGCGCACACGCGCCACCATTGCGAGGGAGAAAGGACTCGAACCACTGGCCAAACGGATCATGTCGGGGCAGATGCCACGTGCAACGGACGATGAAATATCGGGGGCTCAAGACATCATAGCGGAATGGGCATCGGAATCGACGCGTCTGCGAAACCTGACACGCCGGACGATGCAACGGACAGCTATCCTCACAGCATCTCCGACCAAAGGTAAGGAAGCGGAACTGGCGGCATCGCCACTTGCCGGATATGGCACGTTCTCGCAATCCGTCAGGCGCATAGCATCCCATCAGTATCTTGCCCTGCGCCGCGCCGAGCGCGAGGGGCTGGTGAAAGTGAAATTCAGCCTTGACGGGGATGAGACACGTCTGGTGGAACAGCTGACAGATGCATTCATGCCCCGGAACAATACCAAGGAGACAGCCGCAACCATAGGCATGGCCGTTGCCGACGCATATAAACGCCTGCTTCGCCCATCGGTGGAGACCGAGATCTCCGCTTCGCTGAAATCGGAGGCCGACCGCGTGGCTATCGGCATCTTCGCCGACAATCTGCGACAGCTGCTGCTGGCATCGCCGCTCAAAGGGGAACGGGTGCTTGCCATTGACCCAGGCTACCGCACAGGATGCAAGACGGTGGCTCTTGACGAGGCCGGGACACTGCTTGACGAAAGCGTGATCTATCCCACAGCCCCGAAAAACGACACAGCCGGAGCAGAACGTATCCTGCGGCATCTGATCAGCACCCACCGGCTTACGGCAATAGCTCTTGGCAACGGGACAGCCTCACGCGAGACCGAACGTTTTTTGAAAAGCACAGGGTTGATCCCCACGGAGAAGATATTCATAGTCAGCGAGGATGGCGCATCGGTCTACTCCGCTTCGGAACTGGCCAGAAAAGAGTTTCCCGACAAGGATGTGACTGTCCGGGGTGCTGTCTCCATCGGTCGCCGCCTGATAGATCCGCTGGCAGAACTTGTGAAGATTGACCCGAAATCAATAGGCGTGGGCCAGTACCAGCACGATGTGGATCAGGCGGCGTTGAAAGACGCTCTGGACTACACGGTAATGGCTTGTGTGAACGCCGTCGGTGTGGATGTCAACACCGCTTCCGAGAAGCTGCTATCTTACATTTCGGGCATCGGTCCGTCGCTGGCCGCCAACATTGTGGCCTACCGCCGCGAGAATGGAGCCTTTGGCGAACGCAGCGACCTGAAGCGCGTGCCACGTCTCGGCGACAAGGCTTTTGAGCTGAGCGCAGGTTTTCTCCGGATTCCCGGAGGAGATCAGGCACTCGACAACACAGGCATACATCCGGAAAGCTACGGAACAGTGGCAAAGATGGCGCATTGTATCGGGGCTTCCGTTGCCGATCTGCCCGGGAACAGCGCGCTCCTCGACCGTCTTGACGCCGAAAAGCTTGCAGAAGCCGGAATAGGTGGGCGCGAGACCATAGCCGACATAATCGCGGAACTGCGCAAGCCCGGACGCGATCCACGCACGGATTCCGCTACCGACGCTTTCCATCCGGCCATAGAAAGTTTCGAACAGCTTGCCGTAGGGCAGACCGTTCCGGGAATAGTGAGCAATATCACGGCTTTCGGGGCATTTGTCAATCTCGGCATCAAGGAGCATGGGCTGATCCATATATCACGTGTCGCACCACGCAGGATCTCGGCTGTGAGCGATGTTCTTCATCTGGGACAGCAGGTGGAGGCCAAGATCATAGAACTTGACCAGACGCGCCGCCGCATCTCACTGTCGCTGATCTGACAGCCCGGAGGGGGAGGGGCGGATTATCCTCTGTCGTAGTGGGGCATTTCGTCGGGAATCACCATCGAGATCTCGACCATGCCGGCAATGCGTCCGTCGCGACGCCAAGGGGTCTGATAGATCATCTTACGGAGACCGCCTTTTGAGATGGTGTAGGAATTGCTTTCGCCCGTGGCAAGCATGTGGCGTATCTTCCGGCATGAATCCTCGGAGTGACAATTGAAAAGATTGTAGCCTATAAGATCGCCGTGGGAGGCAAAGGTCTGGCGCGATTTCTCGTTCATATACAATATGATGCCATCGGCATCACAAACGGTAACGGCGCAGTTGATCTGTTCGGCCCACTGAAATTCTGTTTCCATATCAAGAGGTTGTGTTTGCGGTTTCGATAGTTTTGCGTGGCGGAATCGACTTGCGCGGTTTCATGCGCAGCGGATCGAAGCCATTTCCATATACGCTTCTGGCATTGGATTGGATCACGTAGGCACCTTCGTCGATCTCGCGAACAATCTCGTAGATGCGGTCGGCATCGAACTGGCGGCACCACACAATCAGCATAGTGCGGTTTTCACCGGTCCAGAAGCCGTTGCTGTCGAACGTAGTCACGCCGCGTCCGGTGCGGTGGGTGATATTGTCGGCAATCTCGTGCCACTTTGGCGACAGGATAAGGAACTGAATGGTCTGCTTGTCGGCGTTGACGAAATAGTTGGCCAGCAGAGAGTAGATGGCAATCGAAGCCCATCCGTAGACGATGGTCTCCACGCGCCCCTGTATCCTGGCGTCGAGGTCGCCATCGAACGGCAGGAAGAAAGAGCAAGTCACAATGGCCACGTCGATTATCATCATCGTGCGGCCTATACTGATGTTGGATTTCTTCTCAAATATGGCAGCCACGATGTCGGTTCCTCCGGCGGATCCTTTGTGGACGTAGTATAGCCCGATTCCACAGCCGCAGATCACCGATCCCATCAGCACGCTCATGGTGGTGTCGGTGACAATGGGTGGATGGGAGGTGAAATATCCCTCGATCAGACCTATCATCAGCGATAGCAGCGTGGCACCGAACACCGTGCGGATCACGAACTGCCGCCCAAGCACCCGATACCAGCATACGAGCATCAGAATGTTGACCGCATACATAGTGACAGCCACCGGGATCATCTTTCCGCTGGCAAAAAAGACCAGCGTACTGAAGCCGGCCATGCCGCCTACAACAATGTCGTGGGGGAGAATAAAGGCCGTGAAACCCACGGCATACAGAGCCATGCCGATCACTATTATCAGGTAATCTCTGGCATCGGCTTTCGACCAATTGAATAACATTGGCATCATCATGGTATTCCAAATTTATACACTTGCATGGCAAAATTATAAATTTGATCCCGAAAAACCGCATTTCCCGGCAAGCATTTTCGGGAGATTCCGCCAACGTGCAATGAATTCAGGTGAATTATCGTTATCTTTACACCGTGAATACAGAAGAAAACAAAACGAGGATATGAAACAGGACAATGGAGCGGCGCTGGTGGAGCGCTTCGAAGAGCAAGTGGGCGAGGATCTGATGGGATTCCTCCGGAAAAAAGGAGCGGTCGACGAGGTGACGCCGCAATGTCCCGACGTGGAGGAACGCTGGGGCATGATAGCGCGTGCCTATCTGCCCGACGGCGCCCGGGAATTCCAGAACTATCCTACGGCCTCGCTCGGCTGGATGATGTTCATCGGTATGGCGATGGCTTTCTACTGGGATCAGGACTGGGAGAACCACGCCGACCGGCAGGATATCTATGAGTCACTGCGCGATCTTCGCGGTTTCGACAATCTGGACGAGGCCATAACAGAATCAGTGCTGGGCTATGAGGGCGAGGCCGCAGCAGCCGTGATTGACCTTGTGGCCGACTGCGCAGCCAGAGCCTATTCACTGCTGCGCCATCAGCAGGTGGAACCGGGCACACAGGAGGCGTTCGGTTGCTACATCGCCGCCCTGCATCAGCTCTATCTTGCCGGCATGGCCATGCAGCTCAATGCCCTCGGCTACCACATGACTCCCCTCAACCTCAACTGACCTCCTTATCCGCACCGGAATCTTTTTCCCCGGCCAACAGTCCGGCCTGGATTTTAAACGATTCTATCAGATCAATAGGACGGTAGGAATTGAAGATCTGTATAGGATCGACCGAGCGACCATCACCAAGTCGATACGGCGCATTATTAAACCAGTCAATAAAAGCCTCAAGATCGGCCCGGTGGGACGCGTACCACGTTTCAAATTCATCGGGATAGCAAGGCATGAACAGGAAATAGTTGTAGGCATCCCAATGTCCGGCTTCAATGACCTTTTTCTGGAACTCAAGCAAATACATCGAGTTGCCATAGATATTGTCGGTTACCGAAAAATAGCTCTCAACCGCGCCCCTGCGTATATCAATCAACTGCGGAATATCGAAAACCAAGGGGATTTTCCCGGCCAACAGCTTCATAAGTGGTTTCGACATGGCTCCTTCATAGATCCCGGGGAACGCAAGATAGACCTTCCCCGACTCCTTGTCGATAGTGATCCCCCTGTCAGGCACAAGCTTCACAGACAATTTAGTGCTATCGCCCAAGTTGATCGTTATGCTACGCTTCAGACAATCAATCATCATAGCTGCCATATCCTCATGTCGAGACTCGTTCGACGGAGCCAGCAATATAGCCGATTCGGCATAGACCAGCCCCCACACCTTGCCATTATCTGAAGAAAGATATAGTCTGGCGGCACGATAATAGTTAGACGCGAAATCGGGCTGCGCCACAATGCCTTTGTTATAATATTCCAAAGCTTTCTGATAATCACTGTCCATTAAGCTTAGATTTCCCAGTTCAAGATATAGTGCCCCACTTGCAGGAAAACGCTTAAGGCCTTCAAGATAAACTTTCGCCGCTTCCTTCCTATTGCCCGACAAATCGTAAGAATTACCGATAAGCTGATAAGTGCGCTCATTGGAGAACTTATGCTTCAACAAGAACTTCCTCTTCTTTATTATTTCATCGTAGCGCCCGAGCTGATAAAGATTGTATAGACGCTCATACTGCACGATATAGTTATCCGGATATTTCTTTGCAAGACAATCGAAATCCGAAACGACAACCTCAGACAGCCCATCGTCAACCGCTTGCACAGCTTTACCAAGAAGCGCCTTATCTTCCGGACTCAAGTCATTGAAATCATCCTGTGCCATAGACTGTCCCCTTCCGAACAATCCACACAACACCAACAAAATTACAGAGATCCACTGTTTCATAATCATCAGTATTTAATGCTTAAAGTCATAATTACCGGGAGGAGCCACATATCCTTCCTGCACAAACTCTCCGGGCGAAATCTTTCCCGTCAAAGCTCCGCGATCCTTAAGTAGGCTATAGCATTCATTGGCATTATCCGGACGTTTTACCCGACCATAGGTCGAACGGTACGATTGTGTTGACTTCGAGATTTCCCAATCCACAAGCTGTCCAATGCTTATAGCATAAGCCGTATAATGCCCCTCATCAGGCACGAACATCAGATATAGAGCTTCCCGACAATATTGTGGTTCCGGGAAACGCCATATGTAAACACGCACACCCTCATCAGATATCACCGTCACCTCAATCTCATCAGTCTCAAATGGAGATCGAAAGCCAGTCGATTCAGCCACTACTGTGTTGAGAAGAAACGGATCAGCCAACCATGCTGAATCCCGAAGCTCTATCTCCGGAGCCAAAACCGACAGATATTGATGTTGCAGATAATACGGCGAAGCTATAGGTTTATCACTTTCACTTGTAGCCGACAATGTTTCCGAAAAAGGACATGCATATATTCTCAGAGGCAGCACAATGCCTCCCAACAATATTACAAAAGCAGTGATCAGTTGTTTCATGGCACAATAGTTAGTTTGATGACAAATATACGCAAAACATTTATAACTAAGTGTCTATTTAAAATTATTTTATTTCACAGTTATCGCTAACTTTGCAGGGTGAACGACGATAATTTCATAGTATCAGGGTTCGACGACAGGAACGAGACGGCATCAATGTCTGTTGATTTTGCTTTGGCCAAGCCTTTGGATAGAAGCGGATCGACGTGTGATGCATACGAGTGTACCGTACAACGCCGACGGGTGTTCGTAAAGCGGTTGAAAGCCGAGTATCGCGACAATCCGCTATATCGTGCTGCGTTCGACAAGGAGTATGACCTCGGTGTGTCGCTGAGCCATCCATCGCTGCCTCGCTATATCGGATTTGGCGGTGACTACATCGTCATGGATTTCATAGAGGGGGATACGCTTGCCGACCTGATGAAGCGTGATGATCCCCGGCTCAGAAACCGCAAGTTTGTCCGACGGCTGTTGATTGAATTGGTTGATGTTGTGGAATATCTTCACCGCCGCAACATAGTCCACTGCGACATAAAGGCCGACAATGTTATTGTCTCGCCCTACGATGACCGCCCCGTCTCGCTGATTGACCTTGACAAGGCGTATACCTCATGGCTTGATACGACTCACGGCAACACGGAGAAGTATGGCTGCGCAGGGTGTGCAGATGGAGCGATTGACTTCCGTGGCATCGGTAAGATAGCCGCGCGGCTGGGGCAGGGCAAGGTTGCTCGCGCTTGCAAAAAAGATAATGTCTCAGCTCCCGGGCTCCGACAATTGCTCAGAATCAGAAAGAGAATCAACGGTGTCTGGCTTTTTCTGATAGGAATTGCAGTTGCCGCTTGTGGGGTTGCGTTGCTTTCATATCCCAAAGAAGAGAAAACGGCTCTGAAACCGATTGGCATACCTGTTGATACCATACCGCTCCAAGATACCGCGGCCACATCCGAATTAAGGTCTACGGCTCCTGATCTGCAAACCAAACCAACTATCGATCCAAACTGGATATCCAGTCTGATTGCCCGAAAACGCCAGGAAATAAATGGATATAGAGCGACACTCTGGGCGATCCTTGATTGCGATACAATCCCCATCGGCAGTAAGCGCGACGCCATATATGATTACAACTTGGCTTACGGCTTGGCTTATACTGGAATAATCTATTCTGCAGTTACACATTATCATAATATATCTGAAATCGATGTGCAGATGGCAGTCAGAACCCATCAAGAGTGGATTGATCTGGAGAAAAGCGAAGAAGATGTTCGAAGCCGAATAAACCGTTGGAGTGATTCTATCCGATGATCTCCAATCCGGTTCTCAGAAACTGGTTTTCAGGAAGTCACGAAGATGGATGTGATGAATTCCTGGATATTCTTTCAGCGACCCTGTTATATCTTCCATTGTCACTACATATTTCGGATAATTATCTTTGATTGCTTCAAGATTTCCAAACTCCCGTTTTATTGTTTCTTTACCCGACAACTTATATGCGACTTGAATATATATGGTCTGCTCTCCTTTTTTTGCCACGAAGTCAATTTCACCGGAAGGAAGCACTCCCACGTAAACGTCAAAGCCAAGGACTAAAAGATGATTCCTGACAATATTTTCAATTACTAATTCTATGCTTCCGAACACGTTGGGTATCTCATTAACTATGCAGTTACGTAGGCCGATGTCACTGAAATAGTATTTGCTTATGAGATCGAAAATGCGTTTGCCATGGATATCATATCTAACTGTCTCATCTGCTATAAATGCGTTACAGATAGCCTTGATATATCTGGATGTAAGATCGTTGGTCACTTTGCCTCCTTGCGACTTCAGATATTTGACAATACTGTTTACCGATACCAACCGGCCAACATTGTCAGCGACAAATTGCAAAAGATTCTCAAGAAACGCGATATTGCGAATCTGTTCACGCGCAACAATATCTTTTAGAACGATCGTATTATATACCCCTTGCAGATAAGCTTTGATTTCCGGTATCTCGTCGAATTTATAATTGGCCAAACCCGGCATACCCCCAAACTGTATGAACTTAATCAATGACTCATGACTGTCATCGAGGTCATGAAACTCGAGGAATTCATCATAGTCAAGAGCTCTAACAGGAACCTCAATGTAGCGACCTGAAAACTTGGTGGCGATTTCCGCAGAAAACATATACGCATTGCTCCCGGTAACGATAATTTGACATCGGTTCTCAGCATAGAGACCGCGAAGTGCCGTTTCAAAATCTGATATATCCTGAACCTCATCAATCAAAAGATAGTTTTCTTCTCCCAAGGGTAGCTTTTCAACCGCAAAAGAATATAGATCTTCAGCTGTTTTTAGGAAACTGAAATCATTGAAATCCTTGTCTATGAATAGTATATTGGCATTCGGTCTGTGTTGCACCAGCCAATCGGATGTAGCCTTAAGCAAAAAACTCTTCCCCACACGGCGTTGACCAACTAAAATAAGCATCATGCCGCGGTTGAGCTGTCGTGTTATACGGCTAAGATATATCGGTCGCTCTATGATCTTCATAATACATACGTGTTTTGGCTCAAAGTTACAGCCTATACCATGAAAAAACAAGCATTCAGTACAAAAACTTCATTGTATACCCTAAACTTTCCACACATAACGCATTCTATCCGATGATCTCCACGCTTGTCAATCCGCCCTGCTTGGCCGCCTGATATGAGCCGAGATGCTTTTTGTCGCGCTCAACATCGCTTATTAGGAGTTCAAACCCGACGTAGAAGCCGGCGATGGTTAGAATGTCGCCTTTAAGCAGTTTGCTACCGCGCGACTCGTTGACGAGATAACGGTTTTCTTTGATATAACTTAGAGTCAACAGTCTGTTGGGGTGATAGGTAACCTGAATTTGCTCGCCCGGGAGAAGATCGGCAGAGTCAATGCTCTCAACGGCACGGAAATCAGATATTTCTGCATCCTCCCCCAAGTCCTTTGCCAACAGATTATAATCGGGATAGCCGAGATACTGAGCGATAATGTCGAGCGACGACGGGCGCGGACATGCCGGCCCGTTGACAAAGCCGAGCATGCGTTTCAAGGTTGTCGTACCTAATGTCTGCCCCGTGGCCTCCTGAATAGCCATTGCAAGGGCCTCGCACTGCTGGGGGTACTGAATGGGAGAATTGAACCGCTCCCGTATCATCTGTCTGATCTTTTCACTAACCATTTTTGTGTTTTTACGCAAAAGTAGTTTTTTTACGTTGGATTGCCATGCTATTTAGCGTTCATAGCGTTCACACAATGTCATCAAATATTCTTAAAACCATTACAACTTGGATATTCCGAACAACCCCAGAACTCTCTTCCTTGACCTTGACCCTTCTTTTGCATGCGTTTTATCATCGGCTTCCCACATTTAGGACAAGCAGGTGCGCCCATCTCTTTCGCTTGCTGGCGTTTTGCATCAATGCGTTCCGAGGTCATATTCTCCGTAAAACCACCATGTTGACGAAATAGCTTAAGTTGACTCTGCAACTGCGACTCCAGCATACGGTTAACCCTCGCACAAAGAACCAGTAATGCATTAGCAACCATCGTTGGAGAATCGCTCTCAATCCATGGAGCGAATTTAGTTTTCTGCTTGAGAATATGCTTCGCAGCATCATGAAAAAGGCTGTTGGAATACTGAGGTTTATCCAACCTCATCGTCCATATCGCCTCTCTATTGGGATCACCTATAGCCCAGACATCGGCATTGCAACGTAAAAGATAATGGAAGAAATCGCCTTGCAATTCATCAAGACTGGCACGGGCAACATCAAGCAGCCGCATCTCCGTCTCGATTGAAGTTGAATATCGGGATGTCCCCTCAGCGATATTGGCAGTGCAACAACGGGCAGCCAACACCATCTGGTCATATAGTCTCCGGCACGGATCTATCTTATAATCGACAAAACGATCGCAGAAACTCACGGTACCAAGCTGGATTATGTTGGACATAATCCAGGAGTCAAGCCAAAAATACGATTGTGAAAATTTGATTTCAACACCCATAGGATACTTTTTTCCAAATATAGTGGATTTATCCGGATTAAACGCGATAAATCCCGATAAATCCCGTTGATTCAAAGCCCGACTGAATGAACGGAGTGAACGGCGGAAAACTTGGCTGTGTCGCAGCAAAGCCCAATCTTTGCATCAGCAACGCAGAGGCTCGCTTCAAAAAAAATCCGGGGATTTGTTTCATCATCAGAAAATTAATCCTTATTTTTGCGATGCTGAGAGGATTGTCCCCTCAGCGCGACATTTTGAAAAAGCGTTTACTCGACGCTTCTATTCTGACCACTTGGAACTTCGCAACTTCCCAAAAAGTCTTTGTCAGAATTGGAGCAACGGTAGATGCCACATGGATATGTACCAGTAGATTACATATTGCGTGGGCCTCTGCGTTGTTTCATTTCCAACAAAGACAGGCAATGCGAAGGCCTCAAGTGGTGGAAATGGACAACGGACAAGGAACCACGCTTTTTTTGTGCAAAAACAATCGGCTTATTAACACAATCTACAACAACCAATTACTTATCCAAATTCAAAATTTATGTTGAAAAAACTTTTTTTAGGAATCGTGGCGGCAGCTCTGGTCACCGGCTGCGGAAGCAAATCGTCTACAGACGCGGATTACATCAGCGTCAAGGTTGACAACTCAAACATGTGGAGCCTTTTGGATGTCAACAATGGAGAGATGGTTTTCACAGACGAATTCTTCGCCCCGGCGACCAATGTTGTAAACAAGGCTTTCTTTGTTCAGAACGACGAAGGCACTTTCGACCTCTACACCACTGAAAACACAAAAAACAAGCTCAACCGCGACAGCTACACCTTTGTGACCAATTTCAGCCCCGACGGGTTTGCCATTGTGCGCGTCAAGACAGAACCCTGGCAAATCGTCGACACTAAAGGACAGGTCGTGGCCACCCTCGACAAGAAACTTGGTGTGGCAAGTGGCTTCGGCCCCGATGGCCTCGCGCTGATCGTCAACACTGAGAAAAAATTCGGTTATGTCAATACCCAGGGGCAGATCGTCATCAAACCGCGCTACGTCAACGCCGCTCCGTTCTCCGATGGGATCGCCATCGTGATCACCCGGCAAGAAGATGGCAAGAACTTCTTTGAAGCCATCGATAAAACGGGAGCAACCCTTTTCAAAGGCAACTCCGGCAAGTATAGCGACCTGACCGCTTTTGAAAACGGATACTGCTTTGCCGTTGAGGGCGACCACATTGTTCTGCTCGACAAAACAGGTAAGAAAGTGACTTCCGTCAACGAAGGCACCAGCCTCAGAAACCTGTCGGTCAAAAACGACAAATTCATCTACTACGACAAGGAATTCTACGGCGTGAAGGATATGACCGGCAAAATAGTGATCCGTGCAAAATATCCCAGCCTCAAATTCTTGAGCGATGGCAACCTGCTGGCAGTCAATTCCAACGGCCGTACCGGTGTTGTCGACACCAACGATGAGATTGTAATCCCCTTCGAGTACGACAATCTGGAATATCTCGCTCCCAACCGATATCTGACTACATCCGGCAGCGTGATTATCCTCATCAATAAAGAAGGTAAAGAGGTATGCGATCAGGCCTTCGCACAAGTTGTCAACCGCTCCGAGTCAGCCAATCTAGCAGCTCTCGTGGCCGTGCTCTCTTCTGCCAACAATCAGGTATCAACCACCGAAGTTCCCGATACCAATGCTTTTGATTTCAGCAATCTCGATTCAATGATCTCCGATCTGCTCAGCAGTGAGATCGAGACAGAAGAAACCACCGTGGAAGATACCGATGCCGATCTTTCGGATTTCAGTTCTTCAGAATCCAACGTCCTCAACCTCACAGGCACATTCGGCAAATATCCCGTAACTGTAAACCTACGCATAAAAGGTAACGATGTCACCGGCAGCTACTATTACACCAAGAGCGGATCCGGCTCCCCCATCACCCTTGAGGGATTCATGATCGACCCCGTGACCATGACAGTCAACGAAATGGTGGGCGGTCAGCCGACAGGAAGCTGGAACCTCTCCCTCCTTTATCAAGCCGACAATCAAATCTCAGCCGATGGCAAGATGATCAACGCCAAAGGCAAAGAATTCGAAATACAGCTCAGCGGAACAAGAAGTAACTGATCCCTCTCCCCCAACCACGGCCTATCGGCCGCGGATCCACTATAACAAGGGCTGCATTCTGTATGCAGCCCTTGTTATATTCCAGCCCAACCTTCGGGCAAAGCCCAGCAAAAAGGAATCAACCATTCAACCATTCAACCATCGGGCAAAGCCCGACTGAATGAACGGAGTGAACGGCGGAAAACTTGGCTGTGTCGCAACAAAGCCCAATCTTTGCATCAGCAACGCAGAGGCTCGCTTCAAAAAAATCCGGGGATTTGTTTCATCATCAGAAAATTAATCCTTATTTTTGCCATGCTGAGAGGACTGTCCCCTCAGCGCGACATTTTGAAAAAGCGTTTACTTGACGCTTCTATTCTGACGTCCCAGGAACTTCGCAACTTCCCAAAAAGTCTTTGTCAGAATTGGAGCAACAGTAGATGCCATGTTGGATATGTAACTCTATCCGCCGTGAGCCGTAGCCTTATTCATTGGGGATCGGTCCACCGCGCATACTTACATATTTTGCGTGGGCCTCTGCGTTGTTCCGTTCCCTACAAAGACAGGCAATGCGAAGGCCTCTGGACGTGGGAACGGGCAACAAGCACGGCACCACGCTTTTTTGTTTAATATCAATCTCCTTTTTGGTGTCAGTGGAGATCCAATCACAATTTATACCCATGCTTATCACACAACCAATCAGTTTTCACAAATGGATGACCAATGAAGGATATAGCGAGAACACTGTGGCCTCACGAGTCTCTGAAATCAATCGTATAAAAGGAGCCTATCCCATGCTCGACAAGATGATCCAGAACGGAACCATTTCAAAAATTGAGGATGATTTTATCTACTCTAAGGAAGATGCCAATGCAGGCAAACAGCCAAAGCACAACATCCCTATTTCCGGCAATGTTTACAATGGCACCGCTTCTTTACGAAGTGCCCTTCGCCTATACACGCGATTCTACCGTAGCGTAAATCCCTCTGCGATAAAAACACCACTCACACAACTAAAGGACTCGATTGTGAGCGTGATAGATTCCGCCAACATCACTTACAACAAAGCCCTCCAAAATTCAGTAAAGGCACGTATACAGATACCGCTGCTCAGTGTCCTCAAGCAAGCATTCCCAAATATAGAATGGGATATGGAACAGACTATACAGGGAGCCTCGACAAACGACCGTGTTGACATTCTTGGTAGTTTAGATGAAAACACAGTTATAATCATAGAGATCGACAACACCCGGGCTGATCAGGTCACTAAAAAATACGTATCGCGTGAGGCTCTCGCCGAAGATAAAAATGTGATCTATATATCCGTGTGTTATTCCAACAATAATCAGCATGCCGGGAGCTTTCGCACGGAAGTAGAGAAATACGTTGAATTTATTAAACGAGTGAACGAGACTCTGAATTACGGATCCGTATTTGAAAAAGTCTACGGACACGCCTGGATTAAAATATGCAACCTAACAAAAAACCAATCAGCATGAAACAAAAACTGCTCTTTTTATTTTCATTTCTGTTAGCCGCCGTCTGCTCTCATGCCGCAACCACAGTCACGGTGGACGGAATGGTTTATTCACTCTCCGACACCACCGCGACAGTCGCATCACAAAGCAAGAACAATGCACTGGCCGATGTCATAATACCCGATCACATTGAATACGAAGGGAAATCATATTATGTCACATCCATTACCACGAGCGCGTTCTCTGGATGCACTGCTCTGACTTCGATATCAATACCCGGCTCGGTAACTTCTATTGGCAATGCTGCATTCTCTGGATGCACTGCTTTAAATAATATTATTTTTGAAGATGGTGAAGAGCCTCTTTCTCTCGGAGTCAATAGCAGCTCCCAAGGTCTATTTTATGATTGTCCAATTAAATCTTTATATCTTGGCAGAACCATTTCATATATTACCTCTGATAGATATCACACCTCTCCATTTAACAACAAATCGGAACTATCTTCTATTACAATAGGGAACAATGTCTCTTCAATTGATAGGGATGCATTTTATGGGTGCTCCGCTTTGACTTCAATCTCAATTCCCAGCTCGGTAACTTCTATTGGCAATTATGCTTTCTCGGGATGTACTGCTTTAAATAATGTTATTTTTGAAGATGGTGAAGAGCCTCTTTCTCTCGGATTCAATAGCAGCACCCAAGGTCTATTTTATGATTGTCCCTTAGAAACGTTACATATTGGCAGATCTATTTCATACCCAACTTATGCAACTGTATACATTACTTATGGATACTCTCCATTTTATAACAAAAAAACGATTAAAAACATTACGTTCGGTAAATATTTTAAGGATATCCCAAGCTATGCTTTCTCAGGATGCTCAAACATCGAGTCTTTAATCCTCCCCGATTCATTAGCCACATTAGGAAGTAATGCTTTTTATGGCTGCTCATCATTATCATCAATAGATATTCCAAATTCTGCCACATTTACTTCTATTGGAGAATTGGCGTTTGGTGGCTGCTCTGCTTTGACTTCAATCTCAATCCCAAGCTCGGTAACTTCTATTGGCAATAAAGCTTTCTATCATTGCACTGCTCTGACTTCGATATCTATCCCCAGCTCCGTAACTTCTATTGGAGAATCTGCATTTTATGATTGCAGCTCTCTCAAAACTGTAATCATTGAAGATTCTGAAACCACACTTGATATGTATCGAAAAGTAAGCGGCTTTGGTTCATATTTTTATAACTGTCCAATTGAATACCTCTATATAGGTCGTAATATTATATAGGTCGTAATATTAACTATTTTTTTAGTAGTGGCCCAGACACTCTAGGCTTTACTACAGGCGAAATACCCTTTGGTAACTTATCATCGCTAAGATCAGTCGTTATTGGCGATTTTGTGACGGAATTAGGCGATGGTTTTTTTCAAAAATGTAGCGCCCTACAGAATGTCTACTTATCGAAAAGACTCATTGCCATTGGTTCAAGAGCATTTAAGAGTTCTACCGCAATTCGAGAAATCCGTTGTGCAGCCGAGACTCCACCGGCAACAGGAGATGATGTATTCCCTACTGAGATCTATTCCTTTACAACATTGTCTGTACCCTCATCATCACAAAGCGATTATTCAGCGGCTGCTGTGTGGAAGGAATTCATGCATGTTGATAATTTCAACCCGGGCTCACGTGAAATAAATGGTATCTATTACATTCTAAACAATTCTACAGAAACTGCAATGGTCACGTACCAAAAGCAGAATGACATGAGCAACTATCAGGGTTTGACCAATGTCGTCATTCCTGAAACGATTGAATACAATGATGTCACTTACACCATTGTAGGTGTCGGGCCGGAGGCATTCAACTATTGCTGGGGACTGAAGTCTATCTCGCTGCCTGAAACCATCGAGAGCATTGACACTCTTGCTTTCGGTTACTGCACTTCGCTCCGCTCGATAGAAATACCCAACAGCGTGAAAACCATCGGCAACGAGGCATTCACCGGATGCAGCGCGCTTAGCTCCGCCTCCATCGGCGAAGCCGTGGAGAGCATCGGCGATTACGGATTCTTCGGCTGCACGGGGCTGAGTGAGATCACGGTACCGCAATCTGTGACACATATCGGGGAATATGCATTCATGGGGGTTCACTGGCTCAATGAAGTGCATGCAGAATCGATAATCCCCTCCGACGCACACGCCACAGCATTCAGCACCACAGCCTACAAGAATGCCACGCTATACGTGCCGGCCGGAACTCTCGCCACCTATCAGGCTCACCCTACATGGAGCAAGTTCCTGAATATGGAGGTTGACAATGGCACCATGAGCATCGATGAGATAAGCCGCGACGGCGAAATTGAGGTGACGGCGCATGGAACCACCATAAGCATCAGCGGCAAGGATGACACAGATGTGGCCATGGTCTATGATCTCGACGGGCGCCTGCTGCTCTCCACGACCGACAGCGTATTCACGGTCAACACCGGCAGTGGCGTAGTCGTGGTCAGCATCAACGGCAAAGCCTACAAGATAGCTCTGCGCTGACCATCCCCTTAAGAGATTGAAAAACACACACCCACACCAGCCGGCATGCAATCCGCAGCGGATTGCATGCCGGCACTTTTATGCCTCGCCCCCAAGAATGTGGTTTCTATGAAATATTAGCATAACAGGATTAAGAATAATCTTATGCAATTATCAACAAATAAAATAGCAAATGTAAATAGATTGATTTGCAAATCCAAAATTTAATATTAACTTTGCAATTAATTGACTTTACGTATATTATGATGAATAGATGCAAATCCAATATTATGGCGATGCAAATTAACAATTACTAAGAGCGCAAATGAATATATCTCGATTACAATTGCCAGCAATATCCTTTGATATGTCAATTACTGACCTTATTATGGAACTGGAGAAACTACGTTACAAGGAATTCGTTGGTATGACCAATCCTTTTATATTCAATCAGATAAGAGGTATCTTCCAAATGTTGGAGAGTGTTGGGTCCAGTAGAATAGAGGGTAATAACACTACTATAATGGATTATGTGGAGAACACAAAAATAGATGATTCTCCTCAGCATACCCCTATGGAACAAATAAAAGAGATTCAGAATATTGAGAACGCAATGCGATATATTGAGGACAATATTCAAGATATACCGATTTCTGCAAAGTTTATAAGAGAATTGCACCAAATCACAGTTGCTGGTCTTAGCTATATGAAAGAGGGGGCAGCACATCCTGGATGTTTTAGAGAACAGAATGTTCGTATTGGGGGTTCTAAGCATATTCCAGTTGATTATACACAAGTAATTCCCCTAATGGAGGAATTAATTGAATTTGTCAATAAAAATGATGCACCTAAGTACGATTTACTTAAAATAGCAATAGCTCATCATAGATTCGTATGGATACATCCTTTTGAAAATGGGAATGGTCGAGTGGTTCGATTATTCACATATGCTCTGTTGTTAAAATTAGTTTTCAAAAGCAGAGAAAGAATAATAAATCCTACTGCTGTTTTTTGCTCTAATCGGGATGATTATTACTCATATCTTTCCAGAGCTGATAAGGGAACCGATGAAGGTATGTTAGCATGGGCCGAATATATGCTTAGAGGATTGAAGATTGAACTTGAGAAAATTGATCGGTTGTCTAATCCAAATATTTTAAGAGATAAAGTGCTCCTTCCAAGTTTGGAAGATGCTTTTTCTCGTAAATTTTTAACTCCAGAAGCTTATGCAATTCTTGTCGTAGCAGTTAAGGCTGATAAACAAATAATACAGTCAGGTGATTTAGTCAGAGCATTACCCAATAAATCAAGTTCTGACAGATCAAGACTTATACGAGGATTGATTAATGACAAGATGTTAGCGCCAGTGTCAGAAGGCGCACGGAAATACTATCCTGTCTTCTCAAACAATTATCTACTACGCAGCATTTTACGTGTACTTGACCGAGAAGGTTTTTTACCCGTAAACTCTGGTATTGACAGCGTTGAAGAAACAATTAAAGAAGATATAATTTATTGATAATCTTCATTTCATGTGGTGCTATATCTGGAAGGATAGCAAGAATGATAGTATCATTTTTATCCACAAAGATTATTTTAATACGCTAATATCCAGGAGGGTAACAAGGTTATTTCACCAAAAGATATTTGAAAATCCTTAAACCTTTTAAAATCATAGTTCTTAAAGAAATTTCGTATTATTTTTTCAAGTATAAGTATATCGCACTTTAGCTCATGTCGATCATATTTTAGTTTATCTGTGTCGAAAAAATATTGTAATATATTTGCGTCATTAGGATTAATTGAAACTCCGTATCGTTTAAGGCGTCACACATACGAAATAATTTCATTCCTGACACATACGAATCGGGGATTTCATTCGTGCGTTAGTGTCCATCTTCTAAAATATATCGGCCAGGGGGGTGACACAAAAAAACCACCCTTTTTCAAGAGTGGCTTAAGTTATAAATCGCTGACTATTAAATCAGTAACCCCGAATTTCTGCGTTAATATTCGTCCTCGTTGAAGAGGAAGTCTTCTTTGGAGGGGTAGTCGGGCCAGATGTCCTCGATGCATTCGTAGGTTTCGCCTTCGTCCTCGATTTCCTGGAGGTTTTCGATTACTTCGAGGGGGGCGCCCGAACGCTGGGCGTAATCTATGAGTTCCTCGCGTGTTGCGGGCCAGGGTGCGTCCTCAAGTTTGGAGGCAAGTTCAAGTGTCCAATACATAGCGTTTTATCTTATTTCGTTGTATATTCTTATTTCGCGATAGGGGTGTGCACCGGATGGGTATTGCATCGGTTATCGGAATAACGGCACTCTACGGTAAATATTGTTATCCGGCGTGACTAAATTCTATGGCCTCCATATTATTCACTCTTTCCTCCATTCCAGCTCCGCCACGCCCGAGATATGGTTGGCGTAGCGTCCGAGTGTGAAAAGGTAATCGCTCAGGCGGTTGAGGAAGCGTATAACTATGTCGTCTACGCGTGCTTCCTGTGTGAGCGCTATGACGCGGCGTTCGGCACGCCGGCACACAGCCCGGCACACATTGGCCAATGCCGCCGCCGGGCATCCTCCGGGGAGGATGAAGGCGCGCAGTTCGGGCAGACGGTCGGTCATCAGGTCGATTTGCCGCTCAAGTTCGCCGATTGCCTTGTGTCCCAGGCCGGAAGGTTCGGCCATCGGGTTGTCGGTATTGTCGGTTGCAAGGTATGCGCCGACATTGAAAAGCTTGTTCTGCACCATGCGGAGCGTATCACCGGCTTCGGATTCAAGTCCTTCTGATGCGATAAGCATACCCAGGAATGAGTTCAATTCGTCGACGGAGCCGTAGGCGTCGAGACGTACGGAGTCTTTTCGCACGCGCTTGCCACCGACAAGCGACGTCGTACCGGCATCGCCGGTTCGTGTATAAATCTTCATATCTTAAACCTTTTTTCCTGTTAAACGGCCAAGCGCGGCAATAAGTTCCCCCATGTCGGCACACAATGTAATCCGCTGCGGCACTTCCGCAAACATCAGCCCGCGTCTCACCATCTCGTCGAACATTGTGGCCAGTGGGTCGTAAAGCCCGTTGCGGTTGAGCAGCAGCATGGGTTTCGGTTCGTTGAAAAACGACATGGTGGCCAGTGCCGACATAACTTCGTCGACGGTGCCGAAGCCTCCGTCCAATGCCACGAACACATCGGCATTTTCCTCCATAATCTGTTTGCGCTCATGCAACGAACAAACCGGTATGCTGACCGTGTTCGACGTGTGCTGGCGGTGCTGCCTTGTTTCCGGCACAACGCCCATAACCTTGCCTCCGGCCGTGGCTGAGGCTACGGCCTCCATAAGCCCCATGGCCAACCCGCCATAAACAAGCATGTGGCCGTTTTCCCCTATCCACGCCCCCAGCCGCCTCGCATCCTCGAAGCATTCTCCGGCAATGTTTTCCCGTGCCGAGCAGTAAACGGCTATATTCATAATACTGAAAATTTAAACTATGAAGCATCCGTTGCTTCCTGGGCAAAATTAGCGATTTCGCATCTATCTTGCAATTAAAATGTTGTTTGACAGACATTATTCAACACCGTCGATGTTCAAGGTGTCGGGGCTTTTGCGTAACTTTGCGGTTATGAAAAGGAAAGATTTTGAGATAATGGCTCCTGTGGGGAGCTACGAGAGCCTGCATGCGGCAATCAATGCCGGTGCTGACGCGATATATTTCGGTGTGGAGGGGTTGAACATGCGTGCGCGTTCGAGTGTGAATTTCACTCTCGACGATCTGCGCAACATCGCCTCCATCTGCGACGAGCACGGGGTGAAATCCTACCTCACGGTCAATACCATAATTTATGACGAGGATATCGCCAAATGCCACGAGATTATCGACGCTGTTGCCCAGAGCGGCATATCAGCGATAATCGCCAGCGATATATCGGCGATTCTCTATGCCCGCAGCCGTGGGGTGGAGGTGCATATCTCGACCCAGCAAAGCATATCGAACATCGACGCGGTGAAATTCTACGCGCAGTATGCCGATGTTGTGGTGCTCGCCCGCGAACTGAACCTCGACCAGGTGCGTGCCATCCATGATGCAATCGTGCGCGACGACGTGCGGGGCCCCCGTGGGGAACTCGTGCGTATCGAGATGTTCTGCCACGGCGCCCTCTGCATGGCCGTATCGGGTAAATGCTACCTCAGCCTGCATGAAATGAACTCTTCGGCCAACCGTGGTGCCTGCACCCAGATCTGCCGGAGAGGGTATGAGGTGACCGACCTCGAGACAGGTGAGCAACTCGCCATCGACAACAAATACATCATGTCGCCCAAGGATTTGAAAACCATCCATTTCCTCAACAAGATGATTGATGCCGGGGTCAGTGTGTTCAAAATCGAGGGACGCGCCCGCGGTCCCGAATATGTCACCATAGCCGTGCAGAGCTACAGCGAGGCGCTGCAAGCCATATGCGACGGCACATATTCCGATGATAAAATCGCACGTTGGGACGAACAGCTTGGCAAAATCTTCAACCGTGGATTTTGGAACGGTTACTACCTGGGGCAGCGCCTCGGCGAATGGTCGAGCAAATACGGCTCCTCGGCAACCCGTGTCAAGGAATACCGTGCAAAGGGGGTGCGCTACTTCTCCAACATCGGCGTGGCCGAATTCTATATGGAGAGCGGCGAGCTGCGCCCCGGCGACGAGGTTGTAATCACCGGCCCTACCACCGGCACCATCATCCTCACCATCGACGAACTCCGCGTCAACCTCCATCCGGCGCGCAAAGCCGTCAAAGGCGACAGCTTCTCCATCGCAGTACCCTCAAAAATCCGCCCCTCCGACAAGCTCTACCTCTGGCGCAAGAAATAACCCCGCTACGGGAATCTGAAACCGGCTAATGAGAGTCAATGTGATTTCATTGAGTCAAATCTTGCATTTTGATACAATGCTTTGATAGGATTAGTCAAGATGTTGTTTAATAAAATCTGTTTTTATTAAACAACATCTAAGTTTTTGGTGGGGTGGGATAAAAGCTCGGCGATTTTATCTAACTTTGCAGTGGGGAAAGCGTTAGATAGGACAGGGGAGATATATCTTACTTCGGGGAAGGATTAGGACAATTGGTTTCGCTTATTTCTAAATTTTCTATATATGAGCACATTAAATGTTGATGTTAAAAACGTGCTTGGCACCGTGACTGCCGGGCAGATACAGGCTCTCGACCCTGAGGCAAACGAAGGTTTGAAGAAACTTTATGACGGCAGCGGCCTGGGTGCCGACTTCCTCGGATGGGTGAAACTCCCTTCGGAAACCCCCGACTCTCTTGTGGCCGACATCGAAGCCTGCGCACAGCAGCTCCGTGAAACATGCGATTTCGTTGTTGCCGTAGGTATCGGCGGCAGCTATCTCGGCGCCAAAGCTGTGATTGAGGCTCTCGGCGACAGTTTCTCTATGCTCCGCACCGACGACAAGCGTCGTTGCCGCGTGCTGTTCGCCGGCCAGAACATCGGCGAGGACTACCTCTACGAGCTTCAGGATTTGCTTCGCGACAAAAACTTCGGCATCATCGTAATCTCGAAATCAGGCACTACCACCGAACCTGCCATCGCCTTCCGCCTGCTTAAAGAGCAGCTCGAATCCCAGGTAGGCAAGGCCGAGGCTGCAAAACGCATTGTGGCTGTGACCGATGCGAAACGTGGTGCCCTTCGCCAGCTCGCCACCGAAGAGGGTTACAAAACCTTCGTAATCGAGGATAACGTGGGGGGCCGCTTCTCGGTGCTTACCCCTGTGGGATTGCTTCCCATCGCCGTTGCCGGTTACGACATCCGTGCACTTCTTGAAGGTGCCCGCCGCATGGAGGCTGCCACCGCCCAGCCCGGCGAAAACAACCCGTCATATCTCTATGCCGAGACCCGCAACGCGCTTTACCGTGCGGGCAAAAAAATCGAAATCCTCGTAAACTACAGCCCCAAACTCCATTTCTTCGGCGAATGGTGGAAACAGCTCTATGGCGAATCGGAGGGTAAAGACCACAAGGGGATTTTCCCCGCAGCAGTCGATTTCTCGACCGACCTCCACTCTATGGGCCAGTGGATACAGGATGGCGAACGCACCATTTTCGAAACCGTCCTTTCGGTTGAACACACCGACCACAAAACCGTAATCCCCACTGACGAAGCCAACCTCGACGGCCTCAACTATATCGCAGGCAAACGTGTCGACGAAGTGAACAAGATGGCCGAACTCGGCACCCGCATCGCCCATGTCGACGGCGGAGTACCCAACATCCGCATCACCGTTCCCGCCCTCAAGGAGGAATACCTCGGCGAGCTGATTTATTTCTTCGAAAAGGCGTGTGGCATTTCGGGCTATCTCCTCGATGTGAACCCGTTCAACCAGCCTGGTGTCGAGGACTACAAGCGCAACATGTTCGCACTTCTTGAGAAACCGGGCTACGAGGCTGAAACCGCAGCCATCAAAGCCAAGCTCTGATTCCTGGCTGACACACGTCAGTACTGTTTTTATATCACATATCGCAGCTGCCCCGCCGTAGGCATTACGGACCGGGCGGCTGCGATGCGTTTATGGCGTCACACAGGTGCTTTTCGTGCCATTATTTGGCGCATTAGTTTCAGAAAATAACGGGGCCGGAATTTACCTTTGTGCGAAGGATATTCCGGATTAAGACTGGTTGTATCCGGGCTGTATCTGAGATTTTGTTGGGCAGGTGAGGCATCCTCTTTGCTCGGGATTGCAGGCTATGTTGTCGGGGCAGTCGTTTCCCCTTTGGTTGGGTTAGGCAATGTGCTGCATTCCACCGCAATCGCATATGTGATTGTGACGTTGGTGGTTATAGTGTTCTATTATATCTCTAAATCGCTCCCCCGCAATGCGGCTGACGAGCAGATGGATTGACCGCCTGTGCCTTATGGCATATTGATAATTTCAGATAACACATACGGGGTTGCGCCAACGTTGGCGCAACCCCGTATGTTGTCAGATTATGTTTGGATATAGGTGTTAGTCGGCCGGTGCAAGCTGCACTGTGAAGTGGCGCATCAGGGGAGCTTCCCATGTGATTTTCACGCCCCTGGTGATTTCATTCCTGCGGTCGAACACGTTTTTGAGTGCTACGGCTACAACGTCCATATGGTTGTCGGTGTAGGTGCGACGGGGAATGGCCAGGCGCAGAAGGTCGAGTCCGCCGAAGCGGTTTTCGCGGGTCACGGGATCACGGTCGGCGAGGATATATCCGATTTCGCAACCGCGTATGCCCGCTTCACGATAAAGTTCTACGGTAAGTGTCTGTGCGGGGAATTCCTCTTTGGGTACGTTTGTGAGGATTTTCGATGCGTCGACGAAAATGGCGTGGCCTCCGGCGGGACGTTGGTAGGGAATGCCGAATTCGTCGAGACGTTTTGCGAGGTATTCTACCTGGTGGATGCGTGTGTGCAGGTTGTCGAATTCGGTATTTTCGTCAAGACCTACCGCAAGGGCCTCCATGTCGCGGCCGTTCATGCCGCCATATGTGAGGTATCCTTCGAAGGGGATTGAGAATTTCTGAGCTGCTTCCGCCCAGTCCTGGTGGCGTGTGGCGATGAACCCGCCCATGTTGACGATAGCGTCCTTTTTTGCCGACATAGTCATGCCGTCGGCGAGCTGGAACATTTCGCGTACTATTTCCTTGATGGTCTTGTCGGCATATCCTTCCTCACGCGTCTTGATGAAGTAGGCGTTTTCGGCAAAGCGTGCCGAGTCGAAGATTACGCGCAGGCCGTGGCGGTCGGCGAGTTCGCGGACGGCGCGGAGGTTGGCCATGGAAACAGGCTGGCCGCCTGCGGTGTTGTTCGTCACCGTTACGATGATAAACGGCACGTTGCCGGGGTTCTCGCTCACGGCTTTTTCGAGTTTTTCGATGTCGACGTTGCCTTTGAACGGGTGTTCGAGCTGGGTATCCTTGGCTTCATCGATAGTGCAGTCAACAGCAAAAGCCTTGCGGCTTTCAATGTGCCCTTTGGTGGTGTCGAAATGGGAGTTGCCCGGCACCACATGCCCCTCTTTGACGAGGGCGCTGAAAAGCACGTTTTCGGCGGCACGCCCCTGGTGGGTAGGTATTACCAGGGGGAACCCTGTGATGCGTTCAACGGCGTTCCGCATGTTGAAGAACGAGCGGGCGCCGGCATAACTTTCGTCGCCTGTCATCATGGCGGCCCATTGGCGGTCGCTCATGGCGCCGGTGCCGGAGTCGGTTAGAAGGTCGATGTAGACTTGTTCGGCAGGAAGCTGGAACACGTTGTAGTGTGCGTCCTTGATCCATTGTTCACGTTCTTCGCGGGTGCTTTTGCGGATGGGTTCAACCATCTTGATGCGCCATGATTCGGCAAATGGGAGTTCCATGGTCAGATGAGGTGTGATATGTTTATTAAAAAGGTGAATATCTCTTGAAGGCCGTTATTGGCGGATGCCGCGCTGTGTGGTTACAGGAAAGCCACGGCCGTTTGTGCCTTCCATTGGCAAATTTAATGAAATTTTTGTTCGGGGTGCGTTATGTTGCACATATTTTTACCACTTTTTATATCTTTGCGGCATACTGCCCCCGACGCATGTAGGGGCATCTACGAAAAATCAATATAAAACATGTCAAACGATGATTTGAAATGGCCTGATGCCATTAATTGTGCCGTCACGGTTTGTGATTCCGAAGGTGTGATTCTCTACATGAACGACAGGGCCAGGCAGACTTTTGCCAGCCATGGCGACCTTATCGGCAAGAATCTTTTCGAATGTCACTCCGAGGCATCTAAGTCCAAAATCCGCCATATGCTTGCCACCGGCGAAAGCAATGCCTATACGATATCGAAAAACGGGCAGCGCAAGGTTATCTACCAGACACCATGGCGTCGTGACGGGGAGGTGGCCGGGATGGTGGAAATCTCCATGGTGGTGCCTGAGGATATGCCGCACTATGCAAGGTGACGTATGTGCGCATAAACCATTACTGGTGGTTGATTGTTGTTATGTTTGAAATACCTGCCATCACTTGCTTCCACAATGGATGAATTGCTTATAATTATTGGACTTATTTTGTTAAACGGGCTGTTTTCGATGTCGGAGGCGGCCTTGATTTCCGTGCGTAAACCGCGTTTGGAGCAGGAGAGCCGCCGTGGCAACAAGGCTGCTAAAACCGCGCTTGAAATAGCCGACGATCCTGATCGTTTCCTGTCGACCATACAAATCGGCATCACCCTTATCGGGATTCTCACCGGTCTTTATTCCGGTGCGACGATAAGTGCGACGTTTGCCGATATACTTGCCGACTGGGGTGTTTCCCCCAGGTATGCGAGGCCGGTAGCCCAGACTTCGATAGTGGTCATAGTCACCTATCTTTCAATCGTTGTAGGCGAGCTTGTGCCGAAGAGGATAGCCCTGGCGGCATCAAACAGTGTTGCCAAAATCGTAGCCCGCCCCATGCGCCTGCTTTCGTTGGCGGCCATGCCGTTTGTTTGGCTGTTGTCGGTCTCTACAGGGGTTTTGGTGCGTTTGTTGCGCCTGCCTGCCGATGAAAACAGAGTGACCGAGGGCGATGTAAGGCAGATTATCGACAGCGGTGCGGCCTCGGGTGAGGTGATGCCTGTCGAGAAGGATATCATGACCCGTGCACTTGTGCTTGGCGACCAGCGTGTATCGTCGGTTATGACGAGCCGTAAGGATGTTGTGGCTTTCAACATCGGTATGACAGCTGATGAAATCAAGGAGGAGCTTGCCGCAGAACTGCACGATTCCTATCCTGTGTTCGACAGTGAACGTGAGGAGGTGAGAGGGGTCGTGTCGTTAAAGGATTTGATTCTGACTCTCGACAAGCCCGGTTTCCAGCTTGAGCGGGTTATGACACCGGGGGTGTTCATCCCTGAGAGTATGACGGTTTATGGCGCGTTGGAGCGACTGAAGGCCGAGCGTGTGCACTGTTTCGTGGTGTGCGACGAGTTCGGTTCGATGCAGGGTGTTATCACCCTTAACGATATTCTCGACGGGCTTGTGGGTGGATGCGACAGTTCGGTCACGGAGCCTTATATCGTTGCGGCGCCTGACGGTGGTGTTATTGTCAATGCCCAGTGCCCGGTTTATGACTTCCTGAACTATTTTGACGAGGCGTCGCTCTATCAGCCTGCCAATTATGTGACCGTGGGCGGTCTGATTCTGGAACTGACCCGCCAGTTGCCTTCGGTTGGTGAAAGGGTGGGCTGGCATGGGTTCATGTTTGAGGTGACAAAGATGAACCAGTCGCATATCGGTGAACTCAGGGTGCATAGGATACCCCGTGAAGAGGAAACCGAAGAGTAACTGTAACTGTTTATTTATCGGTTACGAACCAACCACTTATCCTATTTGTTTGTATCCATACAAACAGGGGGGATTTGCCTATAGCGGCGAATGGGATTTGTTTGAATGTGTCAACGATTGATTATGAGACGGATAATATCATTGGCGGTGGTTTCCGCACTTGCGCTTCCCGCCATAGACGGGCAGACGTTCTTTTCGGTAAATGCAGGCACCGACGGTTTTAATTTCAATGTAACCAATGTGCCGCCGTTGTTTCCGGCAGTGGTGGTGGCACCCCCGCCGCCAGTCCCTGTTTGCGTGCCTTTACGCCCGGGGATGGATTATTACCCGGTGGTTTCGCCCAAAAACTATAAAAAGGCTGCAAAGCGTTATCGCAAGGCGATGCGGCATGCTTCGCCTGCAGTAGGGGTTTATCTTCCCGGCGGCATAGTTGTCGGCACTGCCCCCGGTCATTATTACTATGATGACGATGATGATGACTACGAGGACTGGCTGGAAGACCAGTACAAACATCATAAGAAGATGTACAAGCATTATAAGAAACACCACAAGCATCATAAGCATCACCATCATTGACAACTTAAGGTCTAGAAACAAGGGGGTGTGTCATAATGGTCCATCCGGGTAGTCGCTTGTGGGATTCGGCTTTGGTCATTGACCTAAGTCAACTTCCTTCAGCCTCACCCGCAGGCTCCTACCATCTGAACCATTCTGACAGCATCCTCGCCATAAGGGCGAAAACAACGGCGGTGTGCCAAAATATTGAATTTTGACACACCGCCATGTCTTTATGTCTCGACTATTCAGGTCAGCCGCAGATGCGACATCGGCACTCCGGCAAACGGGCGGTCATCGATGTGGATGAACCCGAGGGAATGATAGAGCGCGGCTGCTTTGGGGTTGGTTTTGTCGACCAGCAACCCGGCGGGTTTGCCCGAAGCCTTGGCTTTCCCTATCATGGCTTTCAGAAGCATGCTCCCTATCCCTTTACCCCTATGCATGGGCGACACTGCCAGTGTGTCAAGATAGAATTCGTCGGGAGAGGTTTCATCGTCCATCCCTTCCATGTTGCGGTTCAGGAATGTTTTTGCGGCTTCGAAGAAATGCCTGCGCAGCTGGTGAAGACGCGCCCCGTCATAACCCACACACACTCCGACCACGTTTTCGTTCTCATCCAGTGCCACCAGGGTGTTCAGGTAGCTGTATTGTGAGTCGTCGAGCGAGGCCAGGTGTGTGAAAAGGCGCTCTACATCGTCGGTGCTGTGGTCGGGAGATGCGAAGTCGGCGCATATCTCATCTCCGATAGCCATCATGACGGCGCGTGCTATGTCATTGGCGTGTTGCGGTGTTGCCGGTATTATCTGCATAAGGTCGGTAGCGTTTTTTATGTGGGAAAATGTTTTTGCCGGATATGGTCTGTATGCCGGGTTATTTCCAAAGGGTGTGGAAATGATGCACCGGGCCGTGCCCGCGTCCGATTCTATAGTTGGCGCCTGCCGCAATGGCGTTGGCTATGTATTCTTTTGCAAGCTGTGCGGCAGTATCCAGGTCGGCACCTTTGGCAAGGTAGGCGGCAATGGCCGACGAGAGCGTGCATCCGGTGCCATGTGTGTTCGGTGTGTCGACACGCGGGGTTGTGAGACGCAGGAATTCGCCGGTCTCGGCATTGTAGAAAATATCGGTCAGGGTGTTGTTTTCGAGATGCCCTGCCTTGAGCATTACCGAGACTTTTGAGTCGTTGAGTCGTGAAAGGGCACGGGCAGCATCCTCGAACTGGTCCTGGTGGTCGACAGTTTCTCCCAAGAGCAGTGATGCCTCAGGGAGGTTGGGGGTTATGACCTTTGCATATGGCAGCAACTCGTCGCGTAGCGTGGCTACCGCCTCAGGTTGCAGCAGCGGGTCGCCTGAGGTGGCTACCATGACGGGGTCAAGCACTATGCGGCGCACATCGGGATATTCCTGCAAGGTGGATAGAACGCCACGTATGAGTTCCGAGTCATGGAGCATGCCTATTTTCACGGCGTCGGCACCGATATCGTCGAGTACCGAGCGGATTTGCCCCTGTACGAAATTCACCGGAATCGGATGCACGCCATATACCCCCACGGTGTTCTCGTCAACCACGGCGACAACGGCTGATGCACCGTAGACTCCCAGTGCCGAGAATGTTTTGAGGTCGGCCTGCAAACCGGCACCTCCCGAAGGGTCGGAACCGGCAATGGTCAGGGCTGTGTTATATGTCATTTTCATATTGATGTTTTTGCAAGTGGTTATCCGGGTTGTCTGGTGATTTATACCGGCCAGGAACCGAGGCGGTAGGCCGAATCCCAAAACATCCATTCCAGGCGTGAGCATGCCACATATATGTTGGTCATGCGGCGGCGGGTAGCTTCGTCGGCTGCATCGGCAAGGCGGTCGCACAACTCTATGGCCCGGCGTGTCGCTTTGTCGAAAGCCGGGTCGGAATAAGCTTTGATCCAGTCGGCATAAGGGTTGCCTTCCATTTTCGCTATCGAGAGGATGTGTTCGCCTACCTTTTGGTAAATCCAGAAACAGGGCAGGATGGCGGCTGCCTCCACTGCCACGTTTTCATAAGCCTGTGCCTTCAGAAGCGATGTGTAGAAAAGGCATGCGGGTGTTTTTACCACCCCGCCTTCATGCGCATAGATTGCATGCAGGCTCTTTTCCATGGCAACACCGTCGCTTGCGAACTCAAGGAATGTTGCAACATCGTCGATGTTGCCAAGGCGCGATGCTATGTGGGCGAGTACGCGGCTGTAGTCATCGAGATACAGGTTGTCCTGCCTGATATAGTGCAGGAACTTTTCCATAGGCAGTGTGCCGTCGGCAAGTTCCTTGATGAAGGGGAGTTGCAGGATGGTGTTATATATGTTTTCAGAAGCGTTCCATGCTTCCTGGCTCCATTTGGTGTCCATGTCACTATGTTTCTGTGAGGATGTAATCCGGGAATTATTTTATGGCGGTCAAAGCCACATAGTCGCCCCGGTCGTGACCGGGTACAGGCTCTTCCGCCGCCAGGTCGGAATAGAGGGGATGTGTTGTCAGGGTCTGTGCCGATTCGATGTTTCTGAACCCGTTTTTTTCGAGAAGTGCGATTTTTTCGGCTGTTGTGCGCCAATTGGCAACATTCACGAATTCAATCGGGTAGGGATTTGGGGGATATGCGCCTTCGAGTAACGGGTGGTCCCAGGTGCCGAGGGCTTTCGCCAGGTTGTACATCAAGCCGTAGGTGCTTTCTTTCGGCACATCCACCAGCACGACGCGTCCTCCGGGTTTGAGGGCGGCATATACTTTTGACAACACGGTGTCGAGGTCGGTTATATAGCTGGGGGAGCCGTTGAACAGGATGGTGTCGTACTCCCCGGCCGGATAGTCGAATTCCTCGGCTGTTGCCTCGGTAACGTCCATGCCTCGCTTGCGGGCTATTTCGGCCATTGCGGGGGAGGGTTCTACACCGTCGGTAACCGTTATGCCGAATTCGTCGCGCATTATTTTTTCAAACAGGCCGCTACCGCATCCTACGGACAGCACCCGCCCGGCATTTCGCAGGGTTGATGCCACAAGGCGTACTTCTGATTCGAGAACATTCGGATTATCAAGGAACCACGCGTCGTAGGTGGCTGCATATTCGTCAAAGCCTTTTCCCATGTGGAAAGTTTTTAAGTTGTTAGTTTTAAGTTGTTAGTTGTAAGTGATATGCCGGGTGGTCAGAAAGTGAGTAGGGTGGTTCGGAGGGTCAGCAGGTCGATAGTGAAGAGGGTTCCCTCGGCGATGGTTCCGAACCCGGCAAGTATTTTGAGGGCTTCGGAGGCTTCGATAGCCCCTATCACCCCCGGCACGGCACCAAGCACACCTGTCGTTACACGTGGCAGGGCGCACAGGGCATCACGGTCGGGGTATAGTTCGGCGTACCGTCGGCCTTGGCTATGGTTAAACACGCTTACCTGCCCGTGAAATTCTCCGATTGAGCCATGCACCCACGGTTTGCCTGACAGGGTGCAGGTATCGTCGATAAGATAGCGGGTTGCGAAGTTGTCGCAGCAGTCAACCACTATGTCATAGGGTTTGATGATTTCATGTGCGTTAAGCGGTGTAAGCCCTTCGGGATATGTGTCGAAAACCACATCGGAGTTCATTGCCGAAAGCCTTTCGCGGGCGGCTTCTGTTTTGGGGGTTCCGATCTGGCTCTCGGTGTAGAGCGTTTGCCGTTGCAGATTGGTCAGGCTTACCACGTCGTTGTCTGCAAGGCCGACGCGGCCCACTCCGGCGCCGACGAGGTAGGTTGCGGCAGGGGCGCCCAGTCCGCCCAGCCCCACTATCAGCACTGATGACGAACGCAGTTTCTTTTGCCCTTCTTCACCGATTTCGGCAAGTATGGTCTGTCGGGAATATCTCATGGCCTGTGTGGTGAATCAGTCAAAAATCCGGTCCCAGTCTTTCCACACCGGTTCGCGTCCGAGTGCACGTAGGTCGGCCGCCACTTCGAGGGGGCCGGTGGGGTCGCTTATGGCGAACTGTTCGAGCGACGAAGGGTAGGTGGCATAGCCGCCCGGATCGGTTTTCGAACCGGCGCTCATGGTTGTCACGCCGAGGGTGGCCATGTTGTTGCGGAACTGGTGGTTTTCGCGGGTGGAGTAGGAAATATCCACATCGGGGTCGAATATTCGGAATGCGAAAGTGAGCTGTGCGAGTTCGCGGTCGCTCATCACCACGTTGGGCTGGAACCCTGATTCCGAGGGGCGCATTCGCGGGAAGTTGACCGAATATTTTGTTTTCCAGTATGTTTTCCGCAGATATGCCAGGTGACGCGCCATCATGGTGACGTCGGTGCGCCAGTCTTCCAGCCCGATCAGCACACCCATTCCGATTTTGTGTACACCGGCCTGCCCCATGCGGTCGAATCCGTCGCACCGCCATTCGAATTTCGACTTCATCCCGGCAGGGTGATATACCTTGTAACGGTCGCGGTTGTAGGTTTCCTGGAAACATATCACGCCGTTAAGCCCCGAACGGGTGAGGCGTTCGTAGTCTTCTGCAGGCAATGGCATCACCTCTATGGTGAGGTTGCTGAAATACGGGCGGCACACCTGCAGGGCTTTCTCGATATAGTCGGTCCCGGCCACGGCAGGGTTTTCACCTGTTACAATCAACAGGTTCTCGAAAGGCCCCATTGCCTTAATGGCCTTGCATTCCGCCTCGATTTGTTCGGGTGTCAGGATTACGCGCGGGAATTTGTTATGCCGGTTGAACCCGCAGTAAACACACGAGTTGGTGCATGAGTTGGTGATGTAGAGCGGTATGAAAATCGACACTGTTTTCCCGAAACGCTGTTCGGTAATGGCCCGGCTGCGGCGTGCCATTGTTTCGAGGTATGGCTCGGCGGCAGGTGAAATCAGCGCCATGAAGTCGCGGTCGGTAAGGCGCTCCTTTGCCAGCGCGCGCTCCACGTCGGCGGTGGTCATGGCAAGGATTTCACGGGTGGTGTCATCCCAGCTGTATTTTTTTAATTCTTCTGAAAACATGTGGTTTCTTTTTAGGCGAGGAACGAGGTAAGCGGCGATGAAGCCTCGGCGGCGTCTGACACCGCTCCGAGACCGGCTTCGAAGGCTTCGCGGCCGGCCACTGTGGCGTCGGCAAATGCACGCGCCATACGCACAGGGTCGCCTGCGACGGCGATTGCTGTGTTGACCAGCACGGCATCAGCGCCAAGTTCCATCGCCTCGGCTGCATGCGAGGGTGCGCCCAGCCCGGCATCGACAACTACCGGTACGCGGCTTTGGCCGATGATTATTTTAAGGAGTTCGCGTGTAACCAGCCCTTTGTTCGACCCGATTGGTGCAGCCAGTGGCATCACTGCCGCCGAGCCAACCTCTTCAAGGCGCTTGCATAGCACAGGGTCGGCCTGGATGTAGGGTAACACGATGAAACCCATGTTGGCGAGACGTTCGGTTGCCAGAAGGGTTTCAACCGGGTCGGGAAGGAGGTAGCGCGGGTCGGGATGGATTTCGAGTTTGATGAAGTTGGTCTGGAAGGCTTCACGTGCGAGCTGTGCGGCCAGCACTGCTTCGTCGGCATTACGTACTCCCGATGTGTTGGGGAGCAGTTGCACGCCTTCGCGCACAACGTGCATCAGCATATCGTCCTGGCGGTTGCTCATGTCGATGCGTTTCATGGCCACTGTGACCATCTGCGACCCTGAGGCTTCGATGGCTTGCGACATTATTTCGTTGCTGCGGAACTTGCCTGTTCCCACAAAGAGGCGCGAGGTAAATTCGCGGCCTCCGATAATCAAAGATGACATTGAAATTGAAAAGTTTTTAAGTTGTCAATGATAAGTTAAGCCTATGGGGGGCTTCAGGTTCTGTCGTTCCGGCTGTCCCGGATCGAGGCCAGGAGGGCTGCCGTGGTGGCGGAAGGGTCGGCCGATGACAGAATCGAAGAGCTGGCGGCTATGCCGCTTACCCCTGTGGCCATGATAGTGGGGATGTCGGCCTGCGTTATGCCCCCGATTGCAACAACAGGCAGGTTGATTCCGGCCTGGCGGCAACGTTGCATGATTTCGCGATACCCCTCCGGTCCGAGCATAGGGCTGAGGTTCTTTTTGGTGGTGGTGAAACGGAACGGCCCTAACCCTATGTAGTCGGCGCCTTGGCGTGCGGCTGCCTCGATGTCGGCAAATGTGTTGGCGGTGGCCCCGATGATTTTTGCAGGGCCGAGTATTTCCCGCGCCTCGTCAACCGGCATGTCGTTTTTCCCTAAATGTACGCCGTCGGCTCCCGAAATGTTCACAAGTTCCACGTGGTCGTCGATTATGAAGGTGGCACCTGCATTGTGGCATATTTCCGCAATGGCGAGGGCTTCCTCTGTCAGGGTTCCGGGGGAGGCATCCTTGTTGCGCAGCTGCACCCATCGGCATCCCCCGTCGATTGCTTGCTGCGCCCCTGCCACTACGCCGTGGCGTGTTGTAGGATGTGTGATGAATTGCAGCAGGAAGGCGTCACGGTCAATCCGTGTTCCCCATGCCGCCCCGAGCATTGCCGCCCCTCCGAAGCCGCAGGCTTCAATCAGGGGCAGTTTTTCCGCTGTTACACCGCCGAGGGCGAAGATTCGGTCGTTGAGATATGGTTGCAGGCTTTCGATGTCGATTCCGCTGTGATAGCCGGGTTTGGAGATGCTTGGGAAAACCGGGCTTAGGAAAGCATAATCATCGGATATTCCGGCTATTTCGTCGACGGAATGGAGTGAACGGCTTGTGATGCCATTCCACCCGTCGGGTGCTACAGGGTTGCGGCTGTTGAGATGCACACCGCCTATGCCCAGCTCCCGGGCAAGCCCGAAGCAGTCGTGAACCGACAGCCTGGGGCGCAGTCCGGCCGGGACGGCTTCCAGCAATTGCCTCATCCTTTCGGGTGATGCTCCCGGTTTGCGGATGTGGACACGCCAAAAACCTCTTTCACAAAGCGCCTGGGCAATCGCATCGGCCTCGCCGGGATAAAAATATGGCGGCGTTATAGCTATTACATGCATGGCTTCAAACGCCGCAAACGGCACGTATAACGGTTATCTTCATCCCGTCGGCCACGGGAAATTCCACCCATCGGGCTTTGGGTACTACCTCATTATTGACAGCCACAGCCTGGCCGATTCCTGTAAACCCTTCCTTCTCAAGTAGCTGCGCGAGTGTGGCGCACCCGTCGGCAACCTCCACCTCATGGTGGTTGATTTCCACTTTCATAAGCGATTAAAATGTTGCGAGGGGAGCTTTGACCCGAATCCGGGCATGGGGGAAACATCAAGTCCTTCCGGCGGCATTGCCCGCTTCAAGTTCCAAGGGTGTAATCTCAGCCCCTGCAGGGCACCCCTCTTGTGTCAGTTACCGCAAAGTTATATAAAATCCCGATAAAAGTTATAACTTCGTGCAGTAAAAGTGATAAGTCGTCCTGACATTCCCTTAAATTGAAGAAAATGCCGGGATTATTGCTTAGGGGGATGTTGAACCATGGCCGGTTGAAAGCCCCCGGATAGTTGGAATTAATCAGATTGAAGCATGAAACGGATTGCGATATTTGCCTCAGGCAACGGCTCCAATGCCGAGAACATAATCAGGTACTTCCGTGAGAACGAAGTCCGGGCGGAAGTGGTGCTTGTGGTGTGCAACAACCGTGAGGCGGGGGTGTTGCAACGCAGCAGGGACCTGGGTGTTGCAACCGAGGTTATGTCGCGTGGTGAAATCAACAACCCGGCCGAGATGCTGGGTGTGTTGGAAAGGTATGCGGTCGATGCCATAGTGTTGGCCGGTTTCCTGCTTATGATTCCTGCATTCCTTACAGGGCGTTATGCCGGGAAAATCATCAACATCCATCCGTCGCTTCTGCCAAAATATGGTGGCAAGGGGATGTACGGGCGTCATGTGCACGAGGCTGTGGTAGCCGCAGGTGAAACCGAGACCGGCATCACCATCCATCTGGTGAATGAAAGGTTCGATGACGGCAGGATACTTTTCCAGGCGCACACCCCTATATCGGCTGGGGATACGCCAGCCGACGTCGAGCGCAAAATCCATATACTCGAACAGCAGCATTTCCCACGGGTAATCGCCGAAAACCTTCTCGGATAAAGGCAGCCGTTTTTGGGAATATGTGTATATTTGCAGAGTTTAACCAAGAATCTTATCAGGCCAATGAAAAAGTATGATTTTGACGAAGTGATTGACCGCCATGGTAGCGGTTGTACGAAAATCGACGATTTGCGTGCGTTGTTCGGAAAGGATGACCTTACGCCGTTGTGGATTGCCGACATGGATTTCAGGGTTTGCCCTGAGATTACCAAAGCCCTGCATGACCGCATATCGCATCCGATTTACGGGTATTCGCGTCCCGGTGATACCTACTGGAGTTCTATTACCGGCTGGTTGCGCAAGCGCCATGATTTCGAAGTAAAGCGCGAGGAACTGACCTATGTGCCGGGTGTTGTGAAAGGGATTGCTTTTGCCATCAACTTTTTCACCTGCAAGGGTGACAAAGTGGTTATCCAGCCACCGGTTTATCACCCGTTCAAAATCGTCATCGAGGGCAATGGCCGCGTAGTGGTTCCTAACCCGTTGGTGCTGACCGAGGATATGCGTTATGAGATGAATCTCGCGGAGCTTGAGGGGATTTTTGCCAACGAGCATCCGAAGATGATGATTCTCTGCAACCCCCACAATCCCGCCGGGATTCAGTGGAGCCGCGAGACTTTGGCCGAGGTAGGACGCCTGGCCCGTAAATACGGTGTGCTTGTGGTGTCGGACGAAATCCACGGCGACCTTATGCTCGGCGGTCGCGAACACTTCCCGTTTGCAGCCTGTGGCGAGGATGCCGAGGCGGTGGCGGTTACGTTCGGCGCCCCCTCCAAGACATTCAATATCCCCGGCCTGGTAAGTTCGTGGTGCATCGTGAAGAATCCTGAAATCAGGAATCCCTTCTTCCATTGGCTTGAGGTTAATGAATTCAATGCCACTACCTTTGTGTCGACAATCGGTGCGGAGGCAGCCTATACCAACGGTGAACCGTGGCTTAAGGAGGCGTTGGAATATATCGAGGGCAACATAAAGGCCGTACAGGAATATATCGACACCAATCTTCCCGGAATCAGGATGGTGACACCTGAGGCATCGTTCCTGGTGTGGATGGATTTCCGTGGTCTCGGCCTTACCCACGACGAGCTTGTGGACCTCGTTGTGAACCATGCCGGGCTTGCGTTGAACGATGGTGAGATGTTCGGGCCGCAGGGGCATGGCTTTATGCGTGTCAACGTCGCCACCCCCCGTTGCGAGCTTTTCAAGGCGCTCGGCAAGTTGGCCAAGGCGCTTGCATCGCAAACTGCCCCGGCATAAAATTTGTATTTCGGATAATACCTACAATTATAGATGAAATTTGCGATATATCCTCCCGAGGAATTGATTGAAGAGGCAGTGGTGACGCTGCCTCTCTCTAAAAGTATATCCACCAGGGCGCTTGTGTTCGATGCTTTGACCCAGGGTGTTGCGGCGTGTGATTCACCAGGGATAGCTGTTTGTGACGATACGGCTGTTATAACCGGTGCATTGGCCGTATATGCCGGTGCAAATGGCAAGCCTGTTACCGTCGACATGGGTGCTTCGGGTGCAGCGTTGCGGTTCCTGACGGCGTTTTTTGCATCCCGTCCCGGATGTGATGTGACCCTGTCGGGTAGCGAACGCCTGTGCGAGCGCCCGATGCAACCACTGATACAGGCTCTGAGGGATTGTGGCGCCAAGATAGAATGTCTTGGTGCCGAAGGCTTTGCCCCGGTGAGAATCACCGGGCGTGAGCTTGAAGGGGGGGATATAGCTATTGATGCCACCGTGTCGTCGCAATTCATTTCGGCATTGCTGATGATTGCCCCGTTTATGCGGCGCGGGCTTACCCTCCGTTTCGAGGGCGAGCCGGTGTCGTTGCCTTATATCAGGATGACGCTCGGAATGATGGCGCAACGCGGGGTCGAGGCCGAACTCCAGCCGTTGCAGATAACCGTGCCGCCGGGAAGCTACAGGGCGTTTTCCCAGCCGTCGGAGGGGGATTGGTCGGCAGCGGCCTTCTGGTATGAGATTTCCGCATTGTCGGCAGGATGGATAACCCTTACCAACCTGAAAGGGGATACCTTGCAGGGTGACCGCGCCGCCGCGCGTTTCTTCGAATGCCTCGGTGTGCTGACCGTGTCATCCGAGGAGACACCGGGTGCCACGGAGCTGACCCCCTCGCCTGAGGTTTACGGCAGGCTTGACCTCGACCTTGTGGAAAATCCCGACCTTGCCCCGGCCCTTGCCGTTACCTGCTGCCTGATAGGTGTGCCTTTCAGGTTTACCGGGCTTGGCAACCTTGGGGTAAAGGAGAGCGACCGCCTGGGGGCGATATGCCTTGAGATGGATAAAATCGGGCGTCGTGTCGAAAAGGTGCGTGATTTCGGCCTTGAATGGGACGGTAAGGGGCATCCCGTAGCGCAGATGCCCGTGCTTGACGCCCATGGCGACCACCGTATAGCCATGGCCTTGGCGCCGGTGGGCATTTATGTGCCGGGGATAGTGCTCGACGGTGTTGAGAGTGTGACAAAGAGCTATCCCGAATACTGGGAACAGCTTAGGAACATAGGGTTCAGACTGGAGGAGGTGGAATGACTGGTGCGTTAATCATTTTGTGTGCGCTTGTGGCGGTGGGTGCGGTGCTTTACCTGTTTCACCGCCGCGATGTGAAACGCGGTAGCGCGCAGCCGCCGAGCCTTCCGCCTATCGCCGATATGCCGGCAGGGGAGGAGGATGGGGATTCCCCTTGTTGCGGCATGCATATCACTTGTGAAAAGGATTCACTGCTTGCGCAGGTGAGCGGGAAAATAGAATATTTCGACGACGAGGAGCTGGATGCCTACCGGGGGCGTGAGGCCGACAGCTATTCGGACGATGAAATAGAGCAGTTCCGCGACGTGCTTCTCACCCTTCTGCCTGATGATATCGCCCCGTGGGCGCGCAGCATCCAGCTGAGAGGCATAACATTGCCCGACTGCGTGCGCGAGGAGCTGTTGCTGATTGTGACGGAGGAACGTGGACGGCGGGGGAATTGAGATAAGGAAGTCAGGAAGATTTCATTTTTTTTGCGACTTACCTGCCTTTAATTGTTATGGATATACGTTTTAAAGGTAGATGAACAAGATTACATAAGTGACGGAACTACTCGGATACAGCTTTTTTACAAACGCCATAATAGGTGTGCTTATAATATCGGTGGCGGCTGCGATGATCGGGACATATATCGTTGCACGGCGCCTGGTTGCAATATCAGGCGGGGTTACACATGCTTGTTTCGGAGGTTTGGGCCTGGGCTACTATCTGGGCATCGACCCCACTGCGATGGCCGCCCTTTTTGCCGTAGCCTCTTCGCTCGGGGTGGAGTGGATGTCGTCGCGTCACCGTGTGCGCGAGGATTCGGCCATAGCCGTGATATGGTCGATCGGCATGGCAGTGGGTGTGTTGTTCGTGTTTCTGACCCCCGGTTTCGTGCCTGAGCTTAATGCGTTCCTGTTTGGCAGTATCCTCAACATTTCCGTTGCCGACCTTTGGCTGTTTGCCGGTTATACCACCTTGCTGGTGCTTTTCTTTTGGTGGAAATTCCGCGAAATCGTCATATGTGCGTTCGACCGTGATTTTGCCCGTGTGGCCGGGTTGCCTGTAAAATTTGTAACCATCACGATGACGGTGTTTGTGGCGTTGTGCATAGTCCTTACCATCAGGCTGGTGGGCATTATGTTGCTGATGTCGATGATTTCGTTGCCGCAGATGACTGCTGAGATTTTCTGCAAACGGTTCAGGACTGTGATGCTGATGTCGGTTTTCATATCCGTCGCGGGCTGCCTGGGCGGTTTGGTTTTGTCGGCCTATATCGATGTTCCTTGTTCGGCTTTGATTGTGATAGTGCTGGCGGGCATGTTCATCACAGGCCGCGTTTACAGCGTTGTGGCAAGGAAGCTTGCCTTGCGGCAGGGGGGCGTAAGGTCATGAAGGGGGGACGCCGCTTTGTCGTCATAGCCGTTGCCACTGTTGCCGTGGGGGTTGCGGTGTGTTGTGCCTGGTGGGTATATAACCGTTATTTTTCGGAACGTGCAAACCCGTCGGTGGCCGAATACCCTATCCGAGGCATAGATATATCAGCCCATAACGGGGACATTGATTTTTACAGGCTCGGGATGCAGGGACTTGATTTTGCCTATGTCAAGGCTACCGAAGGGACGGATTTCATCGACCGCAACTATGTGCGCAACGTGGCAGGTCTCAAACAGGCGGGGATTGCCACAGGGGCTTATCATTTTTTCCGCTTCGATACCGACGGCGAGATGCAGGGGTGGAACTTTCTGCGTGCCCTGCGCGGCAGGGATTTCAATCTTCCCCCGGCCATCGACCTTGAAGAATGGAGTAATCCCGACGGATTCAGCACCTCGCACATACTGAGGGAATTGGGAAATATGCTCGCATTGCTGAGGGCGGAGGGGATTACCCCCGTTATCTATACGAATAAGGACGGGTATTACCGGTTTGTCAGGGGGCATCTGGAGGATTACCCGTTGTGGATATGCTCGTTTACCGACCCTCCGTTGGGTGATGAGGCGCATTGGGATGTGTGGCAGTATAGCCATCGAGGCGCGGCTGCGGGAATCGAGGGTATGGTTGATTTCAACACCGTCAACCCTGCTTCCCCTTTGGCCTCGGTTATCACAGGTCTATAGCTATACGGGCAGCCCTTTCGTGCCCTGTCGGATTATAGTAATTTTACCTCTGTTATAATGACGGAAACGGCGCCAGCCTGTGTGTGGCACGCTTTTTGGCGCGGTTTTTTAATGTTATTTTGTGTTAACAGATATGTTATGCTGTTGTTTTTTGCTAGATTTGCAAGCCAACTTTTGCAGACGGCATAAGGACTTTGAATCTCATATTGGCATCCATGTTGTCAGAGCCACTTTGAATGGCGGCCTCATGACCACTTCTAAAAGTGACATGAACCGTTGACAGTCAGATATATCTCTCCGCAGGATAGACACGGCAATGATTACCTTGTTGTAGAAATAACTTTAAAAGCTATACCAATGAACCGATTGACCATTTTTATTATCGCATTGCTGGCCTTGTTGTCGGCTCCATGTGTTTCGGCGCAGCTGCCTTCCGTGCAGTTGAAGGATATTCACGGTCGTACTGTGAACGTGTCTGAAATCTCCAACGACGGCAATCCTGTAGTCATAAGCTTCTTCGCAACCTGGTGCAAGCCTTGCATGCGAGAGCTCAAAGCCATCTCCGAAGTATATCCCGACTGGCAGGACGAGACCGGCATGAAAATGTATATTGTCAGCATCGACGATGCACAGAACTCCTCAAAGGTCCGTCCTTTGGTCGATGGCGAAGGCTGGGAGTATGAAACCTTGCTTGACCCCAACAGCGAATTCTTCAAGGCTATGGGTTTGCAGGCAGTTCCCCACGTACTCGTTCTTGACGGTAACGGCAAAGTGGTGATGTCGCATTCGGGATATACCGACGGCTCCGAGAGCGAAATCATAAAGACAATCCGCAATCTCGGCAAGGATAAGAAATGAAACTTTCCAGCAAACTGTTGACCGGCGCATCCGTATTTGCCCTTGCTACGGTGAGTGCCGCCGCTATTACCATAGGGGGTGACAACGGGGTGGCTTTGCACGGAAGCGTGCAGGCCGACGTGTTGTTCCCGCAGGAAGACGAGGCCATCAATACAGGCAAGTATGAGCATGATGTGCTGTTTAATTCATATGCCGACCTGAACCTTATCAGCCGCTATGTGGATGCCGGGGCCAGGCTCGAATTCATGAAATGGCCGTTGCCCGGCTATGAAAAGGATTTCGACGGGTGGGGTGTGCCACACATATATGCCAAGGGGCGTTACAAAGGTTTCGAGCTGACGGCAGGTGACTTCTACGAGCAGTTCGGCAGTGGTTTCATCCTGCGCACTTATGAGGAGCGGTCGCTCGGTATCGACAATGCCCTGCGTGGCGGCCGCCTGCGTGTGACGGCTGTTCCAGGGCTGCGTCTGACAGCCCTTGGCGGCGTGCAGCGCCATTATTGGGACTGGAAAACGTCATCGCAAGTCTATGGTGCCGATGCCGAAGTATTGCTTGAGCAGATGTTCGGGAAGTTGCGGAAGCATAACATCAGCTGGATGTTCGGTGCGTCGTATGTGCTGAAGCGCGAAACCACCCCCGGCCAGACCATCTCTGGTGTGGACTACAGGCTCAACGTCCCAGAAAATGTAAGCGCCTTCGATTTGCGCACACATGTCCGCAAGGGGAATTTCGACATTATGGGTGAGTTTGCATGGAAAGGGCAGGATCCCTCGTTTGACAACGATTATACCTATGGAAAAGGAACTGCCGTAATGGTCAGCGCCTCATGGTCGAAATCAGGCATAAGCGCCCTGCTTCAGGCCAAGCGCAGCGAGAACATGGCGTTCCGCAGCCAGCGTATGATGTCGGGCACCTCGTGCTTCATCAACAATATGCCGGCGTTCGCCTACCTCCACACTTATGCACTGCCTGCCCTTTATCCTTATGCCACCCAGGCGGCTCCGGGCGAATGGGCTTTCCAGGGCAACTTCGCCTACACCTTCAAACGTCGCACCGCTTTAGGTGGCCGTTACGGCACGAAGGTCAAGGTCAATTTCAGCTATATCCGCGGATTGGACCATAAATATCCGGCGCCGTTGTTCGGCAGCTCGCTAATAGGCACGGACGGTTCGTCAACCTCGTTTTTCGGGATGGGAGAGGCATATTACCATGATGTAAACCTGCAGGTGGAGAAAAAGTGGTCGCAATCGGTGTCGCAGAACTTTATGTATATGAACCAGATGTACAACAAGAGCGTCATCGAAGGTGAGGGAGGCCGCATCAAGACCAATGTATTCGTGGTTGACACGAAATGGAAAATTGACAAACGCTTCACCCTCCGCAACGAGTTGCAGTATCTCCACACTTGTCAGGACGAAGGTGACTGGCTTTTCGGATTGCTCGAGCTTTCGGTTGCGCCCTACCTGATGGCAACGGTCAGCGACATGTGGAACTGCGGCACCAGCGGCACGCATTACTACAATTTCGGCCTTACCGGCAACTACCGTTCCAACCGTCTGATGGTGAGCTATGGCCGCACCCGCGAAGGCTTTAACTGCTCGGGAGGTGTCTGCCGCCGCATACCGGCCACCCACGGCTTCCAGGTGTCATATTCATACACATTCTAACTCAAAATTTCCTAACACTGTTTCATGATAAGGAATCTTTTCATAGCTACTTTATTGGCTTTGGGAGCTGTTTCATGTTCCGATATAAAAGAGTCTGACCGTTTCATTACCATCGAGGGCGTTACCGCCGAGCGTGTGGTGCTCCTTGAAGATTTTACCGGCCAGAACTGCGTAAACTGCCCTGCGGCGCATCAGGAAATCGACGCGCTCGTTAAGCAGTATGGCGACGCGCTTGTGCCGGTTGCCATACATGCCGGCAGTTTCGGGATACCGAGCACGAACCGTCGTCCGGGGTTGATGCAGCCTGAAGGCCAGACCTATAACGACCGTTACGGAATCGACGAATACCCGAAAGGGGTTATCAACGGTCGCAGCGGAGCCTTGAACCCAGGTGAGTGGAGCGACTTCCTGCGTGAGGAATTACAGGTTCCCGCCGAACTCGACATCGATTTGTCGGCCACCATCAGTGCTGACGAACCGGGGAAAATTGCCGTGGAGTGTATCCTGCGCCCGGATGCCAACATGCAGGGTACCCTCCAGCTGTGGGTGCTTGAGGATGGCATCGTGGCCCGCCAGCTCGACAAGGATGGCAATCTTATCCCGGACTATGTGCATAACCACGTGTATCGTGCCGCTGTCAACGGCGTCGATGGCGAGAATGTGACCCTGCAGGCCAACACCCATAAAACTCTTGCATACACGGTTGGGATACGTAACACCGATAAAGAGGCATGGGTGCCTGAAAACCTGTCAATCGTGGCGTTCCTGCGTCAGGCCGACGGTGGTGTTGCCCAGGCGGCGAAATGCCATGTTGTCACCGGTGACGTCGAAGAAGAATAATCTTCGGAACCGTAGACCATCTACAGGGATATATTAAAAACGGGGGATGTGTCAACATCTGACACATCCCCGTTTAGGATTGAATACAATTTACATACAAATAACTAAAAACGGAAAAAACGACATGAAAAAACTTTACATGGCATTGGCGTTGGCATTGGTGGCAGTATCGGCCGGTGCCGCAAACCTGAAATTCTATCTTGGAGATAAGGAAATCGCCCAGGGTTCAACCGTAGGGTATTCGGAATATGAATGGGCTGATGAGTTCGAACCGGGAGTCTGGGATATCATGATGAAGCCTAAAATCTACCTGGAAAGTGATTTTTTCACCAACACGGTAACCATAACGGCAACCTGCACATCAGGGCATAAGATACAGATGTGCTGCGGTGGCCAGTGTATGAGCGGTGAGACTGTTACCAAGAGCGATCTCACTTTACGCCAAGGGGTGAAGTTCGACCTTGAATTCGATTATATGAATATGGAATATGAGGGTGAGCAGCCCCCGGTAGTGACCACCGTTATCGAGGCTGTCGACGGTGCGGGAACCCCGGTATCGTTTACAATTGTGATGGGTCCGGAAGGGGCTTCGATTGAAAATGCCGAGATTGCGGCCGACCAAGTTCGTTACACCGCAGCCGGAATCGAATATGATGTTACCTCTGCGTGCAGCTTCTCGCTTTATTCACTGATAGGCACCCAGGTAATGTCGGCCACTCTCGAAGGGCGTGGCACGCTTTCGGTGGCAGGGCTTCCCAAGGGGGTATATGTTTATACTCTCGACGGCAAAGCCGGCAAGGTACTGGTAAAATAACATTTGAAAAATAATTCGGCTATGAAAAGAATTTTATTGTCGTTTGCGGCCTGCCTTATGGCAGTTGCAGCATTCGCACTGTCGGACAGACCGCAGCGCATCGCGGTGCCACTGGGCCCCGGTTTTATCGAAGGTGGTGATTTTACTCCTTCCGACCGGCCTGCCAGGCCGCAGGTGAAGTCGAGGGCGGAAGCGTCACAGTCGATATTCTATACCCCGGCCTATGATCCCCAACAATATATCAGTCTGGAGGGCCAGTATGCCGGGCTGACACTCGCGCAGGCATTCCAAATGACCTCCACGTTGGTTGACAGGTTTGATGGCAACTCCATTACAGAAGTGTTCTTCTATACCGGCTTGAACCAGAGTGCATCAAAAACCGAGCCTGTCAACACCATCAAGAACGCCACATTGTTCCTGGCCTATGACTTGCAGAAGTTTGAGCCGTTCTATACCCAGACGGTCGAACTTCCGGCCACCGGCTTGACTTTCGTACACTATGCCCTTGACACCCCGTGCAAAATCGAGGCAGGCAAACCTTTATATGTGGGATATTATTACACGCTTTCGGCCGCCGACGACCTGACCGTCATAATAGATCTTATCAATCACGGCAATGATGCTTCGGGCGGATGGTTCGGCATCCAGGCTGAGGCCACATCTTCCAACCCGAACCCGCAATGGCAGTTTGACAATGTTGCCAACCAGGTAGGCTTCTTATGTCTCGGTGCTGTGATAGCGGGGGATAACCTTCCGCAGGACGAAGCGTCCATACCCGGCATAGAGGCGCAGCCCACCGTGTACCAGGGTGAGGGTTTCGACCTCAAATTCATGGTTAAAAACCATGCCGCCAACGATATCACTTCGATAGATGTGGATGTAACAATAGGCGACAACGCCCCCACCACATCCCATATGGATTTCTCGACCGCATTAGGTTACGATGAGAGCGGGGTGGTGACTTTGAGCGGTCTGAGGTATGATGTCGCATCGGAGGAGGAGGTGCCTGTAAAGGTAACTCTGACGAAGGTTAACGGCAATGCCAATAAATATGCAGACGCTTCGGCTGCTACCGGCATACAGGTAATCCCCACTGGTAAAGGTTTCCAACGAAATGTGCTTGTGGAGGAATTCACCGGCACATGGTGCGGATATTGCCCCATAGGGATTGTCACAATGGAGAAACTGCGTGAGAAATATACCGATGGGTCTGTAATCCCTGTAGCTATCCATTATAATGACGAAATGGCGGTTACGTCGTTTTCAAGCACAATCCAGGCTTATTCGGGTGGGTCGTTCCCGTCGGCTGTAATGAACCGCCAGTTCTACATCGACAATCTCTATCCTACCGAATATTGCATGGAAGAGATTGAGTCGTATATGGCCTATCCGGCTCCGGCCAGGGTGACGGCTACCGCCAATTTCAACGAGGGGAAAACCGGTATTATATTCAACACCAAGACCTCGTTCGCGTTTGACAACGACAAAGCTTCCGACAGATATATATTGCATTTTGTCGTGACCGAGGATAATGTAGGGCCCTACATGCAGGAGAACTATTATTCCGGAGGCGGCAAAGGCGAGGTTCCCGGTTGGAGCAACAAGCCCGGTTCGGTGGAAACCGTCTATAATGACGTGGCCCGGCAATATAACAGCGCGAGCGGCGTAAGGGGTTCGGTGCCTGAGTCGGTAGAAGCTGGTAAAGAATATGAATTCTCATATGAGATGAAGTTCCTTTCCGGGAGCAAGATTTCCAATAAGGATAATCTGAACGGAATCGTGTACCTGGTCAACAGGAAAACCAATGTGGTGGAGAACGCCTGCATCGTAAAAGCCGGTGCTTTTGGCGGAATCGACGGTGTTATCGCTGACGGCCTGGATGATGCCGATGCCCCTGTTGAATATTTCAATATGCAGGGCATGCGTGTTGCCGAGCCAGCCAACGGCATCTTTATCCGCAGGCAGGGAGCCAAGGCAGAAGTCGTTGTGGTGAAATAAACCGCATATCCCGATGCCTGTCGCCGCAATGCGACGGGCGGGAACAATAACCAATCCGTCCGCACCCCGGAATACCCGTGTCAGGGTTTCCGGGGTGCGGTCTGTCTCGATAAACCTCCATGATTGGAAGCCGTTATGGACGTGGCATGAAAAAGCGTCAACGTGGTGGGATGGCGTGTGTTGATTCACAATAATATAAGGGGAATCAACGTTATGAAAACGGAGAAATACAGGCATGACAAAATTCTACACAAAATCATATACGGGTTTCAGGCTGCTCAGGGAAATCACCCTTGTGCTGGCTGTGATTTGCGGTTCGTTGGCCGGAGTAAAGGCCCTTGATGCTTCGGTCTATGCCGTGAAATCGCGTTTGGCGGCAGGGACGTGGGTAAAGGTCGCGGTTACTTCCGGGGGTATGCATTTCATCCCGGAAGGCACATTGAGGTCGTGGGGCTTCTCTGACCCGTCGAAAGTGAAAATCTATGGTTATGGAGGCCGTCGTCTGCCCAACCTGTTGGGTAACAGCTATCTCGACGACCTGCCACAGACACCTTCGGAAATGGTTGCCGGTAACGGCCTTTATTTTTATGCCGAAGGCCCGAAATGGTGGAAATCAACCTCAAAGGGGTGTAATGCACCTGTCAGCAATCCTTTCACACGTCAAGGCTATTACTTCCTCAGCGACAGTGACCCCGGTGAACGCCTGACACCCCAGCCTATCGGTGACGGTGCGGAGCCACGGGAGGATATGATGGAGTTTAAGGACAAAGTGTGCCACGAAGTGGATATGGTTTCGCCCGGCGAAGCCGGGTTCCTGCTGTTGGGTGAGGATTTCAAATATACCCCGTCGCAGAAATTTCCCCTTATATTACCCGACCCGGTGAAAGGCGGCACTGTCAATATGGAGGTGTCGTTTGCGAGCCTGTCGAAATCGGGTCAGACAGAGCTTTCGCTTACGGTCGACGGCCAGGCACTGCCGGGTCCTGACAAAATCAAATCGACCGACGACAAATATTCGCACGGATTGGAACTGGTTGCCCGCAAGGAGTTCCAGTTGAATGGTGACGCGGCTGTTATAGGTATCGACCACCGGGCCGTATCGACCGTGGTACGCGCCAATCTGAACTACATTTCACTGACCTATCCGCGTAATCTGCGTCTGCCGTCGGACAAATGGCTTTATTTCAGCCTTCGTGCCGGTTATGTGTGTCTTGACGGAGCTTCGTCATCGACGAGGGTGTGGGATGTCACCGACCCGTTGCAGGTGTCGCGCATGAATGTGTCCGTTGCAGGTGGCAAAGCCGCATGGACAACCCCTTATGCGGCTGTGGAGCGCAGCTATGCTGCATGGGAGCCTGCCGGGTCGCTTCCGCAACCGGCATATGTAGAGACCGTACGCAACCAGAATCTCCATGCCAAGCCGGTGCCCGAAATGGTGATTGTCACCCCGTCGGAATGGAGGAGCCAGGCCGACAGGTTGGCCGATTTCCACCGTGGTGACAAGGTGGAACCTCTCGATGTTCTGGTTGTAACCACCCAGCAGGTGTATAACGAGTTTTCGAGCGGTGTTCCCGACATGCAGGGGATACGCAAGATGCTGAAAATGTTTTATGACCGGGGGAATGCAGGCGAAGGTAAGAAACTCCGTTATGCGTTGCTTTTCGGCCGTGCCTCCTACGACCCGTGTCTGATTACTTCTCAGGTGCAGTCGCTCGGAGGTTATCCTATGGTTCCGGCATGGTTTACCGACAGGGGGCTTAACGATAACGATTCCTACACTACCGACGATATGTTCGGCTTCCTCGAGGATAATTCTGGGGCCAATATGAGCGCCGACAAACTTTCTATCGCCGTGGGGCGTGTGCCTTCTACATCGGCCGGCGAGGCGAAAGCGGCTGTTGACAAAATTATCAGTTATGCCGACCGTTCGCCTAAAGGTGGTTGGCGGAACACGGTGCTTATCACGTCGGATGACCAGGATAAGGGTGTACACATAAAGGATTCCGAGTCGATGTATCAGAAGCTGGTGGCTTCGGATGCAGAAGCCGGTGGCATAGCCTTTTTCAAGAAAGTCCATATCGACGAGTATGAGCTGATCGGGGGGACATACCCCGAAGCGCGTACAAATTTCTACCGTTACCTTGACGAGGGGACGGCATGGTGGATGTATCAGGGGCATGGCGCCCCGACGTCGCTGACTGCCGAAGGGCTTGTAACGTTCCGCGACCTCAACGAATTCTATCTGCGCCGGGTGCCGGTCCTGTATGCCGCCACGTGCGATTTCCTGCGCTGGGATGCCACTGCAACCTCGGGTGCCGAGCGCCTGTTCAAAAACAGCAGCGGGGGTGTCATAGCCGCTATCAGTGCCACCCGTCCCGTATATATCGACCAGAACCGCAACATGTCGGAAACAATAGGCCGCTATGTGTTGTCGCGCGACAGCGAGGGCAGAATCAATACTATCGGCGAGATTTACCGTCAGGCCAAGAACGATTACAGGGTTAAGGACGAATGGCGTGCCAACGATAACAAACTACGCTATGTCCTTCTGGGTGACCCGGCACTCCGCACCGTGATGCCGTCGCAAAAGATAGAACTGACCGCAATAGGCGACCGCCCGGTCACGCCAATCGGCGGTGACGAAGAGCCTGTGCAGCTTATGGCCCGTGAGCAGACCGTTATCAAAGGCAGGGTTACAGATGCCGCAGGGAATCTTGCAACGGGATTCGACGGCGTGGTTACGGCCACCCTCTATGATGCCGAGATGAGTGTTACAACACGGGGTAACGGAAAAGACGGGGAGGCAGTTACATTCGACAGGCAGGGAGGGCGCCTGTTTGTAGGTAACGGTAAGGTTGCCAACGGGGAATTTACATTGAATGTGGTGATGCCTGCCGAGGTATCCAATAACTACCGCCCGGCGGCATTCAGTCTCTATGCCTATGCCGACGACGGAGGTGACGCCACGGGTGTGTGCCGCGACCTGTATGTTTACGGCACCGACCCGAATGCCGAGCCTGACACCGAAGCCCCGGTTATAGAGGAATTGTACCTGAATCATCCTACTTTCCGCAACGGGCAGGATATCAATTCCGCCCCCATGCTGATTGCAAGGGTTACCGATGACCGTGCCATGAACCTTTCATCGGCAGGGGTAGGCCACCAGATGGCAGCCTATCTCGATGGCGGGGACAAGACTTACAGCGATGTGTCGGATTACTTCACTCCTTTCACCGACGGCACCCCCGGCGGTGTGATAAATTACCCGATAGATAACCTGGCTCCAGGTTATCATACTCTTAGACTCAGGGTTTGGGATACGGGGCCGAACTCGGCCGAGGCATCAATCGATTTCAATGTGTCGACAACCATCGCGCCTGAACTTTATGAGGTATATACCCATACCAACCCGGTGTCGACCCATGCCGATTTCTATGTATCGCATGACCGGCCAGACCGCAACCTGACGGTCACCATCGAGGTGTTCGACCTTATGGGCCGTAGATTGTGGCAGGCCACTGAAACCGGGCGTAGCGACATGTTCATCTCGACGCCGCTTACATGGGACTTGCTTGATAGTGGCGGCCGCCGGGTGCCGCGCGGCATCTACCTGTATCGTGCCACTGTTTCCGACGAGGATAGTGGCGAGAAAACCTCCACGGCATCGAGAAAGCTTGCTGTGACAGGGGTCAGATGATGCCATGTTTCAAAATAGCGGTGAACTTCGTAACTTTGTATGCGTATTCACCATGTGGTTTACGCAACCACGTTTAACCAATAAGCAATGAAACGGCGACCGGCCCGGCGTGGGAAGTGCCGGTGGCGCCCCGAAATACCTATTATGGACAATAACAGTCAGGATATGATTCCGGAACCTGCGCTACGCCGGTTGCCGTGGTATCTGGCCTATGTGAGCCTGCTTCATGAAAGGAAGGTAGAGTATGTGTCGTCAACACAGATTTCACGGGAACTGAAAGTAGATGCCTCGCAGATTGCCAAGGATTTGTCGTTTCTCGATATAAAAGGTAAAACCAGGATCGGTTACGAAGTGCCTTTGCTGGAACACAAGCTTGAGGAATTTCTCGGTTTCAAACGTCGCCACCGTGCTGTGATTGCCGGGGCGGGTTCGCTCGGCGGGGCATTGATGCAGGATTCGGGCCTTACACGCTACGGGTTGGAAATCGTTGCCGGGTTTGATGTCGATGCGGCGCTTGTCGGTTCTGTGAAGCACGGGCTGCCGGTGTTTCATGTCGACGAACTCAAAGACCGGTGCAGGGAACTGAATGCCGGAATCGGAATCCTCGCGGTGCCCGTGGAGCATGCGCAGGAGGTGGCCGACAGCCTTATCGAGGCCGGTGTGCGAGCTATATGGAATTTCACCCCCTACAGAATCTGCGCGCCGGAAGGCGTTGTAATTTCCAACACTTCCATTTATGCCCATCTGGCTGTGATGTATAACCGTATGGGGGGCGGTGAATCATGAAGCTCCTTGCAGTGGAACGCTTTGCCGGGAAATGGCCTGCGGAGGCTGCGACGGCTTTGACCTCGGCCGAAGTGGCATCGCCTATGTGTCTGCCAGTAACGCTTATGACCGATTCTGCAATGGTCAGGAGGGGGATGCCGATGTTCGTTCCTGATTTTGCACAGGGATGGGATTTGGAAGTTGTCCCGTTTTTTTCTTTAGGCAGGCTGGGTAAAAGTATCTCTCCCCGTTTTGCACCCAGGTATATCAACGGCTGGGGAGTGGCGGTGCGTGCCGTTCCACCGGGGATGTTTGATTGCAGGGAAGGGTATGTGCCCGGGGCGTTAGCTGTGAATTTCGACGGTGCTGTAGCCCCCGGCGAGGTGTTCCCTTTCGAGAATGCTGTTGATGCCGGGATAGAGGTTGACGGTTGCGGGGTGTTGCACCTGCCGTGGGCCGATATGCATGTGGAGGATACCGTTGCATTGGCCAGCCGCTATATGATGCTGAAAACGGGTGATATTGTCATGCCGTGCCGAACCGGGCTGAAGCTGCCTGTTAAACTTGACACAAAACTTGAGGGGCGGCTTAATGGAAAACCTGCACTGTCGTTGAAAATAAAATAATCCCTGTGATAAAGAGGGTGTAATCTTTCATGTTCGGCCATTTCGCTTGCCCTGGACCTTGATGTGAATAACCGTTTACGATTGATAGCGCTTTGGATTGTGTTGTCGGCATTTTTTGTTTTGATGCCGGTGAAAGTATTTGCGGCATTGGGTGCAGGGTGGTATGCGGAAAAATCGGTGCTTTCGAGCGGGAAGTGGGTCAGAATAAAGGTGAGAGGGTCGGGGATGCACCAGGTAACCGACAGCGAGCTGAGGGAGATGGGTTTCGCAGACCCTGGGAAGGTGACCGTGTACGGTTACCCGGCTACGATGCTTGCCGATAACATGCTTACAGATAACATTCCTGACGACCTTCCGCCGTTGCCATTCGCCCGATATGGCGACAAACTGGTGTTTTATGCCGAAGGTGATGTATCGCTCCATGTGTCGCGGCATAGGCAGCCCGATGGTTCCGGGAAGGATTTTACCGAGGTGAAACGCAACTATTTTGCCGATTACGGTATATATTTCCTTACTGACTCGCATCCAGGAAAGCCGATTGCAGAGCTTCCGTATGAATCATCCAGGCAGGCAGCAGCGGCGGTGTCGCATGGGATGGCGCATTTCGAGGAGGAGTGTCAGAACCCGGGTGCCGTCGGGGCGCGTTACATCGGGCCGGATTGTGTTGCTACAGGGGGTGGCAGCTGGCAAATCGAAATGCCCGGATTCAATGGTGAGGGAGTGATAAACGCACGCGTGCTGCTCGGGGCTAGAAACGATGAAGCCACACGTGTGTATTTTACATTGTTTGGCAAACAGCAGAGGATTGAGTCCGTTTCCTCCCGTTCGGAAGAGACTTACGGTTATGGGATTGATAAATTCGACTATGTTCTTGACGGGGTTGAAAGGCGGCCTGACGGTTCCTACAACGTAAAGCTGGATTTTGCAGGCGTGCCGTCGGGGATCGCGGCCTTGGAATACGTTACAGCCTTTTATCCACGTGATAACAGGCTGGATGGCCGGACACAGTCGATGTTCGTGTTTCCCGGCGATGCCCGTGAGGTGGAATTTGCCTGCGAGGGGATGGATTTGGCCGTATGGGAGGTGACACACCGTGAATCGCCCGTTGCGCTTGAAACAGTGGCTGCAACCGGAGGGAGGATTCACAGCAGCCTTCCGGAAGGCTGCTGTGCCGGGAATCCCGGCACAGCAGAACATAAATATGTAATGCTATTCAATCCTGCCGCGACACTGCTGCCGGTGGAATATGCCGGAGAGGTTAACTGCCCCGACCTGCATGCATCCCCGACGCCCCATATGCTTGTTGTTGCTTCACGTGATTTCATGCCACATGCCGAACGGATTGCGGAACTGCATCGTGAAGCTGACGGGCTGGATGTGGTGGTTGTGTCGCAGGATGACGTCTATAACGAGTTTTCGTCGGGCACACCGCATCTGATGGCGGTGAGGAGATTGGCAAGGATGTATCGCGACCGTGACCCTGCCAAATTCCGTTCCATACTCCTGTTCGGACCTGCGCATTACGACAGCCGAGGCCTGGCCGTGGACGACAAGGAGGATTTCCATAATCACTACCTGCCGATGTTTATATGCGAGGAGGCCGAGATGGCAGGGCATATACATAAAAGTTATGCGACCGATGCCTTTGTCGGGATGCTCGACGAGGATGAAGGCAAGTTCGACATCAGGCAAGGTAAGATGAGTGTGGCTGTAGGGCGTATCCCGGCAAAATCGGCTTTAGAGGCCGACAGCTATATAGGGAAGGTGGAGCGTTATGTTGCCCATCCGCCTGTGGGAGCCTTCCATAACCGTGCGGTGCTGATATGTGATTCCGGCAATGAGAACGGGCATATGAAGGATGCCGACGAGATGGCCGGGCTGATAGCGGAATGCTCGCCTGCCACAACTGTGTTCAAGGCTTACAATCCCGTCTACCCGGTCGAGGGGAAGTCGGCAAAGGCATTGAGGAAAAAGCTTGTGTCCGCGCTCTCCGACGGTGTATGTTTCCTTGGCTATAGCGGCCATAGTAGTCCGAAGATGTTTGCTCCCGAAGAACTATGGAGCGTGGGAATGGCCGAGGGTACGGATTACGATGTGCCTCCGTTTGCGATGCTGGCTTCGTGCCGTGCCCTTTATATCGATCATCCCGGGCGTAGCACTGGTACGGCGATGCTTTTCAAAAACCATGGAGGGGCGATTGCCGTTGCAGGGGCGTTGCGTGAGGTCTACAAGGTGGAAAACCAGGTGTTGAACCTTTGTGTGGGAAGGGAGTTTTTCAGTGCTGCGAAAGGTAGTACGGCCGGAGAGGTGTTTATGCGTGCCCGGAATGCCGTCATCGGGCAGGCTATGCAACAAATGTCGTCCATAAGCCGGGAAAAGCTCCAGTTAAACACGTTATGTTATAACCTTGCAGGTGACCCGGAAGTAATGATTCCTGTTGCCGGTCGGCAGGTTGTAATCACGCATGCCGGGGATGTCGAGCTTCCGGATGATGCAGCATTGAAGCTTGAGGCAGGCGGGGAAGTCGCGGTCGAAGGGGCGGTCATGATGCCTGGCGGGGGGATAGATGCCGGTTTTGACGGTTATGGGATTATATCCGTTTACGACGGTGCCAAGGAACTGAAGGTTATTAACGGCACGGCAGAGGAGAAGAAGGGGATTGCCGTTTTAGATGAGGATTTGATTTATGAAAAACGTCTACGTATAACATCAGGACGCTTTTCGGACATGTTGTATATCCCTCTGCCGTCGCGTCCGAGCCATGAACACAGGGTGTCGATGTGGGCTGTGAGCGACGACGGTCTGCTGCAGGGTACAGGTTTTTTAGGTGGCATGTCGATTTCGCCCGGTGATTATGGTTCCAAGCCCGTTGAAGGGCAGAAGCCTGAAATAAAGTCGGTTTATATCGGCAGTCCCGGCTTCCGCGACGGTGATTTGGTTGGTGGAAGCCCGGTGGTGTATGCGGAAGTGTCGGCAAGTACGGCCGGGGTGGCCGGATTTTCCACCATTATAGGGCAGTCGTTGCTGTTGAGCCTTGACGGCGGCAAGAAGGTGTATGACGATGCTTACCGTTATTTCCATTCCGACGAAAACGGGGACGGTGTGCTGGAATTCTACCTAGGCCACCTTCACGATGGGCGCCACAGCCTTACGCTGAGGGTTACGGATTATGCCGGTCGTTCGGATTCGCGCACAATCATGTTTACGGTTGTCGACCGTGGTGTGGAAGCATCATTGGGTGTGGATGAATATCCGGCCATAACGGAGGCGACGTTCAGACTGGAACATACATTCCCCTCGGAACCTACAGGCCGGATTGTGGTTGCCGATGGGGAAGGGCGGGTGGTGTTTACCGATGATGATGCCTCGTTCCCATATACCTGGAACCTTTGCAGGACTGACGGCGGGGCTGTGTCGGAAGGTGTGTATATGGTGTCGGCATATCTCAAGGCTGGCGGGGTGTATGGCAGTGCGCCGCCGGTAGAGGTTGTTGTCAGCCGTGATTGACGTGGTTCCCTGTCGGGAATCCCCCTTTCCCATGTCCTCCTCCGTTATTTGTCTCAATAGTCGAACATTGTGCGGAGAACGTCGAGAGAGTTCACGGTTCCCAGCCCGGGGAAATGCAGGCGGTAATATTCCAGCAGGCGGTCGAGAATGCGGTTGCGTTCGAACCGCGACATGGCAAACATCCCGGCATTCCTGAAATTCATTCGCCGCAGGCGGTGTGCCGCCTCGGCTTCGTCGGAGGGGAGTATGCGGTTATGAAGCGGTGGGAACGGGCGGAAAATGCCGTCGGCCATATCGAATACCGCACCTGTCGAGAATGTGCTCCAGTCTGGTTCTATGCCTAGGAAATGCTGTAGGTGCAACAGGAAGCATATATGGAAATTGGCGCATGCCTGCACCGGGGCTTCCGACAAGGCCGTTGCAGCACTCAATATGAATTCGTATAACAACCGGTCCTGTTGCGGTTCGCGCAGGAGCGACGCCAGGATGTCGGCCGTGAACAGGCGTAACGTCACTTTCAGGGGAGATGGGGACGACGGTGTGCCGGTAGGCCGGAGGTCGCGTATGGTGAATATGTCACGTCCGGGGCGTATGTCGGCCACGCAGTCGAAAGTGGCCAATGGCATTGACAAAGCCCTTGTGCGGGCAGCCGCTTTTGAAGCCCCTGCCGGGACTAACAGCCCCATCCGCCCATGCTGACGTGTGTAGACACTCAGTATGGAGTTGCGGTCGCTATATTTGACTGTGCGGAGGGCTATGCAGTTAAGGGGTTCGAACATGGGGTTTCTGTTGATTGCCGGTCGGACTGCCGGGATTCCTTATTGCGAACTATTGCAGATAAGGAGGTTCAAAGTTCGGATAAATCGGGGATATAGCCTCGGAAAAGGGCGAAAAAAGTGCTAAAAACCTTTAAAAAGCGGTTTTTTTTACGAAATATTTGTGGGAGTGGGAAAAAGGCTCTATCTTTGCACTCGCAAAATGCAAGTAAGGCCCATTCGTCTATCGGCTAGGACGCAAGATTTTCATTCTTGAAAGAGGAGTTCGATTCTCCTATGGGCTACAAGTAACAAAAACGAAAACAAAGATTTTTACATTTTTCAGAAATGGCAAATCATAAATCAGCTTTAAAGCGTATTCGCCAAACAGAGAGCCGTCGCCTTCGCAACCGCTATTATGCCAAAACAGCACGTAATGCTGTGCGCCGTCTCCGTGCCATGACCGACAAAGCGCAGGCTCAGGAAGCTTACCCGAAGGTAATCTCCTTGCTCGACCGTCTTGCTTCAAAGAACACTATTTCCAAGAACAAGGCATCGAACCTCAAGAGCAAGCTTGCCCTTCACATCAACAAGCTCGGTTAATGCGTTAACCGCTTGTAGGCATTGGCGATAGCCTTTCATGGGGATAAGATGGCAGATGCCGCTACTCAATCAAGTAGTTTTATCTCCTTCCAATCAAGACTAATATCGACAATAGCATAACAAGTTCTCGTAATTTTCTCCCATTCGCTTGTGAAAGCTGATGGGTTGATAATCGGCCCATTCGTCTATCGGCTAGGACGCAAGATTTTCATTCTTGAAAGAGGAGTT